>Ga0116231_10004245_pt1 | contig 29100 bp, 19 predicted proteins | sample S1TSphgellanicum_2_FD_89695 | JGI IMG/M metagenome (GOLD analysis project Ga0116231, IMG submission 89695) | Host-associated microbial communities from peat moss isolated from Minnesota, USA - S1T2_Fd - Sphagnum magellanicum MG | ecosystem: Host-associated > Plants > Peat moss > Unclassified...
AGCTTTTTTTCACCCTAGAAATTAAGATATTAAAAAACACCCCTCAAAAAAACTCACGGACAAAAAAAAAAAAGAAATAACTAAAAAAAAAAAAAAGGAAAAAAAAAAAAAAAAAAAAAACACAATACAAAAAAAAGCACCAAACTGTCAGCCATTCATTCTTGTATCATGCATGACTCTTATCTCTCTCCAACAGCAAGTTGAAGAAGAGCACAATGCCAATGTCTCTCTCTCTGTGTGCTCAACAACAAAATCACATATTCTCTTTCAGAAATGAACATTGCAGGAACTGCACAAATCTCTGCTTCCCACAATGCACAGAGAGCTGAAAACATGAGCATTGCATGACTCTTATCACTCTCCAATAGCAAGTTGAAGAAGAGCACAAAGCCCATGTCTTTATCTTTCTTTCTGTGTCTCTCTGTGTGCTCATTAACTAAATCAGATCTTCTCTTTCAGAAAGGACCCATTGCAGAAAACTGGGCAAATCCATGCTTCCCTCAATGCACAGAGAGCTGAAGACTTGAGCATTTGGAGCTGAAACACGAGGAACTGAGAGAGGTGGGGTTTGTAGTGAGCTTACCCACTGTGAGGACTGCGAGTTTCTCTCACTGGAGTGATAGACATGGCGCTCTTCTGTAGTGGGTTCCCACGCTTGTGCAACACCAAGGTCTGTGAAGAAAGAAGAGGAGGAGAATAGGATTGCTGCTCTGTGGGTGGTGGTGGTTTGTTTTGAGCACGAGTCACGAGAGTAGGAATCGTGCAAGCAGTACAAAACACGTATGACGGCATGACCTGAGTCATGTCCTTCTCAGTAGAAAGCGGACAAAGCGGAAAAATGGAAAGGTCCGCTTTGTCCGCTTTGTCCACAGTGGGGCCATTTGGGGTGGCGTGCCTAGGAATTAGGGTTTCGAGGCACTGTCTTGCTTGAAAGTAGCTGCGAGAAGAGCACACGAACAACACGAGAAGAAGAAGCAGAAGAAGAAGAATAGAGAAGAGAAGAGAAGAGAAGAGACAGCAGCATCGAGGGCTTGGAAACCATGAGCAGGGGATCTGGAGCTGGATATGATCGCCACATCACCATCTTCTCCCCAGAGGGTCGCTTGTACCAAGTGGGTATGTGTTTGTTATTCTGTTGCCCATCCCATCTCTTGTTCTCTTGCCCATCTCTGTCTGTCTGTGTGCCTGCTGGATCTCTCTCTCTTGAGCTTCCGCCTGACTGCTTGGTTCTGTGGGTTTTTGGGGGCGGGGTTCAGAATATGCCTTCAAGGCAGTGAAGGCAGCAGGAATAACCTCGATCGGTGTCCGTGGCACAGACTCAGTATGCTTTGTGACTCAGAAGAAAGTCCCGGTATGTTTGCAAAACAGTGTGTACTTGGGTACCTCTTTCAGTTTCTCTTTCCTTTTGTAAGACACACAGAATTTGGACCTAGCCCAATGGTTGGTGCGAGTATGGATGTGGCAGGACAAATTGCTTGATCAATCAAGTGTGAGCCATCTCTTTGCCATCACAAAATATATTGGCCTTCTTGCCACTGGCATGACTGGTGAGTGAAATTACGAATCAAGCTCACTATGCATTATAAGAGGTGTTGTTCTTTCTTTTTACTTCATCAAATTGGGCATCATCTTCTTGAGGTGAATTGTTCATAAATAAGAGGCCATTGTTCTTTACATGTGCTTCATATTGGCTGTCTGTTTGTGCATGCATTGGAATGCAGCGGATGCAAAGTCATTGGTGTCACATGCACGTAGTGAGGCAGCTGAGTTCAAGTTCAAACTAGGTTATGAGATCCCTGTTGACTACCTTGCAAAGCGGTAAGCTGTTCATTCATCTGGTAATGTCTGTCATGGACAATTTGATCATTCATTCCATTTCGAATCTGTGGATTTCAGTGTGTGTATATGCTACGACAGTTTGATCAAGTTGGATGGACACTTATAATGCTCATCTTTGTGGTGGGGAATTGCCAATGGGAGCAGGCTTGCCGATCGGTCACAAGTATATACTCAGCATGCCTACATGCGGCCTCTTGGAGTTGGTGAGTTTCTTTTTCCTCTCTTTATGCTAGACAGGTTGAGGGCAGGCTCTGATTTGAGCTTTCCAAGTTTTTTGAGATGGTGTTTTTGTCTAACTATTTTGAGGGACAGCCAGCAGTAGTTTTCAATTTGGGCATGGAACTTTGAGAATCTCATGCACAGGGATATCACTAGTGAGTGAAACTGTAATTTAAGGAGGTTTGTACACTTGGAGCTTCATGAACTACTAGACAGATGGCCTGTGAACTTGAAGTTTTAGGGTTGTGGCTTATAGCTAGCATCTGTAAACTGTCATTTGTGCTTTTGATGCAGCCGCAATGCTTATTGGCATTGATGATGAATTGGGACCTCAGCTGTATAAGTGTGATCCAGCTGGCCACTTTGTTGGTTACAAGGTTTGTCTTTCTCATGAATTTCTTTCTGCTGTGTCTTGCAGTCTCTTCTATGTGGGAGGGATGACACTGCTGAGCTTCTTTGCTTTAGTGGTTATGCTCTTGAGAAATTTGGCCAGTGTCAGTTTGTGTGGCTTACCATGATAGTTATTCAGCTATCTTGGGTTGACGATTATGATATTGATTCTACATTGTGGGTATGCAGTTAGATGGTGGCAGAAGATTTAGTTGATGTTCAATTTCCATTGAGTTTGAATTTCATGTAGGAATCTAAAGAAGTGTGTAAATCGATCTTCTGCAGGCAACCAGTTCAGGGTCAAAGGAACAGGAAGCTGTGAACTTCCTGGAGAAGAAAATAAAGAATGACCCTCAACTCTCTCAGGATGAGACAGTGCAAGTAAGCTATCACCCACAGGTTTGATAGGGTCCATAGAATAGAACAGCACAAGTAGGCTGCTGCCCCCCCTTGTCCAAGTCATTCAGGGGTTAGATCAGGTCCAAGTTCAAGGTTTTTAATTGCTGTCAAGCTGTATTGTAAGTGGAAGAGAACTGGAGTCTTATGAATGTTGAGCAGGGTTTTGGAGGGGCGATGGGAGGCTTTTAAGAGGACTATGTGTGCTGTGACCTTGTTGTGGCCATAAAGACCATGCCTAGTTTGGAGAAGAGTCAAGAGAGATGGAGAGAATTAAGATGACGAGTTTTATGTTTATCATGTTGGAGAGATTGCTAATTTTATTCTCCTTTTTTCAACACACATGTGCAACAGACTGCCATCTCAGCTCTGCAGTCAATTCTGTTGGAGGACTTCAAGCCCACTGAAATTGAGGTAAAGAAGCTGTGATAAATCTGAACTCTAGTTGGCTTCCACTGCAACTAAGCTACCCACCCAATGCCTGAAACCTGCAGATGGTTTTGGAAGGAAAGAACTCAACTCTTAAGATATCCAACTCTGGTTTTGGTCCTGTTTTAGTTGGCACAATGTGATAGCAAGCCAATCTAGACAATGCTTCTTGTATACTAGAGAGCCATCTGCCACAGTATGTTGGTTCTGCAATTAACGTCCATTCAACATGTTCACCTAAGAAAGTTGCTCTGCAAAGCAAGTTATGATCCCTTCATAGCTAGGGAGGCAGACCTATGCAAAACAAGGGATCCTGGGCCTGCCATGTGAGCTCCGTTGGAGGATATTTGAAGCTGGTATACTGGAGTACCACAATGTATTGCATGCCATATCCTGACGGCAAGGCTAGAGGTCAAACTGCTGTTAGAATGTTGTGTAGAGGACTTCCTTTCTAGTCAGCTTAATGAACTTTGATGCAATAGAGTGAGGAATTTTCCATAAGATCTGTCTGGAAATCAATCAAAATCAAGTGATTTCCCAGAATGCATCATTGCTTCAAATTCCTTGTATATATGTTGTGGCACTGGCCAGAGTTGCATCCTTGGGGTAATTTATTGGTGGGTGTAATGTGCATGTGGTGTGGCAGGTTGGAATAGTCAGTAAGGGCAATCCACACTTCCGTGTTTTGACAACGGAGGAGATTGATGAGCATCTAACAGCCATCAGCGAGCGTGACTAGGACCTTTTTGCTTCTTTATTGTCTCTATGACATGGAGATGGTTTTTGGTCACAGTTTTAGACTTGGATTAATGATTCATTTGCTGCTGACAACCACTTATAAAGGAAGAATGGTTTGCTGACTTGCTTGTCTCTAAGGTGAGGCAAGAATATCAGTTGTTAGTGCAGTTCCTGTAGGTACAGTATTCTCAGGTACATGGTATATAGGTGTAGTGCCAAGTGTCTGATGTGGTTTGAGGTGCTATAGAAGTGTTGGCAGCGGTTACGACTTGTGAATTGCCAACTATTTGCAATTTGTATTAACGACAAGCTGGTTAAATCTCCAAAGAGCAAACTGCATTATCCCAATTGTTTATTCTTGTCTATCCTCTATTGTAACCCCTCATGTGGGCTATGGCTGTAATTTCAACTAGTTTGCACCATGCGAACCCAATGATGAGCTATTGATCACAAATGAGATTTGGTGTTCCAAGGCCAAAATACTCTTTGATTGTTTAGTGTTTCTCTGGAAAATTCTTTTGGTATAATTAGACTTTAATCAAAAGGATTGCAAGGGTTCCTCCCAAGCATTACAAAAGAGATTCCAACCATATTAAAGGCTTACTATTTACATTGGCTGTGGAATTCAGATTCCAAGTTGGTCACCCATCCATCTCAAGTTCTTTATTTTCAGCCCAAGTTGCTTACCTTAGAAATTCAGGAAGTGGGATCTCCTGTATTCAATGTTCCATGCACAACTTAAACATTGGAGCATTGTTTCAACTATAAAGAGTTGAACTTGATAAATAAATACATCTTCTCACATGAGAAGTTAGAACCAGTAAAAGAGAGGCGAGGAAAATGTGAAACATCTTCAAAGTCTTAGAATTGAAAGACTCCGAATAAATCATGAGCACAAGGAGAAAGTTGAGAAGCATTTCAGCAACAGAATACAGACAATGGCAAGGTGCAAGCTTATGTATAGTTAATTGGGGAGTTTTGGGGGAAGATGAAATAATGGTTTTTGAAAGAGGTACCTCAATGAGATGCTTACAGGGTTTCCAATTTAGACTGGTTGCAGCAAGATTTGAAGGATTGTCATTTATCAATCATTCAATGACAAAACATACAATAATCAAGAGAACAGAATTGAACAACAATTGGAACAAATCTCACAAAAGCTGTCTTTATTCTATTCAACCAATTGTGACTTGATACAGAGCAGAAATTGAATACTAGCTTAAAATCAACCTTACAAGGTAGGCATATAGTAAGAAAGCTCAGTACCCAACACATTGTAGAATGTACAGAGGTATCAACGGAAATTACACCTAGCTTTCTTACTAAACCTTTGGTACAGAGGAAAGCTAGGTTGGTAATTTCCTTAGATAGACTTCCCTAAAAATGTGGAAAGATTTTTAAAACTTTGCAATTTACCTTCATTGCAAAAATGCATGTGACCATGACATACATGTCATGTTTGTCCTGCACATATGTGAAATCTGTGTGAGAGCACAAATGCAGAGACATCTGGCTCAATCTGGGCAGGACCCAAACAATATGGTGGCCCCTAAAGAAACACCCGACATAAAGGGCTACAATGACTATGCCTAGAGTTTCAATGATTGAGAAACAGATTCAAAGCTTCCAGGAAAAGGAGCCCACTAGCAAGAAGTAACCATCTAGTTTCAACAGAAACCATGGATAAGAAATTCAACCCTGAAAAGTCCAAATCTCCAAATATACTAGAAATTGCCTCATATGTGAGCAAGTCAAGAAATGAGTGATTTCATCACTGCAGCTCTCCAACAGGTGCTTCGCTGAGCCATAGATGATGGATGAAATCATATAGGTTTCCACTTACGCTCACCTGTTATCCCAATGCAACACAGAAAGAAAAAACTCAACACATGAGGCATATGTGTTTCCAAACCGGCACATACTTGGTGTTCATACTTGGAACTGCTGACCTTCAACTGTTCAGGGAAAGCCCATAAACCCAATTGCAACATCAGAAACTGAAAAGACCCATGAAAATTTTGATCTTGGATTCTGATTACCCGCCACTAGACTGTCACAAGAAACCTACTAAACTGACTCAGAAAATTAAACCAGGTACAAGGAGCATCAAAACAGACTATCAGTCTCCGATAATAGTGGCATGAGTTAGAGACCTTGAAAGGGGTGGGGTTTAGGGCACGCAAGTGGTCGGAGCGCATTGCAGAAAGTTGTTCCATGCAATGCTTTTTCACCTCTTCTAGACTTGGTAGTTTCTCCCTCCGCACTGCCATTTATCCTCACTCATGAGAAACACTTGCAAGGGGACATTGAGAGTTACTCACATCAAATCAACAAAACAGCTCAACACAAAGTTTAATCCCCTATTCCCCTCTTTCTGCATCTCCACACTGTGTGTGTGCACTAAGACCTCACATGGACAGCCCAATGGTTGCACTCTGCTCAAAATTGAAATGCATGATCTGGATGCAATGAGTTTTTTCTGTATTGCCACGTAAACAAAAAATGCATGATTTCAAATGTCAGTCGAAGGCACCACCTATGTTGAGAAAATTCAATTCTATTTGTACAAGAATCCACAGATGGAAAAGCTCACCAGGTTTTGCTGCCCAATAGCATTTATAAAGAGGCTCCACACGGGTAGGAACCACATATGCTCTCTTGGACTCAACAAATGGATGATGACACAAAATCCGCTCTCCTGGCTACTTCAATGTGTACCCACAATTTTTTTCCAACAGACTAAACTCAGAAAGTGCAGCTGCACTACAGCTCTATTGCCACAAACAGACTGCTAAAGTAAGTAACCAAGCTGAAGACTGCAATTTTGATCCAAGTCTTAAAACATGTCAGAGTGAGAGTTGGTCTGAACAGGCAATTCCTTTTCTTATTTGACTATATCACAACAAAGATCAAGAGTTTTGGGTACTAAAAAAGAGCATCAATTACCTAGTAATGCACCAGAAACTGTTCATGGCAATCAAACTACAATCATTTGAATGACACATGAAGGTTTACAAGAATTACCTGGGGCTGCACTTCATTTTCTCCAATCATGAGATCCACCAAAGGTACACCTTCTCTACCATACAGCCGAAAACATTTTTTCTTGCATGGTATTGTCACCTGTAAATTCCCGCACTCCCTTCCATCATTACCTTTATTTTCATCCTCCCTGCTGCTTATTATACCATTGTGCAGTGCACCTTTCCAAAACTGAAGAGAAGGGGAAGAAGTCAGGAAAAGGAAAGGGGGAAAGAAAGAAGAGACATGGCTTAACAAAGTTTACGTGCTAAGATAATCTGAGAAATGGAACAGGTTGAAGTTGTCCATAGAAACAGACAAGAACAGCATTGGACAATTCATGCCAATAAATAAAGAAACGCAAGAAGCAGAAATACCACAAAACAAGGAATGAAGACTTGCGTACAACCTTATTCACATCTTCTGAAAGTTTTATTCGGGGATGCCCATTGATTTCCACCAATTTGTACACACAGCCAAGTGCAGGCTGAGAGAAACATGTGACCAAATGGGTGCCTATTCCAAATGCATCCACCTCATGTCCCTACATCTCCAAACATCACCTCCCCAGAAACAATTAAGAACTGTTACATGTGGTCCACAAAAACATCTTGTGGGTGCAACCAAGAGTACTCAAGAATAGATCTTCACATGCCATGATATGAACAAGAGACAATTGAAAAAATACACTTTCTCATACACATGATCTGGCACACCACATCTGTCAATTGCATGACATTTTGGGGTTCTATACTGTGTAAAAATATACAGAGAAAGCAGTACAAGGGTTGAGAGAACTAGTATGGACTAACCTGCTTATTGAGGGCATCCAGAGTGGCTTCATTTATGTCATTACTAGCAACAATAACGAGTTTCCCAAATCCCACAATACCAAACTCCTTTTCAACCAAACGGAAGAACTTGCGTGTCTCTATAGAAAAATATGAAAGGTCACCTGAGTCCAATCGAATCCCAAGCGCTTTGTACCTGTCAAACCCCACAAGAAAAAGGGTCACAACTCAAAACTCCACAGAGACATTGAGAGATGAAATCGTTGCTCAGATGTCACATTCTAAGTAACAAACATAAATCCTCACATATGTGTCTAGTTTGATCACGTGCTGCAGCCTGACACATCTCTAGCCTGTGAGTGAGATGCATACCCAAGTTCATGAAGAGCAAGAGCAACAGCACAAAAGTTTGGAAGACCGCTTCTCAAGACCTGTAATAACACTTCTCATTAACACACTGAGACTCTGACAGAAATAAAAGGCAATACTTTATGGATTATGTTACAAGTGTAGCTGCTGTAAGTATGATGTACAAACCAGAACAGAAATCGGCAAATCTCAAATCTCAAGCCTTCCTGAACTCTGATGGCATTCAGACCAGTGATGTGGTCATAGGACGAATGTGACCCTAGTGCAAGAAGCCAAGACAGAGGAAGGAGGGTGAGAACAAGTAGGGTTTAGGGTTTACATCATAAGTGTCAACAAGAGCTTGGAAAGCTGTAGGAAATGCAAGGGCATAGGAGGAAAAAGCAGCCAGTTCACTAGGATTGGTCTCATGGAAGTAACTTCTTAGTGATGGCTTGTCCTGCAGCACAACAAATGGTTAAAGCTGCGGCATCAAGTACACTACAGAAGATATGCACTTTCTAATGGCAGCTGAAAACTGCAAAGGAGTTTCAGCTCTCTGACTGGAGGAGATCTTGGAAAAGTTCTGAAAACCTCGACACTTGATGTATGCCACCACCATATACAACAATGGGTACTTTAGAATTGTCTGGAACTTCAAGAAGCTAGGCACCTTCAGGGACTATAAGGGAACTGCAAACATTTGCCATTTTTTGGGTGTGCAGTTCTTGGAACATTAACAGACAACTGAGATCACCTTTACAAGGTTGGAAACTTCAGGAATATAGGCTTGAAAAAGAGAATATCATGAAGAACCTCCTTCATATGACAGAATCCTGAGATCAAAGTAATCTGCTGTTACACTACACCTGAGAAAAGAAAAGATACCTGCATCCGCCTGAGCCAGAGTTGTGTAAGATGGACAAAATCTTCACATATTTTCCCTCCTTTTGCATGTGGCAGTGACCTTTTAATGATCTCGTCAAAACCCTGCACAAGGTGTAGGTAACAGGAGTTATGAACATCCGGACTTAATTATGGATGTTATCAATAGCCCCCTTCATCTCTTGACTTTTGGTCTGAATCCCACTAAACACTAGATCCAGTCCTGAAAGCACTGAAAACAGAAGGGAAAGTCAAGAATCTCAGTGTGGAAACAAACTAAAAGGGAAGGAGATCATTATATACTTGCCATAAATGAGCTCACAAAAGCATGAGAATGTGTTCCTCGAACAGGAATTCCAAAGAGTCTCCCTGCCTCCACATTGCTGCCATGAAATCCCAAAAATCACAAACACCCAATCTCCTAGAATGAATTTTTTTGTCACAATTTTTTTTTGTATACAATGCATAAAGAACAATGAACCATACATGATCAATTTTACCTGGTTGCATCAAATCCTCCTATGTAGCAATATTTGGATGCACTGATACCTCCATCTGGTCCCTGTATCACAGACAGCCACCATATACTCTCTCATATTATTTCTCTGAATGGTTATCTTGTCTGGTTAGCAATAAAACCTCAAAAACAGCCTTGAAACCCACAAAGACATCAACAAAATGGTGACAGAAGGTCATGGAAACCGATAGTACCATAGAAGCACTGGCACAGAGAAACAAAACCCATCACAACACCATCAATTGATCATGATCCCGGAGCTATGAACCCATATTCAAGGTCATCAACATGAATTAGCCTGTAGCAAACACAAGAATTGTTGAAGGGAGAAAAAAAGTTGCCTGGGCACGACGCAACCCAAATTCAAGCAACATTTTGTCCTTTCCTGCCACACAGCGGTGCCTTGCTGCATTAGTTGCCACCAATGATGCATAATTGACAAGTGTCAAAAAAGTGGTCTCCAAAAGCTGTGCCACCTGTCACACCCATGAAGATATTCATATGGTAAGCCTAGTTCCAGAATCCCAAGGCCAAGCATGAGCTCCCATTCAGTAATACCCAATGTTCTGTCAAGAAGACTAAGGAGTATGGTGGTATGGGGACATCTCCTAAATGAGTGCAAAGCACGTGGGGACCTTGTGCAATAAGATAGCAGTGCCATGCTTACCAAAAGGGGGCCTTCCACTCTTATCAATGGAACTCGTGGGAACACTACGGAGCCTTCCGGCATTGCCAAGATCTCAACATCTGAGCAATCAACACTTGCCAAGTATGAAAAGAAACCCTCCTGCAAAACCCCAACAGTTGGTACATCTGTTATTGTTGTTAAACTGTCGCATCAACACAAATCACAGAACATCAGTTTCACCCTTCATGTGTGCGCGGTCATTCTAGCAACTGACAATCCTAGAAGATGCAGAAATTCAGGTCCAAGATGACTCCAGAAGAACCATTATGGCAAGTCCATCTTGAGAATTTTGAGTCCAAAATCTTTCATCGACTCAAACAACTAGCAAAGAGTTGAATGGTAAGTTTATCACAACTGCAACCTTGAACAAGAACAGGGAAGGCATATTCTTGAAGCTAGCTGTACTATGTTGTTTTCTTTTTCATTACGATCCAAAATCTGTGGACATGATCTGGAAAGCCTGCTATGACCTCAGGCTCTCATACTAGGGATTTCTGCTTCAAGGGTGGGTGGGATTCTTGGATATTCCCAAAAGCAACAAGAGAGAAGTTTTATGAAATGAATCTGTGGGATTGCAGAAAAGATGCATATCCACTGACCTCACAAGTGGGAGGTAAAACAGTCCGAAGAAACGATATATCATCCTTCTTAAACCGAAAATTTGCAGCAAACCTTATGCACTCTTCTAGCCCAGCAAAGACTGTGTACTCTCCACCAAATGGATTCTTGCGGTGTAACAAGTCAAACCTGCATGTGTCATGACAAAGTCCCACCCATTAAAAAACTCCTTTGATGAAATCCTTCAAGTCTTTGCAATTTCCTGAGACCTGAAAGCATGGTCCCAGAACAAAAATTCCACACTTGGTTTGTATCAGAACAAAAATTGGTATGATCTCCTCAGTATCAGAACAGAAATTTGTATGATCCCTGTATCAGAACAGATATTGTTGACCCTTTGGAAAGGAATTTGCAATTTCAGGTCTTTGTGAATTGAGCATCAAACCTCAATTCAAAGCACAACAGTTAGAAGAAATTGGTTTTAATTCAGAATTTATTTTCGTTGCAGTTTCCAAACATCAGTAGCACCATGAGCTTTCCCATTTCAGAAATGTGAACATGTGATTTTCTGGTTCCACCAAAAAAAAACCCTCACAGAAGGAAGATACACTTATCTCTCAGCACCCTAAACTTGCTGACTTATGAATGAAACAAACACAAACACAACAAACACAACACAAACTGGTGCAGAATTAGGGCTGCCTACCACAAAGCACTGAGAAAGAAAAAGAGACACACAAACTTCTTCCAACTCAGTGTTTGTTTGTTGGATGCTTTGCTTCAATCAGTCATATATCCGATAAAAGAAAACAAACGCAGCTAAGAGGAGATGATCAAAGGAAACAACGGCAAAGGTGGATTACAGATTCAGAGATCAAAAGGGTCAAGAAAAAAAAACTACAAGAGGCGCAGAAGAAGAATGCCAACAAGAACCCATCATAGAGATCAATTCTTACATACTAATGTCGCTTGCAGGAACAGAAATTCCATGCAGACAGATACAATACAATTGGGGAAGAGACAGAGAGAGAAGGAAGGGAAAAAGAAAGATGGGTGGTTTACAAGATCCTTACACAGCTCGGTCATTGTGTTTGCCAGCTTTCCAGTAAGCATAAGCCATGGTGAGCTGATACATATCAGTGAGCAAAGCAGTGACCATGGGGTTAGTGGGAGGCCCCGGAAATGATGATCTCCTCCCATCCTCCTCCTCCATCATCATCCTCACTGCCACTTGCCCCTGTTTCTTCTTCTTCTTCTTTTCCAGGCTCACCATCTCTTCTACCACTCCTCCTTGCACACACTCTTCCAAGTTTGCCGAAAAATCCTTCACTCCTCTCTCTACCTGACCCCCCAACAGCAGCTGCTGTAAAGCAGAGCTGGAATTCCACGTTGCTGCCATTATGCTCCAAATCTCTCCAACACCGGTCCACCACTCTCAGCAATTCCCTCACTCACAGACAGACAGACAGACAGACAGACTCTCTCTCTCTCTCCGTTACTACAACTATTCCACTATTGGAAAAACCCAAACCCAGATTCTGCAGAGAGAAGGTGGAATCTTTCAAGCTTTTACAAAACATGAATGATATTTTCTTCTCGAATTCGAGCACCCAATTCGCGATCTGTCGAGTACGAGCCGCTCGCGGAAGATGAGAGGAGTTGGGTCATACTGGAAGCCGCAAATGTCTACTGCAACAAGCCATTTTTTTTCCTTCTTTTGTTCTCATCACAGTGAGTAAGCGAGCGAGCGAGGAAGCAAAGCAAAGCAAAGCGAGGCAAGCAAGCAAGCAAGCAGCCAGGGGCGAAGGCTAGTCCACAGGAACCCCGAATTTCAAGCCGCCTTGCTCTCATGTGATTTTGTGGTAGGTAGGTGGGTCTTCTTTTACCCTACCTAATAACTTATTTAGAATCTCCCCTCCCCCACCCCCCAAAAAAAAAAAAGAAAAAGAAAAGAAAAAGAAAAGAGTGAGAGAGCTCAAGGGCAAACTCCCAACCAAAAACATGGTTGGTGAAAATTTGCACTCACAAAAGTTTACCTTGTCACCTAAAATCAAATAGTCATATGCTAATTAATGGACTTTACCTACTCTCTTCCTCGTCTCACTAGGATGGATGAAAAAAAATAATTGACCAATGTTTTCAAAATAATCATTCATTTCTAAACATATGGTTGAAATTTGATTTATTTTAAGATTTGAAAATCAATGATAATGAGTGAGTGAGATCATCTTGTTCATCAAACCATTGTACAAGTTTTTCAATGTCTTTGGGTGCAACACATTCCATCCTTTTCATTAATTATATCAATGGTTGTGAGTTTAGTGTGCTTCCAAGCTTGGAACATTTCAACTATTACACCTCCTAGTTTGCACTTATTATTTAATCTCTTGTTGAAACCATGTTGTGCATTTGAGATTCATCCCCTTTACTTGTGCAAATCTACTCACATGTTTACTTGAAAATTTTAGTGAAATTTGTGATCTACCTCCCTTATAGTTGTTGAAGTTCAAGCTACAACAAAGTGTGATCTAACCCATTTCTCAATAACTCTTTGAAAACTATTCAACTTGTTGCAGTCCCCAACTTGTTTTCATTTTTCAAAAAAATGTTTCAAAACACACCCATAACTGAACATTGAAAACTTGATTAAAATATTTTCCACCATTTGTTTTCAACTATATGCATGAAAATGTGTTGTTGCTTTTCCATTACCAAACATATTTAAACATAACAATGACTGTTTTTTTAAATATTGGTTTTTTCTCACACCCATAATTGCACACAAAAATAACCTTCCATTTGAAAATGCAAAAAAAATCAAATGCAAATTTTCATGATTGAACATTTGGTCATGAGGCCTTTTTGAACATATGATTCACATGCATGCGACTCTTCTTTGACACTAATTTGCACTAGATTAACATTTGATTATTCAATAGGGAGCATTTCTACCTTACCTTGGTGGCTTCAACATTGTCAAACAACTAATTAATTTTGAAGATTCCATTTTGAAAAGAAAAAATCCAAAATGTTTAAAAAGATTATTCATGATTTTTTCCCTTCTTTTAGAGAAAAGTATTTAAAAAAAATTTGGCATTTTTAAGAATAACAATCAAAGTACCTTTTAGAGTTCAATGTTGATTAATTAATTTTTTTGGAAATGTCAAATTTTTTAGAAATTATCTATTTGAAATGTTGAAATTTTTAAAAAATTACAAGGGAAAAAAAATACAAAAATTGGTGGAAACCAAGAGCTTCTTGGGTGAAGCTAATCCACCATTGTAGAGTACATTTTTAATAATTGACAACATTTTTCTACCCTTTAGTTTGGTGGAACATTATCCCTCCCTACTTTTGGGAAAAGAAAACCTTGTAAAAGGTCTCTTTATGTCAGAGGTTCATAGTTTCATGAACTTGCCGAAGAAGTTGCCTATATTCATTGTCAAATTTTCAAAAATTATTTTTTATTGCCAAAGTGGATTTTTAAAAACAGACTAATTATTTGGTACTTACCTGCTGAACCTGAAAAGGTATTACAATATTTTTAGAAAAAATTAAAAAAAACTCAAGAGTGCAACTTTCAATAAAAAAAACATGTATAATAAATAATATGTAAGTATTTATGTGTAAGTATCATCCATCCACAACAACAATGCCTACCTATTTTTGATTTCATGGGATAAGATATGAATTTATGCATGTAATGAACAACAAAAAAAATTATGAAAATGGGAAGGTTTATTATTATTATTATAATAATTACAAATTTTTTTGGGTAAGGCTTGAAAATGGGTAGACCATTTTCATGGGAAGATAACTTAAACTTATTTAGAACTAAAATCAAGAGAGCAACTTCCAACCAAAAAGATATGTATTTATTTTATCTTTAATTTTTCATTGAATAATTAGTAAAATGTTTCATTTGTGAAACATGGCTTCTCCAGGAAATAAAACTGGACTAATAACATGAAAGAGTCAAGATATTATGGTAGTATCTAGGTTGATTAGGCACTAATTCATTTTTTGGATTTATCAAAAATTCTGAAAAATACCTACATGCATGCCAAGCAGAAAATTTTAAAGAAACTCTTAAGCACATAGCTTCATTATTTAATATTAGTGCCTAATTGTAGAATATTATTATTTTTACACCCAAAAGTAAATGATTAAAAAAAAACAAAATTATTAAGCACCTTGCTTGCAAACAAGCCTAGGTACTTGGTATGGTAGTAAAACCCGGGTGTTTTTAAAAGAGTTCATGCAATGTGTTTTCAAAAGGATATGTGGAAAGAGAGATTTATTGAGCTGGAGCTTCCTTGTGGCAAAAGAAAAGCATTCTTGACCTTTTTGTTAAAAGACTTTAAGAAGTAACAAAACTTCCCTGGTCTTGTGGGCCACAAACATGGCCAACCACGAGCACATCAAAAACAGAAACAACACGGGAAGAATCACATGCTGTATTGGATTAGGTTGTTTTCTATGTTTTATTTTCATCTTCGATTCCATTGGAGAGCATGACCTAATCACCCATTTATTTAGTCATTGGTTTCTTTGCAACACGGTTCAACACCTACCATATATTGTACAAAGAGTTGACTCATATATATTCTGCATTCCTTGGGATTGCATCTCGTGATGGAATCATGGGCACCCAAAAGATTTTAGAATCAGATCTTTTCTCTTTGAATAAACAAGAAATTGTTAGAACTTGCCCATAATTCTCCTTTCACCCAAACCCACCAAATCCTTGATTCTCTCTGTCTCTCTCTCTCTCTCTCTCTCTCTCTCCCATGCTTGCTGAACCTACCTTACCCATATTGGCAAATCCCGCATGCAAACAACACACATGCATTTGTTTGTTTAGTGAAACAACCCATAACTGATAAGAGGAATCTGGAAAATAATAATATGACCAGATTTAAACTAGAATAGGGATTTTTATGCATCTTGGTTCAGTTGCGAATTAGGTCGGGAGAAGAAGCTTTGCATGTCTAACATTCATGTCATCACTGAATTATCATTTATCCATTTTGTCACAATAAATTTGGGCTTGGTTCAAGAGGTTAGTGATTATGCTTAAATGAATCTTAGAGGTTTAAAATTAGTTATATAATGTATTTAGTTAATTTTGAATTTTTTAAAAGTTCAAAATCGACAAATGATCATTTGAAGATTGAAAATTTGAAAAAAAGACTTTGATTTAAAATATCATTTGATATAACAATAGAAATTAATACTATTTTGTCTCATTATTTGACTCAACAAATAAATGTTTTTAATGTTTTGTCCCAAATTCAATAAAAAAGCTTATTCTAACCACCAAATTAAAAAAGTTAAAAAATAACAATTTAATTCAAAATGAATCAAATACATGTTTTACTCAGTGTGAAAAAAAAATGAAAAAATATTTCGTATTGATAATTTATCCTTATGGAAGATGGTTGAAAGTCATCTTTCTCAAGTGAAAATCTTATACACACCAAAATTAAAGATCCATGCATGACCTTGTTTATAAAAACACACACACACACACACACACACTCGACCCATGACTAAAATATTCAAACCCAAAGGCTCAATTGAAAGTTGTGAGAGAGAGAAAGAGAGAGAGAGAGAGAGTTCAGGTACTTCTGAACACTTCAAACAAATGCTCTTGACAACAACAATCAAATCATCTGAGCATAACCAAAGCACCACCATACCCAAGTGATAGAGATGTCCAACCATGTGCTTGAGGGTCCCACGTGGGGGAGACGTTAAAGTACCGACAGTTTTGGAAATTCTGGTCACAAAAGTGAACCAGCACAACATTTTAGGATGGATGATGGTGTGTGGACAGGAAATACTTTTTCATTGCATTTTGGTCCCATATCTAACCACAATGGCGAGCTACATATTACCCGTACATAAAGCATCTACTTACATAATAGCTATGAAGTGCCTTAAAATCAACCTACCTAAAAAATATCCACTTACATTCCTTACCTATGATACCCATTACGATGATACCCATTTTCATAGGTAGTTACAAAATTAGGTGGTGTGAGGGGGGAGTAGGAGGGTTTACAGGATAGATTACCACAGGTGGAACCTTGGTAACTTGGTTGTCATTCATCCATGACTAGAGAGCCATAACAGGATTCCAGTGGATGGTGCATTTGGTGGGTGTTTCATTCGGTCACATAATCTAGAGAATTCTAGACTCTCAACCAGAGCTCCAAGAGCTGTGGACTGGTTGCAGATCTGTGTGTTATTATACTTGTGGTGCTCCTTCAAAAAGGTGTCAGTTCAGTCTGTTATGTTCTGTAAAAAGGGGTTTTTGCAGTTGGGTTTTGATGACTTTTGCAGTGGGGTTTGAGTCTTTTGTTTGGTAGCTGAGAGAAGTACACAGTTTCCAGTTCTTTGCTTTGATGGCTGCGTTCTGTTATCCTTGGTATATACCAGTGTTGGGTGGGTCCTGGGTTTTGATGTCAATTCCAGTTAGTAGAAACTGAACTAGAAGCGAATCTGATTTTTGGAACTGGTTTTAGAATCAGAGGATTTTTTATTTTAATTAATTAATTAATTAATTAATATTAATATTATTGCTTTTTTGGGGAAGAACCACACCTGGAGCCAGAACTGGAACTGATATTTTTGGGGGAAATTTTGAAAAAAAAAGACTAAAACCAGGAGCTAATTGACAGTTAAGCAGCAGTTAACCACCAGTTCTAACATAGGTTACCTCGAACTGGGTCTGATTTTCACAACTGAAACCAGAACCAGAATTCTTTTAAAGAACTGGACCTGAAACCAGAACCCTAATTTATTTATTTAAGAACTGAAACCAGAACTGAAACCATTCTAATTTATTTTTCAGAACCAGAAGCAGAGGTTCTTTGTAAAAGTCAAGAACCAGACAAGACTGATATATGCAACACTGGCATATGCATATATTCTACTGCTTCCACTGAATGATTTACCAAAAAGCGCAAGGCTTTTGGTGCCCAGGTACTGATTCTACATTTGCCTCAGAATTGAGGGTTTTTTACAAAGTCCCTACAACACATCAATGGGCTCATCATGGTGCAATGGCTTTTTGGGCCTTTTATTATTCAAACCAAATTGTTGAAATCATGAAATCCTGTAACAGAGTTTCAATTCCAAATTTAATTTGAAAAAAAACGTTTGTGGTGTATACTTAGAGAGTGTACATTCTGTGGGACCAAATTCTGGTTCACTTTTTTTAGTCACAGTACAGAGTCTCTAGAATCCATGACTTTTGGACTCATTGCTACTGGTCAACTAACTCCCCGGTCCAGACAAAGTGTCTTTGTGAGTAGTTGAGGTATAGGAATTAGTTACCTCTTTTGCATGTAGGCTATTGGAAAGGCATCTCTATGCCCACTCTTGTTTTCGACCAAAGGGATATTGGGTAAAAGCAAGAGAGTGGGGCCTGCCATCCCATTTTGTCACACCATGGTCATTGTCTCAGCAGGAACCAGATCTGTACTGCTCCAGCACCCACCCAACATGGAGGATCTAAGTGAAAGATATCCACTTCTGCAGTTCCTTCCAAGATGTGGGAAACTTATGAATCAGTGAGCTCCCTTGCAAGATGTTCCCTCATGTGAGTTTACACAAAAAGGGCAACTTGACAAAAGCCAAAAAGAGTGGAGACCCTAAGAATCTCATGCAGTTTTGGTGTGTGATATTGCACCAACCTGATCATATTGGCAACATTCTCTCAATTCACCTATGGTGGTGCTGCTAATGAAGATCAAAGGAGTTCATTCCTTTACCATCATCAGATTTCACTCACAAAGAAAAATCCATGATTGAGAACCTTTCTAACAACCTTCAACAAAACAAACTCTTTACATATAGCAATTTTCTTTGCAGAAAACTTACTGCAAACAAAAACAGTTCTTTCTGTATAATTTGGTGACACAGTTGAATTGCTACTATTTAGAGCCTCGATGGTGCACCCCCTCCAATTACCAAAGTTTCACCTGTGATGTAAGAGGCATCATCTGAGGCCAAAAATGCTGCTGCTGCAGCCATATCCTCAGTTGTCCCTAACCTTTTCAACAGTGTTTTTGACTCGATCTCCTCACGCTGCCATTACATGAACCATAACAGTCAGATCATTATCCACAATTCTCAAGGCATCACACCTTATTAGTTATGGCAGAAGCCATAGCTCATGGCTCATTGCAGTAAAAGCACACAGGTTAATTCCAAGCTTGAACCCCAATTCTTATATCAAAACACCATTAACTTCTCAACCCTTGGATCCAATTTGAATATCCAACTCATGGGAAGTATACATGTCAATGTAGTTGAATGCAAGTTAAAAAAATTCCACGCCAAATTCCAACCACTAACAAATATGCCAAAATACATTTGTGAGTGTACTGCAAAGACTGTCCTACCTCAGAAACAAAGGAGAAATTATCCAGAGACACAGAACTATGAAGAATTTTTTTCAATCGCCCAGTCCCCAGTTCAAAAGTGATGCACATGGAAGTACACAAAGCTGAGCATGCAAGCAAAAGACCAATGAAATACAGTGGGTCAGGTAGAGAGATCACCAATTTCAAGTCATTTGTGATGAAATCAGCAAAGCGGGTGGGAACAAAGCCTGGTGCAATTCCATTGACACGTGTTTTGGGTGCCAGTTCTGCTGCTAATGCCTGTCCACATTTATCCATTTAGAAGCAACCTTGGAAAAATCAGCCACTGAGAAACCAAAGTTGGAAGGATAATCAAGGAAGATGAAGAGCAAATGGGACAAGTAATTTGTCAACAAAGGATCCCTAAGTGCCTCTTCATCCTATAGGCCTATTGCCTCCATAGCAGAGGCGACCACCTTCAGCCTGCCCTACTGTGGGCAACAGGGTTTTCCATCACTGCCCGAGGGTTTGAAACCCAGGTACCACATGGTTTATGGTAAAATATTAACCCAGTGACCTCAACTATAGCTGGGTTGGTTTAGAATAGTGGGTCTAGCAGGTAAAATATCTCAGCTTTAAAGGAGACATTGATTTGGACAAATTAATCTCTTGCTTGAACAAGGGCACCAAAATCACTCATTAGTTTCCACAATTGAGGTCCAAAAGGCAGGATTCCACTCTAATAAGTTCCCAACCTTCATGCATCAAATGCCAAATAAATGTATCTCTGGTATATAACTCCAGACAATCAACACTGACTTGACCATGAACTTGCTAAACATGGAAAGATTGATTGCATAGTCACCATCCTTGAAACAAATCAGAGCGGCAATGCCTATTCCCAATACTCCTGCAACAGGGAAGGGATCACACACCTTAGTAAGACCAAGAAGAGCAGTTTTCATGACAGCATACATTGCCAAGCTGCCCATGGGGTTGAATGCAGTTATTGATGTTACAAAAATGACTGATGAATTATCTGACAAGAATGGTGCTGCATCCTGCAAAAAATGAGTTCCATTTTTTCCCACAGTAAAGTTATCTGAGGCATTTCCAATTTCATACATCCCCAGCTAATGACATATAATGTTTTTGTGTCAAACAGAACGGACTCCAAAATGAGCAACTATTTCAATGAACATTCAGTTTACCTGAACAATCTGAACAGAAGCCTTCAGATTAATTTCCCACAGCTTGTCAAGTGCTTTTTCTGACATGGTCAAGATGGGGTCAACTGATGGATTCACAGCTGCATTTGATATGAGGATGTCAATTCGCCCATATTTCTGCAAAGATCCACAGAAGTCTCTTCTTTACCTTGTACTTCCTCCTCTTTCAAGCATCTGAATTCACTCATCATGTCTTGACAGGAATTCTCTTCATGGTTCAGGTTCCAAGATCAGGTCATGTGTATGATCAGTTGGGGCTCAAGGTGTAAAACTAGCCACTAATGGCTACAAGCTATTGCACAGCCAAAAGCATTGTTGCCCCTCCATCTTCCATCTCTTCTACTCTGAGACAAGGATTTCACATAGGGGAACTGGCATGTGACTGAATATTCAACAATGTGCAAGCCACATTTGATCTGCTCTTGTAGCAGGCTGACTATTGGCATGTAACTGAGGAGAATGATAGGCAGAGCAAGGTCTCAAAGTGAAATGCAATCTGTTGAATCTGCTTAAATCAATATGCCCTACAACCTTGTATGATCTCTTTGCAAATATGATGAGAAGGTGAAGAAGCAAGCAAAGAGTGAAACAGGAGGTTTCAGAATCTCACATCGACGGTGCTTTTTATCAGGTTGGCCCTTTGGTCTGCAAGAGAGACATGGCAGGCCAGGCCAAACACATCAAGGCCCTCTGCTTTGAGCTTTGCCACTGCCTCATCCACATTGTTCTGCAAGAAGTGACAAAGAAGAACCCCACATTAGTCTCCACAGAACCACACTTCATTCTCATGCTAATCTAAGTGAGATATCACACCAAGACCTTATGTCTGACCTAAAGAGAAAGAAATCACAAAGCTCACATGTTAGGCAATTTAGTCTCCAGCAGAACAAGGAGCTTAATATGCAGATATCATCAGTTCTTGCGCAACATAAGCATTTACCAAGTTATAGCCAGCTTGACAGAGAACAATCAATTTCACTTGAATCACATTGAGCATAATATCACAACAAAGAGGAAATTCCTTCAATATGCAACCTCAGGTACAAGCAGAAGAATTGCTACTGTCCAAGAGTTCCCTACCAAATGCTAACAAAATGAGTCCAAACATCAAACACCACTGTACAGCTGCCTGACACATGACAAAAGAGTGTAGGTACAACAGGCACAGACTCTGACTCCTTTCTTCCAAATGCACTGCACAACGAGACAGAGAGGGAGAGGGAAAATAGCAGCAAGCAGAAGAGAAGAGTCACCAGATTCTGAATATACCAGATTGCAATTGAGCCTAGTGGCTCTTCAATTTACTCCTCAGCAGAACTGAAGAACTAGAGATGGAGGGCAGGGAGGCAGGCAGATTGAAAGAAGAGCAAACAACAAGAGAATTCCTTCAAAAATAGAGATTATGACTGGTAATTCTGTTGTAGCAACAAGAGCAGGGACCAAAAAAGCAAAGAACAAGAAAGCATGACATGCATAGAGGAAAACAGAAGGAAAATAACAGCAAGAGGATCCAACTGCAATACTGGACGATTGCGCGATCAATTCCTCAAGGAAGGAAGGGAGAGTTCTTTCAGATAAGAAAGAAAGAAAGAAAGGAGGAAAGGTTTCGGCTCTGTCTGCTGTCTGTCGCGAGAGGGAAAAAATTGGACTAACCTGCCTGCGGGAGGAAATAACGACCGAGGCTCCTTCCAGCGCAAGACGACGAGCGATGGCAAAACCAATACCTTGTGTGGATGCGGTGATGACCGCCACTTTTCCATCAAACAACCTCTTCTTCTCACTCCCCATCTCTCGTCCTCACCAAAGCAAACGCAAAAAGAGAAAGAAAATAACACCAAAAAAATCAAATAGAAGAAAATAACCTCTGCATCCTTTGTGTGTTCGTCTATCCTCCTCTTCCTCCCTCCTCCTCCGATACCATCATCTTGTGCCGCACCGCAAGCACCATCACAAAGCCCCCGCGATTTGTTCGCACCTGACGGAGAAGCAGACGGTGGGGTGCGCAGTGCGTACCAACCGTGCATCACCTGCCTTCAGGGTCCAGACCAGTGTTGGCCGGTTATCCGGATGGGCGTGTTAGAACCGTCGGTTCCTGTTCCGGGTATTGAAACCCAGAACCTGAGCTTGGTATAAGATCCGGGTGTAGAACCGGATCGGAGAACCGCTTTATGTTAAGAACTGCCTTTGAACCAAGATCCTTTCATCTGGGCACATTTTCAGACTCACATAAAAACCAACACTAACCTAAGTAGTTCTCTTTCGCTCTATTTCGATTCCTTCATATGATCGTTTAGGGTTTTCATTGTGTATCACCTCCTTACACTCACCCTTTCAGCTTTTTCCAAATTCTTTTCACATTTCTTTTTTATTATTTTCTTTCTTTGATCGGTGGAGCTATCGGCTCCTCTTCATCAACTTCTTTTTTTTGTTGTGTGGAGCTATCCATTTCAAGATGTGTAATGTGTACCTGGGAAAAAACTACAAAAGATTTTTTATGAAAAATATTAAAAAATAATCAATATAGTGTGCAAGAGTTGGAAAAGCAGAAGAAAAAAGAAAAAATACAATGAATCTTTGTAGTGGAAATAAAGTTGTAGGAGAAGAAGAATTGAAAATATTTTGAAAAGTTGCAACACAAATAAATTGGAAAACTTATTTAAACCATATAGAAACATCTTTTCACAAAAAATAAATAAACACACTAACCTACCAACCAATAGTATCATGGATAGGAAAGAATACCTTGGTCGATAGCTCAAAGGTGACAAGGAAATTGATGAAGGATCTTGTTAATGTGGAGTTTATTATATATTTTTCAAACTGACAAATGAATTTTATTTTTTTTTAATCTTTCAAGTTTTTTCTCTACCATTTTCTTTGTTTATTCTGTAGATGTCCATAAATCTCTTCATCAACTTGCTTTGTTTGTTGTGTGGAGCTAACCACTTCTCTTCATCAACATGTTTGTCAACCTTTGAGCTTTCCAAGTGCTATTTCCTATCCATAATACTATTGGTTGAAAGGTAAGTGTGTCTATTTATTTCGTGAAAAATTGTTTTTTCATGGGTTCAAGTTTAAGTCTTTTGATCCATTTTTCTTGCATTTTTTAAAACTTTCATAATACACACTAGTGGTAACCTGTGCCTGCAAGGCACGACACAGCACTGAAGCAGCGATGACCCCTGATGACGACCCCTGAAACCCTAAAGTTCAACAACATTCTGCCATTTCAGAAAGTCATGACTATGGGAAATTCCTCGTCAACATTACTATGTCAGTTATTTCTTGGAATGGCCCGTTCCGTCACATAGGAAAAGAAAGTACATTCCCATCATACCCAATAGGGCACGAACGCATGTTTTCCCATCACTGTATGAGAGAGGGAGAAGAGACGTAAGTGGGAGAGGAAAGCAAGAAAAAAACGTTTGCACTGCAAAAAGACCACCCAGATGGCCCACAGTTGGACTCTATCATCTGGGTCTTGTTCACACTAATGCCAGGTCCATCAGCTGTTAGTTGGGTATAGCCCTGTCACTGACTAACTGACTGACAGAGAGACTTGCTGAATTAATATATTAGATATGTAAACTGATAGGGTTTTTTTTTAATGGGTGGAGGACCTTTCCCGGATGTACCATTTGTTCTACAAGATTTCAAAAGGATTAGAACTTGTAGCTGCCATTTTCCGTTAGATAACTAGTAATCCAAATTTTAGAGGATGGCACCATTTCAAGTTTTGTTATTTGGGAAACTAGGAACTCACTAATCATGAAGGAATTTCAATTAAAAGAAATATGTGTTCATTGAATACAAACTCTTGAAGGATTTTTGTGACATGTTCAACAACATCCTCTGCCTATTTGACTAAAATTGTTTTTTCATCTTTCATAACTTTTTCTTAGAATTTTTCAAGTGCAAAGACTCATTGTGTCTTTTCTTTCTTCTACTCTTATAACTTTTGCACATTTATTCATGTTGAATATTCTTCACCAAAAATTTCATCTTATAATCATTTTTGGGAAAAATATGGGAAACTTTTGGTTGTTATATTGAATTAAATAGATTAGTCAACAATGGGCAATGCTTCCAACATAGGGTAGAATTTTTTTGTTTATTTACTGATTGGGATACATTTGGATACATTTTAATCCCAAGATTTTTGCTATCAGATTTGGTTGTTGTAGGTTGTACCTTTTAAAAACTTACATGAATTTCTAGGTAATCCCTATAACCTTGGGATGCATAGCACGATGCCCCATTATGTAATGTCTACATTTCATTGTAACTGTTTTGAAAGCAAATACACCCTATCATGCTTATGTGAATTCAATTCCTTTGGAAATAAGTGATTTATTCATGTACACTGTCATGTAGTTAGATTCTACTTTGGTTGTAGTTACATTTTGTTTTGAAATGTAAATTGTTTGCTAGGAATGCTACTAGCAATGTTTGAGATGTTAGGTTTTGTATGATGAGTAATTTACTTAAAAACTAACACAACTTATGGTTTGATGTATTTTGCATAGTTGAACAAGAAAGGAACTAAATTTGCTTTCTTCCATCATTGTTATCAAGGTGATTTCCTTGTAGTAATTGAAAACAATTTTGTTATGATTACAAATCTTTCTAAGTAAGGTCTTTTGTTGTGATTACTAGGAACCTTGAAATTATTATTTCCATGTACTTGCACATAAATTTGTATGAAAGAACTTTGAAAAGTATAAAAACTAGGTTACATCTTCTTATTTTTACTTGCATGTAAATAAATGTCATATTTGTGTTTATGTGTTTGTGTGATTGGTGTTTAAAATATCTAGGTTTTTGGTTTTGATGTTCAAATGTGATTGTATGTTGGATATGGATGTAATTAAAGATGACATCAATAAGTGCCATTCAACCTTTAGCATATGAGGTTGATGATGAGGATGACATTAAATTTATATTTGAAACTGAAGCAATTGGATCACAAGTGGCATCTAATTTTGATCTAGATGCAACTTGGGCCCTTCTCATTCCACAATTCCTAGTAAATTGGTCAATGTGGTACCCTTTCTATAATGTGTCAAATTATTGGGCTTTTGTTGTTATTAATGATAGTGCAAAGATCAATTCCATCAATCTTCAAGTTATGAGGTGTATTCTTTGTCACCCTACTCTTGTGAATGTGGATTCCAACGGGAATGATAAAGGGCTTGTAAGTTACAACACACGGTATAGGACAAGTGCTTTGAAAAAACATGTCACTAATAAACATGTAGAAGAATGTAGGAGGTGGGGTTTGTTTGTGGTGCAAATGTCAAAAAATGGTGGAGATCAAAGACAAGCTGCAAAGAAACAAAAGATAATCCCTCCTTCTCAAATCAAAAACTTTTTCAATAGCCAACAACCTTACAACAAATTTGATCCTGCACAACAAACATATTTGGAAGATTTGGTATTATACATTACAAAAGGTTATTGACCATTGTCTTTTGTTGAAAACCCATGGTTAAGACATTTAATTTTGCACTAATGTGGTCGAATTAGGTTTCTAATTTGGCACCAACTTGTCAATGAAATGTTGCCAAGTGTTGCCAAGTGTTATAAAGACAACCAGGGAGAAGTATGTTTTACGTGCTTTTGTTTCGTGTATTACATGCACAACATCATTTGATCTTTGGATGTCACATGTTGGACATGATACTTTTGCTATGGTTGTGAATTTCCTTAATGATTCTTGGGAGCCTAGTCATGTCACTATGGGGATATTTGAAGTTCAAAATACTACAAGTGCAACAATGGCAAATTAGGTCAATGTATTGTTAAATTCTTTTGGTTTGTTTGACAAAGTCGTTGCTTATGTGAAAGATGAAGGGTCTAACTTAAATACCTTAACAAATGCATTAACAAATGTGGTTTATTGTTCTCCCCTTTAATTAGCATGCCCATTTGTTGGTTTGTGTTTTGGGCATGCCATGTCTAAAGTAGCCCAATATGCTATTGACGATACTAAAGTGTGTGCTAGATTTTCTGAAGTGAGTTTAAAAGGTGCTCAAGCATCATTACAAAAGACTATAACTTGGATAAAATAGTTTGGGAAGGGGAGGCAAGAGTGAAAATATTCATGCATCATTGTTGGCCTACCACCTAGGATGCTAATAACTCTTGTGAAAACTAGATTTGCATCTCGAAATGGGTGGCAATAAGCATTGCATTTGTAATGTAGAATCCTAGATTGCCAAACTTGGTCTGTTACTCAAGCCATCACAGACACATTAATGTTAGTTGTTAAACTATGTGTTTTAAACCAAAGCCAAGGATATTGGTTGTTGTCAAATCCTCTTGGTTTAACTTTTTCATTGTGCATTGTGATTAAAGCTGATGTGTGCAGGATTTAGGCCCTGAATTAGCCATTCATTTGAGGGGATTTTGATTCAAAGTTATAAGAATGATGGGATAAGTTTTCAATGCATTGGGGCCTTTCTTGGCCTTCTTTGAGTCTTACATTACAGCCAAGGCACATAACATGTTGGCAATCATGCTTGATCTTCATTTCAAAAATATGAAAGTTATATGGGATTTTGTGGGCAATTCACTTGCCCTTCAAGTTGTGGCATAATATGATGTTAAGATTGTGTACCCATTGTTGGTACAAACATACTTCCATTTGAACTTGATGGAGGCAGTTGTGGAATCAGTAGTTGTTAAAGATGATGATATTTCTTTGGGCAAAATATTTATAATGATGATGCAATCATGTCAACCGTGAGAAATGAATTGCATTTGTTTTGTTGGTTAAGTGTAGGACCCATGGAAATTGAGAACTTTTTGCGATGGTGGGCAAACCGTGCAATGCAATTTTCACATGTGTCTTTTTTGGCTTGTCAAGTGCTAGGGATTGTGGGGTTTCAAATAGAGACAAAATGGATTTTCAGTGTTGTTGGCATTATAACAAATCTTTTACAATCAAAGCTTGGAATTGATAACCTGGATCATCGTGTATTGGTTATCAAAAATTGCATGATTACTAACAAGCTGAACAAGTCATGATTGAAGAGCACAACAAGATCATTGAAAAAAAGGTCTTTTTGAAGAAGATTACGAATTTAATTGATTTCGAGTAGATAAGAATTTTAACAAATGTTTTTTGTTCATTTTGTGTTGGTTTATATGGAGTTGTGTTTGTTTATGTGCTGATATTGTATGGGTGGAATTTTAGAATTTTTTATTGATTATTGGTTGGTTTGGAATTAAGGCAAAACAACATGGAGGTGTTCTTTCTTGGTAACTAGGCAACAATTCCTTTAACTTAACATGGAGATTACAACGATTCTTCAACATTTGATTTGCTTTTTATCTTTCATTTTTTATATTGTTTTTCAAAAATGATGGGCATGTTTTTTTTTCATCAAGAAGTGATTTCTAGCAACTTTATTTGCCATTTTTTTGCACCAATGGATACAAAGTAGGATTAGTTAATTTAGATGTGACATTAATATCTGATTTCTATTTTCAGAAATGATAGCCCTATATGTGCCTAAGTTCTTTCTAACACCAATCAAGTAGAAGTTGTTTCAACTTGATATTGATTTTTTTATTGAATGAATGACCTAATCCAAGAAAATTTCATGTTTCAATGTCTTTCAATTTTTGAATTTTTGGTCGGAAATGTTATTATGATGAACAAAAAAATTTAGAATGAAATCCTTATCTTTGATCAACTCATCAAAGTAAAAGAAAAACCATTTTTCATGTCACTTTATTCACTAACCCTAAAACCAAACCACAACTTGAATCGCCTCCTTTTCAAACATTAAAAAACCGACTACCTGATAATTGGTACATTTGGAAAGACATTTCATTAACCATAACTATAGGTTCTATTATATTAAAGAAATGCTTAGAATCGCATCCAGAGGTTCCAAATAAGTTTTTAAAATTACTAAACACTACTCCTAGGTTCATTTGAAAATCAAAGAACTGGTCAACACTGGTCCAGACCAGAGGGAGGGTGGGTATTAGAAATGGCACCAGAACACCCATTGAGTATCAGTCCGGGTATCAAAGTTGATACCCGTGATTATAAAAATCAAATCCCTGGTTTTGATACATAACCATGATTATCAAAAATCAAATAGGAGCCTGGTTTATTATATATAATCGAGCCTCTCATTTTAAAACAAGAGTCAAATAACCACCTTAAAACCGCCGGGTCTTTCTCGATTCTTTCATGAAACTAGGTGGTTCTTTGAACTTTTTGAAAAATACCCAGAACTGGAGATTCTTTGAAACCAATTTTTTTTCAGTATACCCAAACCCCATGGTTCTTTGATTCTGAAAGTTTTCAACTGCCCAGAACCAGAGCAGGTATTACAAAAAATCAAATACCCACTCCACACTGGTCCAGATGCAAAGGTACTGGGCATAAAGAGTGAGCTTGCAATTTTTTACTTGTTTATGTGGTACGTAATGGGGCACTCGGCCCAAATTTGGTAATGCCCTTGCCCACATGCTTTACCAAGTGTAAAGAGCAACCTTGCATTTTGTTTTTTAATTTTTACCCAACATTTTGTGGGCTAGCTCAAATTTCGAATGATGGAGAAACTAGGTTTGATTTCCATTTTAGTACATCTTTCTTGCCTTCTTACCATCCAGTTTATATGAAGGAAAATGTCTGGAGCCCTCATTGTTACACCAAATA
>Ga0116231_10004246_pt1 | contig 29097 bp, 24 predicted proteins | sample S1TSphgellanicum_2_FD_89695 | JGI IMG/M metagenome (GOLD analysis project Ga0116231, IMG submission 89695) | Host-associated microbial communities from peat moss isolated from Minnesota, USA - S1T2_Fd - Sphagnum magellanicum MG | ecosystem: Host-associated > Plants > Peat moss > Unclassified...
ATTCCTCAAAATCCAGATCCACATGGGCCTCCTGAAACCACCTTGGCAGGTTGTCTTAAGAAGCTACCAAAAGCTCCTACCCCTATGCTGCCAGTTTCCCCTGCACATCCTCTAGACCCTTCCCTTTCCCCTACTTTGACTGTTCCTGCATCTGTCCCTTCTAATCCTTTGCATCCGGACACTTTAGTCATAACTCCAACTCACATCACCCCTCATGGGCATCTAGAAAAGCAAACAGTAAAACTGGCCCCCGGTTTGCCATCACTGAAACTTCCACCAAGTGTACGTGTGATGTCTCAGTGCAATGCTGGAGACCTGTAAGCCTTTGGCCTTTGTAGCAGCAATGTCTCTGCTGCAGCACGGCCACACCTAATAAGTCCTTCCTGGGATCCTCTGGTTGAACAGGAAACAACAGGAATCCAAAAGGAAACTCCTCCAATGAAGCATCTCTTATGAACACCATCCTCAAACATGACAATCACTGAGCAAAATTCAGTCCAAGTTGAAGAGGGTGTAACTGGAAGACCCAAGTTTGCCTTGAATCGTCCAGCCCCAGATGTGGTGGCATATAACTACTTTGGGAGGAACAAGCTCCTAGTTGGCAACAAGCAGGTGGCTACTCTGAAGCAACAATTCTGTTCACTATGCTGTTGAAAACTGCATGCATGGCTTGTATGCTTCCATACTTTGTTGGCCTTTGTTTGATCCTACTTGTGTGGGACTTTATCCTACAGTTCACAATGAACAAATAGCTTAAATTTGAACATCTGAACAGGTTGTGTATCACATGATAATCTGAGTGACCAAATCATAACTGACATTGTAGACCTGGTAAATTTCAGACTGAGTGTCTCTGCTGACCTGCAGAAATTTGATAGTTAAGGTAGCAGGCAGCCTAGCAAGAGGCAGAAGAAAAAATCGTCATTTAGGAGGGCATGCAGGCAAATGGAGGGAGTGGAGAGGTTCCCTTCAGACCAACCTTGATGGTCATGGAGCAAGGAGAGCACAATAGTTTGGATCACAATGCTGGTCAGTTCAATTGTGAGCATTATCTTTCAGAGAACCTGACTTTTGAGGGTAGGCTACCATTGTTGTTGGAATTCACCATGGTAGGTGCTCCACTTGTTTGCCATGGTTCTTCTTCAATCCTGCTTACTTTTATGTTTGAGGATGTTGTGCAGACTCACCAGCAGGCAAAAATATTAAGAAGCAGAGATTAGCTTCTATAGTTATATTGGTTTAGGGAGCCATGCATGGGGATGCTGAGGGCAAGACCATAACCTCCCGAGATGGGTTCACTGCCAAGAAGGCTGAGAAACATGATATCCTGATTGCTTCCAGGTACGCACCTGAGAGTGACTGCAATATAATTCAGAAACCAAGTTTGAAAGTGGCTGGGGAGGAGGGCAGGTTCCTCCAGACTGGCTGTGTCCATTTTAAAATGACCAAAGAAATGGGTTTAGTTTCTCCTGAGGTGGGAGGTATCAAATCTCAACCTTTAAACATGTTTCTGACACCAGTTGGTGGTGTACAAAGAGCAAAGGAGAACAGGATGGATGGACATTCCATGGATGTAAGTTTTGGAATTACAAGGACTACAAGTGCTTGGAGAAATGTCAAATGCATGGAAGACCTTGAAATAGGAGGATAAGCATAGCATATAAGCCTTTACAGCCCTTCCCTGTCCAGGATATAGTTCCTTGCAGATGACTTTGCCTGGTTTGTTTGTCTATTTTGGATTCAGATTGTAACTTGGATGCTGTGGCTGCTTTCCAGAGCCTGATGCAGCAGCAGCAGCAGGCAGCAGCAATGGAGACTACTGAGGTACTGGCAGTTTGTTATTAAAGAAGCAAAGAGAATCGGGTGTTTGTAAGGCAAATCCTGAAGTTTTACACACCAAAAACTATACAAAGTTGTGGCACTTCCTTCCGTTTCGCAAGGTTGGGTGCTTCTTCCTCATGTTTGACCAGGTTGGGTGCTGGTAGTCAGAAATTGGGCTGGCTGCTGCTGATGACATAATGTATACTTTTGCAATTACACATTTTTTCTAGGGTTTATATGAGTTGTATACTCCTTTAGAAGAGATTCTTGGTCATGTTGCTTGATACATATCAATGCTTCATGGTTTTCTTGTTTTCTATCCTTAAAATGGCTTCTTTTTTACCTTTGTGCGCCTTCTATCTGTGCAATCAAAAAAGTGAATCCTGTTAGGTTGTGCAAGTTGATCTTAGTGGACCTTACTTACAGGGTATTTGATTGGGTAATTGTTCCTTGGCTTCAATTGATGCACTTGAAATCCCCGCAACTTGAAAAGAACCCTACTATTGAGTTGTCCTTGACAAAGAATGACATGTTTGATCATTTGGGTTTGAATAAGGCCTTTCACAAGCTCTGGTTGATTTGAATACTCACATTTTGGAAGAATATTCCTTGTGTGTTTTTGAGTTGTTACTGAGAATGAATTGACACACGTTTGATCATTTGGGTATTTGTAAGGCCTTTGACAAGCTCCAGTTGGTTTGAATACTCATGATTGAAAGAAACATACCCTTATGTTTTTTCCATTGAGAAACTGTAGTGGAGTTTTTGATTTGAGCACTCAGGTTTTCATAGAAGTATTCTTTGTGGTTTTCTCCATCTTGAAAGCTTGTACTGAATAATGTGATTCATATTACAAACCTTATATAGATGTTGTGTGTGTTTTTCCAGTGCAAGAAACTTGTGCCAGAGAATTTGAAGGCCAAGTAACTGGACATTGGAACTTTCTCCCATTAACTAAGAGCTTTAAAGTATTGGATTAAGTATCTGAGCTTTCTTCCATTAACTCTCTGGTTTTGGGTGGTGCCACTTGAGCGATGTTCGATTTCAGACTTTTTTTTTGCCCCCAAACAAGAGCAACAACAACATTGTTAAATTAATTAGAACCCCGTGACTTTGGGAAAAAAATTATGAATTAATCAAAGGTTATTTAATGTCAATTCAAGAATCTCACAATTAAAAGTAATGATTTTATTTTTTAACAAAAAATTAATTAAAATAAAAAAACATGTTATTCTTAAACCTAGAAACATATGATTTTAAAACTTCAAAATCCAAGTTCAATTTTAGCACAAACACATACATGTGATTTTCAAAGGTTTCATATAAATTTATTTTTCAAACTAATTTTTCTTCTTAAGAAGTTTTGAGAGAAATAAAATGGTGCTACATACAATTGGGTATCCTTCCAATTAGGACCATCTTTAAACATTCCTTCTTGCAAGAAAATCAGAATATATATTGGGAATTAAATTTAAAAAAAAATACCCATTATGTTTCCATAGAAATAAAGCATGAAAAGGATGCCGGTTGCAGAAAGTATTGTTATTTCGGAGAGATTTCTTGTTGTTGTCATAAATTAGGATTCTTCACATCTGCATGCTTACACTCCCAAGTTGCCAAAAAAATTCATAAGTTTTTAGCATTAAAATTATCCCAATTTCATGGATGAATTTTAAATGGATGAATGGATGACAAAATTAAGCTTTTAACAAATTTTTATTAATGAAAAACTAAACTTTGATGGAATGAAGTTCATCCATGTAATTATGATTTTTAGAAGGACACCTTTGGCTAGGGACATTTGTGATTGCTGGATGGCCTTTGTTAATGATCCTTATGTAGACCTTTACATACTTCACATATTCCAATAATGTGAGTATAATAATTATCACATTTGGATCATTCTTATCCCATGGTTATACACTTTTCCAAGACATCACGCATTTTGCAAAAATATACAAAATATTTTTTCCTGCAAATATTTATTTGGTGACACACAACCCTAGTTGAAATGTTTCAAGCTTCACGAGGAAGGAGCAATGCAAGTAAGAGAAGTAGGGAAGGTTTAGGGTTTACATGAAACAACTTTTTGGTGAGACAAATGGAAAAGGAATTGTGACAAACTTAGTGACCTTAGAAGCAAAGCACAAGGAGGGAATGAAGATGATGATGGGGGCTCCGCCTTTTTCATGGAGGAGTCCCTTCGATGAATATGATGTGGTCATTTGGCAAATTTGATGGCTCGAAATGGAGTCATTTGTGGCTTGATGACACCCCATTAACAACCCGAGTTGTGGGTGGCGAGTCTAGATACATCGAGTACCTATACAAGCTATCCTGGATTCCTGGAAACCCAATACACAACACTACAAGCATGATAATTGACGTACAGAGTTTGATCTGCAAGCAAGGGGCCAGGGGCCCATCCGTGCTAAATGCTAGTTATAAAGTGGGCATGTCAGCTGCAGAATTTTGCAGATTCTCATTTCTCAAAGAAGAAGAAGAAGTGAAGGGAAGGGATTCGGGAACCAACCTCCTTGCATCATAAGTACCAATTTTTGTGAGTTTTAGATTTTAGTGGCAGGAGGCAGGGAGGGAGGGAGGGAAACAATCAACAACAAGTCGTTTGGCAGTATCATAAAGTGTCATATTTGTTGATGATGATGATGATGATGATTCAGATTCAGATTGATGATTTATGATGATCTGATCAGGGTGGGCATCATCATTGCGCAAGGCGATTAAAAGCTTCAATTCAAAAGACCCAAAGGAAAACGCAGGTGCTAGTCACATGCTCTCACATGCATGGGCATGGGCATTCTTCAGAATAAATATGTACTTGTAAAATTCCCTACTCCAGTAGCAGCAGCAGCTGCAGAAAGCTGCTGCTCATGGCATGGTACTGGCAAAGTTGGGTGCTAGAATTGAACCTTATTAGAGGAGCATCTCCACCGGCGGCAACAGGAGTATGATGGCAGCCACATTGGCCAGTACATAACACAATGGGATCAAGCATAGGATATCCATCTCTTGATTAGCTATCACATATCCTTTGAAAGCACATTTCAAAGGATGGATTGAAGTATTCAAGTCGTGACAAAATAGAAGTTTTGCAGTGCAGGTGTTTGGTTTTGTTAATAACCGTCTGTCTGGGTTCAGGTTCTGGAACTGCTGGTTCTTTGAACCTGGATTTTCTAACACCTTCAACGAACTGACAATTTGAAAGTGCTGGTGCAACGAACCTGAATTTCTATGCAAGGCTCTTCTTGAAACCGGTTCTTTGATGATCTCTTGCAGGACTCAGCCTGCAGTTATGGGATTCAAGAAGAACCACATTAAGAATTATAGATTATATTTCTTGCCATTTTTGATACCCACCCAACACTGGTTAGTGACTTGCTCTAGCCAAGGCCGATTGTCGCCCTTCTCCAGAATAGGGTAATTCTCTTATGATACCTACTTTGCGCACCCATTGCAGTACCTGAATATATTTTTTCACCATGATACCCGATAGGTACCAGCTGGGTAACTATCAAATCTCATGATCAAAAAACTAACATGGGCATTTCAAAAAATGAAACACTTTTGCATCTGCAGGCATTTTGCCTTTCAAAATGCTCACTTTACAAATTCTGTAAAGCAAGGGTGCCTTCAAACTACACTAGTGGAAAGTGGGAATCACAAAGATTTTTGCAGTAATGAGTACTGACTGACCTCTCTGAGGAGGTTGATAAGAGCAGGTCAGGCTACAAAATGAACACCATATCAGCCAAGACTTTCTCAAAAACCTCAACTATAACTCTATGAGAGTATCACCATCAACAAGCTGCCATAACATATACTGCACAACATGCCTCATGACATTGTCTATTGGGACATGGGGATTATGAATAATATTAACGCGTATACCTTAAAAGACTCCTGATATCACTTGATGAATAGACTTCATTTCACCTTGAAAAGCATATGTACATATATATTCATTTGTTCAACATGTTTGAGTCATGGAAATTTTTCATTTCATTAAATCTTGGGGTGAAATTTTGTGATTTTTTTTTCTTATCGGGGGAAAACTTTGACACATGTGTGTTTTTCATGACCATATAAACTCCCAAACATACATACACACACATACATGTACATTTCAGTTTGCAAGCGTAATGTGTTTGCAACACCAAGTAACCCATGGTATGGTATTGCTTGCATTGGAAATTTCTATGCAAGTCGATGATGATAATTGGAAAATTTGTTTTTAGGCTAATGAACTACCAAGTTGCCAATTGCACTTGTGGTGGTATGGCCTCTTATGCAAATTGTAAAGATTTAAGTATTCAACAAGTTGAAATGGTGTCATTTGATAAATTATTTGAGTTTGGTATATAGAATCTATACATTTTTAATATTGTCAACTAGAAGGGGGAACTATTCAGACAAGAAAACATAAGAGGAAATGTGCAACATTTATGCATGGTCAACAACTTGGTTGATTGGAAAAAAGGGTACAAGCTTAGAAAACTACACATGGATCGTCGGCTATGTGCATGCCATTTGAAGTAAAATGAAAAGTTAGAAGGGTAGAATGGACGGAGGAGCTATGTACAAGATTGTTTAGAAACTATAAATGAACAATCATGAAGTTCACCCTTTCAAAACCTTAGAGCATGCCTACAAAATAGGTTAAAATAGAGTGAGTCGACCAAGGTCACCATTGCAACCTCTAAATCTTGAAACTTGATGCCTTTGCATGAACCATATCAAGTTGAAAAGCACTCAAATTCATGAGAAAATCCAAGGGAAGTGTGGGTGCCCTGAACCATCAATTCAAAACTTGTTTTATAGGCAAAATGAAGGAAGAACACACTATAAGAGATAAGAATGATTAATCTTTGAACCCGCCTAATCAGCCAAAACCTTTCTAAAGATTGAACCATAGCTAGATATAAAGATGCACTAAGGAATATGCAATTAGAATGTTGATGTGGCCTATGATAATGCAAGGAGAAGAAATGTGATCTCCATTAAAACCATGGTTAGAGCCATGTTGAAGCATGCTTGTGAGCCTAGCTTGAAGGGAAATATATGTAGAAAAAGGTCCTATGTTGCAATGTGGATTGATGAAAATTATTGGGTTCACATGACCTAACAACATCATTTATCTCACAAACAAAACTCCTTAACTAATCCATTGGCATTTATTTATGGAGGTTCATTTGCTCATTGGAAGGACCCTTTTGAAGAAGCCACACCAAGTGTAATATAACTAAAGTGGCTCATGATTTTATACAAGGTCATACTCAAATTGTTCTTCATGGTAAACTGTGGGCTAATTCTCAATTGGAGTCAAAATATAATGCATAACTAATGTTTTAGGGTGGAAACAACACACATGTGAGTTCATATTCATATACATGATTAGATGTGCAGCTAGAATATTCCTATTTTGGCATAGTCCATTTACTTGAATGTTATAAGAAAATTGTGTAGACACCATTGGAATCTTAATGCGAATAATAATAATAATAAATCAAGATTTACAACATTGAAGTATATCGAGACCTTTCCAACTGTATGTGTACATTGAAGTTTGTAATTTATACCCGTGCTAATAACATTTGACATGCTCATCACATCATCTTAAGCTCGTGTACAAATCAAGATTTGAAGTGTGAAGCATCAACTTCATTAAAATATTCTTTAGAGGTGCTAACTATTTATAAGTATGAACTATAAAAATAGCTACCTACCAAACCCAAAAGTATCATCACCTGAAAACAAAACAACATTTGGGTAGTATGTATAATGTAGGCTAGGTACAATGTAAAGAGATTTTTTCACATGACACACTATATTATTATTACTTGCAAGAAAGGCTCAAAAAAAGATGCCATTGAAAGAATAACTTGAAAGAGGTAGGTACTTGTAACTCACTTTCTGAGGAGTTGGGTTCTGAACACACTATATAAAAAAGGATCATCATGATGGTCAAACATTTCAGTGGATGAAACCTATCATCCAATCCAAACCACAACTAAAGAGGAGGGGTCCATCAGCCACCACTTTCTCTAAATAGGTGTCTTCTCTCCTCCTCCTCCTCCTCCTCCTGCTCATGTGTTGTTTGGGGTGCACAGAACTGCATGCACCTTAGGACAAACTGGAATGTTCCCTTGAGAACCAACAATGCCTCCCCTTGGTAGGGTATGAAGGGGGGAAGAAGGAAGGTGTATCCTATTTGTTTGTTGCCTGCTTCAAAGGAGAAATGGGTTTAGGGTTTCCAAATGGGTTAGGGGACCACCAAGAGGGTGTTGGGAGTTGGGAGGGGAGGAATCAAAACAGATACATATGTTGTTGTATTGGGGTGGGTGAATTCACTTTTTCTATGGTACCACTTTAAGTGCTAGTTCACCTTAAGGGGGTGAACAAGCACCCATACATGACATGGCTAGGGTTAATTCACAACCACATTGGGAAGTTATTTGGACAGAAAGATGGTGGATGAGATTGATTGCTTTGTTCTATGCCTTTGGAATTTTGTTGTTGAAGAATTTTGCAATGTGTATGTTGGTGGTGTTGCACTAACGTTGCAATACCCATTTCTAGGGTGTTTCACACCATGGCCAAAAATTATTACTTGTAGCATAAGGGTGACTAGGTTTGAATTCCAGGACCTTGTGATTATAAATATGGTTCTTATCTTGGCTTAGTACTCCCCATAGTCCCCCCCAATTTGCAACATTGAATTATATATGAAATCGGAACCCTTTTGGTTCACTACATTCTCAATGGCCATTCCCCAAATGCTACTTTTTGGATCATGTGGGTGCATCATGGGTTTATCCAAGGACCTCTTGATTATAGCCAAGGTTCTTATCTTGGCCTACTAACCCCCCATAGTCCCTCTATTGGCAACAATGTGTTAAAAAAAAAGAACATATACACTATTAATTTGGAGCCTTTTATAGTTCACCCTGTTCCCAATGGTGATTCCCCCTAAATGCTCTTGGGTGCCAGATGGGATGAGAGGACCTTCATCCACCAGGAATGGGATGTAACTCCCAATTTGATTGTTAATTAACCCCAGGCCTCATATCATGGTGGCAAGAATTTATTTTTTTTGGTTGGGTTGCTTCTAAACATAGCTACTAAAAATCTCTTGGGATAGAATAAGGATCTTTGGGTCCTAATTTGGCATTTACTGGGTTAAATATAGCCACTAAGAGGGGAAAAAACACACACACACACACAAAGGTAAAGATTGATCCTGCTATAATTGACTAGTGGGGGTAGGGGTATAGGGGAAGATACAAGTCCCTAGGTTAGGTTAGGTTAGGTTAGGTTAGGGTACCCCACCCTAGAAGCGCACTTCGTGCATGATCCATTGTCCCCATATGCCTGCGCATGTGTGTTCCTGGCATACATGCGTGGATTTAGAACGACATGCAATTCGCGTGGGCGCCTTTCATGTAAGTTACGTAAAAAGCATGCAAGCAAAGGAGGGGGAGGCGGGAGGGAAGAGGGGGGACGGAGGGGAGAGAGAGAGAGAGAGAGAGTGTGTGTGTGTGTGTGTGTGTGTGTGGAGTAGCCCCATAGATCGAGTGTTCATAGACTAAAGGCAAAGAAAAGCTCAGGCCTAGTAGAAAATTCCAGACATACCTAAACCCTAAAATCCTATCATGAAGATTCAATCACAAAGATGGATTGAAGATGAAAGAACCCGGCTGGCACTCCGAGAAAACTTGTCCCTGCTGGACCCGCCTTCCACTAATTAATTGGGTAGAGCGCTAATTTGCTGAGAGTTACACATATGACTCGGACGCCCGCACCCACACGCTGCCATTCTATCCCGTCGAGTCAGAAGGAGCTAATGAAAACGCTTCTTCTACTTACTTACACCTGGACTCACTCACGCCCAGTGTGAGAGAGAAGAGATGGACCCAGCCAGCTTTGCCTGCTCTCCTCCTGCCCACCACCCACCATCCAATTTCGGGAAATAAACTAAACTTTCAACGCGACCCAAAAATGCAATCGGAACCTGGACTAAAATTTGCTGCAAAGTCGTCGCCGCACTTGTGGCAACGCACAGTCAGTCCAAGTTCGTCAGATCCTTCTTAGCGCTCACTTAGGAGCACCATTAGGCACATAATTACTATTGTTATGCAGTTTGGTCGGTACAGGAGATCTCCAAATTAAGCAAAGGTGCAGGCGCGAGACTACAAGCCTGAAGGGGTGCGGGTCACGTGTGTAGTAGCTAGCTAGCTAGCTAGCTCAGACTCACACTTAGCGAGAAACTGAGCTAAAAATTAGAGCATCTCCTGAGGTTGCTCTGAATGTTGCCCTGCAAAAATGTTTCTCACATCCAAGTTTTGAGTTACTCATTGTTTTCCAATTCCACCCATAAAACTAAAATTGGTACTGCAAATAGGACGTGGGAGACTACTAAATGCAACTCAACTGGACCAATCAAACCATCTAGCCAATCAGAAACACGTCAGTCAAGAGTCGATAAATATGATTTCACTCTACTTATCAGACTCTTCCAGGGCTTCTCCAGAGCCTTGGAAGATAATGCAATGTATTTTTTGCAAGGGTCATAGCAATCTTCCAGCGAATCCACTGGATTTGTCCAAGATTTCCTCCAGTGCAGGGCCACATACTGAGCATCCCTGGAGAGGCTCTAAGTTGTTAAGTTAGAGGAGATGTTGTTTGTTGGGTCCATTACATTGGCCAATGCCTTGGCCCTAGGGCTGTTCCTGGAATAATGAGCCTCCAAGGCCTCTGGCCTTAGGGCCTACTAGTTTGGGAATACCCCACCCCAAGGGTGTTACCCTACACAAAATGCTCACCCATATATATATATATATATATATAATCACACATATATATATATATATATATATATATATATATAGTATATACATTAAAATACACCCTTATGTCATTGTAGAATATCTTTAGGATATAACTAATTTGATGATTATTGCGACTAATGGGACATATCAATGTATTAATAGATGAAAATAAATGTAAAATTGATGCAACCAATAAGATGAAAATTTTAATAGTTGCATCATAGTTGTGAAAATGACCAAAATAGTTGAAAGTTGGTCTTGTCATAGAAGAAAAAATATATACAATAAGATGCCCTCCACCTACACTACAAAAATCTGCCCGTGCTTTATGGCCAATAGATGATGTACTAGTTTGAGATCATCCAGCACATATGAGTATTTAACTTACTAGAGAGCAGGCCAGTGTGAGGCGGGCTCTTTCTAGAGCCCTCAACAAGTGAAGGTGTGCTTGGTTCGATGATAGACGCACTCAAAGGAATCACAAATGTTACTTTACATTAGTCTTACATGTCCTTTTTCTCTTACAATGATTTTTCTATAAAATTAATTTTTAAATGAATTTTTTTTAACCAAGAAGCTGAAATTTATCAAGCCCTACCTGCTCCCTGGTGATATGAGCTCTTTACAAGGTTGGCAACGTCAAGAACTCTCAATTTGGTCTAAAGAACTGATATTTGTGCTGAATAAACTGATTCAGCATGAGAATTAATTGATGAAAAGGGAGAATAAGACCTAACAGCTCTTTAATGTGTAGGGTAATTCCCCACTCCACACACAAGGAGTGGGGCATTACCTTGAATAGAACCCTACTAGGAAATTTATTTAAAATTTATTTTCCTATGCTACATGTAGGTATGTAGGAGGACATCTTGAGAAAACTGAGAGATGAATGTTTCAAAAAGTGAAATGCCTGCTCCCTTGTGGATGAAAGATTGCAATCCAAATACAATACAAAATAATTTATGCAATATTGCTTTTTAATTTTTAATTTATATACACTTTTACAGTTTCACTCAAACTTCCCTTGCTACATCCCCCTAATCTTATTAGCCTAGGCAAAAAGGGTGTAGAATTAGAATCTAGATGGGCATAATGTAGACCCTAGATAACTTATATCCAGGGAATGTCGACCCTAATTTGAAAATTTCAATATTGGGAATATTTAAAGTTGGAGAACCTTTTTATAGTGATTGGCTTACAAACTATAGAGGTCCATCAACAATAGAAAAGGTTTTGAACTTTTGATGCACCCACAACAAATTAATAATAAAAACCAGCCTATGCCTACAAAGTGAAGGGAATTTTCTTTTGAGGATGTTGTCACATGGTACTTCCTATGTTTAGCAAGTAGTTCCTAAAAGGTAGGCAATTTGAAAATATAGGTGTGAAAATACGTGATATATGGTAGGTTTTGGTGGACAATCATGGGAGGAGGAAAATAAAATTATGATGCAACAAACTCAAGATTGTTTAAATAATAAAAATAATTCATAAGGTTAAATCTTATGTGAACTCGGTGATTGATCCCCCACAATTCAAAGTCTTTACACACATGTGATGAGCTTCCTTTGAGACTAAGCTTTAGGCATGTAGGTGGTCCTAACCCAAGACATAGAAGCTTCACCTCTTTGTGAGGGTGTGTGTTGTGTGAAGATGTATTTCATTTATCTATTCTCTCGTTATAAGAATTTTATGCTCTTGTTGGTTTGGAACCACCTTAGGCTACACTTGTACCAATAGTGATAATTTCCGTAATGTCACATTGGAATTTTCTTTTAGTTTTGTTGATTTCTAATAGATTAATGAGAGGAAAACACAAAAATGGAACTTGAAAAAAACACATAACCACATACAAGTAGGGTTTTGCAACATTTTTTCAATTATCTAGACCCTTGGGAAGGCCAATATGATGAAATGAAAACAATGACTATGTCTTGTATAAATTATTTTTTTCAGATTATGTGCTGTTAATTGATTTTGTTGAAAAGGGTCAGTTAAAAATGAAGAAAAATCCGACCTCAATTTGTTGAATTTCCTGAGGATTGAACTTGGGACTTGTTCATTAAAGGTAATTGCCAAAAAATATTGAGAAACTCCATTATTTTCATAAACCAATATCGGACTTAACATAGTTAATGACACTTTGTTGAAATTTTGAAATATTCACATTAGGTCTGTCAGACCCCATTTTTTAAATTAAAAAAATAAATTCAGCAAGGTATGCTGATATTATTAACCATACATATGGTAAAATATTGGGCTATGTAGGTGGAAATGGAAACAATAAACAATTGACAAGATAGGGGCATCATTTGCTTGGGGAAAAGGAGGAAGTAGGTACCTAACGAAAATACAAGAAAACACTAGTTCAATGAATAAATGTAAGGTTCACCTCAAAGGCATCACTAGACATGTTACATGAACAAATATATATGTCGCATGCAAAACACTACCTATCATGACCTATGATTAAACATTAAGGTTATTTAACTTTGAGTTTTAATCTTTTGTAGTTTGTATTAGACCTTGTTTACCACACAACTCATGCATTTGCCGTGGGAAACATAAATTGCACTTGTTTATTCAGCTAGGGAAACCTTGATGGGTATAAGGATGCACACATACAAATAAAAAAACACTAGAAAAGAACAAGGTTAATTCAAGCTTTCACATGGATACACTCTCTCCTCTTGTGATGTTGAAGGTTGAACAAAAGATAAAGACGAGCCTAACAACAACAAACAAGGGGACCCCCCAAATGAAATCCTAATTCAAGGTCTTAAAAGACAAGATAAGCTTCGATGTAAGTGCAATCATTTGAGCCTAAAGGCAAAAGTCTAGTGACCTTTTAGCCTACTTAGGATGAATCTACAATTTAAGGTAAAGACACAAACTTTCTACCATAATTACTTGTGTTTAAATTACATATTTATACAAAATTTTAGATTGTTAATAGACTCATGTTTAACATGTCATGAAGCTTAGGAATAATGTTTGTGCAAGACATATATGATGTGTGCAAGTTTTTTTGCATTTGAAATGAAATTTGATATGCTTTGATTTTCATCAAATTATCACAAAGTGAACGCATGCATGGAACACCCATGTTCCAAAGCATGTTCGAAATTAAATTTGCATGCCACACACATCCCAAGGCCTCCAAAGTGTGGCAAAAAAAGCATTCTCAACTTCTCCCAAAATTACCAAAAGAGGACACAATATAAGCCTCAATTTTGTTATAAGGTCCAAGGGTTATCCAAGTGTTGTTTGAAATGTATGTCCTTGGACCCCCAAGGACATGTCTAATGGCCAAGGCATAACATGTTGAAAAAGGTTTTAAAGTATTCTTCCTTGACTACTATTTCCACTTTTAGCTATGGGATCCTTGTGGCTTGTTCATCATTACCTTCTTCCCTTGCTTTACTATATGGGTCCTACATGTACATACATGTTCACGTGTGATGCCCACATAACCTCATGGTGCTAGCATGTGATCAAGTGTATTTCTTGTCTTGCTTCTCTTTCTTTGGCTTCTACATGTAGGTTTTTTCTGCAATGGAGGATCATTTTTCTTCATGTGTATTGTACTTTTGTTTCCATTTTATTCCAAATATTATACCTCTAATTATGTGTGATGTCAAAATCCTTTTGTATGTAATCATGTGGGTTTGCAAAGTTCTTTTGTCTAATGGTTTTGTATTCCAAAGATTATGTCATTTGTTATTTCTTTACCCACACAAAAGCTCAACAAAATTACGAAATTGTGGTTTTCACTTTGCATAAATGTTTATTTGTGTAAGCAAGGGAGATGCCATTCAATTTTCAAGTTCTCCTTTGTTTTCCTCTTGATATATTTTTTAAAAAATTTATTGTCTCTCTATTGTAGATATTAGAAACAATTTGGAAAAATAATAATTTTACAAGACTATTTTGTCCATGGAAGGTATTGCCATTGTAGTGGTCTATAATTTTCCTTTTTTGTTCTCCAAAAGGTTTAGAGTTCACAAGAGATGGGTTAGGACTTGGAAGATGCACGGCTTAAGATTTATCCTTTATATGAGTAGTGTGTGGGAGACTTAACATGATTGAAAATTCAGGGTTTATTGAGTATTCTTAATTTGGAAATTGTAGTTTGTTGGAAAAAAAAAATAAATCTCCAATTTTCCCATTCATTAATTCAATTAAGTTCTTCTTTGCATACAATAATATTCTAGTTGGGAATATGTCATTGTATGTTTAAATTTCAAAGTCTCGTATGTATATGGTAGTATATTGTGACTCATATTAATTAATTGTGAGGAACCCAAAGTTCAAATTTTAACCATGTCTGTATACAAACAAGGGTTATAATATTAATACTTATATATTAATGTACAAAGGGGTGTTGAATAGCCTTGGGTGTAGGTGTGAAGAAAAAATGTTATGTCCAATGGAATTGCTGGATTTGGTGGTCTAATTTTTTTTTTAGAAAAAATTATCATGAGTGAACCAATAGGTAAATGTGTAATAGGGTTTTGTAGGTTTGTGAGAGCTTTAAAGAACCCAATGAAAATTGTAGAAAGGGATCATTATTTTCAATGTTCAGCTTAATAGAGTTTTGTGTGTAAGCCTGAATTTTTTTCTTTCAGGCCAATGAGATTGCTGGATTTGGGTGATCTGGATTTGTTCTCGAAATTATCTTGAGTGAACTAACAAGGTTCTAGCACATAACTTGTGCACTTTGTTTTCCTTTTAGGGTTTAGGGTTTTGGGAATGTACAAAGCTTGATTGATCCATCATAAAATATAAATAAATCAAGCTTTGTACATTCGCAAAATAGATATGTTGCAATCTCCTCCTCTTTGAGGCTTGCTTACATTGGTTACAAACATTAGAACTTAAGGCAAAAGGATAAGGGATAAAGTGAGAAGCTATTGGGAACATGCTTAAAAACACTCATTGAGAACTTGGAGAACAGGTTAAGAACCCATTTGATGCCTAACCCTCTTTCCAATTACATGACTAGGTAGGTAGTTGGTAAACCCTAAAAACCAACTTAAGAACCCATTTGATGCCTAACCCTCTTTCCAATTACATGACTAGGTAGGTAGTTGGTAAACCCTAAAAACCAACTACATCACAAAACCAACTAACCTAGTCATGTAATTCTTCAAAGCTGTCGGTGGGTGCCTTGCACTTCCATCACTAGTTTGCCTAAGAATTAAAGGGGGCCATGGGTGTGGGGCCTTCTTTGCATTACCATCTTGCTCCCTTGGAGTAAAATGCCTTGGGGTGGTGAACAAGACCCTGCACTGGTACCATGGTAGAAACTAGAAACCCCAAATTTGTTTGGGTTGGTTCCAAACATTCATAAATGTTTGGTGCTAAAGGCTATTTCAAAACTTCAAGCTCTTGAAGTCCAAGTTTGATAGTTTGAGGACTTCCCCCATGGGAATGTACCATTTGTGTTATCCCCAAATGTATTATTTCACATGAAAGTCACCTACTTCAACAAGGAAGTAATGTAACCCAAACCCTAAACCTACCACATAAAAGCACTTGGACAAATTTCCTAGTGTATTTGAACTTTGGAGGGCACCTTATCTATGTGACCATTCCTCATTAGAAGAAGAGAAGGGATCATCTTTACACCTACTCATTAAGAGTTGAAATGATCTTTACACTTATAAGATCCCTTTGCTAAGGATTCCCAGACTTAAGGCTATTGGAGAGCCCATTACAAGAGGGTTTAGGGTTTAGGATTACACAACTAGTTTGAAATCACCTTATGTAACACCATAGGTGGACTATAAGATTCTTCTAACATGTTGCCAAAATGTCATTGTGATTCAAAAAAATTCTACTTTCCTTTGACATGTAGCCAAATTTGGCTAAGTCCTCTTCTTGGGGATGATTGCCAATCCATATACCTCACAAAATAAAAATAAAAATAAATTAAATTAAATGAAAGGTTTTGAGGACAACTTCATTGCCTCTTTGTTTGCATTAATGGCAATAATACATCATAAAATTGGCATTGTTTTTTTTCTTTTTCTAGTGTACCTAGAGAGTGCCTTACCTAGCATAAAAAGCTTATGGGCATTACAAAAACATAATTGTCCCTAAAGGGGAGCAATTAAATTTTCGTAAAGCTTGTCGTCATTTTTCCCCCATGTTACCCAATGGGTACCACGGATATTTTTTTAATAAAAAAAGACGCACAATTTTTACACAATGCTCCCAATAAGGGCAAGAGGCTTGGGCATTATATCCCTACTACACATAAGACCCATTGATCTCATTATTAAGGCAAAAGATTTAAAACTCCAAATCAAATTCCCATTTCTTTATGCAAGGGAAGTTTCATTAACCTTGGGATTTCCTTGGGTTTATGGAAATTCAAATATTTTACCATGCAAAAAAAAAAAACCATATAATCTTCTAAAAAATCCTCTACAAGAAAATCAAAATCCTTCAAGCTATTATAATAATAACTTTGTAACTAATCTCAACTTTCAACAACACAAGCCAAACAAAATATATCATCTTTCAAAAATCCTCATATAAAAAAGAGACCTATTATTATTATTATTATTATTACCTAGGGGGCCTATAAAAAAATCCCTTAAGCTATTATATATACTCTACAATGAATCTAAACACAATAAATATTTATTGCCCTTGAGAGGGGCAAGGCCAACAAAGACCCCCCCCCAAAAAAAAGAGAAACCCCAAAACCAAAAGAATAGTAAAATCGGTGATATTACTACTACTACTACTACTACTACTACTACTACTAGTAGGCTACTAGTAGGCTACTAGTGCCTATTTCTACTACCTATTTCTTACTAAAAATGTAACTAGTAGGTAGGTATCTAAATGGACTAGCTTCTAATCAAAGATGAAGTATATAGATTATACTTACATACCTACCAACCTACCTATGCTTGGCTATAGGTACCTAGTAGATTAAGTATAGATTATACCTATATACCTACCAACCTACCCTAGGCATGGCTATAGGTACCTAGTACCTACTACACTTGGGGGGGGGGGAGGCGGGGGGACCATGGTCTTGAAGGCAAGAACGTCGTGCACATAAAAGGAGTTGGGTGCAAATTTGGGTTGATTCTTGATCTTCTTCTTCGTCGCTCTGAATTTCGATTCCGATTTTGCGTTTGCAATTTTCCACTGTGTGTGTGTGTGTGTCCTCTCTCGATCGATCGATGACGAAGAATTGGTACGTGTAGTAGTAGTAGTAGTAGTAGTAGTTGTTGTTGTTGTTGTTGTTGTTGGTGGTGGTGGTGGTGGTGGTGGGGAAGAAACTAAGTGCTTCAGAGTTTGACAGAAATTTTGTTTTGTTTCCTTTTGAACATCTGGTTGGTTTGTTTGTTTGTTTACATTCATGCAGTTTTGTTAAAGAGTTTTGTAGAGTTTTGTTGAAGTTTTCTCTTGATCAAAGTCCATGGGGGTTGTTGAGGGTTGGATTGATTGAACTCGTGGGGTTCGTGGATGGGTGGTTCAAGAACCTCCGGGGGTGTGAAGAAATAGTGTTGAAAACATGTGTGTATCGCTTGTGTGAGCGAGTGAGTGATCGAGTGAGTGATTCCCTGCGTGCATTGCATTTGCATTTTACTTTTTTTGTTGTGGATGAAGGGGGGAAACTAGTAGCTCAGCTGAGGAAGAAGGAGAAGAAGGAGGAGGAGAAGAAATATTGACGTGGGAATGAATTTGTTGTGCAGGAGCAATCAAGAGGAAGAAGTGCTGCAGCATTTAGATTTAATAACTTTGCACCAGGCGGCGAAGAGTAAGAGGAGGAGAAGGAGCGGCGACGGCGGCGGCATGTTTGGATTGTCGGGTGATGATGCAGGTCAGGTAGAAGTAGAGGAGGAGGAGGAGCGGCGGCGGAAGCTTGGAGGGGCAGGAAGAAATTCTCACGAAGTTATGTTGCATGCGTTTGCAACTCCCGAATTGTTCAAGGGCCCAGTTGGAGATGGCGGCGGGTATCCTGTGGAGTCGAGTTTGTTGATGCAGCAGCAAGGGTCGATAGCAGCAGCTAGTAGCAGTATGGTGGATTCCAGTAGCGAGTTGACGACGGAGGGGAACGTCTGCGGGATTGGTAGTGCCGGTGCAGCTAGCAGTGACGGAAGTTTGGAGCTCAGAGTTGGAGCTTCGACTACTCTGATGGATATGCTACCGGGTCAGACGATCATAGCAGCGCACGATTCCCAGCAGCTCAGCGGCCTCAGTCCGGGAGTTTCTCCCACGGTGAGCGGCTCATCGGCTTCAACGGCTTCCGGGCAAAACTCCGGACGGGTTTTCTCCCAGCTCCACCTCACTGGGCTTGATGAGAAAGCGTTCGTTTCCCAAGAACCTTCCTCCGTGTGTGCTCCAACAGATTCCATCGGATCTTCGCACGCTGCTGCTCCCTATCTAGGAGTCAAGAGCTCATGCGCGCTCACTGGCATTTCGGGACCAGCCCCAGCACCAACTCTCTTCCGATTTCCAGGCTCTCAAGCTGTCTGTGAAGAGTCCAACAACATCATGATGACAGTACCGGATCCCATGACGGCCATGCTGTTGCGAGCTTCTTTCCCCAGCAACTGTGCAGCAGGGGATTCTTCAGTCGAGATCAGTGGCAGACCCAAAAGACGGAATGTGAGAATTTCAAAAGACCCTCAGAGTGTGGCTGCCAGGCATAGAAGAGAGCGGATCAGCGACCGCATCCGCATGTTGCAAAGACTTGTCCCTGGCGGCACCAAGATGGATACTGCCTCCATGCTTGACGAAGCCATTCACTATGTCAAGTTCCTCAAGCTACAACTGCAGGTACAGGGCATCCACCTCACAAAATCCTCAACTCCTGCTGTTGTCAAAACCCATTCACAACCCTTCTCTGTGTCTGAAAATGCTTCTTCTTCATCATGCAAAGTATCACCTCAGTAATGCAATTCATCAAATGCTTTCATCATCATGATGCAAAGTACCAGCTCTCATTGCAATTGGTCAAATCCTTCATGCAAAAGACCATATGGCTTCTTAGAATATCACTGGATGTTTGTTGTCATTTGTTTCTATTGATTTTTGTGCAGGCTCTTGAGCAATTAGGGAGCAGTTTCGATCCCACTTTTACCATGGGCATGCCAGCCTTTCAGCCATGTACTTCTCAGCCAGATTCTCATCCCAATGGTGGCACATGGAGGCCATTTGACTGGAACTGTGCAACATACAATCAACTAGCTGCTGCTGCAAGCAGTCCATCATCAGCAAATGCATCATCAAATTCTGGATCTCCAAGTCATATCACTGGCTGGTCGAGAGCCTCAAGCTCCATGTGCTTTCCAGACTATGCACAAGAGCAGTTCTGTCATTGATTTTCTTATTGCTTGACATCAGGACAAAGAGACTTGAACCCATGGACTCAAACCCTAGACTCTCAACCTTTGCGCTCAACCCTTTGATTGAAATCAGAGCTCCGAAAGTGCACTCTGTAATGTGGGCGAGACTTTATCTTTCAGAGACAAGCTTTTCAACTCGAGCTTTCTGAGATTTTTTGTTTTTCCCCCCACAAGCTCAGACACTCCTTGTGCCATACAGATCATCCAGTTTGAACTCTGTTGGGTAAACTAAATCAACCAACAACCAATTTGGACATTGTGCAATTCCTGCTGTGTACTCATTAGCATCAAATTATAGCCTAAGATATAGCATTAAAAGTCACTGCTGCCATCTGTGCTGTACAAATGTGAGAAGGCTCTCAAATGATTCTCAATCCAGCCTGAGTAAATTTTCTAGTGCTTTTCTTTCTGAAGATTTGAAAAATACTTTTTTTTTCTTTTGTCTAGACTCAATCCTTGTTAGAGAGCTTTGTGTCTGTTTTGTTGATTCTGCATTTTGGCACCAGGGATTTGTAAACAACAGACTACTAGAGTTTTGGCTGCTACTCTAAGACACTCATGGATCACAAGTTGCTGAGACCTTTGTATGATTTGGCTTTTCTTTTTCTTTTTTCATTGGGGGGACGGGAGTTTCAACAGAGTTGCATTGGAGAAATTCGGGTTTGTTGCCTGGCTATGGTGTCTGTTGTTTGGCTTGAATGTCAAATTGATACAGAACTGTTACTCCCTAGATTTGCATTGGATCAAATGCTCACAAATCTGTTACTCCCTAGATTTGCATTGGATCAAATGCTCACAAATCTGTTATGCTGCAGCCAGATCGACTCAGTAGGTTTGTGTTTTGTTGAAGCATATAAGGGTTATCTGTAAAGCAAGGAAAACACAGCACTGCAACCCTGAGTTTGGTCATATGCAGGGTCAGATTCAAAGCAAAAAAGTACATTAGCATTAGGGGGAGGGAAGAATTGCAGAAAACCATGCATTGTGGTGGTAAATTGAGTTTCATCCCATCTTTCCTTTTTCACCTCCACTGCAACTACATACGTTTTCACTACTCCTACCTGTACAACTACGCTAATTAGTCTTGAACCTTGTTCATTAGATGCTGAGTTTCAGCATTTCATACTGAGATTTAATAAAATTTCCTTAGTTTGTGCATACCACTGAGAGAGGGGATAGGGGGTGAAAGGAGGCCCAAAGACAGGGTGACTTTAGGGATAACTCTATTGTGTAAGTTTCTGTTTCTTTGGACTCAATGAGTAAAGAGGTTAGAAATCTGACCAAGACTTGTGAGCCATGCTCATGGAAGTTTGCAAGATCTAAAGTAGAGAATATAAACTTATTTTGGAACTGCTGAGCAGTAAAGGGTTGGATGTCACTGAAATAGCGCTGAATAACAAATAGGTAAATGTTTTCAGATTCCATGCTAAAGAGAAAAACTTCTGAGGGGCTTTTAGAATATTAGGAAGCCTTTTGAACCAGAGCATTTTGAAAAGTGAAAAGCTTGCATCTACAAGTGTTTTTGCTTTATGAAATACCCACTTGCAGATTTCATCCAATAAAGGGTGCCTTCAACTACACTAGTGGAAATCATGGAGGTTTTTACATGTGCAAGTTCTTATTTCATAAACATGAAATCTTGGACTGTGTATGGTGAGGGATCAATTAAATGCCACCACAAGAGTCAATCATTGTGACCTGCCTTTAAGAGAGCATGGTAGGTGCCATGTTTGTATTTGAAGGTTTATTAAACTCATCATGTTTTTCCAGGCTTAAACTTCATCCAAATTTAACTCTTTACAGGCCATTATACTATTATTGTTGCTGGAACTGCTCTAAGTTTTGACATTGGTTTGGGTGTCCTAAATCTGGCACTTTCTTTCTTCCTAGAGAACAAGCTTGTGGAAACCAGTTACAAATTTGTGGAACAAAGCCCTGGAAGAACCAGTTAGCACCTAACAGAATGGCAGCTGATCCTACCCAGCTTGTCGCATTAGTCCTAAGTGGAATGGACAAGAGTGAACCAGCACCCACCAGTGCACACCAGGCAAGATGTTGAACAGAAAAAAACACTTTTATGTTATATTCTTGTCCCATAGCTAACCATGGTTGTTAACTATGTACTAACCAGTGTTGGGTGATTATTAGAAACAGGAATTTGACTCTGGTGGTTATGAGGGCACAACCATGGTTCTCTCAAAAATCAAAAGATCTGATTCTGGTTCATAACCACAATTCTCAATACTTGAAAGAATCAAATAAACCAGTCAGAAAACTGCCAGTTCTTGGCAGGTATGAAGCACCAAAGGCTTTTTAAAACTGCATCGCCTTCTCTCTCAAAGAAACAAGCAACCCCCTTTCACATGAATAAAAAAACAATGGGTTTTAATGCCGTGTTTCATTGGTTGTTGGGATTTTTATTTTATTTTTATTATGTACCTCCAATTTTTTCTTGCATATTATAACTCACTCCTCATCGTGAGTGTGGGTACATGTATATATGTAAGTCATTAATTTTTGTTTGGAGCAATTTAAATGAAATCAAACGGATTCTTAACTCAGATCAAATCAAGCTCCAAATACTTGGGAAGTCTCTCACACCAAACCAAACCAAAGGTTTTTTATAAATCTAGAAAACCAACCTCAAACCCGAACTAAAGGTTCTATCTATGAAATAAAAACAAAACTAAAAACTCGAAGAAAACAAACCCAAGATTCCTTTCAAAGAAGCAAACAAAACTGGTACTTACTATACATATCACACGGGAGCCAAGTGTTTGATGATTACCCAACTTGACATGTGAAGGTTAATAGCGAGCATGTGATGGGACCAATAGGTAGCTTTAGAAAAACCGCAGGAATCCAAAAACAAAACAAAAAAGGAGACCTAATTCTTCAATCTGTCCTCATCTTGCTCATCATTATTCCAGCCTGGAAATTTTGGGTTCTGTACCTCAAAGGTTCCACCATTATCCAAACCATTTTGCTCAAAAGGATTCTCAAATGAAGACAAAAAGATGTCAAATTTGTGGCGGCAGCAGCAGCAAGCAGCAGCAAGAATTTCCTGCACCTTCTTCTTCTTCTTCTTCTTCTTCTATATCTAGAGTTTGAACAAAATGATTGAATTCATTTCATCCCTTCTTCCCTGTCTTTGTTCCTGAATGCAATCATGCAATTTGTGAGGGTGGGGACTCTCTCCTGCAAATAGCAAAACTAGTTGCTAAGAAACCCAACAGAAGGAACTGAAACAATTCAACCAAAGAAGCCCCATCCATGTATGGGTTAAAACTTACATGAGACTATTATGAGCAGCAGCCGTGTCATTCCTGAGATTTGGATGTTCTAAGTGTTGTTTGTGGACAACCAGTGTGTAGGACAAAGCTCCCATCCCCGTATATCAATCATTGCCTGACTCCAAATGCACACCACTTAAGCACATTGCAGTTTGAACTTTGAACTCTCTATTCACTATTAATTTGTCACCTGTTCCCAATTATGTTCCTATGGAAGTTTGGAATGTTGTGACTATTGTGTTCCCAATTTATTCTCTCTATGTGTTCCTCAATTTTATCCCATGTGTTTTTGCCATATGTTCCTTAAGAACTATCATATCTCCCTCACATGTGTTCTTTAATTTGATCCCATATGTTTTACGAATTTTTTTTTCTATGTAATTGTCAACTTTTCTAGGTCCAAAAGTGTTGTAAATCATTGGAAATCATGTTAACACTATAAAGTGGTTAATTTGCTAGGCGTTTCTACTCTAGTAACTTTTAGCGCACCTTAACAATTGTTAGATTCCATTAAATGGGGTTGAATTTTGTTGACTTTGAGCAATTGCTTTGTTTAGGTAGCCAACGACAATTTTTGCTTAGTCATAAGATGCATGTTTAACACACATTTTTAAATTCAAGTGCAACACCAAGTTTTCGTCAAATTGTTGTATTTGTAATGGCTTATTATATCATGTCATGCACACACTTTTCATCTTCAACCAATGTTTCTTGAAGAGAGGTTTTGACAAAACAATTTTTATCATTGTACTTGCAAAAAAAAATTTTTTTGGAGATGGATTAGTAATCTTTATTCATGTGTGTGTTCATTAAAGGTGAGATCTAGTATAGGTTTAGATTTTATAGTGAGAACTAAAAGGTTTAGATGTAAGTGTTACAGAAAATATTAAAATATTTTGTACATGATTGTGCAATTGTAAATCCAAGCCCATTGGTATCTAATTGAGGTGGAATCATTTAAATTGATTATTTCAACACTTGATGATGATGCACATTGATGACAAGTAATTCAACTTTTTAATTTTATTTTGTACTTCTATGTTTTGACATAAGACATTTAATTGATTTTCCACTATTTAATCACATTTTTTAAAAACTAGTTTATAAAATTTTGAGCTTTCATTTGATAGTTTGTAACAAGGTTTGGAGTGTTTTGGGCTTCTCAAATTTGTTTAATTTATGTTATGACCATTAGAAAAATCCTAACAAGAAAAGATGAAGAGCTTGTTATTATTTAGTCCCAATACAAGAAAGCAAGATGGGCTTTCTTATGTCCACATGTCGAAGAGGCCACAATTTCTTGGTTTTGTCTCATGCAAGAACATAATGCCACAATTACAAATGATATGTTATTTGCATTGCAACAAGATTTTATGTCAAAGAAAGAAGGTGAGAGAGTTCTTAATTTCCCCATGGATGTTTATTGTTTCAAGAAGAAATTTAGCATGAGAGGCTACCTCGAGGCTACACAAAACGAGGAGGCATGGCCTCTACCAATGATTCCCTAGAGGTTCAAACACATATAGCTATAATACATGAACAAGTATGATGAGATTTGGTTATTATGTAGACTTGAACCAAACAAAATGTTGGCAACTAAAAGGTTAATGGAAAGAAATAAAGTAAGGATCACATTATCATAGCCTTGATTGCAATTGCTAATGGTAGCTGAAGTCGCCGCCTATGAGTATCAACAAATTAGCTTAACCCCATGCTTTCACATGTAGGCATGTGACATGACATCCTTCAAATTTAAGCAATATGTGATTTGTCAATAAGTTTGAGATTGGATGACTGTGATATTGTTTGAAAAATTCTTCTTGGATTTTGAAAGATAAATGTACATTGTTTGGAAGGAGAAGGTACTTAGGATGTTCGAATAAACATTTTTTTGGCCATGGTGGTTAATTTGTAAGCAAACCAATTGTGTATCAACACCATTGTTATGTTCCCTCCCAACACACAAGGAAATGACAACCTATAGATGTTAGGATCATAAAGGCTTTCAAGGTATATTATAGAATTCTTTATCAATCACCAAATTGATCACTTGCCCATCATTTGATGAAAAGTAAAAATCCTTCTATAAAACTTTCAAGGCATGTTATAAAAACTTTTTATTAAATGAATAGCAAAGATCTTTCTATTAAAGTGAGTTCTTTTGAAGCTCTTCTTGTTTGAATTCTTTTTGTTGATTTTTTTTTTAAATCTTTATTTTCAAATTTGTAGGTGTTTGTAAAAGGTCACAGCTAATGTTGGTATTTTGTTGGGGGTTGTGCTTCTTATGTTGTGTGCAAAATCATGATCAAAAAAGGCTTCAAATGGCTTGCTTGATGTGAACTATTTTTAAAGACTTTTTTTGGTTATGTATTTGTGTTGTTAAATTATGCATGAGTTTTAGGTGTTAACTTCTTTCTTCTTGTCACAAAGGAGAATAATGCCAAACATTTATGCTTCAAATGAGTTTTTTTTTTGTTCATGGTTATGAGCTTTTATGTTGAGGATTGCAAAAGAAACTAGTAGGAATGGAGTTTGTTTGATGTGAGATTATTACCTTTTATTTTATTTTATTTTTCAATTTTTTTGTGTGTATACATGTGTTCTATCTTTGAAGGGCCCTTGTTTTCATGTGGGTTGTTTGTTTTGGATTTTGAATTTGTTTTTCATTGCATTTATGATTTCTTCAAATGCTACTATGGGGAACTTTGTTTTTCCTCCTTTTCTATTCATTTTTTGTATGGTCTTATGATCATGATGTTCATATTGTTATGAAGAGCAAAAGCTTTTCACTATATGTATATTGTTGTCGTCTTCTTGGTTATCATTGTTTAATTTATCATGTTCATTGTTGATGCAAGGAATTAAATGTATTATAACCTTTACTAGTGATCATCTTAATGTTTTTATTTTCCCCTTCTTTTTCATGGTTTTGGGTGTTTGTCCCTACTATGGAGAACTAATGATATATATATTCTTCTTAGTCATCATTTTTTTTTTAAATTTTATTTTTGCACTTTTCTTGGTGGTTGTTTGCAATGTAGGGGTTCCAAATTGTTCCCCATGCAAAGAGTGATGGTTGTTGTAATGTTTTTTTTGTTTTTAAGAAACATTGTTGTTGAGATTATAATGCTTCTACCCTAGTCAACACTCTTAAAGTTTGTTTTTATTTTTTTCCTATCATCCCCCTTTGGGGTGTTCTTGTGCTCTTCATTGTGAATGTTGTGATGTTCTTGATGTTGTAGTAGGGAACCAATTCTTTCCTTGTAGTAACATTGTTATATATATAATCTTAAAAGGGGGAGCAAGAGGTTGTAGTGGTGCATTTCATATATATAATATTTTGATTTTTTTTTCCCGTTTCTAACTTCTAGACTTTGTTGTAATTTTGTGTCAAAGTAATTGGCTCAGAGGAAAGTTGGTTGACATAAGGTATTAGCACTTGAATTTTTAAATTATTATAGCTAATGGAAATGCAAAATTTGATTTGATGAAATGGTTTTGGTTAAATCGCGCTACAAGTTCAAGATTTTTTCCAATTTTTACATGGGGTTACCATAAAACCTTTACCATTTTGACAATAATTTATTTATTTCAAATAAATGCTATTTTTTCAAAATTGGATACCCACAATGCCAAAAGTTTTTTGAACTATGTTGCTACCTATTATACATGGTCATTTTTCTTATTCCAAATCTACATGCCCATGTCTTTGAAAACTTTGCCTAAATTTCAAGAAATTCTTATTGTTACTGCCAGAATGAAATATATATACATATAACAAAGATGAAAAAATGATAAAGTTATTAAACTAGTTTAAGTTATATTACATAATAGAAAAATATGATTGGCCATTTATGGTTTTTTTTTTTTAGAATTGAAAATGTACTTTTGAAATTCGGATTTTTGCAACAAATTATTTGGCCAAATATTTCTTTTTTTTTCAATAATTGTAAAATCTACCAAGATTTACCTATGTAATAAAGAAGGTTAGTTCTACTTTGGTGTATGTAGGAAGTTGTTTGCTAGGGGTTTATTCATGGTTGGGGTTTCCAAAAGGATTATGTAATTGAAAAATGATTGTAAAGGAAAATTTAGACTTTTATAATGTTCAATATATTGCAACTATGGTGTATTATTGTGTTCTTACTATTAGAACATTGAGAAAACAAGCTTTAAAATAATCCAATAATTATTGGATGTATAAAAATGTTTTTGAGTTCTTGATATATTTAGATCAATTATCCATGTTACAAATTTTTTATAAAGGAATCCAGAAATTGATGAAATTGATTTCAAACTTATCGTACAAGAAACCCCTACCTCCCTTTATTCAACTACATGTTCATTAGGTCAATCTAATTTTTTTTTAAATCATATGAAAATTTCAAAGTCTTGAAATTTTGAAACATAAAGGTTGCAAGGGAAATAATTCCTTCATTAAATTATTTGGTTAGTTTTTTTATTCATTAGGCTCAAAATCTTAAACTTTAGATGCAAGTTAGATGTCTAGGAAATAATCTTACAAAAAAAATGTCAAGCTGATTTTTAAATCCCTAAATTTTAACATTTTATGCATTTATGTTTGTAAACCAAAATATTTGTGCACAATTATGTGTTCATGTAAAAAATAACCACCACCACATGAATTATCTTATCTTGGATTATTCAAATTTTCCTACTTAAATTTGTTTCATGTACATGGTATTTGTAGAAAGTAACTTTAAGCAAGTTATGGAATTTTTTTATATTTCTTTTTTGATACCCCAACCATGAATGGACCCCTACTTTATTTGATATTCACAATTCAAATGCATGGTCTTGGTGTGCATGTAAGATGTATATATGCATCAAATTTTGCTTATGTATTTAATGGTACAATGTTAAAGGCGCATTGAACTTTTGGGGGCTATTTAGGTTAGAAAGTACTTTACCAAGTTAGGGTTAGATAACATGGACTATTTTTAACTATAAATTTCACCTTTAACCTTATTTGAGGTAAGGGTACAAACTGTGCTAATTTAGATTACCATTTTTAGGTTACTATTAGTCTATGGTTTCTAAATAACAACAATGTTGTCATGTTTGTGAACAAAATTTTCAAGATTTTTGTTTTCAGCATTTTTAGATGTGCATGTTCAAATTGTAAAATAAATTTATGTAGCTAATTAGTAGATTAAATGTGTGAAGTAATATTGTTTGTTAATCTTAAATGATTGTGTTGTATATTTTTTAACTTGTTTTTACGTTCAATATATTTTGTCTTGTGTACTAATACATATGTGTGGGCTATTTTTAAGCATTGTTTTTAGAGTTGCCTATGTGTTTTTGTTGAGTATTTTGTCTTGTATTCAATTTGTTTTTTCTTTGTTGATATATGTGTGGGATGTTTTCTTATAGTATTTTCAAAGTTAATTGTTTGGTATTATGTTCTAATTAGACTCTTGACACTAGAAGAAAAACATGTATTTTCAACTACTCTTTGTGACTAAATTTTAGTCGTAAAAGACATTTTGCAACTAAAATCCTTTTAGTCACCTAAGACAAGTCGCATGTGATAAACTAGTCGCAAATCACAAAGGGTATTGTATGAAAAAAAAAGTCAACAAATACATTTCATCTTTTGACTCCATTGTATATGTATTGTCACATACGACTAAGATGCAACTATTTTGGTCACAATTGAGGGCAAATCATGTGTTGCCACGTGTCTTAATATTTGATTATTTAAAATATACATTATAAAATAATTATTATTTTGAA
>Ga0116231_10004247_pt1 | contig 29085 bp, 25 predicted proteins | sample S1TSphgellanicum_2_FD_89695 | JGI IMG/M metagenome (GOLD analysis project Ga0116231, IMG submission 89695) | Host-associated microbial communities from peat moss isolated from Minnesota, USA - S1T2_Fd - Sphagnum magellanicum MG | ecosystem: Host-associated > Plants > Peat moss > Unclassified...
AAAACTAAAATGTTATTGTTTTTTTTGGTTAATTTTTTTAAAAATATCAATTCTCTTTGATTTTTTTTTATTTTTTATCAACCTTTTCCTCTTTTTTTTTTTTTTTTTTTTTGTTTTGAAGAATTTCTCCATCCTCATAACATGAAGGCAACATGTCATCACATCATTCAATCAATTTTTCAAAATCATTATAGACTTGTTCAAGTTTTACATTCTTCACCGACATTGTCATAAATTGGTCAATATGTCTATAAAATTAAAATTATTGTAATTTCAATTTGAAACCCAAAATTTGATAAACAAGAAATGCAAATTGTTTTTCATGTTTTTTCCACCATTGTAAGGGTGATTTAATATTGTTGTGTTTCATGGCTATTTGACAATACAATGATAATTCATAGCTTTGAACCAAAAAGAAATTGGCTTCCTTGATAGAATTTGCAACTCCCCACAATGATTCATCAATGCTAAGTGCCAAAGGAGGAAGGCTCTTTCCATGTTTCAAGTTCAAATGTTTGGAGACTTTACCAAAAGAGTCACCAATAGATGTTGGTCATACTCTTCCACAACTATTGTTGTTTTATCTTTACTTACATATTTTAGTATACATTGAAGGCTTTTAGAACAAGGATATAGTCAAAAAACACACATAATGTGTGCAATAATAACATTGAAACTTGCAACAAATGTAAGAAAAAGGTTTAATGGGGTTGCAAAAACACATTGATTGTTTCAATCACCAATCTAGATACAAAACTTTCAACTTTACATCAAATTCTTCACACATTAGAGGTGAATTTATTGATGTTTTAGTTTGATACTCCATGTGTGATCTACTACAACTTGAAAAAACAACTATAAAGCTTTGAAAAATAACCAATAACTTTTAGTTTGGTTTAAATGCACTATTCTAGCACCACATGGCCTAAGGTTTCTATTATAACTTTTGTAATTGCCCAAGTTGAACTTGATGGGATTCAAACTTGTAATTTTGGGGTATGTTGATTGTAGAGTATTCTAAGGTCTTTTAAAACAAAATCATCTTCAAAGCAAATGACATTTTGACTAATGTATTTAGTTTCATGGGCTTCAAGCAAGTTTCTTTAAGCACAACAAGTTCCCATTCTTGCCTTCCCCTCGTTGATTTCTTCATCCATGTGATGATTTTATGTAATGCATTTTGATCTTCAACTATATTCATTTTTTCATTCCAATACCAATTTCAATATCATTTGTGGCATTTGTGATATGTCATGGCCAAAACATGTGTCACAAAAGATGAAGAAAGATGTAATGGTGCACATGATATGACAATGCTTGTTAATGCATAAATATGAGTGTTTAAATTTTGTGCCCTTGTTTTTCACATAAGCTATGATGTTGGTTATGGATTGATAATTAACCAAAAGATACTTCACATGTTATACTAATGTTGATCCAAATGTATTGGGAGTTTCAAACAACCTTGCTTAAGTGGCAAAGTGGGCTCATTGTTAATAAAATTGATTACAAGCGCAAGTTTGTAACAAATTCAATTGATTTAGACATTCGAAGTTAACATGACAATGGTTATTACACATTTTGTAATGGTTAGAAGCACATACAACTCCATCACCTTAGTCAACATAGTTGGGATATGCTTTTGAACAACTTGCTTATGTGACATAAATTTAACTCTATTAAATTGTCACATCACCATATGTTGCAACCAAAGATTTTCAACCATTGACATTGACATATACCCCTTAGTAATCAACAACATTAAATCTTTTATGAACTAATGTTAACCAATATCATTGGACTTGTAAGGGTTTTGACTCAAAAAGACTTAGTATTGGTTGTAAAATCCATTATCTTAACCTTTTTTCCCCTTTTTGATGACCACTTTCAATCTTTGAGCAAGTTTCTTAATTTTGAAACAAAAAAGAGGGCTTGGGAACTTCATGATGAAACTAGAATGAGCCCTTCAAGTTGAACTCATAAACATGTTAAATTTCACAGAAAGTGGTTAATGAATTTTGAAGCCAAAATGGTGTAAGGATGAACCATGGGTTAACTTGGACTTACAATATTCACCTTGAACCAAATTTAAGAAAAGACACCATTATACTTCTTATAATATATTTTGTAACACCCTATGAGGGATACATTAATATAATCATTTTTTCCAAGGCTTTCAAATGAGAGTCCCAATATTGTTAATTTATGAATTTCACAAGTTTGGGACCCATGGTTTTTTCATTTCACATCCAAACTAAGAGCTTTCAAAAAAAAACTTGTAAGCCCTTCAAAAGGACTTTTTAAATATGTATCAAGATTCTCAATAAAAAATGAAATAAACATGAACAAATTGTCATTGAAGTGGCCATCTGAATTTTTTTGGTGATTTGATTCTCAACTTCTTAAATGACCATAGTTATTATAATTGATTTTTTAAAAGATTGCTACCCCATTATATTTTATTTTTTTAAAGACCATTGCAATAGTATAAATAAAACTTAATTTTAGACAAGGTTTGATCCCCTAAATTTTGTTTTCAAAATTCAAGCACCTTAAAACTTCCAACTTTTAGAATGAAAATTCCACTTAGGAATGTTAAGGCTTCTTCCCTTGCAGTTTCACACACATTTGTGTGAATATATTTGAATAAAGATAAGCCTTGACCTCACTTGCGATTTATTTCTTTTGTCTAGCCCAAGCTTTGATTGTGAGCCTAAGTTGTGGTCATAACACTTTCCCCACCAAGTGTTTCACAATCTAAATTGTGATGAATATCAAATTTCACATAACTAAATTGAAAATAAATTGAGTGAAGGTTGAAGATGTGAAACATTATGAAACCTTGAAGATATGAAACCTCACAAAACTTTAACAAACACAAAACATAGAACCTGTCCTATTCTTTGTAGATGACTACAAAAATAATGATGACAATGGGAAAGCTCACAACAATCAAATTATCCAACAAATTAACATGATCATGACAACACAAAGAAGTATTTTCAGTAAACTTGTATTGTTTATAATTTGTGACATGTAAATTGAAGACAAAAAAATTCAAGTATCGAATGAAAGTTGAATTGAAAAGTTTAACAACTTACAATAGTGCAAGTTGGGGTTAATATGGTGCATGAATGAACTATGAACATCAAACTCTTACAAGATTCACCACAACCCAAATTTGAGAGAAATTACCATTCTCATTCCTCTAATATACTTTGCAATTGGTGGCAAGGACTGCATTGAAATGTCAAAAAAATTGAAGATTTCAAAATGTGAGTCTTTAATTTTGTCAAGTTATGAATCTTTACAAGTTCATAATTTTCACATACACACATAAACTATAATTAAAGAGCTCTCCAAGGAAATGATGTAATCCTTGAAAAAGCTTTTTCAATGTTATATTGCACACTTCAATTAGACATCATTTGACTCTAATTTCTTAAGTTTTAATGAATGGGAATCAAATTTTGATTCCTAACCATTTTTATTATTATAATTTAAACTTTAAATTTTCATATGGAAAATGCAAACCCACTTATAAATGTTGTATCGAGACCTTTCTAATAGTTTAAAGAAGGCCAATGTGGACAATGTTTATTAGTTGCACTTTTGCCATGAAAACCCAAGACAATTATGGGACTCCAACTCCTATGGTGAGAATTCGCTTGGAAATGGTGAGACTTAATTCTCTGCATTTTTTTGCACTTGTGAGAATATGTTGGAGTCTTAAAACATTTTTTTAACCTTTTTTTTTTCCTCATTCCTTAACCTTGATTGCAAATTCAAGGTTAGAGTTGTCCAATAATCACATTAGAGCTGGAAAGAGGCATCGAAAAACAAAAAAGTCATACCATAATTGAACCACCATTGCTTTCAAAACCAAAACAGAAAATCATACAAATGTGAAAAAGGATTGATATAAGAGGAGATGTCTACATTAAACTCCTGAAATCAAATGTGCACTTTAATATTTAAACCCTAAGACCAGATTGATTTGGTTGCCATCAATTTTTGCAAAACAAAAACCAAAGATATATTGATATCAAGCCAATACCATGTTGACGGATACCACATTGAGCATGTGTTTAATTCAAATGTAACATCATTGTTTATACCAGGTGCCATCCTATATACCATACCAACATTGGTTGATTCTCCATTTCTTGTAGACATCCCCTCTTGTATTAATCTTAAGATTAAGAAGAGAAGAAGAGCAATTTCATCTCTTACAAATTAAAAATAAAGGAACAACAATTTCATCTCTTCGTATTAATACTAGCATAAACTGGCCCATCACGCCTGCCTATGATCTTTGGCATATCTTTCTCAATTCTTCTCCATTTTGACTGATGATATAGGAGCGCCTTGTCAAGCTTTACAAATTATCTTTGAAATGCACAGCCGAAGGACCAGCCAAACAAGAGCAATAATGAAAATATGTTTTTTCAAATTGCAAAACACGTTTATATATATTTTTTTCATTTTGACTCTTATTCCTACTTTCAAATCTTATAAAAAAAAAAAATTATTCATTTTAAATGATTTAAAGTGCTATAGGACCATCACTTCAAGTTCTACAAATCATCTTTGACCTGTAGAAATTAACAAAGTAACAACATACAATGAAATTTTTGAGTGTTTGAGAACTGGCCTTTGTAGCATTCGGTAATTTGCTTTTTTGAGTTCCCGACTCTTCTACTTTGAGGGGTGTAACTTTCTTAATTTTATTTCTTTTTTGATAATTTTCAGTGCCCTAGCAAAAAAAAATTAATTCCATTTTCATAGAGTAAATTCGACCCCAAAAAATGCTAATTTTTTGAGATAAATCGTCAAACTTTTAAAACCACAAAACTTACTGGGGAAAAAAGAAACATTGATCTCTAAATGTAAAAATATTAAAAAATTTGTTGATAAATATTTTTAAACTGATCATTTTCCTGTTAAACGAAGAAGAGCAAATTTGCTATGTCTCTAGAAAGAACAGAAGAAGAGCAGTGCAAACTTCAAAGTGCTGTAACTTATATCCATCCCCACACCATCAAAGCTTGTTGCAGTCTTGATGCTTTCTAGGGTTTCAGAGCTGGAGTTCGGTTGTGTACACCAAACGTCCTGCAGCAGCAGCAGATGTTTTGTTCAAGGAGTGGAGCGCGATGGTGTGGGTTTTGAGAGCTGTGGAAGCTTCAATCGGTAAGCAAGATTCATTCCCTTGCTGCTCTTCTTCTACTCACCAGAGATATATGTTTTTCTTCATGAATCTTAGCCTGCATGTCGAGTTTGGTTGGCAATTCCTCCTCCTGCAAGAGTGTTTGTTGCTGTTGAATGCAATTTCGAACTTCCTTTGCCTCGGAAGGATAAATTGCACGCGGAACTTGCATTGCAGAGAGATACTGCAGAGCTTTGGTCTGGAAGACATGATGACGATGCTAACGCTTGATTCTGTTGCTGCGAATGCACTTTCTTTCTTATGGCACATTGTCATGCAATCCTGGCTTCAGATTTCCAGCTTCAAACCCTGTTTTGCTTCTGTTGCTGCATATACACTTCTTTCTTATGGGACATTGTCATGCAATCCTAGCTTCAGATTCGATCTTCAAACCCTGTTTTGCTTCTGCTGCTGCACATGCACTTTCTTTCTTATGGCACATTGTCATGCAATTCTAGCTTCAGATTCGAGCTTCAAACCCTGTTTTGATTCTGTTGGTGCAAATGCACTTCTTTTATGTCACTTTGTTGTGCAATCCTGGCTTCAGATTTCAAGCTTCAAACCGTGCTTTTCTTCTGTTGCTGCAAATGCACTTTCTTTCTTATGGCACTTTGTCATGCAATCCTAGCCTCAGATTTCAAGCTTCAAACCCTTTTTTTCTTGTTGGTTGAAATTTCAGTTCCTTTTTGTCAAGCTTGAATTGCAATTCTCCTATCTCTAGTTGCAAATTGAGTGTTCTTATGTAAATGAGACATAGCTTGGTGCAAGAATCTGTGGTGATTGTTTGTGGGGTTTTGCAGTTCCAAGCACTTACTATCTCAAATCAGCAGCAGTTTTTCCAGTGGGACGCAAAGGTATAATTCTTCAAACATCTGAAGAAATTGAGCTAGAGAACAAAGAGATTGATCTTGTTCTTAAGAGTATTGTAAGTTGTATTCAACATTGCTCGGGAAGATGAGATTTTTAGCAAGCATGCTGTTGTGCAGATTGCTACATCACAATTCAATCAGACAGGGCAATATCACGGTTGCATGCAAATCTCATCACAGAGGCAGCTCCTAGACCTGACTCTGAAGTGGAAACCGTCTCTGATGTCCCACGCATGCTGCTGAGGGTCAAGGACCTTTCCAAGTTTGGCACATTTGTAAAAAAAGAGTCAGATGCAAAAGCTATTGCACTTGCTGGCCAGGAAACTGAGCTGAGGGAAGGGGATGTTGTTACATTTGGGACCAACAAAACTTCTTTCAGGTCCTTCCCTTTATCTAATGGCAGAAAGATTTCTCTTACTATCTTTGCTTGAGTTTTCTGTTCTAGTCATCATCCTCTATAATGTCACTGTATATTGGTCCCTGTAAAGGCATCCCTAAGGGTGACTGACAAGTGTGTTGATATTTGTTTCTGCTCTGTGTATTGCAGAGTGGAATTCATTCCATTCTTCTTCTGTGTATCATCCCTGTCAGGATCAATTGCAACACAGGGCAAAGAGAATCCAATTGTTGCTCTTGCTTCACTGAATGGTGAGTGGAAGTCTCATCTTGTGGATCAAATCTGGCATTCTGAATTCTTGCATGTTTATGTGTCATGTGTATTGGTGCCTGAGAGCCTTAAACCCTGACCCTTCTCAAGTTTGGGGTAGAGTGTTCCATGGTGTGTACTAATGCCTCACAACTGCAATTGAGAAGTGAAACTGATAAGGGAGTGGATGAATACAAGATGCATATCACTGATTGCAGGTGCATATGCTGTTGAGAAATGGAAGGAAGGGTGCACACATGTAGTTGTGGAGGAAGGTTCGCTAGTCACAGAGTTGGTTCTTGCTGCTGTAGCTTCAAGCAAGCCAGTTGTTCAGACAGACTGGTGGCAGGTTGTCCTTACAAGTTTTGAAGTCTTGTTCTCCAGTCTCCTGTTCTGCTGTGGTTTATTCTTCACAGATTCAACAGTATTTAGTACAATGTGAACATCCTCAACTGCCATATGCTTATAACCTAATTTTTTCTTTCACACTCATGTTTCCTACTGTCATGATTGTTCCAGACTTTCTCTGCAAAAACCTCTCCTATCACTGAACTGCCGTCATGTTTCAGGTCATCTTAACCTCCATTCATTTGTCAATGTCATGAGTAGATAGAGAGATCTTCCTCAGTAATCTGACAGATTTTGAACTTCAGTAGCTTGATTGGAAGGGTGAGTTTCATCTGCATTCCGGAAAAGGAAGATCTTTGACACAGCAGATTTACAAGACTGATTACATTGGTCTTGTGCTTCACTCGAGATGTCCTCTTTTTGTTTCTGAGGAATAATTGGTGTGTGCAGCTTTGCACCAACTTTGAAGTATCAAGGGCGGGAATCTGAACTTTCTCTTAAGATTGCTATGCCAGAGTCCCGCAAATCCCTGCTTCAGGGTTACACATTCTTTGTCGGACCTTCCCATCTGGTGAGTGTATTGTAATACCCACTGTACATGCTTTTTGCACCATTCAGAGCTGTCTGTCGTAAACTGGGCTATCTGTGTCTTGCAGTATGAGAATGGAGAATATCTGGTACGTCTTTTAGAAGTTGCAGGTGGATGTGTGGGGTCAATTTCCAAGAAGTCTACAAGCAACCAAGCAGGTTTGTAGTTTGTACCTTGACCATTTGTTCCATTTTATTGGTTATGGGACGGGACACAAAGATCTTTTGTATCATGGACTAGGCGTTCATGAGTAACCGCAAACTAGAGGCAGGAGTGAGTATTTAATGTCACAGGTTATGTGCAGTAGTTAGAATGGCATGAGGAAGCAACCCAAAATCTATCTTGGTGGAACTGGGTGCAGTATTGGAGCAGCAGCTGGTGGTGAAACCAAGGGATGGGACAATATCTCAAGCTTGGATGACAAAAGAGTTTATGATGGCTGTTGCACACCTACCTTGTACCTCTGAAGAAAAGCTTGTAATTGCTGTGCTCACTGGCAATGTTGATGTAACAGCATTGCCTCTGCCTGCCAGTATGAACTAATGCCCCTTCTCCATTTTTGCTGCAGACTTTAGATCTCCAAGAATTATTTAATTGTGTATGTCATTGCTTGGATATGGCTGGGGTTTATATTGTGTGAAGAAGTGTCTTGGGGTGTACATTGTTGTGAGGAGATTTCAAGTGGATGTTGTTATTGGCAGGTCCTGTTGCCAGTGTATCCTCAGATGAGACCATGGAGGAGGATGGCAATGGTGAAGAGGAGGACAGTGCTAACATGCATTCCTCTAAGGTAGAACCTTGTTTGAGCCCAATTTGAGAGAGGAACAGCAAACTGTCATGCATAATGAACTGGCAAATATGCCACTATTGCAACCCTACTGTTCTGAACAGATGGCAAGTGTAAAATCATGTATGCTGGTACAGGTTCCAGATGCACCAGATGTCAGATATGAACCACAAAAGCAAGCTCTTCCATATACTGCACACATTACAGCTCTGGAGGGCACAAGGCAGCCTATTGATGTGAGTATACATGTCACCAATGTTCCAGCAGATGCTGAGACAGTTGACAGAGACAGTGGAAAACTTACAAGACAGCAAGATAGAGTTTCAACAGCAACTTCTAGCCAACAAGATGGAAGGCAATTTGTGGCTAGTGGAAGGAAGATCTGCTTGCCAACAGAATCACCCCATGAGAGTTCTCCTAAGCCAAGTTCTGAGAGTCATGCAGAAGATATATGCCCAGTAGTGCAGACAGATATTATCTTCAGCAGGCTGATCGTTGTTAAGGACAAGATGGACCAATTTCCTTGCATACAAACTCAGGGATCACTTCCAAATTTCAAGCGCTTCAGAAAGGTTGGTTTCTTGGTTGCCTTGAACCCATTTTCACAGGTTTTGGATGTTCTCTTATTAGGAGTGTCCCAGATTGAGCAATATCCTTCCCCAACTACTGCTTGTTGTGAAAAACTAGCACATTTTCCCAGTTTGTACAAGTAGTGTGTACAGATGACATTTGGCAGTGTGTTCTGGTACTGACAGTCAGTTTCTAACAGGGTCATGCAGAGTCAGGCAATACCTACTCCTCATTGGTACCTTTTGCAAAAGAGCCATACAGGTGAGAATTTCTTTCTCCAGAGTACACAAAGTCTATATGAGTGTTGGACTGCTTGCTATCCATTTTATGGTGCCCATGCACAGACAGAAAGATGGTCAAAGTTCTAGAAGAACAGTGCTCCTCAGTATGCCACCATGTTCTAGAGGGCCAAGGCGAATTGAACCCCACATTGGGATCATGGTAAAAACCCCAAAAACTATTTAAATTGCTTATAAATATTTTAAATATTTATAAATATCATCTCCATAGACTAAATTAGGGTCCCCGAGTCCAAATCTATAATTTGTGGGGCCTATATGGCCATTTAAATGGGTTTTGGGGCTTTTACCATGATCCCAATGTGGGGGTCAATTTGCCCTGGCCACTCAAGAGAACCCTGGAAGAACTGTGGTTCCTGGACTTGCTTGACAGGATGAAGTAGGTAAGAAGTTGAGATTTTTGCTTATTGCCATCAGATTGTTGGCATATGTATAAAACTACCCAGGTTTGGAATAAGTGACAATTGGAGATGGTTGAGTGAAATAAATTCCAGTTATGAAGTTTCTGTCATTTCTCTTATCTACAGGGTAAGGGATCCATTAAAGTAGTGGTGTGGGTTCTGAGCAAAAGGATAACTCTAACAAATTGGAACACTGCAGAGAAGCTGACTTTGGTCATGAAGTTGAAGAGTTCATGAGAGAAGAGCGGAAGCGTAAGGATGCTGAAAACCTTGCAGATGACTTATTCAATGCTGAACGGGTAACTTCAAAACTCACTAGTACAGAATTGAAGAGACCCTCTTCACTGATTATAATCATGATGAGATTGCTGTCCAGGTTTAGGAAAATGTTCTGCAAATGTATTCAAGACAATTTATTGGTGCATCTGTTATTTAGAGTAAGGTCAAATCTGTTATTGATATCTTGAAGCAAAGCTGCATATAATCACACTTGTGTTTTTTACTGGCACTTCAACCATAACCAAGTCTGGCTTCTTGAATATTTCTTATGTTTCAGTTGGATAGCTAGTCTTCAGAGGTATACATCAACTAACTACATATTTTCGTGCTTGTATGTGTTGACATGCCAGCTAAAGCGGCAGATGGCTGCTAAGCCCAAGCCTAGACAGCAGGGGAAGACTTTGGCATAGTCTCATGAAGTCCCTTGCTGCAGTGGCCCAAACCCTGTGCAAGTTTTGCAAGTCAGACTTTGAAGAACTTTCCACTATTGATATGCAGAACAGGCTTGTCCATTGCTCTGGTTTTTGATGGCAAAGGCACATCACCTTCTGGCTCAAGGCTTTCTCCACAATATGGAGGAACTGCTGGAGAACCTAGTTTTTCATGCTTCTGTTCTTGATATGGAGGAGAAACTCAGTTTGAGGTAGCTAGAAGTTCAACTGTGTCATTTTCATTGTCTCTGGCTATTGTAATTTCCTGGTTGTCAGAATAGACCATATTTCTGACAGCAGGTTAAGACACAATGTCTCTGGATGTGATGCTTCTCATCAAAAAAGTAGAATTGGTTTGCAGGCACTCATCAGCTTACAGCCAGCTTTGTGGAAATTAGTTTTTCCAAGGGTCACGGTGAAATAGTGAGTTTGTTTCATGTTGAGAATCCAAAGTCATTATAGGTTTGTGTGCCATCTTGCTGGTGGAATCTTTATGTAAACTGATCAACATATCTGTGATTGAAAGATTTGTGCCAGTTGCAGACTTATTGAAGAAGCTTGGCACAAGGGAAACAATTCATTGGAGTTTTGAAGGTACACAGTAGAACCCTGAGACTTCTTAAGACAGACAGAATTGGCCCGACTTCTGTACACTATAGACTTTGAATTATGAGCTAATGTCTGCAGTCATACCAGAGACTTTAAATGTTTGACAATTGCTATTCAGCTAAAAGAGAAAAAATCCTATTTGCATAGAAAAAACCCTATTTGCATAAAGGAAGTATGCACAATAATAAAGAACATTCATTTTAGGTACTCATCAAATGGCACACATTTGATTTTTCAAGTTTTATATTTCATAACCCTAATTCAATTCAACAACCAGGTACCTTATAGACCGCGAACTGTGTATTTGATCTTGAGATGAGAACTGCACCACTGCTGCCCAATTGTGGGCTATTGGAACATCCTGACTTTCTGGTATAGTTCTATTTCAGAACAACTAAATCCAACATATACCAAACAAGATCATTCAGGAGGTCCCAAAACAAAAAAATTGATGAAAGAGAGGCTACATCCACTTGTGCAACCTCTGTTGTGTTGCATCAAATCCCAACAAAACTGCTCAAGCAGTCTATGTATCTAAAATCTCAGAAATTGGCAACCATCTGATGATTACATATCAAAAAAGCATTATGGTGCAGCAACAGTAATACGCCCTGCAACCTGGTCCAAATCCCGCTGGCCATTGGAGGTGATACGCCTTCCTCTGTCCATGCAGAATAATCATATCAAAGTTCAGTTCTAACAGGAATTTACAACTACTCTCTGGACAAAGAAGTGCGTACCAGATAAACTAACCCTTTATCAGCCCACAAAAAGCATTACCTTGCTTGTAGACAAGCAATGCCCAATGAACTCATAGAGACTAATTAGCACACGTTACCAGTATTGGGAAAAGCACTTACCCCTTGGGATCCTTCTCAACAATGTCCAGTCTCTCCAACTGCTTGAGACAGTCTCTGGCAATGGAACCACTACTCTTTGCAAAATGAGAAGGTCTTACACCATTACTCTTGCGTCCGCCATAGATCTTACGGAATGCACCCACTCCAATTCCTTGCCTCAAGTAGATTTTCCTCGCCATAGAAGCTTGAAATACACCAACAGTATGACAAACACTGTCAGATCTTCTATCGAACTGTATTTAATTACATATCAAATGACTAATACCATCTCCATCCCAGAAAACCTACTTTACAAGTTTCCAAAAGCAACTCACTGCATTGCTGATTCACAGGTAGGGGGGGAAATTTAGCAGAAACACTGGCATAAGCATATAAGCAAAGAGCTATATCTGGCATCATACCAGCTCTGATGTAGTACCAATCGCCATCATAAGGAGCCAGCTCTTTGAAAGTTGCTGTTTTGACAAGATCGGACCATGCTGGAACCTCAATCTACACAGCCGACATACAAACACAGAGACATCCATAAGAATGCTCACTGCACCATCACGGAATCATGCTCACTACCGAAGATCAAGCTAAAATACTGAAATTGCCCAGCAGAGAGGAACATTAGAAATGTCAATCTCTTCTGAATCAACTGCTACTAAACACCGCTCTTGTGCCGTCATTAACACCCGCCCCGCCGTCCATTACGTCTCTCGTCGCGGGCATTTAGCCTCTCCGTCTCTAAACAAATCAGATATGACGACCACCAAACATTTTCTCGTGCTACTTTCTGAAGGATGTAGCATCTCGCGAGGCACATACACAGTAGGATCCCAAAACGCATCCATCATTCCTTGTGTTCTTAATACATTAAGATTCTCTTTTGGAATCTCAACGTCTACTTCACAAAAAAAACTATCTTAAAGCTTCCAAAAATTTCTCTCTCATCTTTGCATGAGACCGGTTTCAATTCCAAGAGTTTGAATTACTGACCTTTCCAGAGCGCTTCAAGTGTGCAGCATAGGCGCGTACAAAGTCGTGAGACGGTACATCCTTCACTGTCTTGGCGGTCCCCGCCATCGCTACTCTCTCTCTCTCGCTCTCTTTCTCACCCTTTCCTCTGTCACCCACACTACTCTCATAAACAAGTGCTAGTGAACGAAGACACCACAGTGCATAAACCTAGCCCTAACCCTAATCCGGGATGCATCGCACGGATCTCATTCAGCCTAGATTTATCCTACGGCTGAAATATATTCTTAAGGATCTCACGACTCGATTCTCTAGTTTTTTCTCCTACGGTTGGATATTCACTAGACATGATCTGACGGCTGAGTTTCGTGACCGGGTGCCGTGACCGCTGTAGCTGCCCGCGGTCCGACTGCCGAAGATGTGTGCAGCGTAGTGGAGCCGCCAGAGAGAAGAGAGAGTGGTCGTCTTTGCAGCAATTGCGCTGTTGCAGTTTACAAAATCTTCCTATCGCCGTATTGTTGCCATAGTCGTTCGCAGGAGTGGGAAGAGAACGGGAGGCAAGGAGTTTTTGTAGGATGGTAGCGGCTGCAATGGGCAGCGGCATTGCCGTGGGCCTGCACAAGGGCCATGCAGTGACGAAACGGGAGATGGCTAAGAGGCCCTCGGCTAACAAGGGGAAACTGGGCAAGCGCACATCGCTCGTTCGCAAACTCATCAGGGAGGTTGTCGGATTCGCCCCTTACGAGAAGAGGATCACCGAGCTTCTTAAGGTCGGCAAGGACAAGCGTGCGCTTAAGGTGGCCAAGAAGAAACTGGGCACTCACTTGCGGGCCAAGCGCAAGAGAGAGGAGATGACGACCGTCCTACGCAAGATGCGTGCCACTGGAGGTGGGGAGAAGAAGAAGTAAGCTTTTCGGTATGGAGGTTTTAGCAGGTTCAGAGTATGTATACAAGGCTGTGTGCTTCCTACCTGTTTTCCGAAAATCGGAAGAGGAGTGTGTCGGATTCTCTACATTCAGTCGTCTTAATTCCTTACTTGGAGGCCGTAGAATTGGGGCTTCCAATGATGTGTTCTGTTTTCCCATGTGTATAGAGGAACATGTTTTTTGGATTTAGGGTTTAAGGCTCTGATGTCACAATCTCTGAGGGTTGGTTGTATCTCGAACCTTTCCTCTCCTGCTGTTTGCACATTTTTTGATGACTCTCAGTCGGAATTGAAGATGATGAAGTATGTTGATGCCTGGCTGGATTTGTCTTACACCAAAGCTGCCCATGGCCGTTGCAGAGTTTGAGAGTCAGTTCGCATGAGGTACTCAACTAGCTCTGAGCCACTTCCTTAACTATGTCATGGACATAGCTAGCAAAAGATTCTTTGACATACATATGGGCCTCTTCTGCAGGCCTCATTTCATTCACTTCAGGAGACTATTTTGATGTTAGGAGAATGAAATTGAAATTGTGGCTCATATCTAGAAGCAAGTTCTTGTGTGGTTGTATTGTTTCAGATTTGCTTTGCCAAACTCAAGTTGGGTTGTATTGTTTCAGCTTTGCTTTGTCTCGTGGAGTTACCAATGATCCGTTTTTCCAATTAAGAGAGTCCCAGTGTTTGTTGTCCCAGACTTCCAAGAATCCCTCCTCTTCCATTTGCTACACCTGCTTTTCTCACGTTTTTTCCACCAGGATCCAATTGCTCCAGGGGAAGCAAAGCTGTCAATGACATTCACAGATTTTATCAGCACTACTACAAGATGGAAGTGCAGAATCCATTGATTGCTACAGAGAAGCAAAAATTGATCACAAACTCTATTACCTCATCACTGTGGATCTCATGGGGTGACCTACATTGTGGAGTTGTGCATTATTCCCTCCTGTGGAAATTCATCAATTTAAAGTAAAGGTTTTGCCTGCAGCAGCTTCTACAAGCTGCTCATTTCCAAGACCATGAATTGCAAGATGCCATGTTGCTGGAATGAATTCATCAAGAGATGATCCTTGACCATATTGCAATCTTGGTATTTCAGCAGAAAGACAAATTACACATGTCCAAAACCTATAGATCAAGAAGCCCCCATCAAACTCCCCATGTTCATCACAAAGCAATAGCTCATGGAAACTCGATTGATTTCACGCCACTTTTACACCCTTAATCCTGCAATTCTCCAGCCACCACTTTTGCACCCTTAATCCTCTCTGTTGACTAAAGGATACCAAAGCCCACAGGTTTAGGGTTTAGTGGACATATTGGATTAGGTCTTTTTCGCAAAGCTTTAAACTATCCTAATCCTACTGGCTCTCCTAACAGTGAAAACCCCTAAACCTAGGGGATTCCGCGTCCCTAGGGGAAAGAAAGATTCTCTCTGTTGGTCCAAAGGATATGGAAGCCCCAAGCCAGGTTTAGGGTTTGGTATGTGTCTGGAGTGGGTGTTATTCTCAACTGTCCGACTAACGCTACTCCTAGTGGCTCTTAAAACCCTTGACCCCAAATCTAAACCTAGGGGCTTCCCAGTTCCTGGGGGAGGATTTGGAGCATCAATATGTAGGGTTAGGTTCAGGGTTTTGGAATTAGGGTTTAGCTGTTGCAAGCAACGTGCTGTCAACCACATGGTTGGGTGTTGTGCACGGTACCTGCGAAGGATGCAATATGGCGATGGTGGTTGCAGGATTGCCTGCGTTGCAGCCATGTAGAAGGCAGGAACTCGCTTCTGGGTATGTGTTACAAGGCAGTACTTCACTGGGACTATGGTTGGGGAATTGCAGCTGTGGGAGGAGGAGTCCCCGGGAGGAGGCGTGGAGGCCAGTCAGGACGTGGGCTGTGAAGAGGGCGAAGAAGAAGAAAGGGAAGGAAAAGAGAGTAGGAGTAGGGGATGGGGTCGGAGGGAGAGGGAAAGGATGGAGCTTCGACCAGCTCATGCTTTTTTGGGATGACGCTTTTGATAAATGCTGTGGAGATCTGGAACGAGCCGCATCGTTGCGCAACCTTGGGAAGAAGGGATTTGAGAAGTGAGTTTCGAGCACCACTGCAACTCTCGTCTTTCCAGAAACAGAAGAAATTAGGTGCGAAATCTGTTTCCTGAACTCTGTGAAAGCCAGTTGCCATGTGCGGGAAGTATGCATTGCTGTTGCTTTTTCAAAGAGGACAAGGGCTGAAGGAGGGGAAGAAGGGATGGGGAACTTTTGTAGGTATGGGCCTGGATGTGTTCTAGTTCAAGAAACAGTACGCACTCTGCCGAGAGGATCTGCCAGTGGCTTCAGCTACCACGCACGCCCTTCATCCCAAGACACCGATGAGCCTCCTCCTTACGCAAGTCAAGAATGGATTGCTGAATATGTGCCACGAAGCTTCCTCCTTAATCCCTCATTGGCACCGGATGTCCATTCTCCTCCAACAGATGCATCAGACGATTCAGTGCCACCACCAGTCATTGATGCAATTGCCCAGGTTGAACTTGCCATCTCTCCTATCTGTCAGAATGCAGTTTCTTGATGTATTCTCTGTGAAGAATTGATGATAAACCCTGCCTTGTTTGCCTTGTAAGTGAAATCGGAGATAGTAGAAGATGGTTGCACATCTAGAGTTTCAAGTTATCTCCTGTTTGGTTTTTCTTCTTCTGTCTTTTTTTTCCTGCTAATATTTAAGAACATTTTTGTTTTTTCCAATCTGTGTGTGTGTGTGTGTTTGTTCTTCTATTTGGTTTTTTTTCTTTCTGTCTGTTTTTTTCTTCTAATGTTTAAGAACATTTTTGTTTTTTCCAGTCTGTGTGTGTGTATTTGTTTCTTCTATTTGGTTTTTTTTCTTCTGTCTGTCTTTCTTTTGTAATGTTTAAGAACGTTTTTTTTTCCAGTCTGTTTGTGTTTGTTTGCTTATCTGGAGCAGTGTTGGTGTTTGGTGTTCACAGGGAAATGAAGAACTGCAAGTTGTTGGCCATGGCAATCTCATTTCAATTCTACGTGGAATGGATACCACGCGACTACTTGGATTAACTGCAGATAAGATGAGCATGAAAGAAGAAGACTCCAATGGAAAAATGGGGTTAGAAATTGGGGATGCAGGGGGAGAGGAGCCTTACAATCCAAGAGACGAACAGTTGGTGTTGATGCTTGCTGTCATGGTGGATGGACAGCCTGCTGTTGGTGCAGATGTAATAAAGGCAGAGCTAGTAACTCAAAACCTTGAAGGCCAGCTTCTGTGGAAGTTTAGGATCCGTGATTTTGCCTTTCAACCAGTGTGACAATATTGCTTCATTTTTTCATCAAAATGAATTTATACAAACAACAATGAACTTGAGCGTTTTTGTTGTTCTCATGAAGTCAGAATGAGTGGTTGTGAGGTTATTTGATTTTGTTAATAATCTCTGATTCTGGTTTTGGTTTTCATTCTACAAAATTGAAGAACCTCCAGTTCTAGTTTTTTTGAAAAAGATTGGAATCAAAGGATATTGGGATTTTGAGAAAAAATCAAAGAGCTGGCAGTTTTGTGGAAGCAAGTATGGGTAGTTTAGGGGACGAACTTTTTTCCAGTTTTATTTTCTGAAAACCCTGTTTCTGAGGTTCAAAACAGGTTTTTTGCCATTTTTGATAACTGCAACTGCTGGTTGACAGCCAATATATCCCTGCCAGTTCCTTTTTTTTGAAAAAGAATGACCTGCAGGGCACTGAAGCAGGCTGAATGCAGGTGGAGCTTTGAAAGAAATTGGATTTAATTTGAAATAGATCTGTGTGTAATTCTTTTCCTTTCATGAATTTTTGGGCACCCAATAAAACTGATGGATAAAATTTAGATTTACTTAAGACTTGAATTTGCACTTCAGTATTCAAATTAATTCCAATAACTGGTTAATTAGCTCTCTTCTTCCCTCTTTAATAATCAAGTCTGCCCTGTTAAAACTGTACACCCCTCCAGATCTTCCTATATCTAACAAAATACTGCACAGAAATTGCCAGAATGACATAAAGAAACATGACAATGCGGGCATTTCTAACCATATGGTGTGCTGCACACAGAAGTGTAAGACTTATCACCATCATGGATAGCTGTGATGACCTGCCATGACTTTACTTCATAAGTTTCTGGGAGTGGGTGTAAATGAGTATATAAAATGACCAGCCACAAATTCCAGGCAAACCGTTATATACAAGAATCTGCATCCTCATTTGTTCCCCTTGCATTTCCAGATGTGATGGGAAGATTGCAGGCATGATGTTAGCTACTCAAGAGACATAAGTTATTCAACAAGTCACTAGTCTCATCATTCAAGCTGCAAACAAAGCTAGTGAGGGTAAAGCTTCATTTTTATTTGAGCTTGTCCCTGTACAAGCAATCATCTGTTCCTAAGGCATACAGATACCACTGCAAGATGACACTCTGGAGACTGTTTTCACAAGTACAACTGGATTTACATTGCAAATCATGGGCATGCATAACTATCACATAATCAGTCCTCACAATTGTTCAAGAGTTTTGAATTGAGCCAATTTTTCAGCTCATGTTACTCTAGACCAACTCTGCAAACTGCTATGCATCATCTGCATGTGCAGACAACATAAATACATCTCAAAGTGCATTTCCATTTTATGATGCAGGCATTTGAAGAGTCCTAGACAATTCTTAGTTACTGAGGGTCGGCTGACACAGTGATCCATGCTCTCACCTGTAGCACTCACTAATTGCTCTGATGTGAATCACTTTGTGGGGGAGAAGATTTTCACCATTCAACAGCTTGCCTTACAGCTTTGATTCAGCCTTGCCATTGGAAACCGGTAAGCCTTCAGATGTAATTGACACAGGAAAGACCACAACACAATCAGTGCCCAAAAAGAAAAGAACGAGGTCCTAATGTGCATCCTCAAGCAGATGAATTCAAGTCTATGTAGAACTGCGAATTTCCGGTTGACCAGGTTCCTGTGAAAATGCTTTGTCTTAGTGATAAAAAATTAATGGCCTGTCTATGCTGTCCAATACACACAGTATTGGTGCAGGAACAAACAGAGCAAGCAGTGACAAGATAAACCTCATCGTACCACTTCAAGATAAAGGTAAAGTAACGTATTCATACCAAGGGCTTTTGAATTCACAATACTTGGACAGGCAGCTGGTGGCTGGGAGTGCTCATCAAGGAATGGCATAATGTTGTTTGGGTTTGACCATAATGGATATCCTTTGAGCTTGCCCTGAAAACACCCAAGTCATTATGCCTTCATCATGTCAATCATTGATTGTACATGATTGACATGATGACACAAACAATACAATCTCCCACATTGTTGCTGCTACTGGAGGGCAGGTTCATTCAAGCCCCCAGAACTATTTTTGTTTAGTAGAAACATGAGGGCTTAAAACAATCACATGGACTGTAAGGAGAACTTACAGCAACATTCAGTGCAGCAAGAGTTGCCATGCCCTCTCTTGTCCACTGGAAAATCACATAAATCAGCGTGTGAGTAGCCTATAGAAGGATGCCCACAAGCAGATGCTAAACAATGTAGGCTACTTGATGTTTTCAAGCTCCTCTCCAGCAGAGGACAGTGCTAGGAAAAAATTTCCACCCCTCCACAGCTTGGATTCCAAATAGGTGCCAAAGCAATCTCACAGATCATACATATGACATGAATATGACATATTTGAAGGGCATATGCATTTGGTCCTGCAGGGTATTCCAAAAACCATTCATCATGAGCTAAATAAAGACAGGAAGGGAATCTGTGACCTTAGAAGCAGAGGCGATGTGGGGAACTACAACAGCATTTGGAAGCTCTCCCAAGCCTGGTTTCATGAAAGGCTCATCCTGCAAATCATCTCATCAGCATCAAACCTCAATTGTGCTGCTTGCACCCAGGAGACAAATTATGGGTTTGCATGCCAAATACATCTCCATAGGACAAGCTCATCACCCACCCACATGTTGTGGTGAGTAGAACATTGTACTGACCTCAAACACATCAAGTCCTACACGGAACATAGGATTGGCTTTAAGATGCTCCACCAAAGCTGCTTCATCAATGACTGGGCCTCTGCTTGCATTCACCAGAACTGCATCCTGTAACATCCAATCTTCATGAGAAGCATACAGAATACGTGGATCTGGTTAATGCAGTGCGGTGGTTTCCAGTACCCAAAACAAAACCCGATTGTTTTGGCTAGCTTCCCAACAGCCACATTTGGATGGAGGATGTAGTGTCAGTGACCACATTTTGTTCAATCCAAGGCCCTGGGACTTCTTTTCTCCTGGATTTTAGATCAGAGCTCAATATGCTTGCTTTGACTGGGTTTGGCTAACATGGGCAAAATGCCAGAAGGTCTGATTCCCTGTCTTAAGACTAGTAACAGTACCCTCAAAGGGATCTCAGTTCAGAACTTACCTTCTTCATCAAAGCGAGCCTTTCTTTGTTGATGAGATGATAAGTTGTCTTGTCAAGAATAGGATGTAAGCTTACCTGCAAAATGTGTATACCAGCATATCATGAGGCTCACACAGCAAGAAATCCTAACCTGCTTCTCATTGAGGACTTCACCTTGAACTTTGAGGAACTCAATAAATCCAATTAGTTTAACGTGGGCCTCATGGTCCTAATGTTCTTCCATGCTTGTGTAATGGCATTCCTGTGTGTGGATGGGTGCCACCATCAAATTTTGCTGATCCCAGCTGACATCCAATATGAATTGTACTTGTACAGCAGAGGTGACAGAACTCATACCACATCAGCTTCTTTCAGAACCTCCTCTGGACTTGTAGCCCTTCGCCAATATACAGGAGTTTCCCCTTGGCTCTTCAAAAATTCTCCATAAGCTGCTCAACAGAGAATACAAGTATCAGCATGAAATCTTTTGGGAAGGTTAAAAGCACAATCACCATGACACCTGGCCGGTGAATCAAAAGAGCGCTGGTGATACTAATGGCACTCCAAAGAGCATGGCCACAAGTCGCTATAAATCGAAACTTGTTCTTTTCAACAAGACCTTCACCAGCCATCTCAAGCAAGTGGGAAACTTACAAAAGATATTTCATCTAATAAAAGATTCCCTTACAGAAGCCATAATTTACTGTTACTGGATGCACCAGATACCTTTACTACCTGGACTGCAATAGCAGATCTGTGACCATTAAATCCTATTGATTGGAGATTTCTATTGAGCAATGCTCATTATCTCTGCCACTTGACTCTGACGTACTACACAAACATGCTCATAAGATCTCCTTGCCACCAACCTGTCACAAATTTCTCGAGTCTTGTTGACTGGTACAAGTCATAATAAATGACATTCATCTTGAAACCCTCAATCTGTGAGATACAGAACATTCGTTGAATAGATTGTGAGAAATTAGTAGACAGATAACAAGTCTTCTATCAAATGTACAAATCTGGACACTCATGAGTTCCGCAGCATGTGCAACGAGTCATTGTCCACTGAAATGACAGACAGTATTCCATATGCAATAATGGTCACTTGGCTCATTGCACTAAGAGGAAAGGGCCTATATTGTCCCATCAAGAACCTAAACTAAAAGCAACATGAAACAAAATGTGTTGGGAGGGGTCTATGTTGCTCCAAGGGATGCTTATGCACACTCAAGACATGCCACTCCAGAGCAAGGATCCAACACATACTTTGACATAGCAGGTAACATGCACTGTCTCAGGAGTCCATGATACTAGAAACAGAGAATCAATGTAGAAGGCTCAGGAGAGAAAGTACCATCATGCGTGCATATGCAGATCCAATTCTTCCAGCTCCAATAATACCAACTGTCTGTCCTTTCAAAAGATTACCAACAAATCTACACACCACATTTATGTTGCATGAGTGTTCCACTTTACAGGGATTGTTGAGCTCTTCTGGAACATGCTCCGCAAATCCAGACGAGTACAGTTCAAAGAATGGAGAGAATTAGCTGAGTGACCATAGTTTTAGAAGAAATCTAGCAGTGATTAAAAGACAACAAACAGTAGATTTCAAATTACAGCATACAAGTGTACTTACAGAGATGGGAGCCAGCCTTCATATTTCCCAGCACGCATGAAGTCATCTGCTTCTACGACCCTTCGTGCAGCTGACAATGTCAGGGCTGCTGCTAGCTCTGCTGTCGTTTCTGTCAGCACACCCTACAGAGCCCCTGCACCATGTCCTAAATCATGGAATTCAAAGTGGTCAAGGGTATTGCATATCCATAAAGGCTGAAAATCCAACTACACAAGTGGAGACTTCTGCACCAGAAACAGTGGGTCAATGATGACATGAAGTATTCTCTTGCGAGAGGTGGTGAGGGTGACATACAGGGGTGTTGCCAACTGCAATACCATGTCGGGTGGCAGCATTGACATCAACATTATTGTACCCAACAGCCATGTTGCTGTATGCATGACCCCCAGCCTTCTTCAAGGCTGCAAAGAGGGTCTCACCCCAGTCCTCTGTCAACTACACACAGACAGTTACATTCAGGGTTCAATACTGCCACAGCCACAAGATGCATTTCTCTGATATCCGGAGCTGAAGAAAGTGAAGGGAATTTTCCATGATGTCATATGGGTGAGAGAAAAAGATTCCAACCTGCCCAATAACACCATCACACCGGGACCCAATAAGAGCAAGGATGTCTTCCACACTCAGAATAGTCTTGTTTTCAGTGCAAACCTGCATTCAAATGTTTATGAGATGATGAGCTTCAAGGTGAGGAAAACAGAAACATTCTGAATCCAAAACCTGGGGATCTCTTTCAAAGCCTTGCACAACAATTGTAGAGAACTTATATGATTTATCTTTGATCATCACCTCCTGACCTGTATAGTTCATCCAAAATAGATGGTTCCCGGGTTTGTGAAGAATCCAATAGTAAAAGATACATTACTGCAGGGAGTGTAAACTGTGAATATGAGGATCTGCGAGAGAAAGTGTACTGTCAAACTCTTCTGGGAAAAAAATAAAATAAAATTATCCAGTGGCACTTATTCTTGGGCCCACAGAAGAAGAAAAAACCATTTCAATACTCTATTGTTAAGTCTGCAGTTCAACCAATGTTGCTGGGTCATTTGCAGGCAATTGCCCTGTATTGTTTTAATAGAGCAGTATTTGGAATTTGCTATCAAAGCAACTAGGAATTCCAATTTGAATATCTATTGTGAACAATTGATAAAGCTTCTTCCCCCTGAAAAACTGTGAGCACATACATCTCTCTGCTGCCAAGTCTTCAGAAGCTTGATCAACACTTCTACACTCTATAATGACCTCATTCTCAATTAGGTACACTATTCGACTAGACATGCTTGTTAGTATGTTCAAAATGCTTAGAAACGACAAACTCAATTGTGATAGCAAGCAGCTACTGCTACTAACATTCAGAATAGAGCCAGGAAACCAAAAAGAAAAGAAAAAAGCAACACAACGACGACAACAAGATGCTCAATTGCAATAGCAAGCAGCTACTGTACTAACATTTTGAACAGAGAAAAAAAATAAGAAAAACAAAATGCGCCACAACAAGAAAAAGAAGAACATAAGAAAATTGGCCGCAACAACAACAAAAACAGAAAATTCGCCACAGCAACAACAAAAGTGAATGCGCCAACAGAAAGAAGAAGAAGAAGATCGCTTGCAATTGCAAGCAGCTACTGGCACGGACATATTGAACATAGCAAGAAATAGAAAATCCATCACAGCAAGAAGAAGAAGAAGAAGAAGAACGTACTCGATTGCAATAATAGCAAGAAGCAGCTACTGGCACGGAAATTCTCAGCAGGGCGAAAAACAGAAAAGAAACAGAAAAAACTACGCCACAGCAACAACAAACAAATGAGAAGAATTCCCGCAAGCACTTGCCTCAACGCGGCATCCGACGTTAGTGAGCGCGCGAATCCACTGCGTCCCGGGCATAGGCTTGGTACTGACGACACGGAAAACACCTCCGCCATTGTAGATTTGCACTGCCAAGCCCGCCATAGCCATCGCGCTTCGCCACCGTCGTCTCCTGATCGCTCCCTCTCTCCTCTTGTGGCCTTTCTCGTGAACAGAAGAAAACTACGCTCTCGAGTTTCATCCCCCTACTTAGGTACCCAACCCACTCCTTCCCTCCTTTCCTCCCTCGCTCCCTTTGCTACCTACCTTTCAAAATGGGAATTTATCCAAACTTAGGGTTTGTGGTGGGGACCTTATCTGCAAAAGCCCAAAATGTGTGAAGGTAATTGGATTGGCATGTACAAAAGTTTGTACCTACCTATCTACCTAATTAATAAACCAATGTTAAAAAAATAAATTAAAAAAAAATTGGATTGGCATGTACAAAGGTTTATACTTACCTACCAAGTTAAATAAATAAACCAATTTTTTTATAAATAAAATGTTTTATTGTTTTCCTTTTTCATAGACTAGAACCTGTGTGAACTTGGTTTGAAGATGCATGGATTGGGGATTGGTTCATGTACCTACTAATTTTTAACTAGAAATTTTTTTTAAATTTAAAATTTAAGAATTCTTGTTATTTGGTTTGAAGCTGATTGGATTGGTTTATGTACCTACGTAATAGACCAAAATTATTTTCAAAATAAAATAAAATAAAATATTTAAGGTTTGGTTTTTGTTTTTGGTTTTTTTTTAATGGACTGGGCAGGCAGAGTGGGTTCACTTCATTGAAGGTGATTGGATTGGTATTAGGTAATGTGCAAAAAGTATAGTAAACCAAATTTCAAAAAATAAAAATAAAAATAAAAAAATTTAAATTTCTTTTTATAAAAAAGAATTCATTATGATTGACTGGGTGCACTTTGCTTGAGCGTGAGGGAGATAAATGATGCATGAATGCAGATGAGTGGATGATATCTGTGTTTGTGATTCATTTGATCATGGATGTATAGGATAATGCACTCAGGCTAGAAGCATTATCTGTGTCAGTTGTCTCATGGCCAAAGAATAAATGGATATATGCAATGATTTTTTTAGAATATGGATAAATTTTCACTTCTAGGATGGGATGAATTATAAAGCGAATGATCAATAGGTGACATTATCTAGTCCATGGACAAAATTAATTCTAATGGACGAATTCATGGACTTCCTATCTTTAAATGTAAAATTATATTCTCATAATTTTGAATGTTCTGAAATCATTTAAAATTTAAATGAAAAAATCAAATTTTAATTTGGATGGGCATTTTCATTGAAACTTATCACATTTTGTTTGGACATGAGATACATTCCCACAAATGAGGAAAACACACAACACAATCTTCATAGAGTTTTCCATGTACATTTAATGTAATTATTAGCATTGGTTACTATAACAATAAGTGCATAAGTTTATTTTTTTGTAGTCTCCGTTTAGTTTTATGTCTTTTCTCTACAAACATATTAGGTTTTTTTTTGTTTCCAAGGTTTAAGGCAGTCCGATGGTCTTTTGAATAGAATTTTACTTTTGCACTTAAAAAGATATCAAGAAGGTTTTGGAGAGGGTTTCTTCATGTTTGTAAAGTTTTGCACTATCTAAGCTTTTTGCACATGGTTTTTTTGGTTGAGGCACTTGTTGGAACTAGATTATTTATGACCACCATTGTTATTACTTGTCATTTTTAGCCTACCATTGGTAGTTTAAATTAAAGGTAGTAATATTTTTGTAATCCAAAATGAAATCTTGATGTACTTTGAATATCATACAAAGGGTAAACATTTTGATACAATAATCAAATACATTAATTAAAGCTTACTTTGATTCCATTCCTAAGTTTCATCACAATGTTTTTATATATTTATCAATATCTTATCACAAAGAATTAGAACATGCACATTTATCTTTTCAAAATACATGATTATTATGGCATTTTAATAAATCATTATGATACTTTTTACAATTCATCAATTGCCCACAAACACATCGGAGTTTGTAAGAATGGGCCAAAAGTAAATATTAAGGAAAGGAATCTAAGGTATAATCCAATTCTAGATTTTGAAAACAACTTTTGAAACTAGTTAGTAAGTTTACAATATCATCTAACAAGATCAATTCTCTCATTTGATAACCATGTTTTTCAGGCTAAACAAAGTAAGTTAAGGAAAACAATGTTGATAATTGTGTCTTAAAACCTTTTAAACAAGATCCAATCTTATCGTGTTTATTTTTACCATGTTTACATTGTGATACCTAAACACATTTTGGATTTATGTTATGCATGTTCTAGACATGTGTTGGGTACTTAATAGAACTTTTGTTAAAAACCACTTAGGACCTAATAGCTAGCTAGGTATTTGTTGCCTACTACCTAGGTACTAAGTAGCCTATGTACTAACAATAAAAGAATACTAGGAAAAAAACAACTACCATTTGCAACTATATTCTGATTGCAAAATGACATTTGATAATAAAAATCCCTTATTTGCATTATACAAGTTGCATAAAACACTAGTTGTAATTGTGGATTAAGACAACAATCAATCCATAAATATTATTGTGGGTTTAAGGTCGCATGTTTGCCCTTTGCCATGTTTATTTTTACCTTCCAATACCTAATCACGTTTTGGATCCATGTTATGCATGTCTTAGGGTTCTTATGGGTATTAAAGGGATGTAACATGTCACTTGGCATGTTATGTGACCTTTGCAACATTCATAACATGGTCGGTTATGATTGCAAAACATGCCCGTATATCACCAAATATGTTTTGTATAATACAAATAGGGGAAACAACAAACTAGTGAAAAAAATCGCAACAATATTTTTCTAGCAATTGCATTCAATTCCATTGGCTAATTTAACATCTTTCGTTTTAAGGTGTGAAAGTGTAGGACATTACAAGAAAAGTTGTCTTTTGTGACTTGATTTATGACTAAGATGTTAATCATGGAAACCATCCATGACTTCATGATGTTGTAGCTGAATAAAACCCATTATTTAGGACACATAATCATTATTGTGGCTTAATCACAAGACAATATACGACTATGACTTTGCGACTATAATGGATCTAATTCATTGCTTATGAAATAAATATGTTTTTCCACCCATGCCGTGTAGACACATCGTATTTTTTATTCTGTCCCCAAGTTGCCACATGGTATATAGGCTGAAAATCGGGAACCTAGCTTGTATGTTAGGAATGTAGGCTAACTTAGTTAGCAAGTTGAGCTAATTAGGCTAGTTCACTAAGTTGCAAATATGTTAGGACTTGATATTTTCGCAAAATTTTGTTTCACTATTTTTAGTATTATTTAGTGACAAAATTGACCTTATGATATGGTATAAACATTTTTTTCTAACCTACTTTATAAGTACCCTAACCTAGCTACCTAGTTAAATACCTAGGTACTTACTTAACAAGTTAGAACCTACTTAGTATGGTAGTTGATACTTAGTTTGGTATGTAATAGGTAAATAGTACCTAGATGTAATATTAGGTAGGTAGTAGGTAGGTAAATATGTAGGTACATAAGTAAGTATATAATAATATAATAACATATAGTAAAAGTATATGATTAAAGACAAAATATTACATGATTAGATTAGGACATTAATTGTAAATGTCCAATTCAATAGTGGTGAAATTAAATAATGAACTATTCAAAATACTAATTAAATATTAACTAATTGACCACCATAATAGTCAAAAGTTATTAACTAATAAAATCTTATACACCCTAAAATTATCAACAAGTTAATAATTATTATATAAACATGACTTAATCAACTAACATATAGTTAGTTATAAGATTTCATTAATGGTTCTTAATTAATCAAATAAATTAACTACCATATTTAAAAATTAGTAATTAAATATTAAATAATTATTAGTATCGATATAACCAATAACTAACTAACTTATGAATTAACTACACATTATTGATGAATAGGTCATAAATAAATAAATAAATAGTTACATTATTAACTATGAATTAATTAGTAATCTTCTAAATAGTTAATTTATGGTGCCTATTCAATAGGGCATAGGGAAATAAATAAATAACTAATATATTGAGTAATTTTACAATATTAAATATAAATGGTAGCTTTGAACCATTAGTTGTTTATGAACAGAACATAAGTGTAATTAATTAGTCATCAATTCATTAATAGTTGGTAGACAGTTAAATGCTTAGTATTTACTTGGTTAGTAAGTAGGTAGGGTGTAGGTCTGTAATAATGACTAGGTAGTAAGTAGGTAGGTACTAGGTAGGTAAGTAAGTAGAACTTAGTAGGTACATAGATAAGTATGTAGGTTTATATCTAGTAGGGATATAAGTAAATTAGTGTTACTAGGTACACGGTAGGTAGGTAGGTGGTAGGTAGTACTTTAAAGTCTTGTAGTGCCCCCACAAACTATTATATCTAACCGAAGCAATCCTTTAACCTTATTTGCCAATTTTCCTTTGTTTTTGATTGCGACAAAACTTGAATCCATGGTAAAAATGTCATCAATGTTGTTCAAGTTGGATAATGTTATTGAAATTTTTTTAATAATAGATTCCCCTAGTGAAACATTTTGAAAATAATCAAACAATGGTGTACATGTCTCAAATTATGAACATTATATTCAACAGATGGGCTGAATTTGAAATAACATAATAGACTAATATTCCATAAGAATAACAATTTAACTACCATATTTAGGTGCAATCTTGATAGTTTTTTAACCCATTTGAAGATTCGTGATTGCAACTTTTTCTTTCCGTCCTATAGAGAATGCAATATATGAAAACCAAGAGAATTACAACCCCTACAAACAAGGGCCACAAAACAACATAAAGATATGAATCCTACCTAGTTATATAAGCAACCAATCCAACTCAAACCCTAAAACTCCAACATCTGTTTATATGTACATAAACATATATTGTCATGGCTAAACATATATTTGTAGTTTATGCAAAAGTTAAACATACCTTTGATTAATGTTGTTGGAATAGAATATGTTGCCCAATTCAATGATTATTGGTTGATATTTTCCTTTTTCAATGCATTGCCCAAATTATCTAAAATCTTTGCAATCATACGGGGTATGTAATATGTTATGCAAAGTATGTCACAAGCATGTAGGGGTATGTAACGTGGTATGTAGGGGTTATGTAATGTATATTATGCATGTGTAACATGGTATGTGGGGTATGTAACATGCCATGAAGGGTATGTCACAAACATGGAAGGGTATGTAACGTGGTATGTAGACAAAATGTAACATGCTATGCATAGCTAACGTGGTATGTAGTGGGATGTAACATTTTATGCAAGGGGGGGGGGGGGGGGGGGGGGGGGCAGATGA
>Ga0116231_10004248_pt1 | contig 29081 bp, 19 predicted proteins | sample S1TSphgellanicum_2_FD_89695 | JGI IMG/M metagenome (GOLD analysis project Ga0116231, IMG submission 89695) | Host-associated microbial communities from peat moss isolated from Minnesota, USA - S1T2_Fd - Sphagnum magellanicum MG | ecosystem: Host-associated > Plants > Peat moss > Unclassified...
AGAATCAATTTTTTTTTTTTTTTTGTATTGACCAAGACTACCTTTTTTTTCTTTTAGCTACTGTCCGTCCCAATTAAGGGGATGGATTAAATGTCCGTCCGGCTTGATGACGAGACAGATTTTGGGGAAGCTCTTTTTTCTTTTAGCTACTGTCCGTCCTGATTAAGGGGATGGATGAAATGTCCGTCCGGTTGGATGATCACAAAATAATAATAAAAATAGAAAACACATAAAAATAAAAAAAATAAAAAAGTTAAAAGTTTCTAAAACGCGAACCAAGTTTAAAGAAACCGGGGGACTTCACAGTGGCCGAAGGTCACGGGCACCCACTAGTTGCAATAATATCTACTTGTTTTGTTATGTGCTTGTAATTTTGTAACTTTTTTTGGGTTTGTTTGTTTGTTTCTTTCTTTCAAATGATTTTTAGATGAAAAAAGATGGGAAATTAAACCAAAATACAGGTCCAAACTTAATTTCCTACTATTTAAAAGCCCATCTGAAGATGCTATCGACATATTAGAGTTATCCATCAAATAACCCTGTCTTCACCCTGTCTTTTGAGCCTCTATCCCCTCTTTCAGTGGTATCCACAAAGTAAGGAAATTTTATTAACTCTTTGTATGAAATGCTATAACTCATTGAAACTGAGCATTTAATGCACAAGGTTCGAGAGTAATCATAGTACCTGTACAGGTAGAAGCAGTGAAAGTATATGTAGCAGCACTGGAGGTGCTCAGGACAAACAAAAAGACAGGATGAAACTCAGCTTCCTACAAAAATTGATGGTTTTCTGAATTTCACCCCCCTTTCAATGCTAATGTACTTTTGCAGGGTTCTTTCGAATCTCACCAAGCATGACAAAACTCAAGGTTCTGGTGCTGTGTTTTCCTTCCTTTACGGCTAACTCTATTATACTTCATCCAAAGTATTGTGAACATACCATTATACACTGCCAATTTTAGAAAATTCAGTTTGAAATTACCATAAGGGGTAGAACCATTACAGGATGACACAAAAAGTTATGCAACTGACTCCTGGATTGCACAGGGGAAAATCACCTCTGAAATCACTACTGCCCAAAACAGATTTTTAAGGATATTATAACAAAAGGTTCTGTAAGGTGCTAATGCCCTCACAAGCTGACCATGTCTCATTTTTGAGAGTATGAACAGCTGCAGCTTGAAGAGTACTACTTACTGCCCTGCAAGTCTCTTAAACTGTCACAACTTGAATCAATATAGTGCCAGCAATCTTATTAATACAAGAGCTAGAAAGGCAAACCTCTGTTTTTGTTTGCCTAGATCTTTTTTTGTGCACAAGGTTAGCATTGTTCATGTGAAATACAAAGGTGGATGTGCAATTTTCCCTTCCTACCATACAGGAAAGTTGCAGGATAGCAAATGAAAGATGAAATACATGCACCTCTACACTGTGTAGGTAGCCCCAGAAGCGTTTGGAGCCTGTGGTTGTGAAGTGCCCAGCCTGAACTTGCACACAGGGCATGTGGCCTGCTGCTTCAGCCATTGATCAATGCACATAGAATGGAACTGCAGAGGAGGATAAAACCAACCACAAGCATTCAGTTCAATCCACTGAAAACCACAAAATAGATTACTATCTACCTGCACACACTGTCCAACCATACACCGCTCTGTTTTATATCAAAGCATGGGACACAATCTCTACTGCACATTTGGGTTGGTATTAAGAGAACAAGGAACTCAATGAGTAGTGGAGACCATCTCCCAGCATTACAATTCCACTAGATCATTTGATTATGCCATTGTTCATGAGCTTTTCATGGTGCTGCTCTACATTGTTATACCAGTTCTTGGTCTTTTAACTCAAGATGGAGTGAGAGAGAAATGAAATGAGTTCTTACTTGGTGAACACAAGGGAGACTGCGGACAAGTTCACCATCCTTAACTTGCTCCAGGCAAATGCTGCATGTCAGCTCCTCATCCAGTCTTAGCTTCTCACCCTCATCACTACTCTTCTGCACAACAAAACGTTGATACAAACTTAGACCATAGGACTATTCTCACATCAGAGAAGATGTGGTTTCAGGCATCAGTGAAATCTGACTGGCTACAAATTTCCACTGAATGATCACTGTCCCCTCCTTTTACAAACCAGGAATTCTAAAAGTTTAAGTTGAATTCATCTTAAAATTGACATGACCATGAGAAGACAACAAAGTGAAACACATTGCCCAGATCAGGTAGTGACTGCTGGGAGGATCTGGGAAGAGACGGACCAAACATGAATCAGTAGCTGCCATGTTCACAGCCGTAGGGGGCAAGGGTGCTCCTTCACTGCAGTAAGCAAAGAAAACCAAATCAGAGCAACAAAAAGAAATAACTCTGATCAGAATCAAGAAATCTCGATACTCATAATTAAGAAATCGCCAAAAACACCCGCAAAAAAAAACCCCCCCAGATCTGTAAGACTGCAGAGAATACTCCACAGCAACATTTTGAAGGAAACCATTATGTAAGTTCCAACAAACACAACAAGAACGAGTGTGGTCATAATCTTGTGAGCATCACTCACAAAGTAACAGACCATCACCTTCATCATGCATGCCAGTGGGCTGGCTGCCATTACTCCCCACTGACTTCATCAGCTTCTGATGAGTGTCAATATAAGTATACAATAATCTGCTCATAATTTCAAGCAAAAAAATTATATGAAAATCAGTGCCCTCATTTTCAGTTGCATTTCCTTAATCAATGGGAAGACTTACTCATAACATCAACTAGCACTCAAGACATAGCTACTGAGAGAAGTAAATGGTTTCCTCATTCAAGCTGCAACAAGCTTGTGAGAGTAAGCTTCATTTGAATTTAGCTTGCCCCTGTACAACTACAACCCAGTGTGTCTAGAATTTGAAATTTTGAGGCAAAAGACAAAGCATAGCCATTGCACTTGCCTCAGTTGAAAATGGGGCGTTGGTAATACTGGTGCTGCTTTGTAGTTACGAACTGGTAACCTGTTGATCTCTATGTCACTCATTGCTGAGACCCCTGGTGGATTATCAGCATCCAAAGCCCTCAGTGCATCATAGTCTGCATCAGTACCACCTATGATGAGACCCAGGTACCAAGAGTGACTATGCAGAGATTATCAACAGATCTCATCTTCAGAGAATAGGACTCATGGTGATGCAGCCACTAGATAAAAGATAAGAAACGCACCTAGGTCATCAAATTCACGGTCTAGAAGAGCAAGCTGCAGACGAAGGCCTTGAAGCTGGGCTCTAGTTGCAAATGAGAGTAAAGGGTTCATACGTAGCCGAAGCTCAGGGTGGCCCACTAACCCTCCTGTAGAGGCTGCAGCAGCAGCAGCTTGTGCCTGAGCTTGTAACTGATGACAAATAGCATACAAGCGGAGGCTTGATGCTATGAGGAACACTCCCATTCCTGCCCACAGCTGCCCCAAGTTCCAATCAACTTGACATCATCCACATTTGTAATGGAAGCAGAGACTACCAGATATAAAAGATGTTGCTCTTTCAACTACATTTTCACATATGAGTTGCTCTTTCAACTTCCTAGTACTACTAGATGCTTTCATGTTGGCAGAAATGAAAAAGACCAGACATCCAGCCACCATTGACTTGAGCATTTCTTTCCATGGTAGAAAGCGTTTGTGACGCAGTAGCTGCACTAACTAGCTGCAGAGACAATAACATGAAACAAAATAGGTAAGTAATCAAGCAGCATCAAAAGAATAGATAGAGAACTGCACCAAAAAATTCGGCGACATTTGTTGTGAGTTGACAATCATCAACAAAAGTAGCACTGTGTGCAACACACAAACAACCACATCACAAAAGCATTAGAAACACCACAGAGTCAGTTGAAGCTCCATGCTTGGAAGATATTAGACATGAACATGGTGGTGAACATTCATGCAAGAACATAGGGTTGCATGCCATAGGTAGGCCTTAAGCTAGCAAGCAGCTGGAAATTAGTTGAAGATATCATTCAGTCGAAAGCTCTTGCAGCAGGTGTTTGTATACTGAAGAGTAGAAGTCAGTACCTGTCACAAGGAAAGCCATTGGACTTGCATTGAAAGCTCGTCCAGTGCCATGGAATCTCTGGCAGAAGAGCAACCCCGACAAACAAAATCTCATAAATAATACAGAAGCAACCAAAAACAAATAGCTACGCTACAAAACAAGATGTGCAATTGCCCAATACTATTTCTTTCTTTCATCACTTGCAGATTTTCAAACCTTCTCTGGCATAAGTCTTGTTGTTCATTGTTACAATTGCAGGACGAAGTCTTGTTTTCTGAAGCAGCTCTTTTCTTGTGTTTCTTTTCTCAACTGCAGATTTGAAAGCTTCTCTGGCATAAAGTTTTGTCGTTCAATGTTACAATTACTGGAAGAAGTCATGTTTGTTTCCGAAGCGAAAAAAATTATTTTTTTTGTATGGTGGAAGACCATATGAGCAGTGCCAAACTTGCAAAAAAAGAGAAAAACAGAATAGCTCCAAGTTGTAACACAAAAAAATACAGAAGATGAAAAAAAAGAGAGAGAGAAAGACAGTTTCGAGATGAGTAATCGAGAAAGAAACAACCACGCACCATGTTGCTGCTGCTGCTGCTGCTGTTACGCCGATCAGGCATCAAACTGTGAAGTCCAGACTCCAAATCACCTCGCGATCCTCGAAATACGAAACTCATTTCTTCTTCTTCTCCTCCTACTCCTACTCCTCCTTCTCCTGCTGCTGCCGCCGTTGCTGCAAAACTAGAAATCCAGGAGCTGAACTTGTGCGTTTCCTCGAGTTCCAAACTCCTTCTTCAACTCCCCGACGAGATCCTTCCCAAGACATTCCAGACCTAAACTCTCGAGTGGTGCTGTTTCCGAGCGGCCTTCGCACATCCACTTCCAAGTCGCGACCCAAGAAAATTTTCACAGGGCGGGCAGCAGCTACGCCCCCACCCTATAGCCAAGATGTTCTTATCAACCACATCTACTAGGTAGGTCGGGCAGCAGCTAAAATTAGATAAAAACGTAGGTAGTAGTAACTAGTAACCTCCACTAATTCTAGGATAAGGACTCATGAGTCCTAGGACTATGTCTAAGGTAAGGACTCACAAGTCCTAAGGGCCCTGGAGCCAGGCAGGATGTGGTAGAATTTTGAACGGCTGTGATTTTGGTTGAAAGGCCGGAGAATGGGGTTGTTCTGGGAATGAGGCCCAGTGCAAGCCAAATTGCGAGATGTGATTTCTCGGAACCAGCCTGTTCCAGGTCCTTACTTGGCATTAAAGAGGTTTTTGAGAGGCCGGCCTTATGCATAAGGTGATTTTGAGGAACCAATAGCCGGAAGGTGTTTGAGGAGCCATATGCATGAGGTGATTTTGGGGAACCCAATAGCCGTAATGTGTTGGAGGAACCTAATGCATTTGGTGATTTTGAGGAACCAATAGCCCCGTAAGGTGTTTTGAGGAGCCATAATGCATAAGGTGATTTTGGGGAACCAATAGCCGCAAGGTGTTTGAGGAGCCATATGCATAAGGTGATTTTGGAGAGAAACCAATAGTTGTAAGGTGTTTGAGGAGCCATATGCATAAGGTGATTTAGGGGAACCAATAGCCGTAATGTGTTGGTTGGAGGAGCCTTATGCACAAGGTGATTTTGAGGAACCAATAGCCATAATGCGTTCGAGGAGCCTTATGCACAAGGTGATTTTGACCAACCAATAGCCGTTTAAGGTGTTTGTTTGATGAGCCTTACATGTACCACCATAGTGGCTTTCTCAATTGAGCCAACAATTTCTTTTAAGTTATCGTCGGTAAGCCACCCTCGACATACGTACACACACTAGAAAAAAAATTTCTTCCTGTTCTCTTCACGGACAACAGGTAACAAATTACCTTTCCCTTAAGAAGTCGGTCGGGCTCATCTACATAATCGAGGTGCCGAGAGGTGCGGAAAGATAAAGGATAATGAATGCCGTAGTCCGTTCCGGATCAAAGTAGGTCTCAGTGCCACAGGGATAAAATGACATGATCACATCTCTGCACCATATACCTACCCTTGTCACTAACAATGACAAATTTTTTTTGTCAAAATCAATATTTTTTGAATTTTTTTCAAACAAAAGGAGGGTGGTGGGTGGGGTGGGGTGGGGTGGGGTGCGGTGGGGGGGTCTGACACTCTTAAATTTGAATAAATTTCAAATTTTCAACAGTCAAGATTAAATCAAGAATTTCTATTGGTGCAAAAGTTGAAATCAGCCCCAACAGGGCTTTACATTAATTTCAAGGCTGAAATATAGAAAAAAAAATTTCCTTTTCAACCTGCCCCAAGTTACTAATAAATGCTGAACTTTTTAACAATCCGGATATGAATTAGGTTTTGGGTTTATGTCATTTAGGGTTTAGGTGTTTAGGAATTAGGGTTTGCAAAGCCAACAATGCAATTGAATGTTTGGGCTTTTTCGCTTTGTGCTTTGCAACAGATCAATGGCTTTCTTTGTATAGCACACACATCAATTCTAGGTTGCTTCATTTCTTTGAGTGCATTTCTTTCTTGTCATTTCCATCGCTCTTAAAAATTGTCGTTTTGCAACAATGCTAGGAATGGAATTCATTTGCAATAGCACACTATTTTTTTCACCAGTTTCTTTGAGTACAAAATGCAATTATGTCTACTTATTGTCTTTGAGTGCATCTGAAAACTTAGTGGAGCTTGGCTCTCTTCATCATTCTTATTTTTTTTCCCACACAAGTGCATAGTGCTTTGAAGATTTTTTGGTTGGAAAACTTGGCATTTTCATTGTGCATTACACATGAGTTCAACATCGATGTTGTGTGTCACATGCTTGTTCACTATTTGACATTACGCGCATTTTGTTTGTTTTTTTTTAATGCATAGTGCACATGACACACCTCAATTTTGACTACTTTATTCTCTTTGCAAGCACTTGAATGTGTGCACTATGGACACACACGTTCATTTCAACAACTTTGTTTTCTTTGAGTGCCTAACTATGTGCATAATTTACAGATTTCTTTGCTAGCAAATTGGGCATTGGTGTTAGGCATTATTGGGGAGTTCATATCAGCATTGTGTGTTCGCTCTGTAAGTTATGTGTTGAATGTGTACTTTAGTGAGTTTAACATCAATGTGAGTCTACTAATTTGTTCATTTACTCTTCAAGTTCAACAAATCAACATAAGCAAATTTTCGCCATTTTCATTTATGTTTGTGTTTGGGAGCTCAACTTCAAGTGCTTGTCTAGTTTTTTTAGGGTTCTATGTTTTGTCTCAATACCTAAAGAGCTTTAACAATCCTCAAGGCTGCTATAGAATTGGTGTTAGTTTGGGATTTTTTTAAAGTTGTGTGTTTTGTGTTCTATCTTAATACTTGAAGAGTTTCATCAACCTTCAAGGCTACTATAGAATGTGGGTTTAAGGTTTAGTGTGTTTGTTTTTTAGTTTAGGTCTTTTATCTTCAATGGTTGAAAAACTTCAACAACATTGTTTTGTTGAAAATGTGAATTTAGTTTGTCTATTTTTTTGTTTAAATTTTTGTCTTCAATGGTTGAAGAGCTTCAACAACCTTATTTTATTGAAAATGTGAGTAATGTTGGTGAAGATGCTACATCAACTACCCTTAATCAAATCAAATTTTCATCACTCTTATATGTTGAGAATGTGCATTTAGAATCTGGCAATGTGACATTGTTAAATGTTGCTAATGTTTTACGACTTATAGCTATAGAAACACAAGTTCTAATTTGGAAACCTCACAGCCACATGTCCATATGTTGGGGATTTTTTTGTTATGAATGATGGCCTACATGTGGATTTGGTGAATCCACAAATGTAATAATGCATGTGTAGATTTGAGCAACCAACCAACAATGTTTTGGCTAAAAGATCTATTATGCGCAAAGGTTTTATTAAGCATGCCAAAGCTAATGTGATCACTCCCATAATTATTCATGTGCAAGCTGCACATTTAAAGTTATTTGCTTCAAGGAAATAACAACTCAATGTAGTGGCAAAAACTACTACTACTCTTGTTTGGCAATTGGGGAAGAAAAGGATAGGTCCTTTTAACTATGCAATCATTAAACTTTTTGGTGCAACTAATTCATACCAAAAAAATGATGAATAGTAGCAATAGTTTTAGAGGATGTGTTTTTTTATACTTGCAAATTATAGGCCTTTGTCCAGTTGTGTGAACATTTGGCTTCGAAGATTGGTTCTACGTTAATGCCCCCGTGTGGTTTTTCCATTTTGATTTTCTTTTGTGGAAGACATGTTGTTTGCCATCGTAAAAAATACCATGGACCAACATGTTATGCCAAATTTTGCATCTACGACAATATTGTCTTCTAGTTTTGATCTATGGATGTTTTGTAACAACATGGATATTTTCACTTTGGTGATCAATTTTTTTGGTGACACATGGGTCCCCATGCAAGTCGTTATGGGGTTATTTGAAGAGTGAAACAATTGGGTAGTCCATGGTTGCATAACTCTAATCTTTGTTGGAGAAGTTTGGTTTAGTGCATTGGGTGATCACCTTTGTAAAAACAAAGGCAATAATTTGGCAACTATGGCAACAACTTTACATTCTATCATCAAATTGTGAACCTTTAAAGATTCTTAGGGTTTATGAAGGCACATGCTCTAGGCGTGTGATGTTTAAAGCCTGTCAATATGGCACAAATGACAACAAGGTTTTTGTTGGGCTGCAACATGTGAGTGTGAAGGATGCCTTGGCTGGTTTACATAAAACCGTTATTTGGACCAAAAAGTTGTGGAAAAGGAGGTAGGAATGGGAATGGGAATGGGCTTGTGTTGAAAGTGGAATGCAACACTAAAAATTAAAAACTCCTATGAAGACAAGATTCGCTAGCAAAATCATTAAGAGACTTTGGAGTTTTTTAATGTCATTATTTTCTATGATGGCAAGTAGAAATTTATGGTTTTACAACAGAGGGTTCCTAAACCCAAATGTGGGTTGTTACTAAAGCAGTCACATATGCTTTGAATTATATTCCAACATGTGTGTTGAATCAATCCAAGGGCCATTAATTGTTGCAATAGTTATTCCCTTGACTACGAACATAGAAGCTAAGTTGATGTAATTGTTTAACCCATTTGAAGTTTCTGACCCTTTTGAAGCAAAGATCCAACAATTGCATAAGAATATGCAACTTGAGGTTACAAAGGTGATCACACCTTTTTTGGATTTCTTAAGGTCTTTTGATGCCAAGGTTGTGATTTCGCTTCTTATGGTGTGTTTTGAATGGTTGAACCCTAGTACTATTACAGCTATTACAACAGTTGATGATGTGGAATTGGAGCTTGAAAAAAATATGTTTAGAGAGGAGACTTCAATTGAAGAATCTTCTCGAGCATTAATCATTGGGGAATTGTCTTTGTTTAAGAGGTTATCTATTTCCTCATCTGCATGTGCATATTTACTAACTTGGTGGCATATGCATGAAGGCTAATCTTCAAATGTTGGTTTTCTTATAAAACAAATTCTTAGAATATCAGGTGCACAAATATAAACTGAACATGTTTTTAGTCTTACAAGGGTATTGACAACCTTAAAACATTACCGCTTGCAAATGAACAACATGGACCGGATTATCATTATTGTGAAAAACTAGCCCAATGATCCATAGGCCAATTGCAAGCCAAATTCTAACTTTAAACAATACTTGAAAATAGAAAAACTTGTAGTAGAAAATAACTACAAACAATTGAAGAACATGATTTTTTTGAAAAATTACAAGTTGATGATGATTAACTTTATGAATTGGGGTGGGTTTGTGTGGGGTGTGGGTGGGTCAAGGAACTTGTGCTACAATTGGGTAGAGTTATATGGTTCTTCATAGAATTGGGGTTCAATTCCCCCACAAGTTTTGGTTTGGTTCTAAGAATATAGTTTTCTAAGTTTTTAAATTCTTTTTGCAATTTTCTTGTAGGTAATAAAATAAGAAATTGATATGCATAACCTTTGTGCATATCAATCATTTTGTGAAAATTGAAAATTGGCATATTCATAACTGGATTTTTTGTTAAAAATAAAATAATGTGTAATCAAATGTTCTAGTAGGTTTCAAATTTTGTAAAATACATATCCTTCTTTTTTTTAAAAGAATGTACTCTATTGATATCCACAAGATATGCCTAAAATATGATAATTGGACAACATTGGCTAAAACCCTCTCATTCCCCTTGCAAAATCAATAGGTAACACATTATATGTTCGTGTTATTAATATTAGGGAATGGATTTATGTTAACTAGAATGGGCATTCCACTTGTTTCTCATGATACCACATCTTTTCGGGTATCATGGGAAAGTTTTTTAAATTATTTTTTGGCAATCCCCTTGGTTGACCATGTCATGTTAGCACATTGATAAAGAAAAGTGTTAACATGTTGGTGTAAATATTTAAATACCTATATGACAAGAAGGGAAAGTGCATCCATGGGTGTTCATTAATGATAAAATTTGTCCTTGACTTGAGTTGTAATCATCACTCCATGAAAAATGTCACCTTACAAAATCAAATTTGTTCGAATGAAATCAACAATAACAACAATTAAAGTGTAGATCCCATCTATGAATAACATTACATAAAACTATTGACATGTAGATTAAAGGGAGGGTGACAAGAAAACATGAAATCCAACATCTCTAGCAATGGAAGTAAAAACATCTCAAACAAAATCATGGGATGCATATGCTCTTTTCCATGGGAACATTAAAGAATGTGTGTCCCCATCAAGTATATAAGATGGCTAACAAATGTAGTGAGCCACACCAAGAACTATTGGATGGGAGATAATCAACCTTGTAAACAGTGCTAAAAAAAAATGTTTCAAGCCATACAAAATGATGAAATGATTGGGTAAGCAAAAAGTTAAACACCCAAACTTGAACTTGTCCAAGATCTCAAGTGAACACAAAGAGGATTAGAAATGTCAAAAATGATGTTTGAAAAAAATGTTTATGCAACCTTTCTTTAAAATGATAAGTTTCCCTTTCCAAAAATTATTTACAAAGCATAATGTAAGCTTGTGTTGAAGGGGAGGAAGGTCATGCACCAACCACTAGTGAGCTTAGAATGGAACTAAACCTAAAAAAATGGTTTTAATAGCTTTCAATATAAATGAGCAATGATTTTACAAAAATCTAGAAGCAATGACTAAGGCCACAAATGCCAACTCCCCAAATAGGTTGTTAAGGCAATGACCTCAACAAAAATCAAACCTATCCTCCCTAGGGGGATAGGGAGAAAAACATGTTGACAAATTGAAAAGGCATGCACTTTTTAAAAACCCAAACCCAAAACTATTTTTAAAACTTAAATGAGGATGAAGTAAAAAATGGCCAATTAATGTTAAAAGTTAATGATGGGTTTAAAAAAAACAAAAGATAAAATGGCCTTTTGGGAAAAACATTGAAAAAGATCCCAAAAGTCACATAAACATCCTTTAACCTTGGTAGCACCTTGGCATAGCACATACCTTCATCAATAACATCCTAGAGGAAGGAAATAAAGCCAAAAGGAACACCTGAAACCCTAATGTCATCTATAAAAAAAATAAATCCAACATGATGGGAGAAGTTAGGAGGCAAGTTAAAAGGGGACTAAGCTAAATGTTTATATGGTTAGACATCCAACCTTGCCAAAGCCAACTAAAAAGCAATATTATCAAAAATAAAAAAAATTGATGTGAAGCCAATGATATGGGTGTGACCATCAACAATAGAAGGGAACAAATAATAAGGGGGAAAGTCTATTATGTTACAATTGAAACCTTTTTTCACAAGGGATGCTACTAATGTTGCACAAATTTAAGATTTTTAATATCCACCAGTTCTGGTTATCCACCAATTTGTTATCCATTTTTAAAACTTTATTCCCTAATATCTTGTATGGATATCAAACCAATCAAAAAATATAATGTTGGATTTCAATACATCCGAATATCTACCAACACTATTATCCACCAAATATCCAAACATTTTGGATAACAATATACAACATTTTTTTCTCCAAAAATACATCAAGATTAATTTACAAGTCCAAAAGTTCATCTCACTCAAATTTACCTTCATATTGTTCTAATTGTGTTGTGTGATGTGATGTTCTTATGCACAACTAAGTATGATGTAAAACTTTTAGAAACAAAGATACAAAACTTTGTGAAAAAAATTGTTCAAAGTATAACATTTTCTTCAAAATAATGTATAATAAGCTTTGCAGAACAAACCACAAACAAAAATAACTAAACAAAAGAAAAAGAAACATAAAACCAAAAAAAATGGGAAAACCCCAAAAAATGAAAGGAAAATAATGGTTTACTAAAGAAAGTTTCATATCATTCCAAATTGTTGACTCCCAACCTACAAGAGGGAAGGGTGGGGGTAATACAAGCTACTACATTGAAGAGCAGCACAAGGAGTAATTAGCATGAAAAGGAGCAACAACAAGTGCAAAGAGAACAAGAAGGGAAAAAAAACAAAGTGTGGGCCTAAGTTGGAACTTGAGCCCCTTTTTATTTTGTTTAGAGATTTTTTAAAAGGTTTTTTTAGGTTTAAATCAATGTTGGGCGACAACTATTTTTTCGTTTTCTTTCTTTAAATGGCCTACAAGCTTGCCTACACCCTAAACCTAAACGCCGCATGCTCATATCCATATTCAGGCATGGATTTAATATGTTATTTGGATATCAAATTTTCAAATTTTTTACCCCCTTTGAAAATTATATGACTAGATCTCATAATTTTGAAATCCGAAGGTCAAGATACCATCTTGAATATCACAATTTTTGATATCCAAAAAATTTTACTATTGATATTCGTGGTGATATTTGATAAGGATATCCGGATTTTCCATATATCCACCTAACATTGGTTGCTACCTATCATATATTCATTGTTATGTTTTTAAATATATATATTTTAAAGACTTTGGATTGAGTTTAATGATTTAAATGCCTTTCAACATACATCTAGTGTTACTTGCAATAATTGCATACCAATCTCATGGTAATATACTTGGATTACCATGAGATTAGTACTTGTGCAATGTGGACAATGGTAGAGTGCAATGTATTGGTTTAATATTTTGGCTAACGTTGTGGAAAGGGTTGCATTTCACCACATGTGCCATTTTCGTTAAATACTCATAATTATCACAACCATAAGTAACCTATAACAATTGGGAATTGTAGAAAACCTCCCATTTAAATCTACAATACATGTACATGATTTTTTGGGATATCACAATTTTTGTTAACTACTAGTTCATAATTTGGCACATCACTCAATTTTTCAATGTCTCTATCATCCAACATCCATGAAAGTGTGTTGGCATAACAATTAATCAATTGTATTGTAATCATAAACTTTCACCTTGACCTTTTTTTTTAAAAAAATTAGGTAGAGGAAAAAACCATGTGAATAAAATTTTAAAACTAGACTTGTTACTTTACCCACCACGAGTCAATACAAATGTGGTGACATTCACCATACCTTGCACACCTAAACATGCCCATCGCAATTTTCTATAAGTACACATGATTTGAACATTTAAGCTTTTGGTGTAGATTTATTATGATGTCCCAACAAGTAAATTAGGTATTTCCAAGCAATTTTGGTTCAAATGAAACCAAAATATTAATAATGTATACTTGTAAAAGTGAATTTAATTCCTACAAAATTCTTCCACACTACTATAACAACAAATTTGCACTTCACATACATACATTCATTATTTATACTTGGATTCTCAACACACTTAACTCTGCCATTCATTAAAACACCAATTTCATGGTTATTTCATATAATTAGAATCTACACCTCATAATACATTGTAAAAAACTCTAGAAACAAAATTACAATTCAATTCATCATATTTTGATACTATAGCAAATTCACACAACAATTTGAACATAAAAACCATTATAGAAGTTTGTACTTCTCTATTTTATTGAAAATTGAATGAGAATTACAACATAATTCCATTTTTTTTTAAAATGAAATCAAAACAACAAATTAAATCTATGGTATATCCAAAATAGAATCTATGGTTTTCTACTACAAAGTACCTACAACTCCTTTTACTCTTCCCAAAACTATGTGTTTAAGAATCCCTTTCCTTCTTCCTAGAACTCTCCCTTTTGGGCAATCCCAAATCACATCATCATGGTTCCAAAAACAATAAAAACTCAAAATTCAAACTAATAATGTTCCATGATCAATCCCTATCCAAATGCCTTGTTCATCCAAACCATGTACTCATCTTAGCCCCTTAACATATACATTGTCATAATCACATGTTGACACTTGTCATGATCCTTGCATGTGACCAACAAGCTTCTGAATCTTCTAATGAAAATTGTTTCCAAATATTTCAAAACATACAGTCTTGAACCATATTCTTGTAGTTAGAGTTTCCATACCATGGGCTTTCTTGCACGCTTGTAAGTCAAATTTTGCATGCCAGAGAAAATTCACTTCAGAGATTTCAAAACCCCTTTTCCTTCCAATTTCAAACACTAAACATTGTGAGCTTTGAACTAATGACGGTCTTTTCACTACAGGTCTAATATATCTTTACTTATTGTTTTCGATCAATTGTAAGTAATCCTTTTCACATGACAATACAAAATTTTCAAGAATCCACTATTAATAACTTATAGTGCCCAAGATTGGTTTAAAACCATGATGTGAAATATTTTGTCATTTGTACATGAGCCTTCGTAAAGTGTACAATATGTAAAATTATGTTTAATTGAACTTACAATATTGCATGTTAAAATAATACAAGCATAGACTTAGAAAAAATATGATTTTGTTGAAACTTTCTAATTTTTTCCCTTCAAGTTGTCTTGTTGAACAATGACCTAGCGTTTGTCATCACCTTGTAAGCTATGAAAAACACATGTAATTATGTGATTGATTTGAAAGATTGTAGGCGTAACTACTTAATGCCAAATTGCTAACCATATATTTTAGAAAAAACAACATAATGTGGAACAACTTTAACATTGTATCAAATTTCTAGAATATATGGAAATTTTAATAAATCTTTTGTTCATGAAATTGCACCACTTTAAGAACATTCCCCACAAAGAAGTGGAAAGGAGATCCCTTCTTGTTGCTCCATGATGCATTGTAACTTTCAAGGTCACCATCGCAACTCACTATGAAAAAATGAAGTGATTTGCAATTGGCCTTGTAATTGGATTTTTGACTTACAATGACCATTTGCAACTCATTGCAATTCAACATATTTTTATAAACATGAGTGCTATTAGACAAATCACATGAATTGCAATGGATGCAACCCATTGTATGTGAAATTGTATACATATGCAACTCATGCAACTCAATTCCAACTATACAGGAACAACTATTGTACAATTCTAATGCAATTAATTTGCAACTACAATGATAATGTCATGTTGAATTACTTTTCATCAATCCATCAAAATCTGACATATGACATTATGGAGATTTTTTGGTGAAAATTATTATTTTTTGAAATATTGATCTCCACCATCCATCATGATTATTCATTTATATGGTATTGTATTATGACACATGATGCAATTAAAATTTGGCATATGGCATATTAATTGCATTTTTAAAATAATAATAATAAATTTAAATAGCTAGGTAGGTTTATACATGAGCATAAGTAGGTAGGTAGGACATACCTATTTGCCTACTAAATAGGCAAATAGGTAAGAAGGTAGAAAATAGGTAAGTTAAAGAATAACCATATAAATATTTTTATTTTATTTATTTATTTATTTTTTAGTGTTAAACTTTTTTGAGCTCATCCCAAATTGACACATGTATTTTAATGTGCTCGCATACAAAAAAACACCTTTATATAATCTATGAAATAAAATTCAAAGACAAAACATATTAATAAATCTTTTAATTACACATTAGTTGCAAATTGGGTTGTAATCAGAAAACATTTATCCCAAATTATTTGTGTTTTTGTTTTTTCTTAATTTAACAAGAAATTAATAGGTAATTATTTAATAATCATATATGTGAATTAATTATCAATAATTAATTATCCGAAATAGTAATTTGATTTTTTTTTTGAACTCATCAATCTAATTCAAATAATTGATTAGTTAATTAATAGACAATTAATAATTTGAATTCAAATAAAATTCAGATAATTAATCATTTGGATTTTCAGATTTGATTATTTGGATTATGTTATAGTTAATTATTTTATTTAATTATCTCAACTTGTTCTGTGAATTAATTATTCTAATTCAAATATTAACATGTTACTGAGTTAAATAATTAATTTTCAGATATTGAATTTAGAAAATTAATTATTTGAATTAATTAATTAATGAATTATCTGAATTCAAATAATTAATCGTTTATTTTCTGAATTTAAAATTTTTATTACTTATTTAAATTAACTAATGAACTAATTATCTAAATTATTCTTATTAACTCAGACTTTTATTTATTTTAATAATAAATGATAATAATAATTGTTATTATTATTATTGAATAATTAATTAGTTGATTTAATATGTCTAATTCATCTAATTTGTTAGTTAGTTACTTTATATAATTAATTATTTGACTTTAGATGATTTATTATTCAATAAATAATTATCTGAATTTAAGTAACCAATTATTTATTATCTGAATCTAATTTTTTTGTTTTAAAATATGTGTATTTCAAATAATTAATTATCCAAGTTTTTGAACTGATAATTTTTCTTGAAATAATATTTTTATTAATCATTCTAATTTAGAAAATTAATTATTTGGTTAACCATAATAAAATAATTATTTGACTCAATTATCAAAAATAATTTCTGAATTAAAATAATTAATTCAGATTAATTATTAAATATTGAATTTAATTAATCAATGCATAATAATTTAATAAACTAAATATGAAATATCTATTGGGTGGTGAAAATGTGTGCACATGACATGATCATATGTGACAATGTTGTGCACTAGTTTATGCTTTTAAAATAAAGAGGCCACATACATTAGGAATAAAAATTTGTAACAATTCTCACATATTTATTCGGATGAAAATTGAAGGTCATATACTTTGGCATGCAATGGATAAACATGAAAAAAACATTCTAAAAACATAAAGAAAGGGCCCAAAATATTATTTGGCCAATCTTAGTTCATTAGCAATTCCTTGAAGTGGTTTTATGTGGTATCACCCAACATACTTTCATGCTTTCATCCTTAGACCATTACATTCACATGAAGATTTTAAGCTACCTAACATCAACAGTTCGATCAAAGAGTTTATATTATCATGTAATGCAATGACCAAAAACATTCAATAAGACATTTGAGCAAGCCATGATGTGTCCCAAACCTTGAATGATTTTGTTTTGTTAAACACATTGTAGGGTACATATATAAATTGAAAGTTGTGACTTCATTCTGGAACCAAAGGAAAAAACTGACCTCAAAGCTAGCTCAATTGAGAAACATCTAATTCTACTAACGAGTGATTAATATTATGGGACAAGATAAATGTGAATACCTATTCAAAGGGAAAGAAAATTATGATCATAATTTATGTTGTAAAATTACATATGCGAATTGTGGAAAAAGAGACACAACAAAGATCTTCCACTTTGGACAAAACTGAATTTTTTATATTACCTAGTATTGTGAACAAATCAATTTGGTTCACATATTGGCTTGAAGTTCATTATTATAACCCATGATATTTACACAAAATGTATCATAGTGGGAGGATTGCTGAATATCATAAGGTGCATCCACAATATAATGACCCACGTTTAACGTCTTAGTGTTTTGCTAAAAAATAGCAAGTTAATTGGTCAAGATGATGTGGCAGAACTGGATTGGATTGTCAAGAAAAATCTTTAATTTTTTTTTTACAAGTCAACAAAAAATTCATGACCAACTAGGATGCAATTTATTATTATGTAAAGATGTAAACAAATATTTGTGATAAATAAGTCATTTTCACATCATTTCAAGTCCTTTTAGGAGTCTTTTAAATAATGAAAGCATTGTTTACATTATTTTTAAAATGTTTTTCAATGTTTTATACTCATTCAATCCATCTTAAACTTATCCAAATGCTTTCATAATATATTATAAACATTTTCAACATTGAATTGACTTACCATTTTTTATATGTGAAAACTAAACATTGGTTACACTTTCCATGGGTCCTTTTAGCATGGATGCACCCTATATGAATATCATCTACAACTCATAATGTTGTCCAAGTGGATAAACATGAAATGTATGCATATATAATCATTTTATTTTTAAAAAAAAGCCTTGGTGGCATTGTGTAATTTTTAATTTCCTTCATTATTGATTACAAATTTTTATTTCATAAAATGTAAGTTTGATTGATGGTTTTTAATATCAATTATGACAACATTTCTTCTTGGAGCTTACATGATTTACAATATTACTTTCGAATGATGCATTTTTGTTGACATTTGGAACCAATTCTTGGATGGTGTGTGATTTTGTCATTGATCTAAATGCTGAATTTTTGGTGTTTTTAAAATCCAAGTTTGAGTTTGCTCACAAAATAAGTGACTATGAAGCTCAATTTCCAATCCAAAAATAATCATAAATTGGTGGCACAAAACAGTGCACAAGGTTCTAAATATATGTTTCCTCAAAAGAGCCCACATGTTTGATTGTGCTAAGACATTTCATTAAATATTCAATATGGATTTTTTCAAAGATGACTTTGCAATGACCAAAACAAGAATCACATTTGTGATTTATAGGAAACAAATTGTTTCTCGCCTAATCATTAACAAACTTATTCACTTTAGTTGAAGTAGAGGATGTTAACATAAATGATACATTTTTGTAACCTCTTAAATCTAGGAAACTTTCTTGTTGTTTTGTAAGTATAATCTTATTTGTTGCTTAGTTAGGGGCTACAACAAGGTCATATTTGTGTTTCAACTTCTAATATATATTCTTATAGTTTATTATAATCATGATGCAAGGAAATCTTGTTCTAGTTTAATTTCTTCATAATTACATTCACAATTGGAGCACACAAAAGGACTATTTGGCCTTAAAATCGCAATAAACCTCAACTTTGATTAATTGTTATTACTAATATAACATATAAGTTATATCATTTTTATTATTTCATTAGATAGGAGTGTACATTAAGATCAATAGGGTTGAAAATAATCATCATTTTGATGATGATAAATATCTTTAAGTGTCCTAAAACATGGTTTATAAATTGTGTTCAACTACACAATTTTATAAAAAATGAATCAACACGATAACAATATTTGTTCAAATTGCTTCATATTTTAATCACAAATAACATAATGTATGTTCTACATGATGGCATAAAATTTTAGTATTATAACAAACCAAATTTTGCGAAAACATTGATGTTAAAATCTTAATATATTTCATCAAAAAAGTTGCATACAAAAGGACAATCATATATATTTTTAATAATTAGGTTAGATTCCAAAGGTATGGATGGAAGTAAAAGAGACATGGATACTAAAACAAATACATGCATTATTTGGATGTTTTCAATAAGACTTTGGCACTTTAAATGAAACATATCATTTAGGAAATGTTTCGGAGTCATGCATTCCTTATTGGTTTTATACTTCAACATGACATTCAAAATTTGTTCAATTATTTTTTACAAACCATTTTTGCACTTACAAGTTGATGGATTAAACATATATATCACCTTTCATTGTTTAACATCTTTTGTCATGATTCTTTTTGTTATGTCAAAACATTCATTTTGTCTCAAGACACAAGACATTTTATTTTTTTTGTCATGATTCTTGTTATGGTAAGTCATCTATGAATGTACTCTCATAGGAATATCAAAGTTGACAACTATAATAACCAAGACCAAAAACACCATTGGAATTTTACAAGTTTGAAGCTAGGAAATGTCATATGAACATATTTTACCCAACTCAAGGTCATTGAAAAGAATCAATGTTTTCGATATCCTTTTGTCAAATATTAGAAAGACTTAGACCTTTTTAAAAGAAATTTGGATTTAGAATTTTTTTTATATAACAATAAAACAACATATGACTTCTACATTATTTTGTTATGTACTTCTATGTATACATGTTTAACATTTGTAATACTTCAAAAATTCCTTGCAATAAAATGGAATTTGGTATAAACATATTTGTATTTTGGTTGCATCACAAAATTGAAAAAAAACACTATGTATAAGCATTTAAATTTTGAATGATTTTTTTTTTCTTTTTTTTTTTTGCAAAATGATGTTCCTATTATTTTGCAAAATTCTCAATGGTTCCCATAAACCACTTGTATTATGTAAACTATTTTATTACATGCTCATAAAAACTACATTGAGATATGCATCATTTTTGAATTAATTGTTCTCCTTTGTAGTGATGTATATTAAGGAGTTCTAAGGCTGATGGTGTTGTAATGACCATGACATTTTTATTAAAACATTGGCAATAATTTTGTTATATTATCTTTTTGAACAACATTAGAGATTTATATTTTTTATCAAATTTTTATATGTATGAAGTGTTGGACCATTTTTACTTTTGAGATTGGGTAATCAATAATTAAAATGGACGTGTATAATTTGTTTAGCCTAAGTAACCTAAATTGAACCTAATATAATTTAGATTACATAGTTTAACCAAACAAACCAAATTGAACCTAATTTAGCCTAGCTTATTAATCTATTTAAACCTAATTTAACCTAGTTTAACCTATTATACTGAGGTGGCCTTAGGTTGTATTAAATTAACCTAGGTTAGCTTAAGTGAACCTAAGTTATACTAGCGGGTGGCCTAAAATAATTAGCCTAGGCTAAAAGATGTTCTTATTTATAGTTTTGTAATAATTTGTTTGTTAAAAAATGTTAGGGTGCAATTGTTAAAAACTTGAACCTTCAAAGTGGGGATGAGAGGTTGAAGTCCTCCCACTTGCAACCTAGATAATACCTAAATTCTTAGCTTAGGTGGCTAGCTTAACATTGGTGTTTTTTAGTCTAAGTGGTTTAACCTATGTTAGGTTTTTTTATGTTAGGTTGGCAATTTAGCCTAGGCTTAGCATTCTATGTTAGGTCATGTAGCCTAGGTGTCCTAGGCTAAGTTGCATAGGTTAATTCACATAGTCTTATTTAATTAAATTTTGATTGCCATGTGGCGTCAAATGATTGGGCCATTAAAAAAATTCTAGACTATCATGTAGTAATTCATAAGCAATCAATAATTTTTTTGAATGTGTCCTAGGTTGCCATGTGGGAATAAGAAATTGATCAAAATATTTATATTTAAAAACTAAATCTTACCCATTCAATATGTCCTCCATAAATGTGGTAAATATGAATTAATCATGAAAAACATAGTTGCAAATGGCAGTTATGATTGTGACCATGGGTATGACACGGGGCATATATGACATGGATGTTTAAACTATGTAGTCATGCAATCATGCTTAGTTATATATGATGATTAACACTACAAATGAAGTCATTTTCTTAGTCTTATGTGCCATGTTTTGACGTACTAAAAATTGGCCTCTAAATGTGTTCAATTAAATAGTCATTCTTTCATGCAAAATGATGTTATTGAATTTTTCAATCAAAAAATGAAATTGCTTGATGAAATATGAAGTTAAACTTAAACTTGAAGAGATGGCTAGCTACTTTGAAGAGGATCAAGTTTCTTGAACATTTCAAATCATGCCTTACCAACAAAATTATATAAAGTAGTTTGTTTGTAATTTTGAGAATAGATAATATATCCATTTCTACAAGAATTTTATTTTATTATTCTTTTTTAATGCATCAATCAAGATTTTCCATTTGAATTGATATAAGGCTTAATTTCAACCCACTATATCAATACGCATATTCCCTTGGTAACACATTCCTACACAACCATATATTTAGTAATGTGGCTTTTGCCATTGACCCAAGTGTGAACATGACCTTGGGATAAAATTCAATTGTGAAAATATTCTTTTAGATTTAAAGTTAATTTTTAATGATAATTTGTTTTTCAAATTTCAATATCTCCCCAACCTTTAGTCTAACAATTATGAAAAAACCTCTGAGAAATTCCACTCATCAAGGGTTTCCAACAACACCAACATTGCACCTTGATTCCCCTAAAAAATTTAGTTTTTATTTTATTGAGTTTTTGATGACAAAATTGTTAAATATTCAATGGCTTTTGTATCATAATTCTAAACAATACAAAGCCACCTTAATGCACACCCATATGAAAAGAATATTGTGTTCAATTCAATTCAATTCAACTCAATTTGAATTCCATTCAATGTATTTGATTTCAATTGAAGAATTTGAATCCAATTCAATTAAATTTGAATTGGATTCAAAATCTATTCAAATTGCATGCAATGTCATTTAATGTTTCATTCAAATGAAACCTAATTTTCATAATATCAACTTCTTTTTCTCATCATTCATCATCACTAGGAGTGTTAAGCCCAATAGGTAAATACTAGCACAAATTTCAGAATATAGAACAAATATTCTCTTTTGTTTATTATCTAGTAACAACTTTACAAGAATAACTTCATACAAGGCCCCATTTATAACCGATTATATATATATTTTTAAAAGACACATACCAATTTGCTAGGTGAAGTTTAAGTTACCAATTCAATATTGATATCTATATATTAAGGAAAATGGTTTGTTTGTTTTGTTTATCACATTGAAATTTCCCAAACCACAGGGCCTTTGTTATGTTTTTGGTGCCATTGAAAAGCCTTTGGTGAGTGGGGGTGCACTAAGGTTGTTTGGTAGTCTTTAGACATATGGTGGAAGAGTCATTGAATATTGAACAATTTTGTCAAAGAAAGCTTAACAAAATCAAAATTAAATATTATAGGGAAATTGGGTCAAGCTCTTGGTACTATTGGAAAGGCTTTGATGAGTGGGATTTTGTTAGGGTAAAAATGAAACGTGGCATTTTGTTGAGACATTGAAAAAAATCATTAAAGAATGAACATTAACTTAGAATGAAGGAAATAGAAGTGACAATAAGAATACATACTAATACCATTTTCAACTTGAGGTAGTTGAATATATGATGATCATATGAATATGTGAAATTGTTGTTGGTTGGTGATTTTTGAATAGTTATTTTGCTAAAATTGTTAGATTATGTTGTGTATTCTATTAACATTATTGTCCTTTTGGTTACAAAGCTATAGATCAATGATGGCCCTTTCCATTATGCCTAACACTTGAATTGCAACAACACTTCAAAATAGCCAAAACATAATTTGTTATAAATAACAATATACGTAATTTGCTAGCAATATAATTTGATTTTTTTCTTTGGATTTATCTAGGGTTTATGCCTTCAAATGGTCTATTCTACATATATATATATATATATATATATATTCAAAATTATTATTTCAATACTTTTTCCAAAGAAAACATGAAAAGACATAACAACATGTGCCTTTTCATGGACTACCTTACTTATTTCATAATAACTATCTCACTTTTGAATTTTTTTGGTTTTTTTCTCCCGATGTGCTTTCATCAAGTTTTCAAAAAATTCACAAGGGTGCAAACAAGATATCATGAACCACACCTAGCCCTTTGGGTGACTATTTATTGGGTGTTTATTTTGAAATATTCTTGGAATAATTTGAATAAAATTCCTTAAAAAAAATTTATTTATTTTTGAAAATTTTCATCACACTATTATGTTATGGTTTACTTAAGAATTTTACTATTTTTTTCATTTTCAAAAAAAAAAAATTCATTTACAAGTCCTTTTACTATTTAAAAACACAAGTTACAATATTTTAAAAGTGCTTTTGGGTTTATAGTTTAGATTGATTCCAAAAATTTTAATTTTTTATATCAATACATTGAAAATAACATTATATATATTGAAAAATCATTTGATTTTTGTTTCCCTAAAATATTAAATACAAAAAACCAAACATTGGCTACACTTACAATTGCTTGTGTAGATGTTTGTGTGATTGCACCCACAAAGGATTCCCAACATTCTCAATGTGTTCCTTGAGATGTTTTCAACAATCTCACCCTTTTCCCTCATATTTTTGACCAAAATTGTTCTCTTTTCACCTCTACTAATGTGGCTTGTGTAGGTGGTCCAAGTGTGAACATGGTCCTATTGATAGAGCTCAATTGTGAATTTTTCAAAAAATAATAAATTCTCATGATGAAAATTATCACTCCCTCATCTTGGGTCTAAAAGTTGGGAAATCGTCAACAAGTTTCTAGCAACACCCAAGAGATTATCTCGATTTCCCTAAAATTTTAGTTTCGATTTTACTGAATTTTGAATGACAATTTTTTTTTCAGTATTCAATAACTCTTGCACCACAAGTCTAAACATTACCAAACCACCTTGGTGCACCCTTTACTCATCAAAGACTTTCCATCATTAGGAAGAATGCAACAAGGGGCATTGTGGTTTGGGAGATCTCAACATCACAAACAAAACAAACAAACAAAACAACCAACCTTTATCTTGAAAGATAGGTGAATAAAAAAAGAGGCAATCCGGATTTCTATCTTGAGAATAGAAACTCTATTTTTGGGAGCCTCCAAAGTTTCAATATTTTATTCGTGATGGGCCAATCAAAATGGCTCGTTGCCAAAAAAGAAAAAAGAAAAAGAAAAAATAGAAGTTGAACTTGGGAGGCACCTCCTCCCTCTAATTAATTGAAAAAAGAAATAAGTTCCCTAGAAATAAAGGGTAGGGTCACTTTGTGATCCCCCAACAATTTTGACTTGAAGAAGAAAAATGGCAAAAGCATATCATGGGTGCCCATCCACATTGGGTTGTGTAAATAGTCTATGAGCCCAAACATATTTGACTTGAAGAAAAAAAAAAGGGCAAAAGCAGATCATGGGTGTTTGTCCTCATTGGGTTATGTAATTAGTTTGTGAGCCCAAACAATTTTGGCTATCAATGGCAAAACTATTGGTCACATTAGGGCCGTGGTGAACCAGCACCTACACTTGTGCCTTCATCTTCTTGAGTAAGGGCCTCATAGAGCTAATAATTAAGGGAGGAAATGTAAAATTTGGACTCCAAGACCCTATTTTAGTCAAGGGATGTGATATCTATAATGTTTAGAAAGAACCCAAATATTTTTTAGGGTTTTTAGTTTTTACCATGGTACCTAGGTATCGGTGTATGGGCTGGTTCACCCAATGCACAGTTACATTGGTCTATGTACTGCATTTCTTTGGCCTAGAACAATTTCAATTGGAAGAAAATGGCAAAACTAATTTTAAAAATGGCAAAACTAATTCATGGGTGGACATTGAGTTGAAAGCTAACTTTACAGTTCATGTGTTTCTTCTTTCCAGACCTTTTTTTTTCCCCACTTTTCTCCAACTTTTAATCACGTATGGCTATTGCCAACACCTCTTTTACATGTACTAAGCAAGTAGGCTATCCCCACCAAAGCAAATTGCAGCAGAATTTTTGGATCATTACCCTTTTTAAAAAAAAACCAAAACACAATGCAATTGTCACATGCAATGCTTTTTTTCTTTCAAATTTGTTGTAGTGTAAGAGCATCTCCACCAATGTTCAGTATGTGATCCTGCACTGGAAATCTTGGATGAGGTTCATAAGTGGAATCCGCTGGAAGACTGCTGGGACCCTTTGAGAGAGAGAGAACCCTCGAGGAGCCTGAGGAACAGTCCAATGGACATAGTCAAATTGAATCTCTTGATTTGTCTCTGTTTCTGATAGGCTAGATAGTTTTGATTGGTCCAAGTGGGTTGCTATTAGTAGTCTTCCACCTACTTGCATTACCTGGGTTTCAGTTTTATGGGTGGGGTTGGAAAAAGTTAGTATCTAAGAGCATCATCTCCAATGGTCCTCGGTATGTGTGACCCTGCACATTAAAATTCGATGAAGAAAAGTCCAAACATGCTGGTTTGGCTGAGCAAAAAAAAATGGGGCTTTGCCCAGCAGTTTTGCAGACTTAGCTGAGGCTGGTAAAAGGCACATCAAACCTGTGCACCTGCGAGAGAAGAGTGTGTAATAAGTAATGATCTAACTGCTGCTCCCTGTTTCAGATTGGTCAATCATAATGATTGGTCCAGGTGGTTTGTTAGTACTAGTTGCCTATTTGCAGTCCCAGTTTTAGTTGTATGGGTGGGGTTTCAAGAAAGTAAATAACTAAACTTGGGTGTGAGAAATATCTTTGCAGTACTCAGCATTGCTCTAGGGCATTGGTGGAAATGCTCTAACTACTAGCAACAACAGCATCCACAGACACTTTTTTATAGGCCCACTAAAAGAGTAGCTAGTAGATAGATCTCTGGCGACACACTCCCCCAAAGAACCCAATTTTGGCACAAATTTTTGAAAAAGAAAGGGAATTTTAGTCAAAAAGAAGTGACTATGTGTGTGACCTTTTGGCAAATTTTTGGCCCCAAAAAAATAGACTGGTCACGTTGGTGTCATTCAATGCTATCCACACCTGGTCTTCCCAAAAAACACTACAAAAGACAAGCCAGCACAATGTCTCTGTGCTTTATGGCAAGTTCAAACTAGTGTTATCAGGTTCTTTGATTTTGTTAAACATTTATTACACATAATTTGAAAGTAGAAGATTTAGAGAGACAATAGAGTTTTCTTTAAAGTCATCCTGTCTTCACCCTGTCTTTGGGCCTCTTTTCACCCCCTATCCCCTCTTTGAGTGAGGTTCGCAAAGTAAGGAAGTTTTATTAAGTCTGGGTATGAAATGCTGAAACTCAGCATTTGATGCACAAAGTCTAGGTAATTATAGTAGTTGTACACGTAGGAACAGTAAAAATATATGTAGCAGCAGTGGAGGCGCTCAGGAAATAAGGAAAGACGGGGTCAAAACTGGATGAAACTTAGTTTGGCACAAAAAGTGGTGATTTCTGAGTTTGAGCCCCCCTTCAAGGCTAATGTACTTTTTTGCAGGTTTTTTTTTTATAATCTCATCCGGTTTTAGACCAAACTCAGGGTACTGGTGCCGTGTTTTCCTGACTTTATGGAAAACTCTAATATAATAATAAAGAGACAAGAAATTTGAAACTTACGACAATTAGTCATCCAAGGCTTATAATTCATTTATTTCACATCTTTTTATTTTTTTCCTTTCTTTCTTGCTCTAGAACACATTATGACCAATCCAAATCAACAAGATCAATGCATCAAGCATGTTCAACTCGGATCATGAAGCATTTTTAAAATTGCATTTAGTGTTTGAAAAGTGTTGTGCACACTCAATGCTATGCTTGTCGGTATAACAAGAAGCTTTTGCCATAAGTTGTTTGGCAAACTTGTTCAAGTTTGATCAATCGGTCGGTCATTCGAGTGTGTGTTATTACATTGAGCTCACACCTCAAGAATGGACTATTGTGCACACTTACGTCTCATTGTCTCCACAAATTTAAACGTTTATGCTCTCCATAAATCACAATAATCTCACTTTGGACAAAGTCTATACAACAATCTTTGTAACCATCAATCGAATGCACTAATCCTTGTCTCAATCTTATCTATTGGATAATGCATAGGGTTGAAGAACTTGGTTGCATTAAAATACATGTAAATCTAGGAATTGATCATTTAAGGCATCTTAGATTTTCTCTAAACATACTCTTCTCCCAAGATTTGATAATTTGTAAAGGATTAGCTTTTTGTGGAAGTTGTCAAACAATATTAATTTTTTATGAAGGATACTACCGGCCAAGTGAAAAAATTAGAATAAAATAAGTGGACTCAAGGAAATGAATGGACTCAAGGCACTTGCAAAGAAGCTTTATCCTATAAGTTGTCAAACACATTTGGATTGTTGTCCCAATGTCATTTGTTAATGAAACATGTCAAGGTATGAACATGTCAAGTGAATTTTTTTTGACGAGCATATGTTGATTTTACAACATTGTCACATAATATGCTAATATTTTGTAACCGATTTTAGAAAAAAAAAACAAGTTTGAGTGAATTGTTTTGATGTTTCTTGATGGGAGCAAGTGTTTTTTGATATGCATTTGACATGTGAAGGGCATTGATGGGCTCAAAAATTAACCTCTTGATGCCAAGGTTTAGCAATAATGTGAACCCTACTACTAGCTTCCCAAAGCACACCTTGAAATCACAATTACTCACATACATATGGATTAGGAGGTTGGATGTGGGTTTAGGGTTTAGGGTTTAGGGAATGGGTTGATAAAGAAATGAAAAAAAGCCTTTGGTTCTAATCTTTGAAATTTTTTAGAATCACTAAACATCTGGTTATTTTTATTTTTATTTTTTTAAAGTTCTCAAAATGAAAAGAACCTTTGGTTTCAAGTTTTTGAAAATTTTCAAAGGACCGATGATTTCCATGGAAGAATCGACAAAGAACTGGTGGTTAAGGGTTAGGTTCTTTAACTCTATTCTTTGATTAAAAAAACCCTTGATAAGGGTTAAACTTGATTTTATGAAGTTAGAGATTTTATGCCAGTTAAGGCTCATCAAGGTTGATTCTTTAATATTTATGCAAACCAAGTTGTGAACATTAATCAAAATGTGGGACCAAAATGTGGGCGGGCTGGGTCATGTTGAGCGCTTCTTGCGCTCCCCGGTGCATTGCTGCACCGTCTACTTTCCTTCTTCTTCTTCTTTGCAATGGATTCTTTCATTTGTGCCGTTCAAAAAAAAAAGAGAAATAAAATAATAAAAAATGTGGGACCAAATGGATTGTGTCCATTTGTTCCCCAAGGAAAAAAAATTTAAAAAAAAGTGTGGGACCAAATGCACACAACTCTACACCAATTCCATAGTCACTCCATAATGGACCAAGCCCAAAAATTTTAAATCATTAAAAATTATTAAAATTCATTTAAAACCATTTAAAATTATTTTAAAATAAAATAATTTATATTTATGTTTTCTTTTTTTTTTTGAATTTTTGTTTTTTTACTTTTCTACCTTTATTTAATTTATACTAGGAAACTTTTTTTATTCATAATTTGTTGATATCATCACAGCCCCACT
>Ga0116231_10004249_pt1 | contig 29081 bp, 24 predicted proteins | sample S1TSphgellanicum_2_FD_89695 | JGI IMG/M metagenome (GOLD analysis project Ga0116231, IMG submission 89695) | Host-associated microbial communities from peat moss isolated from Minnesota, USA - S1T2_Fd - Sphagnum magellanicum MG | ecosystem: Host-associated > Plants > Peat moss > Unclassified...
AAATCTCTTATCCTTCAAGTTTATCTTCTTAGTCTTATATTAATTGATTAAAAAACTAAACAATCATAATTGACCATTTAAATAGTCATTAATCAATACTTACATTAACAATCCAAATTTTCAAAAACTATACCCTATTTCATTAAATGTTCCACTACCTGTTGTACCACATGTTTTATAAATTACCGGTTGATTATTTTGTCAACCTATCTACTAACCTAATCTAATGTTACTTGTCGTGTTTAATAATTGTACAAGTTAGGTTAAATAACAAGTTAGATCACTTGTTAGATTTAACAACCTACCTAAATTTATAACTTGTTAACTCACCTATTATTAGATATGGGTAACATTATCCCCCTTTGAAAACTACATTCCATCCTTGAAATGTTAGCCCAAAGTCTTAAGTTAACTTCATTTTCTGTAATTGGTTAATTGATGGTTCCTTCGACAAGTTCAACACATGCTTCCTCCATAGGTTTTGTTTGGCTCAAAGTTTGAAGACATGTTAGCACTACAGTCCTTTGTCGATCATGTGTTTCTATCGTGAATACCCCTGAAGCATGTAATGTATTGGAAATCAAAATGATCTTTTAACCTATATTTCTTTGGTGTGGGGTTAGAAATAAACTAACAGATAAGAATTCTAAGGGTCCTACTCCTCTATTTAGTACAATAAAGGAAGGATCAACAAGTTTAGCTTGTTCCATAACAAACTTTTCACTACCTTTCACAAATTTAGTAACAACAATGGTAACTTGAACATGTATGGTAAAAGTTTAAATAGGTAAAAGTATGATTTTAAAACTTGTTCCACCTCTAAATGGACTAACTAATTTAGTAGCAATAATAGGTTGCACAATAGTTGGTGTTGATAGTGTTTTATTATTGGTTCCAATTTCCACATATACGAAACTAGGGTATTCATATTAAAATCAAGGAAAGCAGTTTGATGCGCTTGTAGTTCCAATTGGTAACTATATTCATCATAATAAGCTAATTACATGATTTTAAAATTTTGTTCCTCTATGAACTCTTGAACGGTTTGCCACCACTCCTTCCACTTAGGGTTCTTCGTTTCCAAGGTGTGATTTTGCACCTTGAACAACATGTTGTCTAATAATAACTCTTCAAACTCCTTCAACTTGTTACTCATTCTAACAAGTAGAATGGGGTTGGGTTTGTTCAGCTGTACTTTAACTATTTCATATTGACCTTTCCAATCTTGGATTTGGGTAATCAAAGTTCATTTTTCCTTTTCAAACTTTATATGAACAACTACTCGTTATTCCTTGAGCTCTTGACATGTTTGTTCCAAACCAATTATGGTATTATATTGTTACATATTAAACTCTTCCATTTTTGTCGTCCCACGTCATTTGTTCAAATTCAATTTGGAAATGTTTCAAATCATTGTGAGTTTTTTGATTGAGTTGATTGAGTTCAATATATTCATATTGTAGGTTTTTTGTTTTCTTAACAACCTATTCTGCCTCTTTCAACTTGTTAAAAAAATTCTGATTCTCATGTTGGACCTTAGTCAATTGCCCCTTGATTGTGACCAATTCTTTGTCATGGTTCTTAAGAGTCTACTGCATTGTTTTTAGCTATAAGCTACAAGTTTGTAGGTGGTTGTTAGTCTCAAACATATTTTCTCTAGTTTGTTCGTACTCAACTTTAAGGTTAGCAAGTTCTTGTAATGTTCCTAACCAAGTTGTGACATTATGGGCAACTTACTCTAAAAACATATTAATATGTTTCAAATTATTTGTAAAATGGCTAGAAATTAGGACAAGTTGGGTTATAGAAAAGTATGGGTTTTTTACATGAATAGGTTCAACTATAAGTTGAACTGGTTGTGATGACTATACAACTGCAACTATAGGTTGTTTGGGCTCTACAATTGATACCACATGTTGAATAGGTTCAATAGGTTCAACTTGGATGTTATCAATTACCTGGTCTAGATTGGGTTCAAGTTATTCCTCTAAGTTGCCATGTATAATTGTTGTTTGAACCTTTTTTCCACCTCCATCTCCCATTCCGTCTGAATAGGTTTGCTCCTCATCCTCCTCCAAGTCAATAACATGTGACATGAAAGTAGTGATAAACTTATTTTTTGGTGGTGAGGTAATAAATTTACAACCTAACATGTCCTTTAATGTAGGTGGTTTTATGTGCATTTTCAGTTTCTGAAATTGACGTATTGGTAAAGGCAAAGATGTTGTTGAGCATGTTGGTCTTCTTTCCTTCCCGAATTGCTCCCTTGTAATAGGTTCAGGTGAAACATGTCATTTTTGAACAACTTGTCGCTCTTGGCTAGTTGGTGACACAAGTTATTTTGGGGTTGTTGTTTTTGGTGAAGACACTTCATATAATGGGAACCATTCCTTAAACAAAATAGTTAGGATAAGCCTTGAGTAACAACTATTTATCTTGGATTTGTTAAAAATTTGGTTAATTGTTGTTTTTTCTAATGTTCGGTCCAATGGGTAAACTCAACCAACAATTACATCAAAATTATAAAACATTAATTCATAGGTTGTCCTCTGTTGGATAAGTCAAAAGTAATAGCAATCTTGTTGCTAAAATACACTAACCACTATCTTTGGTAAATCATTTGTAAAATACTTGAAATTTTGGCATGAAATGTTTCCTTCATGTGAATTACAGTCCATTGTTAATTTTCAGCAAAGGCATGTGGACCTACAATCTTCATCAAAGTGGTTTTTGCTTCTTCAAAGGTTGCATTTGCAACATCTACTACTCCTTCCTTGGAAATCTCAAATTGTTCATGAATAAGCACTTGATTAATTAAATTTTTTTAACCATGCACTTGTCCTTGGATTCTTCCATCCTCCAATTCTTCCCAAGTTTGTAAAAAATCTTGTAACAGGTCCTCTCATGGTGTAATCCACTACAAGGTGAACACGTTTTCCAAATCGACTCGTCTAACCCATTTGAATTTGTTAAGGTTCATCTTAATCAATTGCAATAATTTTGAGTCTCGTTCACTTTAAACATTGTCCTCCTCCTCCTCCTCCTCTTCTTCTGAAATAATAATAACTCGTGGTTTCATAGTTGTTGTAGAAGTCATAGTTCTCCTAAAAAAGTTTAAAGTTGCTTCTAATTCATTTTTTTAACTATTTGTTTTTCTTTTCTTTCACAAAGATTCTAATTTATTCTTTTATAAGTTCTCATGAAGCTATAGGTTCAATGTAAATTGCTCATGTCAAATGAACTTGTTCCATTTTTTCCCTCTCCATTTGTTCTTTCTTGGCTACTTTAGTTTTCCTCTCAAATTCTTTATCTCTTGCATCTCTTCTCAAATTTTTTAAGGCTCTTTCACTCATGGCCTATGATAGTATTAAGAATAAAACAAGAATGAAGATGCATGATAAAGAAGATGGCAATTTTTTATATTGTTTCAAGTGATAACAACTTTGTGGCTGAAAATGGACGTGACTTTTAGGGTTATAGACCTTTAGGATATAGATGTCTACGGGCTTTTCACTAAATTCGTTATTTTGATCATTACAAATAGGTACATAGTTAAACTTGACATGTACATCATCATAATAATGAACAGGTACATATGTTCAATAATATTACCATGTGTCAAATAATTATTAATCGATTCAAACTTTATAGGTTCAAATTTTTCATTTCCAACAAGTAATGGTTTAGGTTCTTATGTTTGAATAGGTTCATTAGCAACCAAGTCACTAGGGTTAACTAATATAAATTGTAAAGTTTTATCTTCAATAAACCTATATAGCTTCAACTTGTTAACGTTGACAAGGATTGGGTTGGGATCAAATTTGTCAATGGTGATAAATAAAATAATATTATTGGGCAAATATTCTTGGATTCTATATGGCCCAAACCATCATCTTTGGAATTTCAAAACATGTTTAAAAACAACCCTTAGAAACCATAACATGTAGTTTCCAAATTGAAACTTAGTTTCATTGAATTGGTTTTGTGACCATAATGACATGGTTACACTAGTTAAAAACAACTAAATCTTGTGCAATCAACTTGTTCTCTTGTAATTTTTCTAACTTTGATAGTCTACTAATTTAGTACTCTAACAAGTTTTAGATCTATGTGTTCACTAAGTTTAGATGGTAACATGTATTTTGTAGGCAATAATGGATGTAATCCATACACAAGTTGAAATGGGGTATGACCTATTCCAACTTTGTAGGTGGTTTGGTATGAGAATAAAACTATGGACATGTGTTCATCCTAGTCATTATTGTTTTCATTAACCATTCTAGTTAAGTAAGGTTTTAAGACTTTTGTTTGTAAACATAGCTTGTGCATCTCCTTGCGGATAATAAACAATAGAACTAGTGTGTCTAAGAATAAAATGGTTAATAAGGTATTTGATCGCATCATTGATAAAATGGGTACTTTGATCGATCACAATTGTTAATGGACATCCAAATCTGGTAAGGATATATTCGTACAAAAACTTGGCAATTAAAGCAATAATATTGGTGTGAAATGCTTGTGCTTCCACTCACTTTGTTGCATAGTCAGTGGTCACTAAAATGTATTGGTTGCCTAACAATTTGCATATAACTTTAACAGGTCCAATAAAATTCAATCCCCATTTTTGAAATGGTTATTCAAATAAAGTAGTAACCAATTTGGCTAGGTTTTGCATCAACATGTTACCTATTCTCTGACATTGGTGACATGTTTGACAATATTCATGGACATTTCAATTCATCATCGGCCACTAATATAACATCCATGAATTTTCTCATAGTAATGTCAAAAAATAAATTTCTTCCTACAACGCCTCCATGTAACTATTGCAAGATTATGGGTACTTGTTTTGGTTACAAGATTCGACGAAACCTAATGTCTTGTCCAAATCTATATAGTACATTTTTTTTAAGCACAAATGGTTAAGTTCTTTGGGCTAAATATTGTTTTTGTGATGTAATAAACCTTTCTAGCATCACTCCCTCTAATGGGTACTCATAAACATTTTGTAACCACTTAGGTTGTAATGTGAATAGGTGAGCATCATAAGTTTGATAAAATATTCCAACAAATTTAGTCTAGTTGGGTAACATACTTAGTGCATCAGCCATTAGATGGGATCTACCATGTTTATAAATAATCTTGAAATCATTTTCCAGAAATAGTAAGAGTCATCTAATTAACTTGCCATAAACTCGTGGCTTGTTAACTATATAGACTAAAGCCATATGGTCTACATAAAATGTGAACCTATTGTTCAATAAGTAATGCCTAAACTTGTGTAAGGCATAGACCATAACTAAAGCCTCTCTCTTTGTGATAATATAGTTATCTTAACAAAATTGAACAATCTTAATGAATACATACAAGTTGATCTATTTTACATGTTGGGTTTTGGGTCAATATTGCTCCTACTGCTAGTTGAGATGCATTAGTATGAACATGAAATTCTAGTTCCCAATTAAGATTAATGAATATAGGAACTTGAATGTTCCAATTCTTGATGTATTCCCAAATGGTTTGACATTCATTAGTCCACTCAAATACTTTAGTTTTCTTGAGTAACTTGGTAATTGGTGCCATGATAGAAGCAAAAAATTTGATGAAGGGTAGATGCAAGGTAAATTGGCTCATTTTTTATGTCACAAGTTAAATTTTACATGGGTGTTATGATTGGGAGCTTCATTATTATGCACATATATTTCAATTTGATCTTAGGGACTTTGATTTAAATTTTCGACCATTATAAAATGGAAAATATATATTTTTTTGCATAACTCATTAAGGTAAAAATGTTATTGACATTGGAAGTCGAAGTTTTGGACTTGCTGACTAGTAACAATTTTTGTATATGAACTTTGAAACCATTGAAATATTCATAGTATGTTATATAGGGAATTGGAACATGAAGAGTTTAATTTTTTTGTAAAAAATCTAAAAATATTAACATCATATGATTTTTAAATGTTTTGTTATAGACTTTTAAATAACATGAAAGTCCTCAAAATTCATAAAATTCAAAGCTACCTCAAATTGGGGTTTCTTAAGTTAGTTTTTTTTAGAGAAGCATAAAATAGGGGCCTCCAATAAGGTGTGCATTTATTTTTGAAAAATAACATCAAAATCAAAGGGTTGTTTGGTTTGGTTAGTCCTTGACCCAATCAAACTTGTCAAATATGGAGTTTTTATCCTTAAGGTTATGAGCCATTTTACCTTGCATCTACCTTGAAGCATTTATAAAATTATGCCATTCCATTGAACATTTGAATCTCCTAAGGTGTTTTGGGTACTAGGACCTTAATTATAACCTCTATTTTCTTAGGATCAGATGTCTTTTCCTCTTTGGAGACTATGAATCCTAAAATACTTCTAGAACAGACCATAAATGCACATTTTTCCAAATTCAAACTAATGCCATACTCTTTGCATATTAGAAAACATTTTTTGAGTTTTTTTAAGTGAGTGGACAAGTCATTGAAAACAATAAAGTCATCTAAAAATATCTTCATGAATACATTTATGTATTCACAAAAAGTTTTGGTGACTACCTTTTGATAGGTTGGTGGTCCATTTTTGACCCCAAAAGGCATTACAACCCATACAAAAGCCCCCCAATCAATAACAAAGGTGGTTTTGTACTAGTCCTTTAGTGTTATAGTAATTTGATGGTATCTAGAAAAACCATCTAAAAATGTATATCCTCATGTCCAACTATAATATTAATGACCTCATTAATAAATGACAACAAGTATGGATCTTTTTTTTATGGAAGCATTAAACTTTCTAAAATCCACACAAATTATGAATTTTTCATTTTTCTTAGGCATTACAAATATAGGTGATAACCAAGTAGCCTCTTCAACATGTTTAATAAAACCTACAATAAGTAATTTGTCAATATCCTACTTGATAATAACTTCATGGTTAGGATTTAACCAGTACGCTACTTGATGAGCAAGTGGTAAAGATGTGTCTAACTTAATGTGATGTTAGGTGGTATGCCCTTCAAGTCTTTGTAGGTCCATGCAAAGATGTTTTCGAACTCCTTCAATAATTGAATCACTTGGAAATTAATAACAAGTTTTAGATTAACATTGATTTTAACTTGTTGCATTTTTTTTTCAAAACCCAAGTTGGTTTTAGTAAATTGTTGTTCTTCTATGACAATCCATCCAACAATGTAAAAATTTTGAACTCTTATCCAAGCAGGCATCTCGTGAATCTCCATTTCTCCTACTTTATGTTGAAAGAAAGTCTATGGCAAATGTTGCTTGAAAATATCAAAAGGTATAGTTACTTGAACACATAATATAAATACCAATTCGACAAGTACATATACCTTTTTAATTATGTTCAAACCTGCTAATGTAATCAAATCAATAGGTTGTTATGTCTTGATTGATGTAGGAACATATATGGTTCCTATTGAAAATTATCATGGTTCAATAGTAAACATTAAATCTTTTTAATCATCAAATATTCTAGAATGAAAATCATAACAGACTAACACTTTTGGACATTTCGTTGGTGTTCCAAGTTTCTTGGTAACAAGTATAGTTCTAATTGTACCCATTCTTTTTATAGTGATAATATTGTTGCCCTAATCATGAGACACTTTAACATCTTTTAGCTAAGGACGACCTAACAACATATAGTAGCTAGAATTCAAGACTACTTTATATCATAGTAAAAATTACTATATAAGGAATTCCATGGACAAGGATCCTAAGATCTTTGATTAGACTTAAAGGTTTAGCAATGGTTTGATTAGCCATGCATAAGTTATACGGTGTTGGGTTTGGTTATAATAGACCTAACTACATTCTCAATTTCTTAATAAGGATATTTATTCTAGAACAACCATCTAGAAGTACATCTTCTATAAAAAAATTTCTTTCTTGAACCTGTATCACTACCATTTGATGATTAATGGCTATTAAAGCAACTACCAGTTCTTGTACATTAGGTTTTGATAGTATTGAGTTAAGAATGTAACGTTTAATATCAGGTATTACCCACAACAATTGTCCTAAGTTTAATGTATATTTGGTCTCCAAGACTTGTTTGTTAATATCCTTTAAATTTTCTTCCAAAGTCTTATCTATTGTAACTTATTTTTCTCTCACAAGTTGTTGATTTACATAACTGATTCGATTATTTTCAATCGATTGAGTTACATTGGAGTTATTAGGCTGTCTAGCCGTATTCTGTAATGGTTCTTCATTGGTGGTAATAAGTTGTTTATCAGTTCCACCATGTTGTAATTGTCTAATAATTTTAATAAATGAATCATGTAAATCCTCTTATTATTGCCAATCTTCAGTTCCTTTGGCTTTAACTAATCTAACACTTGTTGTTCTAGTTGTTAACTATGAATAATAACTATAACTACCACATTGATTCGCACATTGTCAAGTTAAGGTTATGTTGTTGTAGCATTAAAATTAACAGGTTTAGTTTTAAACATGTTTTGTACCTCAATCTTCATGGGACATTCTCTACATTTATGCTCTACACTAAAACACATTATGTAGGGACAATGAATAGGTATTTTAATTGATTTAGCAGGTTGGGTTTTAGTTTTTGCTACAAGTTTTGTAGTCTTAATTATGGCATTGATACAACTAATACTTCTATTTTCTTGTTATGATAGGTCTCAAATGTGTGACCTATTTTACCATAATTAGTACAAGTTGATGTGATTTGACTATAACAAGTACTATTAGTTTGGCTATTGTATTAACATGTGGTGTGGTTAGTAGAACATTGTAACTTAAACTAACATCACTTTCCTCACATACTATAGCGGTTTCCTTGTGTTCAATCAAGGTATCTCTCTTCATACCTACAATTTCTAATTGCAAGTAAGGTAATAAACCTACTCTAAAACAACGATGAAGAAAACATTTAGGGTTTTAACCTACAAGCAATTTGCTAATTTCAACAAACATTCATAGTATACTTTAACACATTCAATAGTTTGTTGTTATATGTTTCACAATTGCATGTAAACCTTTTCATTGTTCTTCATTATTCTACAGAGCTTGCAAAATGCATGCTCCAACTCTTCAAAAGTACAATTTGGATGGTTTTGAATAATGTTTTTTCCCCGTTCAAAGATATTAATTTGGAAAGTAAAACCAAACAGGTTGATGATGTCAACTTCTACTGTTTCACCATTAACTTTAATGGCTTTCTTGAAGACTTTGATGTGAACATCTAAATCAGTGTTTTTGACATAGGTTGGATATAATAGGTTCTTGTAAAATAGTTTGGTTATTAATTTTAGTACAAGTTATACAATAGGTTGTTGATACCATGGTGGTTACACATGTGTGGGTCAGGTGTTGGGCATTCATAAAATCTAACATGTGGATTAAATGGTGGTCCTCCAAGTGAATCTCCTCTGAATGAACTTCCTTTAGGTGTATTTCCAAGTTGTCCTCCATCTAGTGGTTGGTGAATAGAACCTTGGGTACATAAGTTGGTAAACTAATGTTAACTTGTAAATGGTTGGAACTGGTGTAATAACAAGTTGTTGAACAAGTTGTCTATCCCTGCTGGTCACTTGTTGAACCATTATAGGAAACTAATTTCCAACAAAATGTGGTGTAAATGTAGGTGGTATAATAGGTTGTTTAGGTATTGGGTACACATACTTAGGTACATAACATGTATAATTTTTAAAGATCGAAGGATCAAGTCCTTTTGTTCCAATTGGGTATACTAAATACAAATTAAGATCTAAAGGCACAAAAGGGGGTATGACATTATATTACATTGGGTATGTCGAAGTAGGTAACATGTTGGTTTTGCTTGGTATAATTGGTGTAACAAGTTGGGACCAAGTTGTTTGATAGTCAACAAGTATTATTATATAACCTATACCAAGATTCATTATTTGAGTTCCTAATATAGACACATTGGTGTTGTGTTGTTATGTTTGGAAGAACAAGTTGATGAACATTCATTAACTCCTCCTTCAATAATTGCCTTAGTCTATCATCAACAAATGGACAACGATTAAATATGTGTCCCACCTGTTGATAATATGTATAGATTATAGTTCAACACATGCATTCAACACCTCCATGGTAGTAAAAGAACTAGGTTACACACATTTGTATGAGTTCAAAATTCAAACTTAAAAACTACATCAAAGTTTTAAAAAACAAACATTGATAACTCCAAAAGAAACTACAACATTGAAAAGGTACAATATTATGAAATTGCAAAAGCTTCCAAAAACAAATGGAAAATCTTTGAGAAAACAACAATAATAATGGGAAAAAAAACTTTGAATAAAATATTAAAAGCCAATTCTACGGGGTGCTATTAAAAGGAAACACAAAGTTGGAAGTGAAGAGAACTTGGAGGGAAAAAAATGAATTTGAACTTGTGCATTAAGTATAATGTTCCAAATGTATATTAATATTTTGTATAATTCAAACATTTGTATACTTGAAGTACTAGATAAATATAAATAATATATATAACATACATAACTTACATCGATACCTTTACCATGTACATATTATATATTATGAAATATTATGTATATAGCTAAAATGTTTCAAGGACAATAGTATTGTTTCATATATATTATGTATATTAATATATTAATACATGAATTCAAAGTTTTTTTTTTCCATTCTTGTTGTTTTTTTCAAATTTTTTTCACTTATTTTTTTATTTTAAAAAATATTGTACCTTTCCAATATTGTAGTTTTTTTGGAGTTGTCTCCTTTGAGCTTTAATATAATTTTGAATCATTTTTGAATTCACACAAATGTGTGTAGCTTAATTCTTTTGCTACCATGGAGGTGCTAAATGCATGTGTCGACATAGATCATGATAGGTATGTTTATGAACAACTTTCCAAACCATTAAAAGTGGATGGAATTCAAATTTATTTATTAGATGTAACTTTTAAATGACTTATGTTATGCAAAATGTGACATCAAGAATTAAACATGGCAAAATGATTCTTCATTGTTTTTGTTTCAAAAAATATTATTATAATGAACAAGTATAACATTATTGTCATTATTTTCAAATCTACCTATTGTTAGGTTTGATTTCATGTTTTTAGGTTTTCAAAATTTGTTTTCAAAGTTTCAAGCCTCTTTGAAGTTGATAAGTGTAAATATACTCAGTAGATCATTGACAATGGATAGCATTCGTATATATTTGTTGAAAATAGCTTGGTTGACATGTATGCAAAATGTGACACCTAAAAAATGTGACAAAATGATTATTTATTTTGATTACATTAGGATGTTCTAATGTAATGAACAAGTACAACAATGGCCATTGTTGAACATGTTCCATTAATCCTCAAATAAAACCATCTTAAATCACCCAAAGTGAAACATACCAAGATCACTATAAAACCACATCAAAAAAACCACTTCAAACCCAACCATAATACCAATGATAAAACAACTCATAGTCTTTTTACAAAACTCATAATCCCACCCACAACATCATTCCTTAAACCATTAAACAAATAACGTATAATGCCACTAATAAACTATTACAATTTATGATACATAAACCACTAACAAATCACCCACAAAACATTCACACCAATCCACCAAAAGCATAGTTAAGAAAGGGAAAAAAAAAAACAAAAAATATTGAAAATAATGGCTTACTTGCATTGCTGCATAAGTTTGTGAAAAGTACTTCCAAATTTTACTGCCACCTTCTCACACCACTGGTTGTGCCAACATGGGAAGTGCCGCCCCAGTTTTCGGGAAATAAGGTAGACCACCCATCATCGAACACTTTCCAGTATTTTCCTAGCTCCTTAGCCAAATTGAGCAATTTTTGTGTCATTAGATGTGCAACCCTGAAAAGGAAAAAAAAAGAAGAAAAAAGCAATGATGCGATGACAACACATGCAAAATTCAAAGATGTGCTGCTCTAATTTCATCAGTTCCGATGCAGTTCATCGGACGAATGAAACGCGCTCAATGCGGCCCTCGTCCTGGCCGTCGATATGAAACCACGTGGCGTTCTTTGGTGACTCACCAATCAAGAGCTGGGTGCAATCTCGTATGTGACATAAGACTTGGTATTTCCAGTCTCGGATCAGGTTCGGATTTTGGCACGGTTAGACGATCCGAGGCCTGCTAACGGCAGATGGCCGCGACCCCAGCGAGCCCAACAGGGGTTCGGGAGAGGTAAGGATTGGGCTCGGCATCAGGTACGGAAGCGCGTCTTCTTTGCAGCGTTGGGTGTGGAAACCATCGAGACTGCAAATGAGAGCTTTTTTCTCGACTGTTTCTTCCGGAGAAATCAAGCTTAGAGAATGTGACTTCCTATCGGTCTTTGCAGCATATCGTGCAAGAAGGTTTTGGAGTAAAGACAGTGACAAACGAGGGTTTCCTTCTTTGCGAAGTCTGAGGCTGTTTTGTGACGTGAACAGGTGGAGTTAGCTTCAGATCGGCGGGCCTTTGCTGGTGCTCTTTTTTGAAGCTTTGAGACCGGGGGGGGGGAATGGATCGGTCGCTGCAGTGGAGCTGAGAGAGAAGGCGAATCACAGATCGCGCGTTGAGCGCGCTAAAGAGCTGGTAAGAACGATGAAGCCCTAAGGGACCTTTGTAGAAGGGAAAGTTTTTTGGGTCTGCCGGCTGGGTATATGGGGTGACGTATAGGTAGAAGGGAGACGTGGGGAAGAAAGCATATGGGAGGAGGCCTCGTAGGAGCGGGGGCTTGCAGAAGCGGCACCGAGAGCGTTCGACTCGTGGGAGCTCTGAGCTCGCTCCAAAGAACTCCTTAATCTCACTGTCGCCAGGGAACCGTTATCCCTTTATGTGCAGCGCCGGCACTAGTGTGCAATCTGGTTTCTTGAGACTTCCCAGCATCCACTGACCCGCGAGGAAGACCGAACGTCAGATTCGCAGCCTTCTTGCTTTCTTCACGAAGCTCTATATTCGGCTGTCGTGGTTCTTCCACTTTTCATCAAGCCAAACGGCCCATCGGTTTAGGGCTCTTTCCGGGCCTTATAAATGATGCTATATGTTATCCATGAAATGTAACCCAGCTACTTGGGTTCACTCGTCCAAACAGTCAATCTAACGTATGAAGTCCCAGGTGCTTGAGTCTGGTGGGCAGGTGTAGGTCACCAAGTTGCTCTGCTTCTCGCAGGTTTGAAATGTCTACTTCCTTCAAGGAGGCAGTAGCCCTAAGGGCGCAGGAACACTCTGCCGGGCTTCCTGGCTGGCGCTAAGCGATTTTTCTTCTTTAAGCATCGATCTGTTTGTTACTTGCTACTTTCCTAAGCATAGTTAGGTGCTGTCTGCTGCTCTTGTTTCCTCTCTCTATGGCCTTGCAACGTCTTTGGAATTGAAACAGGTTGGGTGGGGTCTGCAGAACATGGTAGACAGCGAGTTCTTCACAGAGTATGGGGAAGCAAATCGGTATCAAATACAGGAGGTGATTGGGAAAGGGAGTTATGGTGTGGTTGGCAGTGCCATTGATACTCACACTGGTGAGAAAGTGGCAATCAAGAAGATCAATGACATCTTTGAGCATGTGTCAGATGCAACACGCATCCTAAGAGAGATCAAGCTGTTGAGGCTGCTTCGCCATCCTGACATTGTGGAAGTCAAGCACATCATGCTTCCACCTTCACGGCGCGAATTCAAGGACATTTATGTGGTGTTTGAATTGATGGAGTCAGATCTCCATCAGGTCATCAAGGCTAATGATGATTTGACTCCGGAGCACTACCAATTCTTCCTGTACCAGCTCCTCCGGGCACTTAAGTATATACACACAGGTTTGACTGGAATCTTACTGGCAAAACTCTAAAAGGGAGAGAGAGTTCTCAGGACCTAGGTTTGATTGCAGATTTTTTGTGGATAAAACTCTTGGTCAGCATAAATGCCTTTTTGCAAATGGTGCCTGCTACACTGACCTTTGTGTGTTTCTCTTGACATTATCCTTCTAAGCATCAATGATGCATTCTGTTTGTCCTTTCATACAGTGTGAAGCAAGCGAATGATGTAGGGCCTGCATGACATGTGCTATTTACTCCATGTTTGAGCTGTAGACAGTCTCTGGGTCTCTGAGACTGCCTTTTGAGATGTTTTGTGTCATATTGTACTGTTTTTGCTTGTGTGTTCACCATGTGTATATACATCAGCACATAAATCATTCTTGCATCTCATTGTCATGTGTGCAGCAAATGTGTTCCACCGGGACTTGAAGCCAAAGAATGTGCTTGCAAATGCTGATTGCAAGCTGAAAATTTGTGATTTTGGTCTTGCCCGTGTTGCATTCAATGATGCACCGACAGCTATTTTCTGGACAGTAAGTTTCATGTTGAAGACTTCTTGGTCTCTGCTTGTTTGAAGAAGTTTCCAAGTGCTCTCACTTATATTTTGCTGGAAAGAACTGTAAAGGCTACTGTAATATGTGCACATGCTTATTGCATGCAACTGCTTGATAAATCTCTTATTGCATGGGGTGCCAGGATTATGTTGCCACAAGATGGTACCGTGCCCCAGAGCTTTGTGGATCCTTTTTCTCAAAGGTAAGGCTCCTGACCAACTCTCATTTTCTGTAAGAGTTATTTCCTCCTGTGGTTGTCAACGATGTTGCATCCTTCAACAAGGATAGACTGTGAATTTTGCTGGGAGCTGAGGTCAGTGGCTTGTACATACTTACAATGATGAGGCTCTCTTTTGTAGTCACTCAAATTGTCGCTGACTGGAGTATAGTGTGGCAGCAGTTGGAAAACATGTAATGTAGAAGGCCTTCCTTTTGAGACAGTGAAATCTTGTTTTGCAGTATACCCCAGCAATTGATATATGGAGCATAGGTTGCATATTTGCAGAGGTGTTGACTGGCAGGCCTCTATTTCCTGGCAAGAATGTGGTTCATCAGCTTGATCTAATGACAGACATGCTTGGGAGTCCTTCACCAGAGACAATTGCCAGGGTTAGCCTCTTGAACCTGCCGGTTCCTTGTATTTACTTTTTGTAGACTGGATATAGCACATCTTGAAGCTTGTAGATCATTCAGTCTGTATTCAATGGGTTTTTTGGTGGTTGTGAAGGATCTTGTCTATTGATCTTGAAAGGCTCCCTGTTCTGAGGTACAACATTCTTGTTTGCTTTCTCATTTTCATACCTTCTTTGTTTATGCAGGTACGCAACGAGAAGGCTAGACGTTATCTGAGTAGCATGCGAAAGAAGCAACCTGTCCCTCTTCAACACAAGTTTGCCAATGCTGACCCTCTGGCAGTTCGACTTCTTGAGAGACTGCTAGCGTTTGACCCAAGAGACAGGCCTACAGCAGAAGAGGTAGATGATTGTTGGTTTTTGACCTGAAAAGTTCTCCAGTATGGGCTATAAGATGTCCACTCAGTTGGAACAAGATGGTATGGTTTCTTTCAGGGCTCTCATGTGTAGTCTATAACTTCACTACACTTCCTTTGCAGGCCTTGGCAGATCCTTATTTTAAAGGGCTTGCAAAAGTTGATCGGGAGCCTTCTGCTCAACCAATAACAAAAATGGAGTTTGAGTTTGAAAGACGAAGGATCAACAAGGAGGATGTCAGGGAGCTCATCTATCGTGAGGCATGTCAAGAAACTGTTCATCCTGTTGTTTTGCAATTGCAAGAGAGAGTGTAGGATCTCCTGAAGCTAGGGCAGCTTGCATTAATATCACTTCCACAATGACATGATGTGGCAGATTCTGGAGTACCATCCCCAGATGCTAAAGGAGTATTTAAGTGGAACAGATCAGGCAAATTTTATGTATCCAAGGTATAGCACTATGACTTTTGTAATTCTCACTGTTAATGTGTTTGCTAAGGTCCTGGAAGTTAGCAACTTCTTAATAAAATGTGCTTTGCCTTTCATGACAGTGCTGTTGACCAATTCAAGAGGCAATTTGCCCATCTTGAGGAGCATTATGGCAAGGGGAGTGAAAATAATCGTGCTCTTGAGCGGCAACATGCTTCTTTGCCAAGGTGAGTCTTTCTGGTACTCTTCAGCTAGTTTTTTTCTGAGGAAGTTTTTTGACAAGCGGTAACTGAACTTAGGGGTTGTAGAGCCTATGTACTCAATCAAGGAAATGGTTTTATAAGCATCAATATCAACTCTCCTCTTCTGATGGTGTCACAAAGATTTTTTGACCTGTTGGGTGCTTAATAGGGAACGAGTCTTGGAGTTCCATGAGGAGTCTGGGAAGAATACAAGGGAACAGGATAAGCAACATGATAAAGGGGCTCCTAGTGTCACTAAGGCCTCTTATAATGTAATGTCAAAAGCCTCAGAAGGTATGTTGCTGTTTGTCTGCATGGTGTTCACTTAGATGTTGCACAGGGAGTACTTAGAGAAGTAATTGCAATGAGATTTAGGTATGAATGCTTTTGTAGAATATCAGGCACCTGTGACCATGTATACAGGTTGACGGTGAGAGGAAATCTACTTAGAAACTTACTTTACTCTTGACTTTGAAAGTTTTTAGATCATGCTATGTTTGCAGTTGGTGAAAGGAAGGCCTTTCGGGGCTCCTAGTTTTGATGCTTTATTTATGGAGCTGCTGCTGATGCAGGAGTGGGTGCAAGGCAAGGTAAGGGACCTAGCTCTGGGTTCCAAGGTGGTGTGAGAGACTTTGGTGACCCAAGGCGGCTAGTGAAGAGTTCCAGCATTAGCACTTCTCAACAGTTCTCTATATCTCAAAATTTCCATGGACGACGCAATGCAAACTCAAAGGCAGACAGGGACAACAGCAAAGAGGAAGCAGCTCATGAGCTCAATGCTTTGCAATCCAAGACAGAAGCAATGAGTATTGGTGCCACTCGCAAAGTGGCAGCTGCACATGCTGGAGGAGCACGCTCTTAATGAGTGTTTGCCACTTCTGCCAGTTGCTTGATTGCTATTTTGAGGGGTGAGAACCAATGCTCAAGCCTTTGGTCAGCTCATGGCAGTGGCAACATGGCTAGCATGTAATTCAGAGACAAATAGCATGAATAGTGTTTTTTACACAAGTAGTAGGTTTGTAGATCAGAGTATTGCTACAGATATCTCTGCTTTACAATTTTGCTTCTCTCTCTCTTACAATTTTTTCATCCCATTTATTCATTATGGGTCTAGTTTGTGGCCCTCTCTTCTCACTGCTCTTTATTAGCAGTGGTGGACAGTGAGAGGGGAGTTTTAGTGGACATGATTATAGGACACAGTCAGAAGTTGCAGTATAGCAGGCAAGGACAAGGTCAGAGAAGGCAAAATTAGGATTTAGAAAGTACAGAGCCTGCAGAGCTCAGGGATGGAAAACTCAAAACAGCTGGTGCGCAAGCCTCAGCAGTAGCTTTCAGGGTCATTGGAATGCCAGAATGATGCAGGTGTGTGAAGCTTTCCACAGCCTTTGACATGAGGCCTGAAAATTTTCTGAGAAAATCAAACACGGGGTATTATCATTCACAATGCTGGAAGTCAACATGTCCACCTCATCATGACTGCAGAGCAAGTCCTTTGGAATATATGTAAGGCACAAGTTTGTGTACTTCTTGGCAAGATTCTTGTATGAAGTGATCAAAGAATTGGAATTGATCAATTGTTGCTCCTTAACTACTTGGGGCTGGTCCATCAATTCCATTAACATTCTTTGTGCATATTTGAGAATTCATGAATTTGCTTCTCTTGCAGGACATTCTGGTTGCTTCTGGAACTCAGGGAATTTATTTGACGAGGCTACAGGCAATGAGAAGAAGAGAATGGTCAGGTCAATCCACACCAGTTGTGATCAGGTAGAATATAAGTCCATAGACGTTCATACTAATGCAGCATATTGACTCTAGTGGGCTCTGCAATATGCATGATCAACTGGTCTGTTACATCTTAAAACCAAATGCAACTAGGAGACTGTCACTAACCCCTGGACCTGCCAAGACTCAAATTTAAGTTACTTTCAGTGAACTCTAATGTCTACTACATAGTTATTGGAAGTCTTGTATTGCAGGCATTAAATTGCTGGTTGGGAAGCAGATGATCTTTCTGTGTTGACAGTGTCAGTAGAGTTCTTTGCATTTGTTTGTGGTGCAAAATCTGGTGGGACCTCACTTGTGGCAACTCTCTCTGTTTGCAGGGTGTTGAGAGAGAAGATGTCAGCATTGATAAAGAACCATTTGTAAGGAGTTGTTGATATCTTATTTCACCAGGACCAAGCTGATACATGGCCTTGAATTGGACCTGTGCCTTGTCCTCAGGCAGACAATATGGAGGCTTGCGGTTCTTCATAGGAAACCTGAACTGTGGTTTATGGATCCTGGCATAATGTTTTTTGATCCTTCTGATTTCCCCTAGACATGGGTTGAGCCTGTTGATTGCTCGACTGTGCAGACTAGGCCTGCTTAGTAAAAATTTCCATTTCCTTCCACAACAGATATCCCAAAAAGAACTGGGATGTAGAAATTTAGTGAGTACCCCATTTATTAGCAGCATGCTGCCATCCCTTGACAATGTTGTATATTTTTTAATTTTTGGTTCTGGTTACAGTCAATTTTCTTGTGATTCATGATGTAGATGTTGGTCTGAGACTTTGTGGGTGACACTCATAAGGTCGAATCCGCACTCATTCTCATCATGCTAGTTTTGGTTTTGCCTTGGAACTGATAGAACCTTTAAACTGTTGTTATGTAGATGTTCTTTTGATATTTTCTCAGGATATTCTGACTCATGCATGGAGTATGCTCCCTCCCAAGGCCTACACTTGATTCTAGTTCTCTTGATTACCATGCTCATCTTGAGTTCTGCATTGTTTATCCACTTAATCATAAATCTCTCATCAGGCAGGAACATTCCCCCCACAGTGTCTGTGGACCCCTGTGGGCCTCTCTTAGGACTCTTTATAGTATCACCAGGGGAAGATTGTATGTGGAAATGTGTGAACTGTGGAGGATGAATGGAATTGCAGAAGCCTCTTGATCCAAGGGCGAGGTTTTGTATAGTAATGTGTGTGGACTTTGAAGATCAACGAACAGAGGAAAGCTCTTGCTTTAAAGAGTGGGCAACAATGGTTGCAGCTTTATTCTGGGTCTAGATAGTATCTAGGGGTGTGTTGGAGGATCGACAGAACAGAGAAAAGCTCTCATTACAGAGCTTTTATTTTATTTATAGTTGGTCATGTTAAATCCAGCTCATCATTGCCCTTAACTTTGCTGGAACATGCCCATCAATCACTAAAATGCAAGCTATGGGGCCTGCTTAACTTCAAGGCCACTTCAATACAACCATAGCAACTCAATTAACCTCGGTTTATCTCTCTGATTCCTATTTGGGGGTGGTGGGGAGGGCCTTTCTGATATTTTTTGCTGGAAACCTTGGAGTGAAGGTGTTCTCAGTTCTTTCACAAAAGAAGGGAAAAAAGAGAAAAAAATCCTGTTCTTTTTTGGAATTTGAAAGTTCATTTTGAAGAAGGCTATGTCAATGGACACCAACCAAGCTGGCCTGGTCAAAATCTCTCTTTCACTCATCCATAGTCACAATATGAGGAATAACACAACCTTCAAATCAAATTTGGTGATGTCATGTTGCCCTTATGACAAAATTCATGGCGTTGACAACACTTTCAATCATTGCTTAGCCCAATTCACAAGCGCCCAAATTGAAGAAGGGAAAACATTTTATTATTGATGAAAAACACCAACTCTACTATATCTTCCTAAATGTTAGCTAAGACTTTGGTTATGAGAAATGGCCAATGACAAAACACATTTGGGAAAGGGTGTGTGCAATGTGAAGACTAGAATAAAAACAAATTTATTTCTTATGTCAAAAGATCTATAAGGTCATTTGAAACAAAATGAAGGATCATAAAACATGACATTGAAAAGTTTTATGGTTGCTATGGGTTTGTGGGTGACAATCAATGATTTTGAGGCTCTATGGAAGGTGATGTACCTCTACAAGTCAAAATACTCAAAGCATTGCATCTTTGTCTCCATTAGTTGCTTCCTTGTGTAAGTGAGTGTCATGCTATTCAATGATACTAATTTGCATTTGCAAAATGACTAGAAGGATCAAAATCAGAGAAAGATGTTGAAACAACAAATGAACTTGAGGAGAGTGTGATTCAAACTTAATTGCTAATAACACAAGAAATGGTTATTGTAACATTAAGAGAGGTGGCAATATTCAACAATGTGAATACCATGGCATTGTTATGTTGTTGGACAAACAATTGGCTTTTATTGAGGCCAAGGCCAAGGAATATTTTCAATTGCATAATGAGCCTCAAAAGACTTGTTGCGAGGTATTGAAGGTAATTCCTTGATCTTATGTCTTGCAAAAGATTTTCAAGCCTTGGGTGTACTCCCTAGCTATTCACACCATGACAAAACAAATGTGAGAGAGCTCTCAAGAAAATTAAGATCAAACATTTCACATTCACCTTTCAATTACATCTATCACACAAACCAAAACAAGAAAATAATTTGGGACAAACTTGCCACAAGCCACAAACATACATTGGACTCACCACAATTTGAACTCCCTTGTGAAGAACTATTCTCCCTTGTTCAATGTGGGTTTGGTATCAAAGTGGTCATTTTCGTAGGACTCCAAAGGTGCACTTCTAAAACTAAAACACTCTACAATTCAAACCTTTAGAGGATCACAACTTTTCAAAAACATATTTGTTTTGAAAATGTTGCCCCAATTTCTTATAACTCTCAAAGGTACTTGTGTAAATAGTCTTTCTAGTGGAGCATGCATGACCACCCCAATAGCCATCTCACATCATGTGCACGATTAGCAACAACCATTGCCGCAACTCATTTACACAAACCCAACCTTGCAAAACAAACAAGCATAGTGAAACCAAGTGCATTAAAGCTTCACTATTACATACCTCACCAACTAGGAAAATTGAGATCATTAAAATAAACATAACATTCAAACCTAGACATAACATTCAAATAGACATTGATAGAGGAATGGACAAGTGTAATTGTCTTTATTTTCATGCATGGTTATTGCCTTTGAATGTCCACAAGTACCCAATGAAGTCAATCAAACAATGTGATTTTAATATATTGGGTGTCTTGTCTAGGATCAACATAGTAGCATTTCTGTCACAAGTCCACATTCTAACTATGGAAGTTGATTTCTAAATGGATGATATGCCTCACATGCTATGCATATATAATTCATTTTAACATTACTTGTGTGCAATAAGCTTTTCTTTAATTACTAAAATTTAGCCAAAATTTTTTTTTGAAAATTGAAAATTTGAAAAATAAGTGATATCAAAGGTTTACAATAGCCAAAAGTGAGAAAAAGGGAAAACTACCATACTTTTATATTTGGTTTTTAGTGTGTAGCTAAAAATATAGAAGGATGATTAAAGATTTGTATTCATATTTGGTTTATAGCCAAATTTGGTTACATCTTCCTATGGATGATGGCCATTTTGGCTACAAAAAATATTCCTAAAAAGGACATCGGTGTGCAACAACATCCACTATGCATAAAAAAAGGTTATGCTACATTTTGTTACATTACCTAAAGAGATGATCATCACAAACATGGTGATCACAAAGATAATCCTACCACATGCAAGCATGGCTATTCTCTTGACTTTTTAAAGTGTTTTCTATACAACCTATCTTATTACCTTGATGCTTACTTCTTTCAAATTCAATGCCAAATGCAACAAAGTGGGTGTCTACTATGCAATTTTGTTTTGGGGTCATCTTTGAGCTTAACTTGTATCAAATCATGGAGTTTTTTTTCATAATCCATAATTATGATGAGAAAAGAACATGTAGACACACAAGAGTACATTACAAGGAGATAAAATTATGTGCAACTTTTAAACTAACAAGGAAATGGTAGGGGGCAATGCTAAGATTTCCTACTTCATCACCAACCATCTTTTCTACCAAGGATGCCATGATTAGAGTATAAGGATTGTTGTTTACTTGACAATTGAGATGTTTCCTTGATGTTAATGATAACAAAGCATAATCCCAAGAAGATTATTTTTAAAAAATTGTAAATCTTAACAAATGTTAAATATAGAATTAAAATTTAATTCATTAAACACAAAAATCTAAAAGAATGATAAATATCCAACAATATCATATGTGGTATATAGATGTGAGGTGTCATGGTGGAATGTATAGCTTACATTTTCTTTTATCAAATGGTCGTCTCAATTGTACAAGTATTCATAATTGAATAAAGAGGTTTTTACACACCATGTTATATTAGGATTCAAGGATGTGCAAATTTGATGTGAACATGGTGCAAATGTTATATTTGGATCTCATTTTTGCCATAATGATACACTTGTAATTTGAAAATGTTACAAAAATTTCAAAAAGAAAAAGGTGTTCTAGGTTGTGTGAGTGTGTGTGCGCGTGAGTGTGATATCGCATAAGTTTCTATTTCAAAACCCCTAATAGTTAGGGGAATTTGACATTTGACTCTCTTGGAATATACAAAAACATGACCTAAACAAACTTACAATTTTAGTACTATCTATTTTGGGAACACTTCATGGCACAACTAAATCACAATGATAAATTTTGAGCTTTGACAAGGACTTGTAAATTTCATTATTACATGTACATGTCCTACTTCAATGGCAAAGTGCCTAATGACCGATTTATTTTCATCATTTGGATTTGGTAATAAAATTAATTATATTTTGCAATTTAACTACCAACCATTGTTTTTACAAATTTTCTTATAATAAATAAATGGAAATAAGGCTTGCCCAATTGGAATGGGTTGAAAATTGTGAGTAGTGTGGAGATACTTACAAATTTTTCCAAAATCTTATCATGGTATAAACATGAATAATCCGAGGAAATTACATTGGTTATTTTCAATGGTAATGGAGCATATATTATTTATGTGGAAGTTAAAGATTATGCAAGCGTGGATGAAATGGGTATAATAATACATGGAGGAGATTTAAATAGCTTTAAATAGGATTAGGGTTTTAATTAATGCCTTGATTATCTTTGAAATGTTGATGAAACTAGAATAAAGATTTTCATTTTCAACTATGTTGCAATTGCATTTTTTAAATTTCAATAAAATTAATTGTGATTATTAAGTAAGTGGATCTACTTACTAATTTGGTGGAAATTGAAAGTGAGTTTCAATTAAAAGGCCATTTTTGGAATATTCTTGGTATCAACAATTCTTCAATTGAAAAAGAATCGAGATATTGACTACAAAAATGGCATCATCAAGTGTCATGCCCCCTTGGGTTGCATGACAACATCACAAGTCTAAAGTTCAATTGTTTGGGTAATCATAATAACATGTAGATGGATGATAAAGCACCATGCTAACTTGATGAAACACAATGCAACTTTGCAACTTTGGCCCAACTTTGTTGTGATTGTATTTCCAACTCTATTATAACTTTGTATCAACTTTGCCAACAATGTGACAAATTGTGTATAATATGGACATTTGTCATAAAAAGAATGATTTAAACTAATACATACTTAAGCTCATACACACTAATTAGTATAACTAATATAATTAAGTTAGTTTATATTGTCATAGATATTATTTAAGCTTATGCTAGTATATTTAATATAGGTTTGTATAGCAAAGGGACAAGAAGCATATAATATTATTATAGCTTAGCTAGGTTAGTTACATGGTCTAGGCCTAACCTAGGTGCCACGTAGCTTAGATTTAGGCCTAAATTAAGTACCACATGGTGTGGCCTAGGTTTAGGCCTAGCCTAAATGCCACATGGCATTGCCTAGTTTTAAACCTAGCTTATCATAAGCACAAACACTATGAAAACAAACAATAAAAATGTAGACCTAAGTTTAAATCCAAACACAAAACATAAAAACCAAAACAAAATCACAATAGGCTAAAGACAAGAACATGAAGTGTGCAAACAAAAGTGTAAACAAATTTTTATTGTGATAAAACATGAAAACATAAACACAAAATGAACGTAACAAGGCTATGGAACAAGATTTTACTTTATACTAATGTTGAATAGATTGAATTTAATAGGGGGTTCTACATCTATTTATACCCTTTTGAGGATTTAGTTCATGGAGGTTTCCATGGAAGCTTCCATATGTTCATCGACCAAATAACCTTTTAAACTATGAATGAACTATGATTGAGCTATGAATTAATTAATTATGAATAAGGTATGAGTGAATTATGAATTGATTAAAAGTGATTATAATGAAAATGGAGTGAATTGGGAGTTTATAAAATGAACTACAAGTTATTTATAAGTGGGTTACAAGTTAATGGACTACAAGTCGATTACAGAGTTATGGATGGAAATCCATGTGAATGAACCTTATTCATCATGTCATCATGTCCAATATTGGCATCCATGGCATAGTTTAGGTGCCACATGGGCTCACATAAGCCTAGGTGCAATGTGGCATAGGCTTATGCCTAGCCCAATTACCATGTTGCCTAGGTTTTGGCTTAACTTGAAAACCAGACACGAGCTATGTGTAAGGCCAATCTATTGTAGGTTTAGGTTTAGGTGCCACATGGCCTAGGTATCATGTGGCTTCATTTAAAGCTTACCTTAAATGCCACATAAGGTATTTAATTAGCTTTTGGCAAGTAGCCTTAGCTTGGTCTAACTAGGCACCAAGTATGTTATCTTAATTAGTAAGTTAACTAACTTTCATTAACGTAGTTAATTACTTTAGTTACCTTGGCCTACCCTACTTATAAACATTAAGCTAGGCAAAACTAAAGTAGGTTGGCTAAAGTTATTAAACTAATTTAAGATGATATTATAATATTATTAATAAATATTATTATTTGTTATAATTTGCTATTAATACCTACTATTTGCATTATACCAACTATTATAAGTAATAACAATTAATAGGAAATAGAAATAATCATCATCATCGTCATAATCATCATCATCATTATCATCATCTTTATCATTATTAATTAATTTATAATATTATATTATATACTAATTATTAACTATTAGTTGCATCCTAGTTATAAGTTAATTGAAACTAATACCTAATTATTAGTAAAAAATTCATTAATGCCAACTATGTTGTACACATTTACTTAGATCACATACAAAAACATTTTCCAAATTGTGCGAGATGGTTGCACATCACATGGTTCTCCAACTTGAATTACTTTAGGTTTTCAATCCCCATGCCAAGAATGCAATGTCACAATGGCTGAGTTTTTGCCCTTATAAGTATTTCCATATAATAACTTCTAGATGACAAAGGTTTGGTTTTTTAAAAATGCCTTTGTAATTTAAGATGCAACTACAATTTCTATCCCATATTGTTTATTATAGCTTTCAAGTTTGTAAACCATGTAACTAAGTTAAGTGCCAAAACATTTTCAAAAAGTAAGAGGCATTTAAGATGAGCCAATAAAAAAGATTTGCCCTTAAAGGCCACATGGCAAAAAAAAGGATTGTCCTAAACCTACTTACCTAATTTACTTGGGCCTAAGCTAGGTAAGCCTAGGTAAGTAGGTAGGCCTTCCTTCCTACTACCTACTTACTTATTTAGGCCAACCATCTACCTACCTAGGCCTAGCTATCTACCTTTAATTTAAGCCACATGTCATTGAATTATTAGTTAAATTCTTTACCTAGTCAAGTTGCAACATAGTTGAAACTGTAATTCGATCTTGATGGTAGATGACATCATGCTTTACAACAAATCAAGTTCATCCACCATGGTATTACAATTGAAAACAATCATTGATTTCAATGGTAAATGTCATTTGCAACTAAAGTGGTCAACTATTGTTATTATTGTGGAATTGACATGTGGATGTTGCTTTTAGCTATAATGTTGTTTTTGACTTATACTTGTCAACTTTTTTGGTGTGTACTTGCAAAATATATATCTTTGTTGCAAAAAATGATTTGGAGTTGTAATTGTTGCCTTCAATTATGTTTATAACTCAAAACAAGTTGAAACACACAATTGCAAAAGGGGGGGTTTTCTATTAGTGAATGAATTAGAGTTGTTTCAAATCTTTGAATGTTAAGACATGCAAAAAAAAAAGAGGAGACAAAAGTGGAGAACTCAAGAAAGAAACAAACTCTTGACATATATGTGGATGAACTAGAAGCAAATTTTTTTTTAAAAACTATGGTGGGGACACAAAATTGCAAATTATTATAAAAACAAGATTGTTATTTCATGAGCCCACGAGCATGAGTGCGAAAAAATATTCTTAAGATATTCCATATGTGTCAAGGAGTACATTCTTTGAAAAATCCACTTGATGTGGAAGAATATTTTTGACACATGAAAATATTCTTCCACATCATAAAAAAATCCATGTGGACTTGCCACATGGCATTCTGTAGTTTCAATTTAAGGCGATTTTAAAGGCTCCAATGTGTTTAATCTCCCATTCCAAACATTAAATTAAATTTCAAATGAAAGGAAAAGACCGAATCATGAATAAAGACGTCATGATATGGACAACATTTGATGTTAGAACTTATATTGAACACATAAAACTACCTAATTACTCATAGGATTTAAGACAACATTTACATAAAAATTTGTGGCTATTCAAACATTTGTAGTTGTTGTGGCCTTTAGAATTGTTCTAACATTTGTAAATGTTTTAAGATCACGAGTCCCATGCAAATGGTCCATTATGCTTTCATGATAGTAATAAATGCATAAATTGAGTAAACATCTATAAAAATGTGACCATTAGAGATGTATGCAATTGTGGAATATTTTACACATTAAGTATTGTTTTTGTTGTGAGTTTCAAAGGATCGATTAAAGCAAGGTTGTCATGGCATCTATGCGTTCATCACAATGCAACAGACGCATCCAGACGTAATCACACCTTTACATCACATCAATATAAGGTTAGCCTAAGTCAACCTAGGATTAACCTAGGTCAAAAAAACTCTTGGGCTACTTAGGGCAAGTTTATGGGTGAATGAAACTAGGCTCATTTTCACAAGCTTGGTGATGGAATTTTTTCAATTGTCATAGGTTTGGCCATCGAAATTTTTTTGTGCCAAGCCTATAGTGACTGAAATTTTTTAATCACCAATCATGTGGTGACCAAAAAAAATTCAATCACCACACAATTGGTGACAGAATGCTTTCAGTCACCAAGCTTGTTGGTGACCAAAAGCATTTTGTTGCCAATCATGTGATGACTAATTTTTTTTTTAAGTCACATGATTCTGGATTTGGGCCATCTGATTGACAATGGATTGATTTCCACCATTGATTTGGCGACAAAATTTGGTTTGCTTGGTAATAAAATGTAAACCTTTTTTTGTCAATATTCATTTTTTCCTTTGAAATGTGTGAGCCTTGTGTTGTTTAACACCAACCATTGCCATATACCTTGGGAGGGAGGGGTCAAACCTTTATGGGTGTTTGAATTTCAAATCATCATATTACATTTTCAATTGGCGTTGAATTTCAATTGTAGCCTTAAAGGTGGAATGCAATCTTATTGTTGAATACCTTAATTATATTAATCAAGTTTATTATTCTTGTGTACAATGTTTTATTGATGGAAGGAAGGCGGAATGCGTGGAGTCCATGGTATTTGATGCTAAAGGACAAGCTAGGGAAGGTGGAATGCAAGTTTTGTAGTAATGTTATTTCATACCACAAAGATGTAATGTTTTTCCATTTGGGCTATCGATATGATGGCAATGGGTGAGTGTGAGCCATGGATTATAGCTCAACAATTCGTTAAGCCTTAGTTATGTAATTTTCCTTTGTACTAATGATTTGCATGCTTATAAGCCTCCAAGTAGTGATTATTAATAGTTGAATCAACTTTTGTGATATTTTCAGGCATATAATACTTCTTTATTTCAGTTGATGTAACGCTTAATCAGTTAAGCTCCTAATAAACCTTTTAAAATACATTATCCCTTTTATGTTGGAGAGAAGGGAAAATGGATGTAGAATTAGATGTGATTTATTGATATATAGGAAATCCAAGCCCATAATTAACAATAGCATTTCGCCATGACAAGGTTAAGTTAGTCTGTAGAAGAATCTTCAAGCACTAATGATGTACTTGTAGGATTTTTAAGATGTAGTCCTAGTACATCTTTATTTAGTTTCACTTCTATCAGACTTCTAAATAGAATCAATTCAAACTTAAGTATTAACATTTCCACCTGAATAGCCTTAGGTGAATTACAACTTTATAACCAACTTAAAGGATAGACCACAATTGCAAAAAATCTGGAATGCGACGAATGGTGCAAACGAGGTACTCGACTCGGTGCTCCATGAGAAGGGGGTTGATTGGCCTTCGTAACCAACGATAATGGCCATCACCGGGAACCCACGTTCGACAATGGAAATGGACATCATCTTCGCATTGGCATTTTTCGAACCTTTATAGTGCGGCTCCACGAGCAGGAATGAATTCTAAGTAAATTGTTAAAGCATGTGGGTTAGGAGATAGTTGACGATCCCATGCCGAACGATCGACTCAAGTGCGCACCACTCGCCTGGGCAGTTCTTCTTCGCGCGACTATTGAGAAACAATCACGTCGAACGATGCTTCTTCAAGCTCTTCCTATTCTACTGGTGTAACTGGAGGATTCGAAGGCGTAGCGACATCATCCGCCATGACTAGTTCTCACCTACATCAACAAAAGAAACCAAGAAGGTAGTACGAACAATGTGGTACTTGCGTTCAGAAGGGGTCGAGGCCTTTTTATTTAACAAATTAGGGTAGGCGTAAGGTGCGAGAGTGACGACGGAACCTCACGAAACCTCGAACATCCTAGATCTAAGGGATTCATCAAACCCTAATTTCGACGGCGGATCTAGAAGTATGTGGGGGTTTTTGTGGTGCAAATTTACTTTCAATTTACTATGTACTACATAGTTAACTAGTACATGGTAAAATAAATAGGTAGGGGATATCAAGAGAGTAAATAGTACAAGGGAATGTTAATTCAACCATTAAATTAGTCAAGTAAGAATTCAAGGACGTTACTAGTTACTACCAATAAACTATCCTAGTAGTTAGTTACTTGAAATAATTAGGATGAAGAAATAGGATGTGAAGGTCAACGGACGAAAAGGATAAG
>Ga0116231_10004250_pt1 | contig 29078 bp, 33 predicted proteins | sample S1TSphgellanicum_2_FD_89695 | JGI IMG/M metagenome (GOLD analysis project Ga0116231, IMG submission 89695) | Host-associated microbial communities from peat moss isolated from Minnesota, USA - S1T2_Fd - Sphagnum magellanicum MG | ecosystem: Host-associated > Plants > Peat moss > Unclassified...
GCCCCCCCCCCCCCCTCCCCCCCAAAAAACCTCACCGGGTATCAAAACGGTTATACGAATCTATAGCACTTGGAGGTCAAAATTTCAAAGATCCCCACCACCTTTCCCACCTCATGCCTGGCCAAACCTGGGTTTCCCAAAGCCCATACCCGGGCAGGTCCTTCAACTTCACGGACCCGGAAAGCTTGAGGGGGTCCATGCTATGGTCCATACCAGTGGTATGGGGGCTTTGCCTAGGGAGTGCTTTACTTGGCAGAATCAGCCTTGTGTGTGTCTTCTTCACCCCCCTTGGCCCCCTACTTCCCTGGATTCATGCTCATCATGGGGGGGTTCACCCAGGGAGTGCTTATGTGCAAGAATCAACCCTCTTTGACCAGAGTGGCTTTACCTCCCAGAATCAGCCCTTCTATGACCTGATTGATCTCTAGAAGGACAGAAAGAGACCTGGTTCTGTTAGCACCCGAAACTCTTTTGACAAAAAGCCATCGCAAAACAAGGGGTGTGTCACACTGTGGCCTTGCCGTTTGCATAAAAAAGTATCTTGCGGCAAAAGAAAATTTTAATTATGGAAACTCAAATATTTCACCATGCAAAAATATAATCTTAAAAAAATCCTCTAAAAGAAACCAAAATCCTTCAAGATATTATAACTTTATAACTAATCTCAAGTTTCAACACAAGCCAAAATATCATCTTTCAAAAAACCTCATATAAAGATAGACCTATTATTATTACCTAGGGACCAAAATCCCTTGAGCTACTATATACTCTATAATGAATCTAAACACAATATCCTTGCCTTGGTAGTAGGCAAGGCCAACAAACACACAAAAAAACAATTTCAGCTGGATTCCCCTTTCAAAAAAAACCCCACACAAAACCCAAACGCCAATTGCAGCTGGGAATTCCCTTGAATCCCCAATCCCCTTGAACCCCTCAAAGGCTGGATTCCCATTCAACAAACATTCCCCAACCCAAAAGGCAACTGGATTTCGCTTAGTTTCCCTCTGAAACTCATATCAGCTGATGAGAGACGATGGGGATGATGGGGTGCAACTGGAGACTATCTTACAATGGGTATGTTCATAATATAAATTGGATGTTGCAGATCCATCTGGAGTCAAATCAGCATTCACAGTTTACTTAAATGCATCAGAATTAGCGGGTGTCAAAGGGGTGCTTGTCTCAAACAAAGGTTATAGTTATATAATGAGATGATCGGAGATTAGCACTATAACTAGCAAGTGGGGTGCGCTAATCAGAGATTAGCACTGATAATTAGTAGGTGTACATGTGGTTGGCGGTTTGCTCATGAGAGTTAGTGCTGATCCACAAAACAACGACTGCACTTGTGGAGCGGTCGTGGCGAGCTCATGCAGGTTGTTTATTTGGATGAGCATTGGTTTTTTCGAGCATCTCTGTGCATTTTAGCCCCCCCTCTTCCTCTTTCTTTTGGCATGATTTTAAACTTTCTTAATTGTTCACGTGCATTTTTTTTCCCTTTCTTGTCGAAGTCAAAAGCTATTTAGATTCAAAGACCTTGTGACATCATGATCAAGATAAGCGGTTGATGTGTAGCTGATGAGGGTGACATCAAAGTTAAACATGGAGGATGATCTCTTCTCCTTGGATGATCTCATCTGATTGGTTCTGCGGAAATGAAGGAAGGTTGATCGTACAAAGCAACAATTTCATTAGACATAAGCAAAGATTTTACTAAGCTACAATTTCATTAGGCATAAGCAAAGATTTTACTGAGCAACAATTTCATTAGACATGAGCAAAGACTTGACTTGCGCTAATATCAGTCAATCAATGGCTCAATCATCCAACCAAAAAGGCTCATAGTATATACTCATGACATATACCCTGAAGTATCGTGTTGCGACAACTGGTGTGGACTTTTTTAGATCCAACAAAGATGACTTCCCATGATTTTTATTAAAAGAAAGTTCAACCTCAAAATATTGAACCCCAAAAAAAAAATTCTGTCCCAAATTCTCAATTTTTAAAGAAAAATTGTTTGACAATTTTTTGTGAGAAATCATTTTTTTTTTCTCCAGAAAATTTCACCACATTTCAACACAGTTTTTTTTTTTGCCAGTTTTCTTTTCTATGGTTTGGAACTTTGGACGGTCTCTCTCTTTTTTTATTACAAATGAATGTGTCACAAATTAATGTTAAAAATCTTTTTGAGATTTCTATTCGGTAATGAGATGATGCTATGTGAGGAAACTGGGTGAAAAAACATTTCTTTACTCGGAAGAAAAAGAATGAATATCTCTAACAAAAAAATATCTTTACATGCATTATTTGCAAAGAAAGTACAAAAACCCAAACACCCACAACATCCATGTACCTATGTTGGAAACAAACTACAAAAACCCAAAACATCCAAGCTTCTAGGGGTTTGTAGCATGTCAACTTGTTACAGGAGCAGCAGCAGCAGCAGCAGAGAAATCAATCAAGCATCATCAGCAGCAGCTGGTCAGAAAACTTGAGAAACTTGAGAACTTGAGAAAAACTCCCCACCATAGGTACACTCTCAATTGTAAGCATTTGAGGAAAAAAAATGGGAAATGGGATTTTTTGATGTTCAATGGAAAGAAAGAAAGAAAGAAAGAAGAAGTGTTCAGAGTTCAGACTTGGTTTAAGCAAAAGCTTGTTGAAAATGGATGCTTCTGATGGGATTTGTTGTAGGTTGAATGAATTTTGTTGGTTTGAATGATAAATTTTGTGAGAGGAAATGAATGAAGGTGGGATCTTTTTTTTTCGTGTTTTTTTGCTGGGAAGAAGAAGAAGAAGAAGAAGAAGCTCAAAGTGTTGTTATGTATGATTCCAAAGAGTTGTTGGAAGTTGCATCATCTTCTGTTGTGTTTTTCTTTTCTCTTTTTTCTGCAGTCTAGATCTTCAGGAGGAGAGCTTCAGTGCTGTGTTCTGTGTGTTGTATGTGTTGTTGGAAGTTTTCCTGATCTTCCTCCCAAACTGTTGTATGCCTTGTTGTTCCTGTGTCTTTGGAGATACTGGAGCTACTAGCAAACTCATCATCATCACAAAAGTTTGGGCTTGCGGGTATGTGCAGAGAGACAGAGATAGAGACAGACAGAAAGAGACACAGACAGACACACAGGAGGAGCTAGGAGATTACAGTGGTGTATGTGCATTGTTGGATGAGGGAGCATGGGAATGCTATCAGCACATCTTAGCAGCAAATCGGAGAGAGTGATACTTCTTTCATGATGGCAGCGGCAGCAAAGGAGGTTCCTGACAGCAGCAGCAACCACAGCAAAGATGACAGCTCCAGTGGTGGTGATGGCAGCAGCTCTTTGAGCAACCACACTGTTATTCTTGGCTGGAACACAAAACTGGTACACAGGAGTCCAACCAACCTTTGGGTTTTCTCTTGCTTGTTGCATTCAAGGTCCATTTTTCGTTTTTTTTTTTTTTTCAGCAAGTTTTTGAACTTGAAATCTGCTGCAGTTGGGAGAGTTCTCTGGAATCTGAGTGAGTTAGCAGTTTTGAGATACATGCATAATTTTGAGAATCCAAATATTTTTGGGAAAGGTGAGAAAGAGTGTGTGTTTTTGGGTGTGTGTGGGGGGGGAATTATTATTATGAATTCTTCAGGCTTCACTGGTTAGGCAGCTGGCAATGGCGAACCACAGCTTGGGTGGTGGGGTGATAGCAGTGTTTGCAGACAAGGACACACAGCAAATGGAGGAGGAAATGAAGGCCCATGAACTTGATTTGATGGGCACTTCAGTGATCTACCACACTGGCTGCCCCCTTGACAAAACCGCTCTCCAAAAGGCATGTGCTGTCTCTGTCTCTGTCTCAAAAGAATCATTCAAAACCCATCTTCTGTGTCTGGGGTTTTGGGTGGCATTCAATTGTTTTCTCCTAGGATTTGATTGGAATCTGTTTGGGAAGAGAAAGTCTCATAGAAATACAGTGTAGGTTGCTTGTAAAGAACCATTCATTCATTTTGTGCAAGAATGTCTGTCTGTCTGTCTGTTGATTCCGGAAAACAAAACAGGATAACATTGTTTTCCATCTTTGTTCAAATGTTTGATGGGTTTTTTTGGGTGCCACCAGGTTGCTGTATCTGAGGCTCGTGCTACCATTATCCTTGCAGAAACCACTGATGCTGAAGAGGTAGCAAAAGTTCAGACCCTACTGGCTAGTGTAGCTACAGAGTCAAAATTCAGAGTTGTGATAATCCTTCATGTGGGTTTTGTCTTGCACATGGTTTTGATGTGTGCACAGAATTCCAATGGAACTTGGTTATATGATATATCCTCTCTAAGAGGAGCCATTTCTTCCTGTTGTGGTGCATACATAGCTTACATGTTTCTAGGAGGATTGCACACTCCTCTGTTCTTGCTGCTCTTTGTGGTAAATTTTCTTCAATTTGATGAAATGCTGCTGCTGCTGTTGTCAGTGCTGATGAGAAGTCTTTATGGCAGAGTGATACAAGGGCAGTGAAGATTGTAAGGGCAATATGCTGGACAGTAGAGCATGATGAGATGAAGGGCCATATTGTAGTGGAGGTAGTGGACCCGGAGAATGAAGCATGGGTGAAGCAAGCTGGTCAGGATTTAGTCTACACAGTTGCTGCACATAACTTGATTGGGCATCTCTTGGTCCAATGTGCTCGTCAACCTGGTCTTGCTCAGGTTCGATCATGCACTCTCACTTACATAAATCATCTGCTTTCCTAATGCTTGTTCAGGCAAATTCTGCCATTCTTTTCTTCAAGGTAGCTTTTGTTTCCAGTGTCCAAGGGAAGAGAGCTGTCCTCAAGAAAGTATTGAAATCTGTTGTCATGAGCCTGAACTTTGTTGTTGAAATCTTGCTTTCTTTCAGAGAATCATCATTGTGGTGGATATTCTCCATGTTGCATGATTTGCAATTGAATGAATATCTATATATGGTTTGGGTTTCTGTAGGTATGGGAAGACATTCTGGGTTTCGACAATGCAGAATTTTATGTAAAGAAGTGGCCTGAACTTGATGGACTCCCCTTTGGTGATGTCTTATTTTGCTTCCCGGATGCCATTCCATGTGGTGTCAAAGTTGCTGCCATGGAGAACACAATTGTATTGAATCCAGATGATGATTACATTCTCTCAGAGGGCGATGAGCTCATTGTACTTGCTGAAGATGACGACTCTTATTTTCCCTCAAAGTCATTACCTAAGGTTAATAAACACCTATCCTAATGTATGCCCCACATGATCAAGGAAGAGTCACCAAGTTCGTGTTTGAGAAGACACACTCAGGTGAAAAATAAAATTCGTCAAGTGACACATAACCATTAAAAAGCTCCTAGTCGCAGAAGATTGTGCTCACTCTGTCTCTGTAATCACATTTAATTGCTTTGGGTGCAGATTGCAGATGTTCAGCTTCAAAAGTCCAAGAGCACTTCAAATGATGCAAAGAAAATTTTGTTTTGTGGGTGGCAACATGGCTTCGATGATATTATTTCTGTACGTATACATCCACATGTACAACGTAGCAACAGCTTGTTAGATGTATTTTTTCCCTCACATAATAATAATGTCTTTCTGCATTTTTCTTGATATGATATTTGTTATCAGGGGGTGGTGTGAACTTGACAGCACTTGCTGCCAAAGTAACAACTAACTGTAACCCCTGCATTTTTCAGCTTCTTAGTTTGCAAATAAAACCAAACAACAGGGACAAAGGATGTCAGGTTGATGGGTGATGAAGGAGTGTTTTGTCTTTAATGCAGGTGGAAGAGTTTTGATTTTGACAACATGATGGTGGTGGTGGTGATGGGTGTTGGTGCAGACCTTGGAGAATTCCTGTGTTCCAGGTTCAGAGGTATGGATATTTAGCAAGACAGCAGAAGCAGAACGTGAGATGAGATTAGCAGATAAGGGAATAAAACCCACAGAGTTTGAGAATGTGAAACTTGTCCATTGTATTGGAGACCCCAGCAACAGAACTGATCTCGAAAGCTTGCCACTGGAATCATTTGACTCAGTGAGTCCTTTTCTCCCATAACACCCTTTCTTTCCCCAAGAGTAGAAAAAAACTCTATGCTGCAAAATTCTTGCAAATTCACGTTGAAGATGAAAACAGAAATTGCTTACAAGATATAAAAAATGAGTAATAATATTCAATTATTGTTTTGTTTTTCCTGTCTCAGAGATCAATTTTTGTACCTCAAGTATTATTAAGGCATCGTCTCTGTATTATGTTTTTAAGTCTATGGTATATGAAATATATCTCTTTCTTATGCACATGCAGATTTTGCTATCTCCTGATGGAGACAACACTGCTCTTCATACTGACTCACATCCAGTCTCAACTTTACTTCGTATTCGCAGTATTCAGGTACTCCCTTTCAGTGTTTATGTTTTAGGAATCGTGTGATGTAGCGATCATCCTTAGGAAGATTAAGCTAATGTGGTGATGATCCATAGGAAGATTTAGCCAAATCTGGCTATAAGCCAGATATGAAGGTACAGAAGTTTAATCATCTTTTCATATTTTTGGCTACTTAGTGGAACCAAATATAGAAATCTGGGGTGACCTTTACCTATCTTTTTCTGAAAAAAATTTAGCTATTGAAACCCCAAAAATCATTTCATTTTCAAAATTTTCTTTTTTTAATTTCTTTTTTGGGCAAAATTTTGTGATTGAATTACGGACTTATGGATGGATGGGCATGGTTTGGTTTGGTGGACAGTCCAAACGTATGTCATTTGAGGATGTGAAGGCAGTCCAAATCCGGCAAGGAGCGTCTGCACAAAGCACATGGGTTCAGGAAATGCAGCAAGGGTCAAACCAGTCGATCATAATCAGTGAGTTTCTAAATGATGAAACTACCAAAGAGCAAATTGCCCAAGCAGGTGTACCAGGTGTCATGGTGTCTGATGACATGGTCGCCATGGTACTGGCTATGGTGGCTGAGGACAAGAAAGTTAGCTACATTCTTTCCGAGCTTTTTGCTCAAGAGGTACCCTAAACCCTAAACCCTAAACCTCATCTTAGATCCCCTTTCTGCAATTTAATTGTTTTGAAGTTAAGGTAAGCAATGAAATGAGTGTTTCTCTCATTCTGACACTAGCTGATTGTATGAATATGTTGGATGTGTCTCCAACTTTTAAGGTAGGTTACTCATTTGCTGCTTTGGTTCTGAAGCAATCTAGATGGGTGATGGGTCTGTCTGGCTGGGGGAATATTAGGGCCATGAATTTTTTTTCCGCTCGGCAGAAATCTATTTGCGTGGTGAAACAGAGGAGCTCAGTTTCTATAATATCATGAGCCGTGCTCGCCATCGAAAAGAGATTGTTCTGGGCTACCAGCATGCTTTTGAAGACCATTCAATTATGAATCCACCTGATAAAGCTGCCACCAAAACTTGGCATGCTCATGATGGTTTCATAGTTCTTGCAGAGGTCTAACAATGCTGAAGACTTAGCCACATTCATTTTCTCAATGTACAAAATCAAGCCTTCTTTAGTCAATGCTTTCAACTCACACAACTAAGTACGAGCTTCAGGTCAGATTTTTACACATCTAAAAATCTGAGTGATATCAATATGTATTTTGTTAAAAAAACTATGAAGTTAATTGCATTCAGGGTGTAGGTTTGGAGAACAATATATCAATTGGATGTTGTGTAGGCATAAAGAATGATAAAGAAATCAGAAAAGAGCTAGGAGCTAGGAATCGGTATGACAGCTCTGGGAGAACTTCGCATACAATCAGAAAATATTTAGAAGCATACCCTTTCCATCTTTTCACCATGATCTCAAGTTTTGTTTTCTGAGGAAATTCAATATTATCACTGTACATTCCAAAAGGATTGAAGTACCTGTTCTTTCTCTTCACACCAAGGAGCTCCTGTCACTAGATTGTCTATTAGCAAAAAAGGGATCATGCATTTCAGTTCCAGAGATGAAATGAAATTCCAGTGGAAGCAAAGCGATAGCTTCAGATGTGGAAACATCTTCCCTTGAGGTATGAATTGGAACAACACAACACAATTTGTCCATATTTCAGACAATGAAAATAGATATAATAGCAACATTACACACTTTGTCCATATTTCAATCACTCCTGACAGCAGATAGAGATTGTCAACCAGAGGCATTAACTGGTGTCACAAGAACAGACCAGCAAGTGAAGTGAAGGAAAGGTGAAATTAGGGCAAACCCGGAGGTTGGCACCTGCTTCCAGCTTTTCCCTGAGCAGCTTCTAGAGCTTGGCAAACACCTGAGCAGCAAGCATAATCCCTGGCTGTGTTGTGAATTCCAAACCATTTCAAAATCACTCCAAACAGTACCAATTGTTGTCATCTTTGTGTCCCTTCACCACTTTGTGTAGCTCCCTAGAGCAGCAAAGTCTGGAAGAAAGAACACACCACTAATGGAATTCTGATATATTTTCACCACTTCAATGTCCTATACATTTCTCTGGGAAAACACAACACCCTATCAAACATCTTTTTAAGGCCCAAACACTTGCAAAAAAATATACCTCTCAGTCCAATTACCACATGAGAACACACTATTTCATGACAACATTCAAATACAGGCTAGAACAAAAGTCAAAACACTAATTATGGTCAATGGCCTCATTTGATTAGTGCACACAAGCCACAAAAGATGACATGGTAGGTGGTGAGCCCTCCCCTCCTTGTCATCAAGCAACTTGCTTGTTGAAAGTACACAGAAAGGTAAACATCTGCAGTCCATTACCTAGGTCAAAGCCTACATCATCCTATCAGATCAAAGCTACCAGGAGTATCAACCCATCCCTGCAAAGCATCCTGAATGTGTCTAGCTTAATTCATGTTAAAGAGCCTCACATGCATATATTCTTCTCCTCACCCTTCAGCTTTTCTCTCCACCTTTCCACTGTCACCTAGGCAAAATAGGAGGAACACAAAAATGACCACAAATCTTGCATCATAACAACAGAAGACACTCTTGGGAAAGGACTAATCCAGGCCAAAACATGTGAAAATAGCACTAGTTTCAACTTTGAGCTGCAGGTGCTGCTGCTGTAGCTGTGGCTGAAGAAGGAGCAGGAGCAGCTGCTGCATTATAATCATACCCACTTGCAGCTGCTGCAGCAGTTCCATCAATTGGCTGCGCAGCAGCATAGCCTGCTTGAGGTTGTCCATAAGAAAATCCCTGCTGACTGTAGCCCTGCTGATCACCCTGCTGCTGAGCAGGCTGTGCATAACTATATCCATTGTAACCTTGCTGTGCATAGCCCTGCTGGACATAACCAGGCTGCTGTCCATAAGCAGCAGTCTGGTCACCATAGCCTGCAGGTGGCTGCTGCTGGTAACCCCCATAATACCCCTGCTGACCATAGCCATAGCCTGTTGTGTCTGTGGTAGTTGTTGCTCCAACTGGGGCTGTTTGCTGTGCCTGTGCAGGACATTGCAATTTCTCAGTCATCATACAAGCTCAAATCAATGGAGAGGTGTTGGTAATGTTCACCATGACAGGTGCATAAGGAACAAAACGAGCACAACTGTTGTAAGACTAACTGAACATTTGCAGATAACAATTCTGAACTCACTTCCTTGCAAAGGAATACCTGCTGTCCTTGCTGGGCATAGTAATCATATGACCCCTGGGGAACAGGCTGTGCAGCAGTAGAAGGTGTGCGGCGATCCCATCCAGAAGAGGCATAGCCTGAAGAAGGTTGCTGGCTATATGCACCATATGCCTGAGGAGGGCCTTGGTACTGCTGTGGACCTGGATATTGAGTGGCCTGTGAGTAACCTCCATAGGAAGGGGGTGGAGCAGATGGAGGACCCCACTGCTGATGAGGACCAGAGGGTCGATACCCACCATGCTGATTATGGTAGCTACCTGGTGGGCCCCTTGTGACACGATTCTGTTTGGAGTACACAACAGGTCCCCATTAACAGTCAGCAACCAAATCACAATCAAAGCAGGGGGAAGAATATGTCTGTGACCACCTGGTCCATAAGCAGCTCTTCTCCACAATAAAGAAAGCAGTGGTGATGAGCTTCATAACTTCCAAAGTCAGAGTTGGGATACAGCACTCCAAAAGGACAGTTTCCACATCACACAACAAACAACATTCATTGACAACACACAAGCAAGCATTGTGAATTTATAGGGAATATACATTCACATCCAAGGCTTAAATGATCCAGTAACCGCAAAGGCATCACCTTAGTCATGCAGGGGCCGGACAAATTACTCTCACCTCGTCTCCAAACACTGAGTCTGAGCTTTCTGGCTACACCGCAAAAGAGTGGAGCCCCTTCCTTCCTCAGTGCATTTAAGGTGCACCTGTTACAGGAACGACTAGTCCATAGCCCAAGGGGCTCCAATGGACACAATCTTACTTAACCCTAAGGAGTACAGGATGCAAAACTTCACTTCATGGCACAGGATTCCAATTCCAGTATCACAACAGCCAATGATGGGGAAAGGACTGTGTCTTTGACATACTATAACACACTGCTCAATGTGCCTGATGTTTACCATACTAGTACATCCACAATTTGCACATCACTGACCATGGCAAACTCTCACTCTTATACTAGAAAGGCTCATTGTCCAAGTCTGTCCCTTATCAATAAAATTACCTGGATGGTAACATGAAGTTGAATTTCACTGAAAATTCAGAAGTAGACTATGTCTCAGAGGTAGACTAAGGTGTGTCCAGACCATTATTCATCAGCCAAGAGGTTTCTCAGAAGTATGACACAAGTAACCAGATTTGCAAGCTCTTCCTCATATTTCATATCTAAAGGTTGGGAGCACCAGACTCTAGAAGGGCATGTCCCACAAAGCTGCCAGAATGATTGTTTTCACCACAACATGAAGTCATTCAACTGATACACAATGAACAACAATACTATGCCACCTGCAGTAAACTTGGATGCATGGCAAGATTATCATATAAATAGCCCAAGCAGTCCTTCCTTTCCTACCAGTTGTATTTCAGGATTCAGCAGTATTCTTTTTCCACAGAAACCTTGCATGCAACTAGATTCAATGACCAAATGGTGACATATGAGAGTGACTGGCAAAGAACTCTGGATGCAGGGCTGAGACAAGATACGTTTGAAAACCATACCATGGTCCAGATGGCGCGACACACCCTCTCCTACTATTAGCTGTCAAGATTAGAGCTCATTCCAAACAAAACATGCCAATTGGATCTTGAACATAACAGATGGCTGTGAATGTTGAGAGAGCCCAGTTAACAGACTAAGTTGTTAAGCAATCTCACTCAAGGAAATGATTCACAGTTCGACTAGTGTATATTAACCAGGAAATTGCTGAGATCAAGGCAAATACTCTGGTCTGGAAAAAGAAAATTGTCCAACAATTCTTGAGCATGAGGTTTTCTTTGACAGATGGGCTTAAATTTTCTTGACAGATCTAGTAATAATCCATACAAAGTCAGTGAAACAAATCACACACAATCACAAAAGTTCATGCAAAAACAAACGACAAAAGCCCCATGAAAGTGTACCTCATCAATGACTTCCTTGATCATTTCATATGCTGTGTCTGTGGCCTGCTTGTTGCCTACCAATGTCACTATCCTTTCAGTAGCCCCTGGCTCAGTCTCACTGTCATTTTGTACCTGAAGGAGAAGAATGGGACCAAGATAAGAAAAGAATTAGCAGTGGACAAAGTCATTAACTGATGTGGTGCAGCAAACAATTCTTCTTGTCAAATTACTGCTGTGATTGAAGAGAGAACTCCACAATAACAGTTTGATCAATTCCAGCCAAACCAAAATAAACATGAGAAGACCGTGTGGTCATAACCTTGCTATTGTTTCTCATCAAGTTAATGATTTGATAATACATCTTTCATAAGAAGAGAGAGAGATCTCCATTCTCATGATGAAGAAAAAACCCATAGCAAGGTTAACACTTCTTCAAGAAGCCACAGAAAGTTCCAAACTAGGAAAGACAAAAACAACAAAAAACAGAAAAAAAAAACATCAAGGAAGCCATTGCTATTGTTTCTCATCAAGTTAATGCTTTGTAGAGGAAACTTGGATGCTCCACCAATTGAAAATAGAGAAACCAAATAGTGTCACATTTCTACCAACTCACTGAGTCCATGGACAGAGATGGTAAGAAACAATATTTAAGGCTTTAAAGGCATACAGGATCTGCAACATACCTGAATGCGGGCACCAGAACGGCTTTGAAGACTCTTAATTGTCTCACCTCCCCTGCCAATGATCAAACCTACCTGGAAAATGCTCACAAAATGCTCAGTCTCACATTCTAGGCACAGAGATCAGCACCTCAAGTCATGGGACAATTTGCTGGATTTGTAATGACCACACCTTGTTGTTTGGAACTTTAACTTGAATTTGTTCCCCTGAACTTGGTCCATACCCCCGACCACCTGGTCCTCCAGATGAAGCCTGCTGTGTACAGGATCACATTGCAATGATGGCACCAGTGGTTAATATCAAGTACATGAGCAAACTAGCTCCAACACCATTCTAAGCTATGTTGCAACAAAACAGTCACTGAGCATGCAAAGAAACAAGAGCATACAAATTGGTCAGAGTCGGACCTCAGCAATCACATCTTTGACCAGCTGTTCAGCATGGGCTATCTGTTCAGGACTGCCCATGAGCTCTACTTGCCGGGTTGACAATCGTGGATCTGAATCAGCATCACGAGCAACTTGAATTCTTGCACCTGATTGCTGTTGAAGATATTTGATGGTCTCACCACCTTTACCAATGACAAGTCCTACCTGAAAGATTGAAACGACCAACATCAACAGCTTGTTCCAAACAGGATAATGTGTGCAAAAAGCCATAACCCCATAAATGTGAAACAAGATTGCTGCACCTTGGAGTTTGGAACATCAATCCTCCTTGATTGAGTGATTCCATCCCCCTGATGATTATAATATTGAGGTTGCTGATAATCTTGAGAAGGTGGATGTTGGAAAGATGGCTGCTGATGCTGCTGATGCTGATGTATTAGTTCAGAGTGGTGGTCCTCAGGGGGGCGGTCATCTTCTTGATTGCGATCTGCATGTCACCCTAGAAAACACATCAATACCGAAGTTCTTGAAGAGGAAGATTGGCTTTTTCTCTGGGGTTTCAACCAGCCCAGGATGGGATGCCTTCAATGCATGCATGCTTTGTCTTATTTGCAAGGTTTCATCTTCATGCCAATAAAGTTTCGCTCCATTATCCAGACAACCTGACAATAGTCGCACATTGCTTGCAAACAGTTCACAGAAAATGTAGTTTTATCCGAATCAAACCAGATAGGACTTTGGAAATTTCAATACTAAAATTCGTTGATGGAGAAATGATCAACAGCTATACGGAGCATTCATGATATGGACTCTCTCTTGTTCACCATTTGCCAGTAAAGACTGGCAAACTGCACCGAAAGAATTGAGGCTTCAAGTTGTGCTAGCATTGGCCAGCCAGTCGACGACTGTTTCTCCCACTCACAATGGAATCAGGTGTTTCGCCACTCTACTGGAATCATCAGGTCCTGGCTTATGCACAACTTCGAAAGCAACCCCAATAATTTATATTTATAAAAAATTTAAAATAATAGAAAAAAAAAGAAAAAAAAGAAAAGACGCACTCTTAGGACAGAAGTGAAACTCGAAGCCTCGCTTTGATAAAGGTTAAGCAACAAGAACAAGAACAAGACGAGCACCAAGCACGCAAAATGGTGAGTTTGATTCCTGTACATAGGGAGCTCGGCCGCCGCAAAACTCAGAACACGAGTCCAGTTTCTAGAGTTACCAGGATAAGCCTGATCGAAGTCAGAGCCATTGGAGCGGTCAGCACCATTTTGCTGCTGCTGCTGCTGCTCCTCAGAGCTTTCCTCAGTCCGAGGTCGTTTAAGCTCCGCACCGGTAACCAAGCGCGCGGCAATGAGTTCGGCTCTCTGCTTCGCAAGCTCGAACTCCGACATCGGCGGAGCAACGCTGTTGTATGACACGGGAGCGACAGCCGGAACTGGGGGAGCATCACCGTCGGAGCCACCACCAAGCCCCGCACTGTTACTGTTGTTGTATCTCAACCCTAGCTCGTCCGCCACACCAGAATCATCAAATTTCCTCTTGTTTTCAGCACGCGGAGCATCGTGTTCTTCCACGGCCGGAAATCCTCCACCATCAGCCATCTCGGGAAAGAGAATTGCGCGAGAGAAGAGGCTGCAAAAACCAAGCAGGAAAAACGCGACCAAAAAACTCCTCGACGACAAACGAGCGATGGTGCGAGCGAGGCGAGATAACGCCAAAGCTACAAAACCCGAAAGAAGGAGTTTTCCCAGAAAGAAAGAACAACATTCGTACAAATCAGGTTTGGGAACCCAGACCTGGTACATTGTGAGATCTTGACCGTCGATTGTAAATCGTTGATAGGCTCGGGACAAGAACGAGCGGGAGGACAAGCCACGAGTTTTCGCGAACCGGTTTGGTGGCTGCCAAGCCAGGCCCGCTCCGTTTGTTAAAGTGGGCTATTCAGCGGAGGCTACTTATACTTTACCAATTTCCACGAACTCGGCAAGCAGGGTACGGAGATCCTAACCGTCGAGAAGAGGATCCGACCGCCTACGTTTAGTTGGAGGGACACGATACGTTGGTTTCCAGCCAATGACCACCGACACGTGTTAGTTGCGTACTTGTCAAGTCTACCAAACCAGACATCATGAATGGACCACAAGAGTTGTGCCTACTTGAAACCCCATTCACACCAATTGTTAATCTGTTGTTGATTACATTAAAAAATTGCTCAACTTATGGCGTGTTTCCCACTTGTAAGAAGCAGCATGTCCTGTGGTGCCCCTCTCATTGGGGCTGGTATCACTACCTATCCAAAGATAAGTTCTCCTCCATTCCCATCCGTAAACATGAATTTGAAAAAAAAAATCTTTGGATGAACCGGCCCATCATTGATTGCCTCCCCATGACCGCACACTTTGGCAGATCTTTCTCAATTCTTCTCCATCTTGAGTGACTTAAGACGTTATAGGAGCACCTTCTCAAACTCTGTGAATCATCATTGAAAAGCAAAGCCAAAAAAGAGCAGGAAAGAAAATAGGTTTCTTCGAATTACAAATTGTGTTTTTTTCATTTTTGACCCCTCATATTTTCAAACTTCATAACTTTCTTATTTTTTATTCATTTTGAATGATTTAAAATGTTATACGAGTGTCACCTGAAGTTCTACAAATCATTTGGGAACTCTAAGAACAACAAAGCAACATACAAAGAATTTTTTGGGTGATCAAGAATTAACCTTATAACATTTGATTGCTGGTTTGTTGGTTTTGAGTTCTTGACCTTCTCTACTTTAGGGGCTATAACTTTTAAAATTCTATTCCATTTTTTATTGCATCAAATGTGCCAATTGAAGGGGTTCAAGTTTTATTTGAAAATCAAAAACAATGAATCCCTCCCTTTGTATTTGGCTTGCTTTGAGCATTTAAGTGTTCAGTCATCAATCGATTTACCTTAATGTGACATGAATTTAAAAAAAATCTTAATATGACATCATTTAAATGTTGGCACTTGGTTCAAACCTTGTGATGGGCCTTAATTTAACGCAGTTGTTTGTTCATAGGGTAAATCGATTAGTGATTGAACATTTAAATGCTTAAGGCAAGCCGGATCCAAAGGGAGGGTTCCCTTGTTTTTGGTGTCTGAATAAAAGTTGAACTGCTTTTCTTGGCACATGTGGCACACTAACAATTGTCAAATACAAATTAGAAATGAGAAAGTTACAGCCCCCCCCAAAAAAAAAGGGATTAAAAACTCAAAAAAAAAAATCCCTAAACAATGCAAAGGCCAATTCCCCAACACTTAAAACAATTCTTGGTATGTTACTCTATTATTATTAGAGTTCAAAGATAATTTGTAAATCTTAAGGTGTGTTGAATTATTTAAAATGAATAAAAAATAAGAAAATTATGAGGTTTGAAAGTAAGAAGGGTCCAAAGAGAAAAAAGAGAAAAAAACACATTTGATAAGTTGAAAAATTTATTTTTTTTCTTGTTATTTTTTCATTACTCCTTTTCCTTTGCACTTCAATATAATCCATTACTAGAGATGTTCTAAAAACAACTTCCATCTACCTTTAGCAATAAATTGGCTTGCACAATATATTATGAATGAATAATTCATTGAATGATAATTTGGGTAATAAATTTGTACTAATCCAATGCTTCAAAAATACATTATAAACTGTAAAAAACATTGCATAATAGAGTTTGGGTTCATATATTGCTGGGACAAGGCATTGTTCAAAATAATGATTATTTTCAATTGTCTAGGTAAATAATCTCTCATTTTATGTTGTCTTATTTTTTATTTTTTATGTTTAAGGAAAAGGAACAATAAATACGTTAGATTGGATGTGAGAAAATTGTTAAATGCCCAAACAAGGGTATAAATGGAGTTGTTTTAAAATAATAAAAACTGTATTTTTATCACCCAATGTTTGTGATTGATGATTCAAACATAAATAAATATTTACATACAATGATTTTGGTAAATTTTAAACCTTAGGAAGTTCATTATGTGTCAGTTTTTTTCCACTACATACATCATCAAAGAAAGTAATATTTGGGGGTAGTATGCAAAGGAACTTTTTATTTTTTTCATGTTGTTGTTATTAATTTTTAATATCTCTTTAAAACTTAATTTAAATTGTATGTTTGCATTGAATGTTGGCATCATTTTAAAACTAAATTAAATTTTAGTTGAAAACATGAAAAGTGATGAAAGAGAAATCATATGTGACTAAAAAATATCAAACATGAAATGTTCAAATTCCATTTTAATGATGAGAGACCGTGTCTTGCACCTAGAAATGTTTCATTTGTTTCCATGAGATTTTTTTTCAAATGATGTTTTTGGATTTCAAAATCAGAGCAAATAAGGTGTGTATTGCAACCTAAGTAAATGCATCATCAAATTGTTACATTTAGGCCTTCATCAAATCCTTGTCGAAACCAAATAAATAGCCCCCCACTAATGTTATCTTTTCTATTTTGAACCTTGAATATAAATTACATTCAAATTATATCTTATTAATTGAACCTACTAACAGCTAATAGATATTATAATTATATATATTTTAACATATTCCTTATCAGCATTCACATCAAATGGACCACATTCTACCGTAGGCCGGTGACACAACAACATATTGGACATATCATACACCATAAATGAATAGAAATGACGTCTAATAGGAAATTAGTTGAGATTTTAATATAAATTTAACAAACTTGAAAATATCATAATGATAATCGAGGCTGTTCAAGTGTTTGTCATGTTGGTTCTGACTAGATGTGAACCAACCTTTATATTTCAAAACCTTAGTTCTACAAGGAAAGAATCACAATTGTTACATATTGAATTATGATATATTAAATTGAATGATAGTATGGAATTTTACATTGGGAAGTTCCAATGGTCATGCTTTGCTATGGTATAATATTTTGTAATTTGAACATAACAAAAAAATGTTTCTTGTTGACATGAATAAATTTTGTTCATTGTTTGTGCATTACCTAATGAAAAATAATAATAAAAAAAATTCCTATACATGTGCATATAAGGGAAATAAACAATAATCAAAGTTTTTCATAACAAAATATGTTTGTTTAACATGTGTTGCATAATTGGTGATTACATATGAATTATGGAAGAAAGAAAAATTGAATAATGATACACTAAAGCCAAATATTTATAAACAATGGTTTCATATTGAAAATAATACTTGTAAATTATGTGCATGTCAAAATTTTTAAGTATTTATTTACAACATCTTCAATTTCTAAAATTAAAACTTTTTTTTGTCATAAAATGTGTTGTTTTAAGTCATATATACTACAAATTTATGTTGTATTAAATCATTTAAAACATTTCCATTGAAATGCAACTTCTTTTCTATTGAGGATTTAAATTGCTTTTCCTTAAAACTTTCACATTTTATGTGTTCATTGATACTCCCTAGATCTAGTTTACTCTCAATTTATTTATTGTTAATCTTTAGGCTTTCATACTAATTATGCATTTGGTTTCCATCACAAACTTTGCCATGCTTTTGTTTCAAGTCTTACACAAGGCTAAAGGTATGGGCAAGGAGCTTCCTCATTATTTGTGATGGGGTCACTATTTAGTCCCCATGTTTCATTACTAGTTGAAGTAGTCCAATATCATACATAGGTTTGTTTTGATGTTGTTAGTAAATAGGTTATAGGTAGCTAAGGAAAGGTGGGTAGGTACTTTATAAGTAAGTAGGTAAGTAACCCTTAAGTAGTTTGCATACCTTTTAGGTAGGCCTATATTGTTGTTTTTAAGTAGGCCTTAGGCAAGTATCCCTTAGGTAGGCCTACATAATACTTAAGTAGTTTATGTAATCCTTAGGTCGCTCTTAAGTAGCCTATGATAATTTTTATGTAGTATGTAATTCCTAAGTAGTCGTTACCTAACCTATGTAAACCTTAAATAGAACTATGTTCTCCTTAAATAAGCTCTAGTTAGCATATGTAGCTCATAAATAGGACCATATGTAATTTACATAGCTCTTAGGGGTAACCCACAATAACCTTTAGATAACTTATAAAACCCTTATAATAGTTTACCGTAATTTTATGTAGGCTACATAGCACCTAGGGTAACTTACAATAGTTTCAGCTAGGTAGGTTACATAGCCCTTATGGTAAGTTACATAACCCTTAGGTAGCCTACTTAGACCTTAGGTTATAAGCTTATGATTGCCCTTAAAAAGGCTTACATAGCTTTTAGGGTAATTTATAGTAGTTTGTAGGTAGGCCACATAGCTATTAAGGTAGCCTACATAGGCCTTACATCACAAAGAATTTTGACCACAATTTGACAATAATAGTTGTGAAAAATTTGTTTATTATAGGTTCATTTTATGTACACATGGATGTCGTGCGTCTAAAACATGTATGAAACACATATAAATCAAATGGAGGATTTTTATTCATAATAAAATTTTGCATCATATTTATACATGCTTCATAAATGTTTTAGATGCATGAAATTTGAGTTTAAATAATATGAACTTATGAAAAATAGATTTCACACACCTACTATTATCAAATCATGACCCAAATTTTTTGTGATGTAAGTTACTTGCATAGTCACTAAGTAAGTTTATATAATTGTTAACCTACATATATAGTCCTTAGGTAAGCCTTTTAGGCAGCCTAGTTAAGCCTATGTAGTCTTTTAATTAAACCTAAATAATTCATAAGTAATGCCTTGTAAACCTTAGAGTAGGCTTTAAGTAGCTTAGGAAACCCCTAGATATTTTTCAACATGCTTATGTTGGGGTTACATAGGCCATTAGATAAACCTAAGTAGACCTATGTTGGCCTTATACATGCTTAGGTAAGCCCAGGTAGATGCTAGGCTAACCTAGCTTACTTAGGTTTATTCATGTTAAAGTAGGTTCACTAAGGTAGGATGAGTAAGCTACTTAAATAAATTAAATAAAATGTTTATTAAAATGTGGTGACAAATTATTTTATATATAAAAAAAATTTGATGCAATGGTAAGAAGTTTGACTTTCAAAGTGAATGTAAGCGGAACAATCCTAAGTCTTGCAACCTACTTTAAGCTAAGTAACATAAATGCTTGTAGGCTAAGTTGTTTAAGGTGCATGTTTTTAACCTTAGCCTAATTTAACCTAGCTTAGGCTCCTTAAGCTAAGCTGATAGGTGAGGTTGCCTTGTTTAACCTAGGCTCCTAACCTAGCTTAGGAACTAGTAAGCTAGTCTAATAAATTAACTATTAGTGAATTCATTATGTTTGTAAGTATAAACATTTTCTCCAAATTAGTGCAAACAAAGAATTCAGTAATAGTTGAAACTACACATACTTAACCATTGCTCAAAGGTTTGGAGCAAGGAAAGAGAATGCTTGCAACATTTAAAGTACCCTTAAAACACGTTATCTTCTCATGTAGTTACTATATGTTCATTTTAAGACTTCAGGAAGTGCATTTAGACCATTCTAGTTTGTTTTGAAAATTCTCTTGATGTTACTCTAGTTCCATGATATTGATGATTGCTAAAACACCGATGGCACCCCAATGTCATCCTCCAATACATGTCAATGTCACAAACTTGGGTTAGTGCCTTCCAGTAGCATACGTGATAAAAAATAACTTCAATTCTTGCTCTGCATCCAAACTTGCTAACTCTCCGCCTCCTACACAAAAGACCATAAATTACCTGAACTATATACATCACATTCATTCTTATGTCTTTGTGCGAGGATCTAGTCCAATGCAATCTTTTAAGGATTTTCTGCACCTTTGTTAGGCCTGTGTCTTTTCACTCAAATTGTGCATCATTGACAAAACTCAACTATGCCACTTTATTATGCATTGGAAATTCAATCGCCCACCCAACATGGAGTCCAAAACCCATGCGGATCTTGTACCCTGATCCAAGCCATACACTGATACAAACGCATCATTGACCTATGTTACGGAGACCATAAGCAGCACTCATCTGCAAAGCAAATCAGTACAACACACATCTGAGCCTAATATCAACAATCAGTTCTACACTTCATCAAGATGGTTTAGTTAGAAGAAAAGCAAAAATACTTGCCTGGCATATGTTTTTGGATAGCAGGGTGCATGGCAAATTCAGCAAGTGATTGTGATGTTTCAATGCACAAAATAATGTCCAGAAATGATTGCAGTGCCCGATCTGCAAATGATGTGCCTCTTGTCTACATAGCATCTCAAGAAACCTCAACCGAATTAGTGAACTAATCTATTGCCATACTGATAATGAGGAGATCTTACAACCTAACTCTGTATCTGAAGCAGCTTGCACAAACAAGAAGATCCTTGCATGCCATTTTCCATCAGTTATCATTGGTGGATATGACTCGTGTAGAATTGAAAATGAGTGAGTCAAGACTGTCATGAACACAAATTAGCTGTCACAATGCAACTTGAATCGTCTCTAACAGTTTTGGGTATTGTAATTTAGGGACATACTCTGTACCTTGTTGGTATTGTCTGCTGCAGTCTTCTTCCACAATCAAAACGGCATCACCAATATTCTTGTTTGGGAACCCTTGATGCAGGACCACTTTGTTGTGCACAACATCGGTGATTTTGTTCACAAACATGATCACATCCTCTTGCAGGCACTCAGTGGCATCAGTGAAGTTACAAATGTCACAAAACCCAAAACATGCTCGGATCTTTTTACCAGGAACCATGGCTGTGATCTCACACAATGCACTGTTTTGAACCATGTTGATGGTAAAGCTCGCACATTTGGGAAGAGAGTTTTCTTCTTCAACAAATTTGACTTTTGTAAGCTGGAGGGATTGATGCTGGAGAAATATGGTGCAATTGTGGGATTGCAAGTCTCTTGGCCTTAACTCTAGCTTATTCCCTGAGAGCCAGAACACAGGGTTGGGAAGCTGACCATTATGGTGCAGTATGTGTTTAGTATCACTATGAGGCTTGGGGCTTGAACATGATGAGACAGGTTCTGTGGGGACCATAGGTGTAAGCAGACAAGGGGTTAGATATAATAGAAGTTTTTTATGGGATTAGACAGCTGTTGTTTGTTGATTTCTTATGGTGATTGGTGTGATTGCAACCACAGCCAGCGGCGAAAGTGAAGCTCGCAGTAGAACAAATTTGGCAACACGTCCGTGAAGGTGAATTTGATGTATGACAAAGTTTCTACCTGATGATTTCTTACCCTGCACACTCTTCTGCTACCACTTGGATTGCAGCCCCCTTGTTTAATCCTGCAGCTCAGTGTCTACTTGTTCATAGATATGGGGGATGTAGGATCTGCCTCCAGTCTAATATGATTATCCATTGCAATCTGTTGGTGTGCAGTATGATAATGTGATGAAACTCACTGATGACTCCACTCTTGGCAAGCTTGCATTTTTTAATTCAAGATTTTTCTTAGAAAGAGAGAACCAGCTTCTGGTCTTAGTCTGCAAACCATATGACCTCATGGATCTCACCCCACAAGCTGGCATATCTGGCACAGTATAAGTAGAAACCAAAGATCATAGACAAGACACAGGAACCCAGCCTACCTGTGAATAGCTCATTAGCAGTGATATTCACTAATCAACAAAACTTGATGTGTTGCCATGGTCCCCTTCATGTTGTTCATGTGCAATGACTGCATTTTGAAAGATTGGTGTAGTTTGATGCTGGTGGTATTTTGCATATTTTGAGTTTGTATATGCATGTCAATGGATCTATGTATTTCTGGTTGATAAAATTGTGGGGAGTTGCATGTCATCAAGAGCAGGAGAATCAGATGTGAAGGCATGCATTGCAGTTCTTCATTTCTTCGTTGCAAGTTCTGCCAAGTTTGATGTTGAAGAATCAACTCTGGCTCGTGAACTTCAACAGCTTGGCTTGCCAAAAGGTTTGTTGAATGTTTTTCTCTTCAGGCATGTTTTGAAAATAATGACATCTGGTCATGGTCTAGTTAACTTTCTGAGATGTGTTTCTTTGGACTGTCTGGGGTAGTCAGAGCAAAGTGATGCTGTGGTGAGACCATATTGGGAGAACAAAGAGGCATTGGAGAGCAAATTTCTCCAACAGAGTCTTCAATCTAAGCCTTCCTTTGTAATTGTCCAAGTTCAAAGTCCATACTCAGCTCCATGGTGGATCTAGTGAAGGCTCTGGATCATTACCTCGTGACTGAATTTTGCTTCCAGTTTGGATGAAGCAAAGGTGATGGACACTCTACTCATTTGCTGTAGCCTTTTGGTTGTGGATCCCATGCCCAGTTTGGGGAAGGGCAAGTTTGGAGAGAGGGAGAGAGAAAAGAAGGGAGGGGTGGGTGGTTTGGTTTTTGACGTTTTTGGGGATATGGCAGTACCTGCAATTCTAGTTAGTGCATGGCAAGCAGAAATTGGGGAGTCAAAGAAGGTCATAATGCGATTGCCAACATCCAACAAAGACAGCGAAAAAGTGAAACAGAGTGGCAACAAGGATCTCCTTGTTACTTTGACTGCTGAGAAGTTCCAGACTCCATTACATGGTCATTTTCCTAACAGTTATCCCTATCAGTGCTTCAGTTCTTTGGGAATGGTCTTGTTTTAGAACAGTATGACTATATGGCACGATGTTGAGTTTATGATGGTCAGGAGGAGGGTCACCTGGAAGTGTGGCATGTTGTACATTAGGTCCAATTGTGGACAGATCTCACAAGTTCTAAAGAGAGTAAATGTGCCAAGTAAGCATAGTCCATCTAGCAACAGCTGAGATTTCCCCTACTGACTGATTGTGGAATCATTGTTGCAGAGTTGAAGACTGCAAGGGCTTTGATGGATGAATACTCATGAGAGTTTTGGCTGGTCTGCTACTTCTATGTCTGTAATATTGGTCATGATTGCATGAGATTTTGCTATCATAATCTGATAAGAGCTTCTCCACAGTTGATGGGGAGCGAATGCTGCAGGAGATATTTGTTGGCTAGGTTGTCCCGAGTTGGCAGTAAATTGTATATTTGTCCACAGGACACCTAAGGCAAATGTAGATGCAAGGGGAGATGGGTGGCATGCTGAATATGAATGTGTCAAATCTCAAGCCATCATTGTCCAGCTTTTCTCTCATGGCATCCAGAGGTGGAGACTGCCACCAAGGACTCTCCTAGGTACCAAATGGCCTGTCAATGTTGTCTGTAAGGATGGCTATTGATACATACACAGTTGTAGCAAAGGAGGAAGCTGCTGGAATTGTATCCAGTTCTGTGCATTACTCAATTGAGTTGTTTTCCATAATGCACAGAACTGCACAACTGGTCTCTGGTTTATGAGTAGAAATTGCTGTTGTTGTGTAAAGACTCAGTGTGCCCTGTTATCATCCCTGTTCCCAATCAAAGGATGATAACAGGGCTTGGAAACTGAGTTAGTTAGACACACCAGGAATGATCTTATGGACATACCAGATTAGATGTTGTAGCCTTGTACATATCTCAGCAGGTGATTGTAAAAGTTTGTAGAATTTTCAAACCTGACTGGGTGTTTGTCTTTCTTCACATATTGAGAGCCTTGGGAGTGTGTGCTTTGGTCCCATCAAATGGATTTCTAGGACATTACCTCTCATATGACCCCTCTTAGAACAAACTGAGAGAATCAGAGATGTACCTAGAGTTTGCTTCATACATGTGGCAATCTGCCTTTTTGACCATTGTCTTTTCCTAGGGAGATTGTGGTGAAGCAGCCTACAAGGTTGAATGGTCTCTTTTTGTACACATGCAGATGTGGTTGTGACCATTGTCTTTTCCTAAGGAGATTGTGGCCAAGTAGCCTACAAGGTTGTATGGTCTCTTTTTGTACATATGCAGGTCCAGCTGTCAGTTGTGCACCCATGCCATAACACAAAAGGTGGAGACTGGATTCAACTTCAAATTTGAGTGAATTTTTGGTCTGATTTGTAGTTGCTGAATGAGATCCCTCCATTTGTCAGACTGCAGATTTATTTCTTGTGGCTAATACATTTCCATGGGTCTACAATGACATCCCTCCAGTTGTCAGTCTGCAGACTTATTTCTTGTCCCATTTGATCCACACTTGGTCTTAGGATTTGATTTGCAATGTTGGGATATACCCTCATCCACATTTTGTCAGTTTTACATGAAAATTGTGGGTAAGTTATACCAACAGTGGTGGTGAAGAAACCAAAACTTCCAGATATGATCGACCTTTCATATCAGGTATAGTTTGTTGGATATTAACCAAGTTTTGTTACAGATCTACAGCTACAGACACCCAATTTATTATGTTTGATTTTTCCACAGATTTTGTTTACATCCACATTTCAGTCTTATCTAGTTTGTGGACTATTTATTCTTCTAAGATACATACATGGGTTTAGAAACAGCATGTTTGTTTCTGTTGGTTTACAAGAAGAATTCAAGGGCTGTTAAAAATCAGCATTAACATTTCCACAAAGAGTAATATCAATTGACAGGACATGGTATTAAATGAGCTTATTTTTTCAGTTGTGTGAACCAATAAGAATATACTGCAGACATTGAAACACATATTTGCAGAGGGACAAATTACCATATCAATGACAATTAGTTTGAATTGCAGATAATGAATTCCATATTTGCAGAGAAAATGGATGAATTGCCATATCAATGGCCAATGTCAAATTACATAAGTTACAAGAAAGAGGAGAGGAGAAGGATTCTAAAATCTCTATGAAAAATGTTAAATTCCAAATGTTACAAAAGATGAGAAGGGATTCTAAAATGGGTCCGTTACAGGTTATTTGTGCTTGCTAAGACTACAAATCAATGTAAGAATTGAATACCAGAATTTTGACCAAATAAAAGTTAGGTCTATCTGAAATTTTCGGCTTCTGTGCTAATTCTCTTCCTTTACAAGAGAGTACTCATTTTCTTCAAAAATATGAAACAATTTTTGCACGATCATTTTCTCATCTTCTTTCCCAGACGCAATAGTCTTTTCCAGCTGCAGCGATGTTGAATTCCTCTGGATTCGGAGTCAAATCTCCCATATCGAAACAAGAGCCAATTTTGACCACTACCCGATAATCAATGGTGGCCACATATAAATCATTCTCTGCTGCAACTATGTGACATTTGCTGTTGGCTTTGATATCATTCCTCTTTCTAACTTCAATCAAACTCTTGATCTCTTCCTTCAGGCCCCAGTCGTAGAAGTGGTCATAGAACTGCACATTGTGAAGAAAAAGCTCAGTCACATGAGTGTATACTAGTACTGTTATGGTCTCTTTATGGAGCTTTTGAACAGATCAATTTGAGGAGAATCCACAATAGAGAACTAGCTAACGATTACTTTAAAGGAGAGAGCTTACAATGCAAGGTGTTCCTGGATGTGTCAGAATGTACGCATATCCTTGCATGACTTTATCACCAGGGAATGGCCAGTGGCCTTGCGTGGAGCCTGTATCATGATTGTCGATGAATGTCACTGCCTTCTCAGGCCAGTAGCCAATCATACCAGGAGGTTTGCTGTTTCCATCCCTCAATCTCCATAGCTGCCCATTGACAGCTTCTTGTAAAATACCCTTGGTAGTGAAATCGAAGGCTGTTGATTTGCCTTTTGTATCATTCACCCAATTAACAAGCTGTTGTCGGTGACTATCCTGGTTATATTCAAGGCCAGATTCACCATAGTTCATGCTTGACCAGAACTCTCCGACTGCAAACTCTGGAAGAGTGTGCTTCACATAGTGTCCAACAAAGTAGCCAGCATACCCTTTTGCAAAATCAAATCTCCAACCATCAAACCCAATGCTATGTTTCAACCATCTCATCCAGTCAACGAGTTCTCTTTGAACTCGATTGTTGGTGTGATCAATGTCTGGAGCTGCTCCAAAAGCTTCTCCTGTATCCGGGTTTCCAGTGCCGTCACCGTAAGTAAAATCATCCCCAGCTATGGCCCATGGACCCCAGTCAAGACGATCATCAGGTGTACCTCCTTCAAAGATAGCCCATACACCTCGATCATCTTGTGACTCTGCACACCTGTGGTTTACTACAATATCAGCACTACACCTAATCCCTTGAGCATGGAAGCTGTCAATGACGTTCTTAAGCTTCTCTTCATTTCCGTATTTGCAAGCATTTAGATCATACAATCTCCCTGGCATATACCCTGCGCAAAAGAACAGTCCCAACATCATTTTTTTGCTTTGTCAATCGTTCCCATAAAAATTTTCTTTAGGCAGATTGGCAATGACTACACTCAATATATCCTTCATGCTGTTGCATCACAATTGGGACCAAAAGTGCTCCAAAAAGCAAGTCATGTTCTGAACACAAGTCTTCTCATTATGACTGGAAGATGCTGCAAGAGGAGAGCTATAAATCAATTCTGTACAAAGAACCTTGTGCTGTTGCTTTACCTTGAGGAGCCACAGAGTGACTGGATGGAGGCAACCACACATCTGTGATTCCAGCTGCAGCCAAATCCTCGGCTGTCTTTGCAAGAACATCATACCAGCATGAACTTTTCCAGGACTCCCAGTTAAAACCCTGCACATAAAACCGCCACTATTTCATCAACAAGGCTGATGATGGACTAGATTACCTATTACTTCTCTTACCAAGTCCCTCTTCTTGCTTCCAGTCTTTGGAGCACAGTAGACTTGTGTGTGACAAATTTCAGCTGCTGTTGACATTGAATCTGCTGCTTATATAATCCTAACTTGGATCAATCAAGCTGTGGACTTGCTGGATGGAGCAACTGCAGCATGCACAAATAAAAAAAAGAAAAAAAAAAAATTCGTGGGCTGGCTGCAGTTAATACTTGTGTTTCTCATGTAGAGAATGAAGAATTTCGAAGTACCTGAAACATGATAATCTTCAGTGGATCAGCCTTGATCTGTCCACCTCGAGACTCTGTATGCTTGTATAGTTCATCCATTTTCTGCTGTTCTGTTGGAGCTTCCACTGATTTTTTTCTCTCCTCTACTGGTGCTACACTAGCTTCAGGAGCTTCCACCACTGCAGCTACAATCTTCATAGATCTGGATCTCCTTCTTCTGCTGCGAGGTGAAGTGCTTCTAACGTTTTTGGAGGCGGAAAGATGAGAACAAAAGCTAATGGCTGTCAGAGATGAATCACTGGGCAACAACACTCTCAGTCTGCAGCTAGCTGATTGAAAGGGCTCATGGGTGGTAGTTGTAGTAGTAGCAGCAGCAGCACACGATGAGCTTGATGGTCTGGAAGAGGATGTAACAGGAAGGAATCCATGCAGTTTGCCTCCTGTATGAGGAACAACTGCTTGTTGTTGCAACATGGATGCCATGGTGCAGAACAGAACTCCTTATGAAGACAATTCTAATCACACACTAGTCTACAAAACCCAATTGCAGCAAAATAAATCTACAATGGAGTGCGATGACAATCTCTCTCACAATAATTCTCGACAAAAGTTCTCGCACTTTGGCAGCAGGAGCAGGCAGCAGCAGGTACTGTACACAAAGAGCGACGAAGAGAGAGGACGATGAAGAGATCACAGCAGCGACACTCTTTGTACTGGTCCTTAACCACAGAACTAACCGTGGTTAGTTTCACATACCACGGAGAAAGGTTAGCTTGGGTGACGAATCTCAACCGTTGATCACTATCTTTCCTTCCACGTGTCAAGTCCTGCTTTGAGGGAAGCGGCGATCCGCCTATCAGAGAACGTCCTGTTTACGGGGGACTGGAGTGGAAGTGGGCCGCTAGCTTTTGACAAGTGGCAGGAAAAAAAAAACTTGACAGGCGTCCAGAGAAAGTGTCGGATCTTTTGAATCCAAGTGCCATCTTCTGATTGGTTGGCTGGAGTGATTTAGCAGCCACGAACACACCAAAACCTCCAAGAGATTTTTGAGGCCATCCAGTTGGATGAAACCCTAACTTTGAAACCCCTTTCACACTCTTAGAACCCTCAGCTATAGGGAGGTTAGGTGGGTAGTAGTGCTGGTTCACTCTAACCCTGATTAGTTGGATTTCGGGTTATCGATTAACCAATGGAAAGATTTTGGATTTTGTTGAATTGAAAATGTTATGATCCACGTGGTGATTTGCTATTGGTTGGGTTCTTTAAGCGAAAAGGTCTTTGATGTTGAAAGCAGTGTGGTGGGCGAATTGGTATTGGATGGTCCGGATTTAGAATCGTCTTCTTCTCAACCGTTGCTTGTTGTCAATATCGAAGTCGTTGAAAAATTAAATCTGACGGTCGAGGTGTGCAGAGACGTTTACGGTTGCTAATAGCATGCCCAAAGGCAGCAATAAATTGGTCTCTAAAGTACTTTTTGTATGAAGATTTACAGAAAAGTACTCTGAATCTTCTTTGGGCTGGTAAATATATGCACACGTTCACAGTGCCCTGCAAGAGGTGTCTGTTGACTGTTTCTCAACAATAAACTTTTTCTTTCTTTCTTTTCTTTTAATTTAACGTCAATACTCGGACCAGAGAGATCCATTTGACGACAATTACAAAGTTGACTTGATCAAAACACTCCTGTTGTCTAGGCAAGAAACTAAGTACAA
>Ga0116231_10004252_pt1 | contig 29061 bp, 28 predicted proteins | sample S1TSphgellanicum_2_FD_89695 | JGI IMG/M metagenome (GOLD analysis project Ga0116231, IMG submission 89695) | Host-associated microbial communities from peat moss isolated from Minnesota, USA - S1T2_Fd - Sphagnum magellanicum MG | ecosystem: Host-associated > Plants > Peat moss > Unclassified...
TATTTTTTTCATTTTTGTGAAGAAAGCAAACTGGAAAAAAATTATTCTCAAAAAGGTTTAGCAAATTTTTTACATAAATTTTGACAGTTTTTTTTAATCAATTTTGTGTTAAAACCCCTTTCACAAAAAAAAAAAAAAAAAAACTATGTTCAGTTCAAAACTTGTCATAGCTTGTTGACTACATAAAAGTGGTTAGCTCACTTGGTGGTTTTATTACTACCTTGGTGTTAACAACCCACTACACTAGCCCACACTTATTTACATACGAACCCACTCTCAGACAGGTAAGGTCTATGAGACCAGCTGGTGAATAGAGTTATCCGTAGTAAAGTCACCCTGTCTTTGGGCCTCCTTTCACCCCCTGTCTCATCTTTCAGCAATAGTTGCAAAGTAAGGAAATTTTTATTAAATCTTAGCATGAAATGCTGAAACTCAGCATCTAATGCACAAGGTTCGAGAGTCACTATAGTAGATGTACAGGTAGGAGCAGTGGAAATATATGTAGCAGCAGTGGAGGTGCTCAGGAAAAAAGAAAGACCGGATGAAACTCAAGGTTCAAGAGTCACTATAGTAGTTGTACAGGTAGGAGCATTGAAACTATATGTAGCAGCAGTGGAGGTGCTCAGGAAAAAGGAAAGACAAGGATGAAACTCAGTTTCCTACCAAAATTGATGGTTTTCTGAGTTTTATCCCCCCTTGAATGCTAGCGCACTTTTTTGCAGGTTTTTTTGAATCTCACCCTGTGTATGACCAAACTCAGGGTTCTGGTGCTCTGGGATAACATGTATCAAAAATTTCAAGAGAAAACCAAAATCCTGCAGATCTTGATATCAGCATGTAAAGCATCCCCAGAATCAGATCCCTATAGCTTCAATACATAGTTCATTGCAAACTGATAACAATAGTAATCAATTTTGATGCCAACGAGTGAACAGCTAACATCAATTAAGATAACTCAGGCAAATATATTTTGACCAAAAGACGCAGGCAGCTTCTAAATTTGATTCAAGAGAAATTCAAGTGTCCAATTGCTGCTGCATCATGAGAAAGATTATCAACCCATAGCCACTACTCACAAGTCACTCAAAAATATGCAGTGCCCATGGAAGAAGAGCTACATGAAAAATGAAAAAAATTCGTGGCCAATTGCATCACGGAATAAAAATCAAAAGATTGTCTCAAGACCTAAGCCTTACATACTCAACCGAAGCTAGCAACACTCTGATGAAATCAACACCCTAACTTTGTACTCCCATTATTAATGGGTAACAACTCTTCTCTTGGTTACAAGCCAATATGGATGCTCCTCAATATGGATGCTCCTCAGGTTCTCACCAAACCCAGACCAAGTGGATATGGTACCATCTTGCCGAACCTAGACCAAGCAGATATGGTATCATTGCAAGTCCATGTGAATGACCATAATGTGGGCACATGGATATCACTCCTGTAATGCTAAAATGCTACATCAGATGTAGGTTTTTGTGGAATCGGTGATAGCCACCATGTTCTATGGTATCACATACCATTGTATCTATCAATAGAGACACTCCTGGAAACCTTACATGCCCACCCAACTCTAGTACTAACTATCTGGCATGCATCTACTCTACTTAGTAGCAACCTACCTACCTGCCTACCGACCTATCTCTGTCCATGACCTTTTTCTTACAAGGTTCTCTAGTTCTCTAGCCAACTGCATATGTCAAAGCTGCAAATTTTCTGTATCACAACCTGTGAACAAAACTGGTTTTGAATTCTCAATGTACACTGGCATCTTCAAAGGATATCTTTAGTTTCTTGCATACTGATGTATCTGGTGTATTGGCGTTATGTGGCATATTGGCATATTCATGCAAAAGGGAATCTGCAAGTTTCACCTTGTTTTTTGCTTTCCAGATTCTGCAACTTACCACCCCAAGAGGTGGCCATGGCTAGGGCATAAGACTAGTCCAATGCAAGACTTGGGATGAATCAAAAGCATTCTATGTAGGCTGATGTTTGCATTCTAGTATGAGAATGGTGTGTAGCTTTGAGAATCGTATCTTGCAGACTGTGGGCTGCTTTGGGGCTTGTTTTCAGATCCTGGCTGTTGTTGTCTGGATGATGGTGCTTCTGCTTCATTGTCTCTCATGTCCAAAACCACCGGATGAATTTCTTGGAGCATGTGCACTACTTCTACCATAGTGGGGCGCATATCTGGCACATCGTCGACACATACCATTGCCACTTGTAGCATTTGCAGCATTTCCTCCTCAATGTTATGGTACTTCTTCAGCTCTGCATCATACACTTTGGCTATCCATACCTCCCTTACAACTGACTGTACCCAATGAGGTAGATCGCCACTGCTGCCTTCATCATTCATCAAAGACTGTACAGGTGTCTTTCCTGTCAGCAGCTCCAGCAACAGCTAAAAAAAATTCCACCCAGAATCCACACACACAAAACAAAAGCGAATCAGATTCTGAAGCATTGCATATGAGAGATGGTAAAAACCCACCCACCACCTTGACAAAATTCAGTTTACACACTAACACTAGAAGCAGAACATGGGCAGCATTTCAATACACCAACAAGCATCATCCAACCCCACTTGAAAGTGGTAATAGGCATTGTTCTGGCATCATCCAACCACACTTGGATGTGGTAATAACAGCAATCCAGAAAAGAAACAATTCCAATTGAAATTGCTGCACTGGGATGGGCAGATTGCAAAGAAAGCGAATGATTGTTTGATGCATCAAGCACACAAAGCTTACCACTCCAAAGCTGTAAACATCCGATTGTGGCGTGAGCTTCCCAGTTTGTGCGACTTCAGGTGCTTGATAACCAACAATCCTAGAGGCGACAGGACTATTGGCGAGGAGCTGCAGTAGCCCAAAATCTGAGATTCCTACCTCCATATCACTATTGAGTAGTACATTGGAGGATTTGATGTTCCCATGTACATACATGCAACCACCATCACTGCCTCCTCCTCTTCCTCCTTCATGAATGCAAGCAATCCCAAGAGCAGCTCCAAGTGCGATTTTACATCGATTTCCCCAATCCAAGCATGTCCGATTGTTGCCTGTAAAGCAAAAGCAGGTGCAAGCAAGCAAGCGCATACAGTCGCATCAACATCCATTTACACCCAAAAACACAATCTCTTCACACCTTTCCACAAATTCACACTCACAAATGAACGACCTAACAACAGAAGAAGAAGAAAACTGGTATGAATCAAAGCAGAAGAGGAAGCTACAACAAGGCTGGCAGCATTGAAGAAAGCTGCATTGCAACTGCTGCAGCTGCAATCTCTTCCTCCTTGTCAACAAGCTCCAAAGAAAGCAGCAGTAAAAGGGTTTGTGCACTGATGAAGAAGGGACAAATCTCTGATGCTCCACAGGAAAGGAACACAACAACAACAACAACAAGGATTACCATGGAGATTTGAAGAGAGGCTGCCCAAGGAGTAGTAGTCATAGACAAGAAGTTTTTCTTCCTTGGAGAAGAAATAGGCATGCAAGGGAACGAGATTAGGGTGCTTGAGCTTGGCCACAATGTCAATCTGCAGTTGGAAATCCTTTCTTGCCAATGTTGCATCCTTCAGTCGCTTCACAAATACAGCAGCAGTGGGGGAGGAGGAAGCAGAACCGCCACCTCCGCCACCAGCAACAGCAGCATAGTGGTGATGGTGGGTGTCATCAAGAATTGCTTTGTAGGCAGTGCCGGCAGTGCTTTTACCCACAACCTCGGCAGAAGCTCGCAACAGATCCTCCAAACTGAAGCTGAAGCGCGTGCCTTGGACCAACACCAGCTTGCTGTTCCATTCCTGCAAACCTTGATGCTCAGCGATGGTGTAGTCTTGGTGCTGCAGCTGCTCTTCCTCCCCCTCCGCTTTGTCCTTCACAGCATCAGCAGCAGCAACAACAGCAGAAGACCTACTCCTACCCCTCACGCGTTTCCCTTGAGAACCCACAATGGGTTTGTTGTTGAGCTCCTCTTTGAGCTGCTGTTGCTGCTGCGACTTAGAGACGTCGTTCGCAGCGGCCGCAGCAGGCTTACCCTTCACGCGTTTGCGTTCTTGTACAGCAGCAGCTTGCCCACAGATTGCTGCAGAGTCGTGGTCGTCTTTGTGTTGCTGGTGCTGCTTCTTCGGGCTGTCTACCTTGTGTTGCTGGTGGTGCTTCTTCGGGTTCTCTTCCTTGTGTTGCTTTGCTGCTTCTGCTTGCCGGCCAGTTCGCGTCCAGTGACACAAGAGCAAAGCAATGGTGATGAGAACCAGAACTGCAATGCCGCCTAGCACAATACCCACCTCCACCCCCGTTCCTAGTCTCTTTTTGCTATTCCTCCTGCTGCTGCGAGCTGATGGTGGAGGCGGAAGGAGTCGTCGAGGAGGAGTCTGAGGAGCTTGTAAGGGGGCACCAGTGGCAGCAGGAGGAGGAGGAAGAGAACGACATGGGACTGTTGTGGGTGGTCCGCAGATGCCTTGATTGCCGATCCATGAAGACAAAGGGAATTGGATCAAGGTGCTGGGGACAGGACCAGACAAGTTGTTGTTGGCAACGGAGAACCGAGTGAGATTCACAAGATTGAGCACAGGGACATGGCCTGAGAAAGAGTTGTTCTGCAGATCAAGCAGAAAGAGATGCGAGAAAGCGTTGATGGAATCGGGAATAGGTCCATTGAGCTTGTTGAAGCTCAAGCTCAAGTGCGTGAGACGATGCCACAATCCCCAAAAGGAAGAAGAAGAGGAAGAAGACAAAGGACCCGAGAATCCATTGTTGTCAAGGAACAGAGCTTGCAAGCTAGTGCAGTTGGCGAGCTCTTCTTCCGGAAACGCACCCGTGAGCATGTTGTGATGAAGACTTACCACACGAAGCTGGTCCAGTAATGATAAGCTTCCGGAGGGAATGCGACCTGCTAAGCCTGCTGCAGGTAGCCGAAGCTTGTAAACACGACCTCGTTCACAGCTGACACCTGCCCAGGAAACACAAACTCGTGTTGCATTCTCCCACGAGCTTAGCAGCTTTCTTGTTGGGTCCACAGCATTCCTGAATACTTGCAACCCCACTACATCCGTCTGCAAACTCCCTTGCGCATCAGCTGAACTCACTACCGAACTCATCAACAACAACAACAAAAAGGAACAAAACCTCATTGATCCTTTTCTTATCCCACTCTTTCTATTCTCCTCCTCCTCCTTCTTCTCGTCCTTCTCCGGACCCATAACAACCACAACAAGAGTATGACCAGCACTGTCTCCTTCTTCTGGTCCGTCATCCATCATCTGGCAAGAAACAAAACTCTGGGCTCCATCAGAACATGTTGTTGTTGTTGTTGTGCTCTTCTTCTTCTTGTGTCCATCTGTGCAGCCACAGCAACAGCAACATTGTTCTCCAGAGCTCCTTGGACGCTGCATGTGGGCATGCAGGAGGTTCCTTGATTAGAGCTGACGCTACGGCTGCTCGCTCGCTGGACAAAATGGCGATCGATGCGACGGACGTCGCGCAAGACAGACACACACACACGGACACAGAAACAGACACAGAAGAGAACACACGAGAGACAGAGAGAGACACGGGCAGACACAGAGAGACAGAGAGAGAGACACAAGAGACAAGAGAAGGAAGGGACGGGCTGATCCCAAAAAAATCCCCACCAAAAAACTTATACACAAAAATAGAGGGTCCTTAGGGTCTAAGGTTTAGGGACCCTATAGGCCCTACCAGCATTATTACTGGAATAAGTAATAAGTACCCACGCAAGTGAGTAGGAGCCAAGGCAGGCCTGATTCTGGTAATGCCTGTGGTTGAGGGCGTTGCATGGTGTAATAAAATAAAACAAAATCAATGACCCTTTTTTTAATTAATTAAAAATTTTAAAAATTGGGTGATACCTGGTGGGCATGAAAGGAAAATTAATTAAAATTTTTTAATTAAAAAAAGTATATTAAAAATAAATAAATAAATAAAACAATGTGGGGTATTATGGATGATGATGTTCTCTTCACTTCCATCATGCACATCGGTCCCAATGAGGTACATCCTTCAAAATCAACCAACAATGTTTCATCAACTAGAAGATTTTAGCCAAATTTGGCTATAGACCAGATATGAAATCTTTGAGTTGATTGTTCAAAATCCTCTAGTTCAAAATTAGCCAACAATGTTTTATCAATTAGAAGATTTAGCCAAATTTGGCTATAGACCAGATATGAAATCTTCTAGTTGATTGTTCAAAATCCTCTAGTTCAAAATCAATCAACAATGTTTTATCAATTAGACGATTTAGCCAAATTTGGCTATAGACCAGATATGAAATCTTCTAGTTGATTGTTGAAAATCCTCTAGTTTAAAATCAATCAACAATGTTTTATCAATTAGAAGATTTAGCCAAATTTGGCTATAAACCAGATATGAAATCTTCTAGTCAATTGTTCAACCTCTAGTTCAAAATCAACCAACAATGTTTTATCAATTAGAAGATTTAGCCAAATTTGGCTATAGAGCACATGCAAAAGTAAAATTTTTAGTAACCCTTTATATATTGGCTACCTGTTGGAACCAAGGTTCTATTTTTTCAGTTTTGTGACGGAGGTGAATTGGTGATCATCCACAAGTGGATTTAGCCATATTTGGCTACATATTAAAGGGGAAAGCACAAAACTTTTGGAAGCCTACTATATTTTGACAACATACTAGAACCTATCATCTAAATCTGGCAATTTGAATATTATTTTCTTTGAGATATGGTGAGTTTGTAGAAATCCAGCAATTTTTTGAAAAATATTTTGAAATATTGCAAATTACGGAAATTTCTTTCACAAAAATATTGTGTGTGTGTGTGCAAGTGTTTTTCTTTTCAATTTTATGATGTAGCCAAATTGGCAATTGACAACAAGAAGATTTAGCCAAATTTGGCTGTTGACCAAATATGAAAGAATTTTTTTTTTAAAGAATCATTTATTGTTGGAGAATTCTGGCAGTTTTTAAAATTTGAAAAATGGCATATTAGGGCCAATTTATTCACCAAAAAAAATCTTTTGTATGTGTTGAAATTATATTTTTCAGGTTTAAAAATGCAAAAATTTGCCCCCCAAAAAAAATCATCACTACTAAGTTGTGGATTTTTTGGCAAATCACTCCACACATTAATCGATAAGGACCCTCTCATGAAACCGACATTTGAATTGATTTGAAAGGAGATGCAGTTTTAGTAGTGAACTGAAGGAAACCCTAAAAACTGGATTTCATTCGGAGTTGTTAATCATGGAATCCCTAAACTGGGATTGCATTGGGAGTTGTGAAATATGGAATTTCTAAACTGGATTGTATTGGGACTTGTAACTTGTTTCCTTTGGAAGCAAAATTTTGTAAGGAGATATGGGTATAGGTAGTTATTAGGGTTTTGGGAAGACTCTTAAAATACTTTCTTTCCCATGGAAAATTTTGTAGGGATTTATGAGTAAAGGTAGTTATTAGGGTTTTGGGAAGATTTTTAAATGTTTCCCTTTGGAAGCCAATTTTGTAAGGATTTTTATGGGTAGAGGTAGTTATTGGGGTTTTGGGAACATTCTTAAAATGTTTTCCTTTGGAAGCCAATTTTGTAAGGCTTTTATGGGTATGGGTATAGTTATTGGGTTTTGGTAAGATTCTTTAAAGCCCTCTAACTATGGGCTATGGACTTTCATAGTGTATGATCACCTACACTCGTACCTTCACCTTCTTGAGTGAGGCCTCTTAGTGCATGTTTCCACAATTGTGGCTCACACGTTATTTGCGAGGATCCTCACTTACCTAATTAGGGTTTTCATGGCCACAAAAATGAAATTAACACCTACATTTAACCTAGGAAATCTCATCAACTTGAAGACCTCTAAACCCAATGCTTTTTCCTAAACCCTAAAGCCTAAATCCAATGCTTTTTCCTTGAACCCTATTTCTTCTTCTTGGATTCTCTTATAATAAAGCACTTGGAGAAATTTTCCATACATGTATTTGAAGGGCACCTTATGTTGCGACACGCAACTATCCCCTCCAAGAAAATAAGAGGAAAAAGCTTAAGCCTTCTATTTAGTAGTGGGAGCCAACAAGAAAAGTAATGGTGCATTCACACTTGATGTTAAATCAATGTTAAATGAAAATCTAGGTGGCATCCTAGGTGGCACCCAATCTTAAATGGGCAATAGCTTAATGTTAATGTGAATGTTAGTATAACATAAAAATCTTCATTATATAATTAAGTATAAGTCTTAAATGACACTAGTATGGTGTTAAGGGACTCAACACTAGAGTCCCTAACACCAAAGTGTGAACGCACCTTAAGAGAGTGCTCTTGTCACCTCCTAATCTACATGATATATATATATGCTTATGATAAGGTTCACCTTGTGCTTTATTGTGGGAATGAAGGGTTTAGGGTTTAGGGTTTAAGGTCCTTGGCAAGGGAAGAGACATCCCCACACTTGCCTCATCCTAGGCCCCTTATTTTGTGTGAACGTTCCCACCCCCAATGGGGTTTAACACTAGTTACATAGCTTGTCGGGTTCACATCAATTGCTCGGCCTGAGGAACTGACATGAGATCAGTTGGGCAATGAGTGGGTAGGTCGGTGGTTGGGTGGGTTATTTCTTAGCTTGTAAGGGGAAAAATACTGACATTTGCCTTAAAAAAAGCTATTTTAATTTCTCATATTTCTTTCATATTTCCTCTAGAGAACTTCTTCCTCAATAATATCAAAGTTTCTCCAGTCCAGTCAGTGTTTTTTTAATTTTAATTTTAATTTTAATTTTTTAAAAAATATTTAATTTTTAAAAATGAAAATGAATTTAAAAAATATTATTTAACTTTTAAAAATGAAAATGAATTTTTAAAAAAAATATTCAATTTTTAAAAATGAAAATGAAAAAAAAAATTTAAAAATTAGTGGGGAGAGTTTTTTCAGAAATTAAATAAAAATAAAAATACAACAAATTATTTTTTTTGGGAATTTTAGGGATTTTTTTCGCCATTTTTCGAAATAAAAATAATTAAATTAGCCACATCTAGAACTAGGCACTTCCTAGGTCGCCACTTACACCAGCACATTTGTCAAAATGCTACAGCCCCCACGTAGGACAGTCGCCATTTAATGCTAACTAATGCTGGAAATTATTTCATTTTTTTTTCAACAAAAATTGAGGATTGCAGTTCTATATCATAATAACTGAGGAGTAATGATTTTTTGATAATTGTTTTGTATTATTAAAATTTGAAATGATGTTCTTTACGTCAAATGGAATGATGAGAACCTATAAAGTTAAATGTGTCAAATTGCCATAAATGGCTATATTAAAATGCACACCTAAAAATGAAGGTGGCCTTGAAAGAGGTTTTTAAAGATTTTTTGAATTGTAAGGGGATTTCAATTTAATTAAATATTAGTTCAGAAGGTCAAAATTAGTGTAACCTTCAGAAAATTAGTAATTATATTACCAGAAATTCATCCTAATTTCTAAACATTCAAGGAATGTATGATCATTATTTTTGCCTTTGCACAAGCTTAAAAATTATGCCTAACTATGTCTAGTGACATATAATTTTAACTAGGGAAAAATGAACATTTAAAAATTGGGTTTTTCAAAACACATGCACTTTAATAAATCACACCCTTCTTGTTTTCTTTTTTTTTAAATGAAAATTTTCAATTTTATAGAAAATGTATATATAATAATTTAAGTTTTTTTTTGGGAAAATAAAGAAAATGATTTACACATTATCCATGATGATTTAGTATTGCCTTACCCTAAGATAAGTTTCATCATTAAAAAAAAAAGCTTTTAAACATTGAAATGATTTTTTTTTCTGAAAATATGATGGAAGTTGTCATAAATTATGGCACGCTACAATAACGAGAAATTGACTAATTCATATGACAATATTATTAGACTATATTCTAAAACAAATAATGATTCTCAAGATACCAAAAAAAAAAAATTTGGTTCTTTTTAAAGAAATTAATTATTCATTTTCTCCGTGTGGAAAAATTGATTTTTGGCTATGGCACTTAATCCCATGACCCAAATGTGGGTTTCATTTTCTTTGAATTTTTGGACTATCTATAAATGTTGCATATGTGTTTTGTTTTGCTCTTTAATTTTTTGAATTAAAAATCCATCTTTTGTAGTGCAAATTATAGTTATTATTCAAATTAATATAGTCTTTCAATTCGTATTTTGAATGTTCCTTTTGATTATTTAAAGTTTCTAAAATAGTGGAAATGTCACCAATTTTAGACACATTAAATTGTTGTCACTCACTAGAAAACTAATTTCTTTTACAAATTTTAATTGTAGTGGTCTTGTTCATGGACATTAGATTTCATAACTCATCCATTTAAAAATACATAAAAATTAGAAGATGAAATGGTTTCAATCCTAATTGTTTTGATGGTCATTGAATGCCCTTTTTTGGACAATATGCATTTTTTTCCAACTATTTCTTTTAAGTAATTGCATATCAAAGGTGTCTTATGGATGAAAATGGACATTTGATGAACTATATTTTCTCATGAATCATGAATTTAAAAACTTCATAAACTATCATATAAAATATTGCATTGCAACCCGTCAAACATAATAGATACTTGCAAGCTATCTACAAATTTAATGAATTATGATGGGATTTATGGATGTACTTTTGATGTTTTAACCTCACAAAATTACCAAAATTCTTCCATGATTAGGTTTATCATGTTTGAAATTTGATCAATTTACTTTACCTTATTTTCATAATATGGAAAAACCTTTTTGAAATTATTGATTGCACAAAAGGGAAGTTTCAAATTTGAAAGGGAGGAAATAATTTCTTTTTTTAAGGAAACAAAAAAAAGAGCTTTTAATTATGATTTTAATTTATTTTCTTTTCAATCATTAATCTTTTATTGATTAATGAAGTGGCAATAACAAAAAGATCATGTAAAGAGCTCATCTAGTGAACCACTTGCATGCATACAAGGAAAAAAAAAAAAACAAATGGTTTGTAATATATGATCTTTTTAGTTTGAACCGAAGCAACCTTTGTAATAAACTTATACTTATATTTCACCAATTATGCTGATAATAAAATTTTCAGCTGCACATATCCCATTGCATAAATTCATAAATTTATTATTATTTTTTTAAATGACTATTACCCAACTTCTTTTTTGCCTTTTTTTGTCATTTTCTTCATTGGGGCCCAAGAGAATGGTGGGAAATGCCCTTGTAATGTTGTGGTTGTTTGTTTGTTTTGTTTGTGACATTGAGATCTCCCAAACCATGACACCCCCAATACACTTGTCATACCATTTCAAGGCTCTCAACATAGCTAGCTAGCGATGCACCAAGGTGGTTTCGTAATGTTTAAAACACAAGGTGTAGAGTTATTGAATGGATCGAATAATTTTGTCAAAGACAATTCAATAAAATTAATATTAGAAGTTTTATTAGGGAAATTGGAGCACATTCTTGATATCGATGGAAAGCCCTCGATGAGTACAATTTTATGAAGGCAACTTTGTAATTTTTAGAGCCAAGTTGTGGGAGATTTTGAATTTTGATTTTGATTTTTGTCAGTGGAAATTCAACTAAAATTTTAAAAGTGGTTTGGAAGGAGAAATTAATTGCATAACAAAGTTCACACTCGGGTTAATGACATAAGCCACACACTAGTAGCTCTTTACAAACAAGGTGCATTGCTTAGTTTTTTTTTTGAGTTTTAACTTTTTAAAAATAATTCCCCTAAACTTCAAAAGCTTTTGTGCTCAATTTTCATAAGATACAAGACCTCAAGCAAAACTTTTATATAACTCAAAACTCACAAATTATGCTACCCCAAAATCTCAGCACTAGAACCCAAAAACCCCATGAACCCTATGCTTGAGGACAAGTACTAATATAATATACACCAGTGTTGTGCGGGTACTCGAATCCAAGTGTCAAAACCGGCAATTCCAAATCCGGGTTTTTAGAACTTGACCAAATGTGTTTTTTTTTTAACCCAATATAAGACCCTTACTCGCAAACCGTCACTCACACTAGAACCGGGTAGAACCCAGAACTTACTACCCACATAATTTCAATAAACATTAAACCCTTGGGACCGGTCTAAGACGAGTCCGGTTTTAGCTTTTAGGTTTTTATGTACTATTAGGGTTTAGGGGGGTTTTTTTTTGGTTTCTCACCCCCATCACTTTCCTTTCAAGAGCTTTGCTTTTTTTGTGTTTTGCGACAACTAATTCCAGTCGCTTGATGTTTCCTCATTTTCTTTTAAGAGCTTCGCTTGAGTTGTAGCTTTGCAATAGTTCATTGTTTTTGTTTAGGTGGTGGTGTATTAATAGAGAGCTTCGCTTTAGTTGTAGCTTTGTAGCATGTCAGAATTCCACTGATTTGGTGACAATGTTCACTGTTTTTGCTTTGGCAGCAACATCATTATATATGTGATTTGCGACAAGAGTTTCACAACTTCATCATGTATGTTTTCTCCATCTCCTGTTTTTTTCTTTTTTTTTTAACATAGATTAGCTCAATTTTTAATTGTACAAAGATGGTAACAACATAGAACCAATTCTTACTATCTTTGTAATGTAGAATAGAAATTAAATTTATAGTTTATTATTATTGCTTCTATTGCTGTTGTTACTTCTACTATTGTTGTTGCTACTTCTATTGTTGTGGGTGCTTTTGTTGTAACTTCTACTACTATTATTTTTATGGCTATAAGTGTTTTTGTTGTTTTTGTTTCTACTACTAATGCTGGTGCTTTTGCTATTATGAGTGCATTTATTATTATTGTTATTTCTATTATTGCACTAGTGGTGCTTTTGTTGTTGTTGTTAGTTGTACTAATATTGTTGCTTTTGCTTCAACATGTGCTTCTATTGTTATTGTTATTTCTACTATTGTTTTTGTTTTTGCTATTGCATGTGTTTTTATTGTTGTTGTTATTTCTACTAGTGTTGTTGTCACTGCAAGTGTTTTTGCTATTGCTTTTGCTTCTACTGCTCCTATTGCTTTTGTTGTTATTTGATTTTAATGTTGTTGTTTTATTATTATTATTGTTTTCATGTTGATATTGCTTTGATGTTGCTACCAATTTTGTTGTTGTGGGTGTATTTACTATTGTTGTTACTTTTAGTGTTGCTACAACTTTTGCTCTTGTGGGTGTTCTTGTTACTACTTCTATTGCTATTGTTGTTTCAACTTTTGTTGTTGTTATTTCTATTCCAACTATTGCTACTTCTTATTGCTACTATTGCAATTGTTGTTGGAGTTGTTGTTGCTACTACTATTACATTGGTTCTTGAAATCATTGCTCCAACTATTATTACAATTGTTGTTTTTTGTTGGTTATATTTCATAATTTTTTGTGGATTATGTATGTAGTTATAAGGATGGCATCACCAAGTGTGATAATTAAAATGTGTAATGAAAATGATGAGTCTATGTCATCATGTAATGTTGCCCCCTATTGGATTAAAAAAAAACATCTAATCTTAATATGGAGGCAATTTGGGAACTTCTCATTCCACAACTCCAAGTTAATAAAAAAGTTATGGCACCCTTTCTGTTGCACCTTTGATTATTAGGGGTTTTTTTGTTATTAATGGGCTTGTTGCAATAAATTTTTGGAATCCACAATTGTTACAATGTGTTGTATGTCACCCTTTTATAGTGCAAGTTGATGTTGGGAATCTATCCCAAGAGAAACATAAAGGGTTTCTAAATTATAATAAAAACCATGGTACAAGCTCATTGAAAAAACATGTTTGTAATGAACATCTTGTGTATAGGAAAAGAGGGTTTTTGTGCAACAAACAATGGCAAAAACAATGGTAGAAACTATCAATAAAAAACAAGTTACAAAGAAAAGAAAAATTGTTCCTCCTAGATTTCTTTAGTAGTCATAAACATTAAATGCAAAATCAAACCCAACACAAGCAAGTTTTTTGGAGGACTTGATGTTATACATCGTTAAAGGATATTGTCATCTATGAAAAATCCATGGCTAAAATGTTTAATTTTTCATCAATGCAAGTAGGTTCAATTTCTATTTTGATGGCAATTGGTGAATGAAGTCCTTTGAAATATTGTGACAAAAACTAGGGAGAAACATGTTCTCCCAACTCTTGTTTCTTATATTACATGCATAGCCTTTTTTCATCTTTGGATCACACACTAGGTATGACATGTTTACTATGGTTGTCAATTTTATCAATAGTTTTTGGGAGCCCACTCATGTTATTGTTGGGGTTTTTGAAATGAAAAATATAATTGGCGCATCCATGGGAAACCATGTAAAAATTATACTAGACTCATTTGGTTTGCTTGACAAACTCATTGCTTATGTTAAAAACGAAAGCTCCAATCTGAACACATTGATTAATGCCTTAAAGTTACTAGCTTTGTATTTTCCCTTTCAACTCCCTACCCCATTTATAGGATCATGTTTTGGCTATGTAATGTCAAAAGTAGTTTAGTATGCCATTGATGATGTCAAAATTTATTAAGGTTTTTTAGAATTCAATTTGAAGTCTGCTCAAACATCATTGTAAACAACTATTATTCGGATTGAAAAATCGGGGAAGGGGAGACAAGAATGGAAAGATGTTTGTATCATTACAGGGTTGTCAATGAAGATGCTCAAGGCTCATGTGAAGATGCAATTTGCTTCAAAAGTTGAATACTAAAATGCAATTTCCATATGTTATGTACAATAACAAGTTTTACACTTGTTTTCAAGAGTGCCAATGGGTCAAACTTGGGCCATGGTTTAAACAATTACAAATACATTGTTTCCAGTTGTCAAACAGTGTGTTTTAAACCAAACTTAAGGGTATCGGTTAATATCATATGTTTTTATTTCTATTTTCAATTTGTGCAATTCTATGAAAACTAGTGTGGCCAATATTGAACATTTGAATCAGCCACTAAACTATGGTGATTTTGATTCTGAACTATAAGAATTTCAACAAAGGATGATGGTGCAAATTTTGGAGATATTGAACCAATTATTGGGTCTTTCAGTGGCTTACAACCATTTTAAGGCCCACAACATGCTGGTAACGTGTTTGACCCACATTATAAAAACATGAAGTGTATTTGAAATTTTGTGGGAAATTTTGCTATTGTTAAAATTGTTGTAGAATATGACATTAAAATTGTATGTTTTCTTTTCTTACAAATGTACAATCACTTAAATCCTATTAAAATAGCAACAAAACCAATGACAATTGAAAAAGATCTAATATTTTATTTTAGGCAAGTTGTGTCAACTAATGATGTGATCCTTTCAACTTTGAAAAATGAGCTGTAATTATTTCGTTGGTTACCTATGCTATTAACAAATCATGATAACCCTTTGGTTTAGTGAATGCAACATGCAATGTAATTTTCACATTTGTTTTTAACCCATTAGGTGCAAACATTGTGGGGTCATAAATTGAGATAAAACAAATTTTTAGTGTTGATGGTGTCATTACAAATCTTTGGAGATCACGCTTGGGGATTAAAAACTTGGATCATCTAATTTTAATTATCAAAAATTGGCTTGATGATGCTTGTTTTACACATGATGGGGCTTCCAAGCCTATGTATATGATTAATTTCAGAATCTAATATAGTTGTAAAAAATAATAAGCTCATTGAGGAGCAAAGTCTTTTTGAAAAAGACATTGGTTTCAACTACTAATTTTTATAAATATTTCACATTTTTTTCTTTTTTTATTTTTCTTATTAGATGTGCATGTTGTTTATCCTCAAAATGTTTTTGATAGTGGGTTTAAATATGTGAATAAGGTATAGGTGCAAATTCATTGACATTCAGCCACAAAAACTCACTTACATTGAAAAGCAACTATTTCTTGATTTTTGCAATAATCCAATAATGAGATGGGCATGGTTTTGAAAAACCTTAATGATTTTCACACTTCAACCATGGTTGGGCAATGCAAGGTCTTGTTTTTTCCCATGTGATTATTGTTGACACCAATTTTAGTTTTTGAAAGTTTCAATTCTTTCATTCTACCACCCCCATGAGTTTGAGATTGTTTATGTTTATTGTAGATTGATTGTGAAATCTGTCATTTGTGTCCATTTCTATCCATCTCCATTTTCATATATTTTGTCATTTTTTGTCCATTCCTATTGGTTTTGTCAATTCTCTCCAATTTATTCAAATGTATGGTCAATTACTATCTACTTGTGGCCAATTACTATTTATTTTTTATCCATTATTGTCCATCCCTAATTCATTAGTGTATGTCCATGGTCTATTATGCCCAAAAGGCGTTTGTGAAGATAGTTTTTGCAAAGTTGAAGATGGATTCAATTAGAACATTGAAAAATAAATTCATCTCTAGGGATGATCATAGGATGCTAGTACTTTAAGCTTATAGATAAAAGTTTTTGTATCATTTTCTCATTACAAACATAATATGCATTATGCACATATGTTACATGCACTTTAATATCATTTTGTTTTTAAAAAAAAAATTGGTGAGAATGTATGATGTGTTAGAAAGCTAAATGATGGAATATCATTTTGTTGTTTTAAAAAAAAAATTGTGAGAATGTATGATGTGTTAGAAAGCTAAATGATGGAATATCATTTTGTTGTTCTTTTTAAAAAATTATGAGAATGTATGATATGTTAGAAAGCTAAATGATGGAATTCTTGTCAATCTCAATCAAACAACAACTTGAAATTTAAACCCTAAAATCTAATCGTACCCAAAATTGCATTCACTTCAACAACTTTGAGGCCAATAATTGTCACAAGTTGGGAAAATTAAATTTAATTGTACTTGAGGATTTTGAAATATACTAAAAATAATTGAAAACCTTACCCAAAAAAGGTAATATAAAATATAAAACATATGATACCCGAGCCCATTTGTTCTCTTCAAAATCAATACTTGCACAACATTGGTTACAACCCATGAATCCACCAAACATGAGCTTCCGATGCTATGTTCACCGAACTTTATGAATAACAACTTGATTGTCATCAAGCCTCATAGGCCCGTTCTTTTGGTTATAGAACTTCTACTTGTGATGACAACTTTTCAAGAAGATTTTTTTAAATATATATATTTCGAGGGAATTAATGTTTAATGTTTTTCTTTTCTTTTCTTTTTTCCAAATTTGTGAGTTTAAGTGGGTTAGCCAATGATCCACAAGAAAGAAAGAGAGGAAAGTAAGAAAATTTTCTATATTTTTCACCCCCCAAAAAAAAAACACTCTTAAATATGGAACCATGTATTGCCAAAAGCCAAAAAAAATTATTAAAATAAATATTATAATAATAATATTTATTTCTTTATTTTTTCTAGTCTCAAGTCTCAAGCTGGTGCCAAGTCTTGCACTAGTGGATGTACATTTGTCACCAAGAGCGATAGTTGCACAAAGATTTTGCAAGTTAGTGAGGGATCTGCACGTGTGCTCGTCCGGGATGGAGCAGCAGCTGCTGCACAATTTTATTTTTTTTGGGTGCTTTGTTTTGTTTTGCAGCTGGAATTTTAGTTTTGTTTCTTGCAGTTTCAATAAGGTAGTAGTAGGTAGCCTAATGTTGCTGTAAAATCATAATAATAAGCTTCTCTCTCGATCTCCCCACACCCATGTAATTTGCATTTTTGGGGTTTGTTTTTGTATCTATCTCAAGCTGTAGCTACTCCTTTTTTTTCAATGTGTTCTTGTATTGGGTACTTAAACTTCCAGTTTTTTGCTGCTGCATGTTAAATAATCCTCAGGTTCTCTTGCACATCTTTACAATCTCATCTACAATTTCATGTACAAGAAGAAGTGGGGTTCAAATTTGAGATTCTAAGCATCTTGTGAATTGTTTCAGTTTGTTGGGTTCTTTGCATGGCCAGATACAGAGATACATAGATTCGTAGATACAGAGAGAGCTTGTTGGCAAACTTGATCGAAGCAAAGTTCGGGAGTTGCTTGGGATTGAGTGAGTGAGTGAGTGAGTGAGTTCTTGTATTGGGTACTTCCAGTTTTTGCTGCTGCATGTTAATCCTCAGGTCCTCTTGCACATCTTTACATGATCTACAATTTCATGTACAAGAAGAAGTGGGGTTCAAATTTGAGATTCTAAGCATCTTGTGATTTGTTTCAGTTTGTTTGGTTCTTTGCATGGACAGATACATAGATATATAGATACAGAGAGAGCTTGTTGGCAAGCTTGATCGAAGCAAAGCTCGGGAGTTGCGTCGGATTGTGAGTGAGTGAGTGAGTGAGTGAGTGAGTGGGTGGGTGAAGTCTCTCTCTCTCTCGTAGTACAGTAGTAGTAGTAGTAGTGATGGAGACTCTCAAGGGTATCTTCGGTACTGCTAAGGATTCAAGCACCGAAGCAACAAGACCCAAGGCAATTGAGCGAACCCCTTCAGGCACCAAGAAATGGATCAAGGAATTGTCTCCTTTGGCCAACAGTGTTGTGGGCCGCTGTGCAAGGTATACAAACTACAAACCAACCAACCAGCGATTGATGCTTCTTTTTTTTTTCCTCAATGGGTATTCAAGACAGAATCAATTGTTCAGTCACTCTTTTGCAATTAGATTTCCAACTCTGAACAACTCTTTGTAATCCTATTTAAAAGACTCGAAGAAAAAAAAAACACACTTGAATGCAGCCCACTCTACTGTGCCCAACATTTGGTGAAGATTTTATGAAGAATTGGTGAGGATTTTGTGAAGATTTTGTGAAGAAAATGAGAGACTTTTTAAATTAGTCTGAACTTGGGTTGGGTGCACACACTGGGGGGATGGATGGGGGGGGTTGTTGGGTATGTTCGATTCCTGGGTTGTTTTGTTGTTTGCATTAGGATTCTGTTGGTTCGTCCAGAGGATTTGCAAAAGCAATTTGAAGAAGAGGCAGCAGCTTCAGCAAAGACACCATCCAAGTATGCAAAGAATTTACTCGAGTATTGCAGTTTCCGGGCACTTTCAGTATCAGCTCAAGGGGCTGAACACTTGAATGACAAGGACTTTCGACGGCTATCGTATGATATGATGCTTGCTTGGGAAGCTCCTGATGCAACCAGCAACAACCCTATGTCCAAGGTAATAAATAAATACTCACCACCACAACAACAACAACAACAACAACAACAAAAATAAGGTTTTATGTTGTGTCAATTGTGACACATATTCATGTTGAATACTAATAAGCCATATTTGTCAGAGTCATGGTGAACATGACCACATATCCATACCAATGTGCTGTTTAGTGTTTACTCAGTAGTAATTTAGCATTAGTGTAATTTGTGCTATTGTTACCCACATTGAATTGTAAAGGCCTACTGCCAGATGGGAAAAACATTTTCTGTTCTAGTTTCACAGTTTGGTTATACACGGATCCATTTTAAAGATGGGAAATGCTACATTTTGAGTTTTTGGAAGGGCTACTTGAGCACCACTTAAAACTTTTGTTTCTTTGGGGAGGATCAGGAAGTTTGGATTTTGAAACTCTGAAACTTGGGCTGAAATTGGAATTGCTAACTGGAATTGTGGTAACTCTGTAACATACCTATATGCAATGGATAGATGGCAGTCTCTTTTACTGGGAAATGCAAAAAAACTTGCGGTGTTTGTGTTCATAGGTACAGCAAGAGCTTGAGAAGGTGGAAAATGAGTTAGGAGCAGAGCAGGAGGAAGATGCAGATCATTTCTTTTCTGACTTGATGCCCATAGTGGTAAGTAAGATAGACACACCCACAAGCCATTATTCTTTTTTATGTTTTTCTTTTAGCTTTGTTTTAGGTGTCGTGCTCTGGTCTGTTAATTAATTGACGTATAATTAACTTGTGTTCAAGAAAATTCTATCCTCACTCTTCATGCTTTGCCCTAAGTAAAGATGGCCCTGGAAAACTTTGCAAATTTGTAATAATTAGATACTTACGGTGCATGTGATCTTGTTGTGTGTAATCTTTTAAGTTGCACTATTTTCTGTGGGTTTGCAGGCAGAAGTGGAGACTGCTGTTCGGTTGGAAGCGTTTGCAAGGATTGCTCCTGCCATTCCTGTGCTTGCAGATATTATCACAGTGCATCCACAGTGGGAAGCACTTACTAATACCACTGGAGGTCTTCTTCCTTTCCCTGTTTATGATAAGTACCTCAGCGAGTTGGACAAGTAAGTAGCCAATCCTCCTCCACCCCTCACCCTAAGTTTTGAGCCAGGTCCTTCCAATGGCCATTGCCCAACACATATATGTCCTATTGACATTGTTGCCGAGTGGGTGGAGTTTTGACCATTCTTTTTTTGTTTTCTTTTCCAGGTCGATCAAGTCAGTCAAGGGCCAAATCTCACCAACATTCATCAAGGCACTCAACTTGGAGAAACATGAGACGGTGGTGGAGATTGATGGAGGGGGTTCTCAAACAGTTCTTCAGCATATGGGAGTATCTACCTGGCCTGGTGTGTGCAAAAACCTTACATTGGGATTTTTATTGGACTTTTTTTTTCCTATTGTAAATTCAACTCATTTTTGAAATTTTTTGCCAAATGTCTTCTATCACAAAATTGAGAAACAAAAGGCACTGGCTTTGGCATCTTGATCCCATTGGTTTCAATAATTGATATTATATTGCTGGTGTGTCTATCTGGGTGTATCATTCTCTCTACAGGACGGCTTACTTTGACAGACTATGCAATGTACTTTGAGAAAGCAGGAGTGTTGTCTTATGGTGAGGCACAGAAGTATGACCTAGCTGCCAACTTAAACCAGGTGGTAAAACCTGATTTAACAGGGCCATTGGGTGCCCGCATTTTTGATAAAGCTGTTATGTTCAAGTCAAATGCAGAGTAAGTGTTGTATACTCAACCTGCCCAACCTTGCCAAAGAAGAAAAATAAAAGAGATTGATGACAACAATACTTACAAGACTGCATGAAAGCACTTTGTTATGAATGTTTCCATGAACATGGATTTAATTTTGTGCCATGTAGCAAATATGGTTCTGAGAAATTTGTGTGTGTGTGTTTTTGGGGTTGGTTTTATAACACAGTTTGGAGCCTACAGTGCTGGAGTTCTCAGAAGTGACAGGGAATCAACGGCGGGAGTACTGGCTAGCAATAATTCGGGAAATAATAGCAGCCCACAAATTCTCACGTAGTTACAACCTTGAAGGTGTGGGTAAATCAGAAGCACTTGCAAGGGCAGTGTTGGGCATAACACGTTTGAGGGCTGTGAAAGAAACTTTCAATAAAATGCCACCCAGGCCTGACAACCTTCTGACTTACACATTCGGGGATGAGATGCCGAATGGGGATATGGTTATGGCAGCCTTAGCCAATACACTTCGTCGTTCTGAGCATGGCCAAGGTGGGGATAGTTTCCTCGATCTCCATGAAGGGAATCGTGTGTATGCAAGCTCAGCAACTGCTACTGTTGCTAGCCTTGAGTCTTCGACTCCCACACTGAATAGTGACCAAAAACCTGATGCTTCGGTTCCTATTGGTGAGTTTGTGATTGGAGAATTGACACCGCTTGAGAAGGCAATTTTGCAATCTCGAGAAAATACCAAACAAGCTGAAGTCGCACAGGCAACTATAGATGGAGTGAAAGTGGAGGGAATTGGCACAAATATTGCAGTAATGACGGTGTGTGTGTTGAACACTCTCTACTACTCTGTTTGAACCTTAATTTTTGGTTGAGCAAATCCTTAAGCTTTCGGTTTGGCTGTTTCTGAAAATTTTGAGAACCATGCTTATAGATTAGAACTGGGTATTTGATCTTATGAGAACCTTAAGAACCACCCCGATACCGAGCAGCAGGGGTTTGGTACAGTTTCTAATACCCACCCTGGAACACCAGTGGAAACTGGAAACCCTTTGGGGTTCATAGCTAAAACATTAGCAATGGGCAATGATGCTGTCATGACTACTAATCAAACTGGAATCACGTACTGTGATTTTTGCAGGAGCTGCTGAAGCCAGTGAATGTGCTTCTAGCATGGTGCACATCTATCATAGAGTGGCAGGATCCTTTCAAGACAATCTCAACTGCAGTGGTTATCACAATTTTCATTTACATGTAAGACCACCCAAGATCAACCTGAATAAGCTGTGGAGCTGATTCCAGCAAGGAGCCGAACCTGCAAGTCTGGTTGACCAGAACTGGACCAAGAACCAGGCTGGAAAGAGGGCTAGAACCTGTTCCTCAATGCAGTTGAATTACCTCAAAATACTTGCAACGAAAGAGGATTGAGGCTGTGATTTGTGTTGGGTGTTACAGGAACTGGATTTTCTATGTTCCATCGCTGCTGCTGTTAACTGCAGCAGGCTACATACTATATTTGCGGTATATGAAGAAGCGGGAACAAATGGGTGTTGGAGAGATTCTTGTTCCAGAACCCCCAAGCCAGAGTACTGTGGAGCAGCTGCTTGCACTACAACAAGCACTGGCACAGTTGGAGGGATTCATTCAGACTGGCAATATTGGCCTACTCAAACTCCGTACTTTGTGCTTGTCAAACTATCCTGAGGTCAGTACTACTCTGAATATTCCATTACAAAAATACTTCCTACTTACAATTGGATTACTAAGAGCATCTCACTAAAATGACCTGTGCACAATATTTTGGATGACATACAACCTTTACATTGTGTGAAATTCAATTTGGGCCTATAAATTTGCCCAAGATATAGTGATCACCAAGAGGGCCAGTAAAAGAAAATGATTGCTTTTGATTGGTCGGCCATTATGATTGGCTTAAATGTGCCATCAACTTAGTCTTGGTGCAAACTCTTGCACCTTCAGACTAGGCAGATGGCCAGCTACAGTTCAGTAGCTAAGTTCGAGGTCACTAGACACAAACTCCATAATATGTGGTATGGGCTGTTGTGCAGGCATCAAATCAGGTTGTGGGGTTGCTTGTTGCGGGGTCTATTGGCTTGGCACTATTGCCATCTCAATGGATAGCTGTAATCATCTTTGTAAATTTGTTCACCGGGCAGATGCAATCAAGGAAAGAGAGTTCAGCTCAGTTCAATAGACGTATTAGTGAATGGTGGCACAACATACCTGTGGTGCCAGTCAGGTTTCTCAAGCCTGAGGAGCAAGAAAGTTTGGGTCAGCAGTGATGTGTGCCTGCACAGGCAGAGTGAATACAGAACACCAGCAAACTTGGTACTCAGATTCTACAAGAGGTACAAAGCCACTGATATTGAAGAAGTAAGCCTTTGTTTTTTTCTTTTTGAGGGGGGCAGGGCTGTTGCCAAGAACTTGCCATTCTAGGTGGATGTTTGTGGTGCAGCAAGAAAAAAAAGAGTTTTTGTATTAAGGTTTTTGTATTAGAGTAATTAAGGTTTTTGTATTCAAGAATTGTATAGCTTAACAGATATGCAAAACCCTAATGCAAAAAGCATGAGATTTTTATACTTGAAACTTACATGCTTTGAGCTTTCTAAGTCCATATGTCTAAAGGAGAACACTTCCATTTTTTTGCAATACAAAATATTTTGCAGAAAGAAAGGAATAAAAAAATGGATTCAAAGAATGGGTTACTCCTAGACATTTGTTGCGCAAGTATGTAAAAATCATTGGCTTTGCTTATGTGAAAGTTGTCGTGTGGTACAAGATCAGTGCCCAACACTATTGAAACTAACAAAGTCAATACATATGAAAATATGCACACAAGGAAAGGACTCCAGAGGCATGCCATGAGGATAAACCTCCCAAGCACAAAAAGAATTCAGAACCTTGTTGACATTGAGCTGCGTTTCCACAACAAATAGCAAACAACAAATGCAATAAAGACCTAACAAACTATCACGACTAGAGTTTTGTCTAGTGCTATGTCCATTTTTCATCTACCATGTACACTACCCATGACTTTAAAAATGCTTCCTTGAGTTTACAAACAAACATGATTACATAGATGCAATTCATTGGAGAAGTGGTCGTATGTAACATAAAAACCCGACATAATGAAGGATTTATTGGTTGTTTGTTTGAGGCTTAAGTACCAACCTCCCTTTCATTACCTACCAATTTAGATCTGAAAAGACACATGATGTTATGTTATGTGCATTGAAATATCCAGGCTATCTATTTTAAGATGTTTATATTAAGATGGCTTTATAAGTAATATCTTGTAACATTAAAAAATATTGAAATTCTAGGCCTGTGAATGCCTTGATACATTGACATTCCACAACATCTAGTTTCTTTGTCAAAGACATTAAGTACGTTCACCGCTGTTGTTTGATTATAGCATGTAAATTCCTTTGCAAAATTGTTTATGATGTCGTTAAAGATTGAATCATCCATATTCAATGTAACCCACCCATTTATGAACTCCATTATTGCCAACATTTAAACAACAATTACACATGTCAAAGGAGTCTTGGTTATGACTTTCTCCAACATTTCATATTATTGTTGCCCAGTGTTTTAATGTCATCTGCGTACACTTGGGGATGGAGTGGAGAAATGATATCATCTCCTACTTAGCAATTGGCATTTTAAATCATAAGTAGATCTGGAGAGTCACCCCTATTTGAAAAATGTTAGATCTTCACATATAGACCATTAGATTCTTTAATGGAGTTTAATGTCTTCTCTAATTTGGTACAATGCCAAATTGTAAAAGTGTGACATGAGCATCACGATGATGTGGACATCAGTCCTCCACATGCTTGATACTAACGCAGGCCACCACAAAGGAAGTAGGATTTGGCTACAGTTATGGGTTTCAAATCAGTTCATTGTTGATTACCCCCAAGGAGAGATATCTGGTTCACCAAATGCAGATTGCCTCAATCTCTCCATGATTCCCAATGAAAACTACTGCTCTAAAAAAAGACAATTGCGGGTAGAAAGATCTTCAAAATCAATGCTTTGTACCCATCAAATGACTCAAAGCTATGGATCCAAAAGAAAAACCTAAGAGAATATACAAACAGCCCAATATAACGTGAAACGATTTTGTTAAAAAAAAGGGACCTTGGTTTCTGCGAGTAAAACTTTTGCTGCAGCAGATAAAAGTTCCCATAGAATATCTCTTTGGACCCACACAAATTGCCTCAGAAGAATTGTTTTGCACTCCATAGCCAAGGGTATAGTATAGCCATCCAATATGTTCATGGTGTTTCCACCGCTCTCTAATTTGACAATGAACATACCCTTCTCTCTCTCTCTCTCCACTGGGTACAAACATGGTTGTCATGGATACAAGCAACTCTGGAATAACTCAAAGCAATAATAATACAGGGATGTCATCTTTTACCTGTAGAAAATCTGCCTTGGATGTGCACAGACAAGAGAGCCCAGGGACCCCACAATCAAATTTGCAGGGGGACACTTCAAGGTCTGCCTGATAGATCTAAAGCTTCCAATTTCCAGGTTCAAGAGCATTGAAGCACAAAAGAAATCATACACAGCGCATCATCAAAGCCCATCCTTTAAGATTGGGCACTGCAAGCTACATGAGTATTCTGGTTATAGATCCTTGTTGGTGAGGAAAGGAGACCAAAATGGACAGAACATATGCACACACAACAGTCCAACTAACTAAATGGGGCAAATTTTCCATGGCTCAAAGCCAGTGAAAAGAAGTTTAAAATATATCAACATTCAACACTGCAAACAGCATACAATCTATGGCAGAGAATGTGACAAATTAGGTTGCAATTTGCACTAGATTTTGTTTCTGCAACCAAGAGATGAAACTACAACATACACAAAAGCAAGTCAAAACCAAAATGTATGTCTGCCCAAAGTTCTCTTGATAAATACATCAAGGGTAGAAGGCACAAGAATTCAGTACAGCTCTACAGAATTTTGAAAGGAAAAGGAAAAGCAAAGCTCTGGTTGTGTCAAGTCAAACACCCAACTGCCGCAAAAATTTGCAAACAAACGCAGGAAAAAAAATTCCTTTCCATTCCTCAGAAACAATTATATATACACACAAAACAACAAAACTCAGTCGAGATCTGCAATGCCCAAGTTGGAGATAATAATCTTGAGCTGCTCGACAAAGCTGGAGCCTGTTGCATACTCTGTAAGCAACCCAACTGCAATTCCAAACATTGCCCACCTGAACCCGCAATCAAAAACCCCACAATCAGAATTATAGCTCCAATCCAGCAACATGAAAGAATTAGGTCAAAGAAAGAATTGGCATAGTGATGACTGTGTAGCATGTTGTAAGCTGTAACATCAACAACAACCAATCTTCAAGCTGCCCAACAACCATGCACACCTCAAACCCTAAAAATCATGCACATCTCAAACCCACAGTGCCAAGCTTTTGTTCAAAGAGTGGTGACAGTAGAGCATCACTAAAACACCAATCCTCGGTCATTAGCAGCATTCACACAAATTTCCCAAATTCTGTTTCCTATTTCAAAGGAATTGAGGTCTAGAAGAAGCTCTAATGATTCATTGAGGGATAGCTAGGGTTTGGGAAGGGGAGCAAGAGATGGCGGAGCAAAGAAGAAGAGATTCGATGGGTGTGGAGAAAAAACTGCACATACCTGCCATTGCCAATTTCATTCTTTCGTGTCCATCCAAAGAGTCTGCCTGCTCGGATCTGTTCTTCAAACTTCTTGTCTAAAAAATACTCCTGCATCTCCTTGGCCCTCTGCCTCTGATACTCAATACTCACGCTGCTGCTTAGCTTACTGGAGCTGGCCGCGACTGCAGCCGGAGCCGAAGATGATGAAGAAGGAGGAGATGATGAAGGAGCTGACGTTGTTGGTGTTGGTGGAGAAGAAGGAGGAGGAGGAGGAGCCGGAGAAAAAGAAGGATCAGAAGTTGTCACAGAAGGTGCAGCAGGTGCACTAGGCCTGCGAAGAGGTCCTTCAGCTTTTGAGCTCCGGATTGCAAGGCTAGTAAGACTCCTGCTGCTGCTGTTTCTTCTTCCTCTTTTTGTTGTTGAATTGTTGTTGTGAGATCTTACATCTTGTTTGTCACACACAACGGCTTGACAGAACAACGCAGTAGAAGAGCAGGAGGAAGAGGAGCAGCAGGAGGATGAGGAGGAGGAGAGGAGCAGCGATGGGAGGACCAATGCTGTCGCCATGGCCATCACAGTCTTCTTCAAAAACACAACAACAACACGCACAGCACAGCACAGCACAGCACCGCACCAAAACCCCACTCTTCCTCAATTCCACTCAAAACCTATCCCAAAGGGCTTCCAATAAAACAGCCCTAAAGATTACTCTCTTAATTAAAAAGCCACTTCCGGCCCCCCTATCCCCCGAAGGACTTCCAATAAAACAGCCCTCAAAAATACTCTCTTAATTAAAAAGCCACTTCCGGTCCCCTATCCCCCCAAGGGCTTCCAATAAAACAGGCCTCAAAAATACTCTCTTAATTTAAAAGCCACTTCCGGTCCCCTATCCCCTGAAGGACTTCCAATAAAACAGCCCACAAAATTACTCTCTTAATTAAAAGGCCACTTCTTAGCCCCTATCCCCGACGGATTTCCAATAAAACACAGCCCTCAAAATTACTCCCTTTATTAAAAAGCCACTTCTGATCCCCCTAACCCCAAGGGCTTCCAATCACACAACCCTCAAACATACTCTCTTAATTAAAAAGCCACCTCTTGGCCCCTGTCTGCCAAGGGCTTCCAATCAAAATAGCCCTCAAAGTTAGTCTCTTAATTTAAAAGCCATTTCTTGGGCCCTATCCCCCCAAAGGCATCCTATTAAACAGCCCTCCAAAACACTCTCTTAATTAAAAGGCCACTTCTGGTCCCCCACTATCCCAAAGGCCTTCCAACAAAACAGCCCTCAAAACCTGGACTTTTCAATTAAAAAATAAATAACTAAATTTATAATATGTGAATGAGAACTGAAAATTGTCACCATTGTAAGTTTGGAGTCTGTAATTTTAAGTAATTTTCAAAATTGCAAGTCTTTGGTAGACTCAAGCCAAGATGAAGGTTTGGAGCTTGCAATTTCAAGTTAATTTTCTAAATTGCAAGTCTTTGGTAGACTCAAGCCAAGATGAAGGTTTGGAGCTTGTAATTTCAAGTTAATTTTCTAAATTGCAAGTCTTTGGTAGACTCAAGCCAAGATGAAGGTTTGGAGCTTGTAATTTCAAGTTAATTTTCTAAATTGCAAGTCTTTGGTAGACTCAAGCTACAATGAAGGTTTGGAGCTTGTAATTTCAAGTTAATTTTCAAAATTGCAAGTCTTTGGTAGACTCAAGCCAAGATGAAGGTTTGGAGCTTGCAATTTCAAGTTAATTTTCTAAATTGCAAGTCTTTGGTAGACTCAAGCCAAGATCAAGGTTTGGAGCTTGCAATTTCAAGTTAATTTTCTAAATTGCAACTCTTTGGTAGACTCAAGCCAAGATGAAGGTTTAGAGCTTGCAATTTCAAGTTAATTTTCTAAATTGCAACTCTTTGGTAGACTCAAACCAAACGAAGATGTTGTGCTTCATTTTGTGTACAAAAATTGGTGATAGATAGAAGGCATGCATATGAATTGTGTGCAACAAAAACATTCCAAAACAAAAGTTGAAATGAATGAGCAATATCAATAATCAAAGTAGGCAATCCAATGTGTTCCTTGAAAAAACTCTGTTTTTCATCATTTTAAAGCAAATAAGAGGAATACCACCCTAGCACCTTAGCCCTTTCAACACATGTCCATGCGAATAATTAATTAATTAAATAAATTTGAAAAACTCGTTTCAACAAATGGAATATTCCTAAATATTCGGGTATATCCTTCACAATGTTTTTTGATTTGGAAAAAATTATTTTTTGAAAATTTTCAACATTTCTGAAAATAATATAATTAGTGTCGAATTGGCCAAGGTACTAGGGTAACAATTCGAGACTCTTTGAGAAATAAAAAAGGACTTCCTTTTGTTCCCAAACGCAAAAGACCATATTTATTACTTATGTTGATCTTTGTCCTTTTTAGGGTGGGTTGAAGGCTTAGTTTCTTTTCTTTTTGGGCTTTTTTGGTGTGTGCGTGCGCGGGGGGGGGGGGGGGGGAAAAATTATTTTTTTTTTTATATTAAAATATAATAATAAATTTTTTTTTAAAAAAAAAATAAAAAAAAAAAAAAAAAAAAAAAAAAAAAA
>Ga0116231_10004254_pt1 | contig 29056 bp, 17 predicted proteins | sample S1TSphgellanicum_2_FD_89695 | JGI IMG/M metagenome (GOLD analysis project Ga0116231, IMG submission 89695) | Host-associated microbial communities from peat moss isolated from Minnesota, USA - S1T2_Fd - Sphagnum magellanicum MG | ecosystem: Host-associated > Plants > Peat moss > Unclassified...
CACTTGCTTATGGTGTCAGATTGAACTGGTTCCCACGATCGGTGGATGTATACAAGCTCCAAAGTGCGGGTAAGCTGGATCAGTGGAAGAAGGTAGCTTCTGTCCCAGCTCAATCCACCTCTCAGTTTCTGTGGGAATGTGTGTGTTTCATGGTCTGTAATGACAAACAGCTGGTCCTTGTGAAATGTCATGCTAACAACCAAGACTTGCCTTCAATATTCCCCTCATCTGTAGGGACTGGTAGTGATTTGAAGACCAATAAAATAAGCATGACGGGCTTGGTTGGATGCACATTTGAGATCAAGTTTGAGCAGTCCCGTGGCTAATGTAAACAAAAAAAAACGACAGCAAGGAGAACCAGCAGAAGCTGCTGCTGCAGCCTTAGCGACTGCCTATCATGCGCCATGTCCGCTCTCCGCTCTCCTCTACCACTCCTACTTCCATTCCCTTACCCTGCCTTGCTGCATTCCCTTATCCACCATCGCCAAAGCTCTCAACGAGAGAGACGATGGAATTAGGGTTTCGTCCATCCACCGTTTGGTGAGAGATGATTGTGTTAGGGTTTCGTCCATCCACCATTCTGTGGGAGACGATGAATTAGGGTTTCAATTAGGGTTTCATCCTGTTCACGGTTTAGGGCGGCTTGGTGCTCACAGAGGAGGCAAGCTCTCCTGTGGAGGACTATAGCAAATTCAAGTTCGTTCTATAGAGTTTGAGCGTCTTGTGGTTGTTGGATTTATGAAATATTGTGTCTTTGGTAAAGAAGCTGCAATCCGCAGTGGAGTTGCGCGAGTGAATTTGTTCTTTTCAGTGCATGTTTCGGTATTGAAGGAGATTTCGCAATCAGAATAGAACTTTCGGTCTCTCGTGAGAACATTCACGACCCCCGCTCATGACGCTGGAGAATGCAAGTTTCATTATGAAGTGCGCGTCGGAGGTGTCGGCGTCTGATGAGGAGCAATGCGCAAATGAATACTCAAGAGCGTGCACATCGCTGGTTTCGAAAAAGCCGGAAGCTTCAATCTTCAAGTATGTGCTTATCGAACCTGCACAGCATCTTTTTTTCTTTCTTTTTTTTCACAATTTGCAGGGGCAGTTTTACTCTTGGAGATGCACAGGATTGATAAGCAGATCTGCAGATTTTGTTCACGATTTGCAGGCAGTGGCATTCTAATTGGAGAATCTCAGCTTGAAAACCTATTGATGAGCCATTCAAAGACCTCATTTACGACTGCACGCGATGTTGCCGTGCCTGTTCAAGGTTGCACATTTGCTGGCCAATGGGTACGCTGCCTCAACCAACTCATTATGTAACTTTTAGGGGACTTTGCAATTAGGGTTTAGGAGGGAGAAGAGATCTGCTCTGGGAGGAGCCTGTCTTGAATCCTTTGCCATGGTGGAACAACAGGTCAAAGAGGAAGGTGGGAGCTATGTGTCAATCATGAGAGAAGGAGATGTTTGAACACATCAGGGGTACCAAGGAGATTCCTCGGGATGTGGCGTGCATCAACAACCCTGGTGTCGGCCAAAACAAAGCAATCTTTGATCAGGCTACGGGCTGCACAGTTTACTGTGTCTCACACACAGGAAGACCATGAAGCAGCATGCCAAGACCAAAAGTGGTAACCATTCTTTCTTGACTCCTGAAGAGAGTCTCCTTTTGTTGAGGAATTGTGTGTCTGGTGCTTGCCTCAAGAGCATAGATATCATGCATCCATGTCATGTTGACATGGCTGTAATTCTGAAGGATTTTGAGAATATTAGCTCTTTGAGCTCATTATGTCTGATGATCTTGATCCAGTGCTTTTGTAACTGGCACATCATGTGTGGAATCAGGTTGCTTATCAGAAATAAGACTGGTGACAGAAGTAGAACTACTGCCATCGATTCTCCAACTCTGGAAACAAGGTCACAAAATGAAGCTAAAAGGATTGCTGCTGACACCCGTGAGGACATAAGGACACTGATCAAGATGGCACGACCAGTGAAGGTGCTGCACATTCTGGATCAACAAGGCATTCGTGTAGACTTCTTTATTTATGCAACTCTTCTGCGGAGGTGCACTCAGATGAAAGATATGATGGAAGGGAAGCGGGTTCATGCACATATCATCAAAAGTGGAATGCAGCCAGACATCTACCTTGGCAACACCTTGTTGAATATGTATGCCAATACTGGAAGTGTAATAGATACACACTGTGTATTTGACAAACTTCCCCAAAAAGATGTAGTATCATGGAATACTATGATTGTGGGATATGCTAAGCATGGTTATGGTGAAGAGGCTTTCAGATTATTCCACCAGATGCAACAAGAAGGCTTCAAACCTGACACTGTCACATGCACAAGCATTTTGAAAGCATGCACAGGCCCAAGAGCCTTAGGATGGGGAAAACATGTACATTCCCACATCATGAAAGCAGGATACAATGTTGATGTGCGTGTGGTGACTGCCCTTATCAGCATGTATACAAAGTGTGGAAAGAACAAGGAGGCTTTTGAAGTTTTTTATAACATGCAAGAAGCTGGTGTGGAGCCTGACAATGTCACTTACACAAGCATCTTGAATGCATGTACTAGCCCAGCATCCCTGGAAGGAGGGAGGCAGGTTCATGCACAAATCCAGAAATCTAGATTTGATCCAGATGTACGTCTCTGGAATGCAATTATTGGCATGTATGTCAAGTGTGGAAGTATTAAGGAGGCTTTCAACATGTTTCATGAAATGCAACAAAAACATGTGGAACCAGACAGCATCACTTACATGAGCATCTTAAATGCATGTGCCACACCTGCGACTTTGGAATGGGGGAAGAAGCTTCATGAAAATATCAGGAAATCTGGATTAGACTCTGATGTTCGTCTGGCAAATGCGCTCATTGGAATGTATGCAAAGTGTGGAGCAAGTAACGAAGCTTTTGATGTGTTTCACCAAATGCATCAAGAAGGAGCTGTGCTGGACAGAGTCACTTACATTTGCATTCTCAAGGCATGTGCCAGTCCAATGGCTTTGGAGTTGGGGAGGCAGGTCCATGCTCATATCAAGAAATCTGGATTTGACAGTGATGTTCGTGTGAGGACAGCACTTATTTGCATGTATGTTCAATGTGGGAGTGATCAGGAAGCCTTTGAAGTGTTTCACCATATGCAAGGAGAAGGTGTGGTCCCAGACAAAGTCACTTATATGAGCATCTTGAATGCATTTGCCTCTCCAGCAGCTTTGAATTCAGGAAAACAGGTCCATGTCCATGTCAGGAAATCTGGATTGGAACATGATTTGCGTCTTGCAACTGCTCTCATCAGCATGTATGCAAGGTGTGGTGGATATGAGGAGGCATTTGAAATGTACCATAATATGCAGCAACAAGGCCTGGAGTTGGACAATGTTGCTTACATTAGCATCTTGAATGCATGTGCCAGCCCAGCAGCTTTGGAGGATGGGAAAGAGGTCCATTCCAATGTCAGTAGATCTGGATTCAACAATGATGTCTCTGTAGGGAATGCTCTTATGAGCATGTATTCTAGGTGTGGAGCAAGTGAGGAGGCTTTTAAAGTGTTTGATCAGATGCAACAAGATGGTGTGGAGATAGACATTATGTCTTACACCTGCATTCTCAAGGCATGTGCCAGTCTAGCAGCAATATCAGAGGGCAAGCAATTACATGCCAATATCATTAAAGCTGGATTTGGGGCTGATATCCAGATCGGCAATGCTTTGATTGACATGTATGCAAAGTGTGGAAGCCTTGAGGCTGCACGCCAAGTATTTGATGTCATGCCTGAACGAGATGTGATTTCATGGACTGCCATGATTGTTGGGCTTGCTCAGCATGGGTGTGGTGAAGAGGCCCTTCAGGTCTTTGAACAGATGAGGGTTGAAGGAGTTGAGCCAAATGCAGTCACATTTGTTGGTGTTCTCTCTGCTTGCAGCCATGCAGGCCTAGTTGAAGAGGCCTATGGCTACTTCAGCTCAATGTGTCATCAAAATGGCATCTCACCAGTAGGTGAGCATTATGGCTGCATGGTGGACCTTCTTGGCCGTGGAGGGCATCTAAATGAAGCAGAGGATCTTATCAAGAAAATGCCAGCAGAGGCAGATGCAGCAATCTGGGGATCCTTGCTTGGTGCTTGCAGAACTCATGGCAATGTTGAGCTAGCAGAATGTGCAGCAGAAAACTGCCTCCAGTTGGAACCTAAGGATGCTGCAGTGTATGTGCTGCTTTCACACATCTATGCAGCTGCTGGCATGTGGGACAGTGTAACAAAGGTGAGAAACACAATGAAGGAGAGAGGTATCCAAAAGGAGCCAGGTCGCTGCTGGATTGAGGTGGAAAATAAGATACATACTTTTGTGGCAGAAGATAGAACACACCCACAAACAGAGGAGATCTATGCTGAGCTAGATAAATTGACTGGACAAATGAAGGAGGGAGGATATGTGGCTGATACCCGCTGTGTGATGCATGATGTGGATGAAGGGGAGAGAGAACAGGCTATCTGCTACCACAGTGAGAGGCTTGCCATTGTTTATGGACTCATCAGTACTGAACCTGGGACACCCATTCATATCTTCAAGAACCTTCGGGTTTGTTCTGACTGTCACACCGCAACTAAGATTATTTCCAAGATTGTCAGGCGAGAAATTGTAGCAAGGGATGCAAATCGTTTTCATCACTTCAAGGACGGGTCATGCTCGTGTGGTGATTATTGGTGATGGTATGTGAAACTGTTACTGTGCCTGATCAGTTTGGAAGATTGTGCATTTGCCTTAATGATTAGAGCTGTTGTGCCAGTTGGAAAATATATGTAAGCCTGAGCTTCCAGAATTGAGTTTTTTAATTTTCATTTTGGCTCATGTATGTAACTTGCTCAAGTCCTCAGGGGGAGACATTGATGAATAATCTGCTGGGGAAGATTGGTTCCAACTTTACGAAGCATGGTTAGTTTGGAAAGTTAGTAGTGATTACTGCAACATTCTTATGGGAAATTTCTTCCTTGATAATAGAAATCACCTAAGCACATCCCAGAAGGTGGCTATAAAAGAGTTTTAAAGTCTCACAGGGTCTTTGTGGGGTCTTAAATTCTGTTTCCTGTATACAGCTTAGTTAGTGGCAGGATACAGAACCCCTGCATTGTTTGGTGTTTCATAGTGTCCTTTGCAATGCCTGCTTTTGTTGAAAGCAGCATTGGGAGCTTGCTACTAACACTGGAAATTTCCCAGAGCAACCAAGCCATACTAAAATTCTGGTTTGCTGTAGGTACAGGGTAAAAGGTACCAGAACAAGGACCAGTCACCTTGAGGTTTATAATGGTACTCACTGAAGGTTTGGTTGAGATAAAAAGACAATTGTATTGGCAGTTAAGGTCAAATACTGGGGCAAAATCTGCTGCAGCAGTTAATAAAGAATGGGAGTTGACATAGGCCTAAGTGTGTGCAGGACAGAGAAGATTGACAGCTCAGAATCACCAAAAGGCCCAGAATTTGAAGTGTTGAGCACAAGGAGTTTATCACAGGTGTTTTGTCTGACTCAGCATCTTCAATGCTTTTCCATGAGTTGCTAGCCTACCCTGAATGCAGCCATCTCTCCCCCCCCCAACCCCCAACATTTAAAAGCCAAAAATGAGCAACAAACACTCTTGAGTGCAAGGCTTGGATGTTTACGGGGAATGTTGCTAAAACATACCTTGAGTCAATGTATTATGTGTCATGCAGGATATCCACTCTGGTTGATTTCTGTGGAGAAGGGTGAAGCTTCTTGGTTCACATTTGTCTCTGTCCAGATGGGGCAGTTGAGGGTCCAGTAAGTACCTGACTGTTGAGAACATCTAGTATGGAAAAAATGATTTTCTTTGCCTTTGGTTCATAGAAAGTGGTCGATTCTTTCTATACAGATGAATTTATGTGATGTCAAAAAGATGTGTGTTCTGGTTCTGAAATTTTGTTCATTTACACCATTGAGCTTGTAACCAATGAAAACTTTGTTGATACCATATCAGGAACTACTGGGTTACTGTTGATTACCTCAACATCCAGAACGTGTATTTGATGGAGATTATGAAGGCCTATTGAGAATTGCTCTCCTTCAGAAGAGGATTGAAGTTTGGAGTTACCACTGATAGTCTCTGCAGAAATGTTTAATTGCCTTACCTGCTAGATCTCTAGTGCTGTTAGATGTAGGTAACTGGAACTGACAAGCAATGCATTGAATGCTATTTCTTGTCTGCATCCCAAGACATAGTTTCATAGTCAATTTCTCTTGACAAAGCTTTCATTTCTTCTTGTATATGTAGCCAATGCTGCACATTAAAGTTTTAATTATGTCATTGGTCTTAAAAGATTTCTGACTTTGGTAACAGAAGTTTGGCAGGAGTCTGTTGAAAAGTGAGCTGCAAATTACTATATGTAACGTCACAGAATATCACAAGATGGAGGCATCAAGTTTTATCTTTGAAGGGTCCAGTATTTGGACACAATCCAGTGTAAAGGGGAAGGAGGTTAGATTTTCATCCCATGTGTTTTCAATTGTATTGGTTTACAGAAAATAGGTTAAATAGTATACATATTGTTCAAGATGGGATTGATTATATTGGATTTGATACTGTTATGGAATTCACAGATTTATGAAATGTAGTCTTATGAGAAAAAGATCGTCTTGTCACTTTGTTCCTTCATGAAACATGGTTGTTCATGTTAGCCCCTAAAGGAGAGAAAAAAAACCTTGTTCATGGTTTTTGACAACAATAACTTGCGCCAAAAAAGCATGTACATGAATCACCAGCCTCATTAAGGTGATAGTCCTCCTACACTAAGAGCCAAATTATGATTATTGCGACATTAAATATGACATTGGTTCCAAATATGATGATGTCAGGAGGCTATGGTGAGATCAGTTGGTCAAAAACAAGTGCGCTCAGCTTTTAGTTGCTTGAATGTTATCCTCAAGTCCAACCAAATTACAACTCAAATCATCCATGAATCCCATTGATTTGTTTCAATCCTAGCAGTCATGCATAATGCCAAAAAACATAACAATGTTTACTAAATGGAATATGTACAAGGCCAGTCTTTTGTCAGCACCTCTTCAAATGGTGGTGAAAGATAATCTGTATCCTTCAAAACTTCAACCACACACCAACATGGTGATTACATTCTGTAACTATTCACATACCATGCATCTTAAACTCGTTGGCACTAGCTACTACCGAGGAAGGATCCACTTCACCATCCACATATGGAAGCATATGAAATCATATGTAATATGGAGCATAATTACACAAGTGGTCTTTCCACACTTGACCATTTCAAGACCATTTTTAGAAAGTAAAACCTTTTGGACAAGTACATTGAAGCATATTGACCATCACATCTAATGTGATGGGTAGGGTTGCCAACCTGATGTCTCATAAAAGGTCCCAAGGACATTTTAGCCTAGGACATCAACTTGCCAAACACCTTGAATTTGGGCATCCTATAAACAATTTGGATGATAATGGGGTGTCATCATACCAAGGACATCTTGGTTCAATTTTGTTGATGGTAGGGAATGATGGGGGATAGTGGGGCAACAAGAACGGACAATCGGGTAATGGCAAGGGATGAAAAGGGATAGCAAAGCCCAATCTCTATATGCATTTTTGCAACTCTACATTTTAAACCTACTTATACCTTTCAAAATTTCTTACATGATTGCAATGAACTTGTGATTATCTGCACCCCGTATACATATGTAGGTTTAAATGTATATTGTTTTCTAGTATAATCTTTCATGGACCTACTTGCAATCTACTTTCTCCAAATAAACATTATTTAAAGTAAAATGCATGACCTTAAAACTATCCTTTTTATATCTGAATTTCTACTTTTAAATTTCAAAATGAGTAGGTAGGATACCTCATCACCAAACATCTAAACATTTGGATGAAATGACATTATGAAGATGTTTTGATTGTTTTTGAAGTCTAAAGCTATTTTCTCCAACTTTGAGTGCACCCATGGCATTTTAAATTGTAACATTCAATTAAGTATGCAACGAGTCATGCCTTCTTAAAGTTGGGGACCCCAATAAGTTGGAAAAAATTCACATCAAACACATCCTACCCTATTCACTAAGCAATTTAAAACTTAAAATCAAACAACTTTTTGACAAATGGACAACATTTGACCTTCAAGGAAATCAAATGAACCCAAATCCATTCCATTTTGAATGTGAAAATGTTCATATGAAATTGCCGACCTAAATCAAAAATCAGAAAAACATACCCATCAATAGTGATGGGGCATGGATGCTTTTGCCAAACTTAAAATTTTAAACAATTGCTAATAGTGCCACTAGTCTAGGGTTTTAGGTTTCTTCTACATTAAAGTTCTAATGGGCTTTCCAAAATCTTGTGGTCTTGGTATGTCACCTTGCATTGCTACTCTTCATCACGTTTGGTGTGTGGTGCATGGAACAATAGTATGAGGGGAAATCGACTAAAGGAGTTCGTCATGAAATGCCCAAGTCACACTTTGTGATCTTTGTCATGATGTTTGTTGTGTTCATTATGGTCCTCTTCTTATAGCCATGAAATCCTCTCCCCCCACCCCCACTTTGCTTGCATTCTAATCCTCGTCTTGGTGTTTATCATGTTCATCTTGGTCCTCTTGCTACAACTCTTGATCCTTGTCATGATGGGCATCATGTTCATCATGGTCCTCTTGTTGAAGCCATGAAGCATGCTTTGCTTTTGCTTGGGTCATGATCCTCGTCTTGATGTTTTTCATGTTCATCTTAGTTCACTTGTTATAACTCCTAATCCTATTCATGATGTTTTTCATGTGAATCATGGCCCTCTTGTTGTATTCATGAAATGTTGCCCCTTTTTACTTGGGTCCTTCAATCCTTGTCACAATGTTTGTCATGTTCATCTTGGTCATTTTGCTACAACTTTTGATCCTTGTTGTGATGTTCATTGTGTTTGTCATGCCTTCTTGTTGTGACCATGACACACTCCCCCCTTCTTGCTCAGGTTTTGATCCTCATTTTCATGTTTGTCATGGTCCTCTTTGTTGCATCCCTTGACACTTGTTATGGTTTGTCCTAGTCTTCTTGTTACAACTATAAAATGCCCCCCCTTTTATTTAGGTCTTAATCCGCATTTTGATGTTGTCATGTTCATGTTCATCTTCTTGTTGTAATTATTGATCCTTGTTATGATGCTCATTGTGTTCATCTTCGTCCTCTTGTTGTAAACAAGAAATACCCCCCTCTTGTTTAGGTCTTAATCCTTGTTTTGATGTTCATCATGTTTGTTATGGTCCTCTTATTCCAATTCCTAATTCTTATTTTGATGTTCATCCAAATCTTGATCTTCATCATGTTGGTCATGTTTATCCTACCACTCCCCTCCTTCTATTGTTCTTGATTACTCTATGGTAGTTTGTTGTAGCCTTGTTACGACATGTCCTTTTGCAAGCAATTGAGCCTTTTGCCTTTCCTTCACCTTGACTTGTGTAATTGTTGTAATGTTAAGGTTGACACATCTACACCCAAATGGGTTAGCTTTGAAATTAGCTCAAAAGTTGAAATGAATTTTTTACCTTGCTTCTTTCATTATTATAGATGAAGTTTTTTGGACATTATTTCTTACACATCTTTTAGTTTGTTTCTAAGTTGTTCATTCAACTACATTAAATGTTTTAGCTTTGTTCACTTTTTATCCTTGTCTTTTTTTTTTAGTTCCCTAAATTGTGTTTGCTTCCTCCTTTTCTTTGGCTTTTCTTTATAGGATTAAAAACATTCATTAGATGTTACCACATGGGACTTGTTGTAGTCGACCAATGGTTATATTCTTCGTGTTCTTCTTGTAAGAAGATGTGGCAATGAAAACAAGTTTGCAAAAAGGGGACTTTTTGGAATGGAATTTTCAATTGCTATTAGAGTTGGAAAAGTAGGGCTATCTAGATGTACAAATAGCTCACTATAACTATTGTAGATGTTGTGTTCTTTGTTGCAACAAGGTCCATACGTCAATCCACATTGCCTGTAGTGTTGGTTTCTCCAAGTCATGAGCAAGATTCATAAGAATTTTCATTGTGTCATTATATTGATTATTTTTGCAACAATTCCATTATTTCCCCATTGTTAATTATCATCAAGTGCTTCATATAAATTCTCAACATTTTTTTCATATAGAATGTTTATTGATGTTAATATATACACTTCATTAGGTTTGATCCTATTGTCCATGGCCATTGGATTAGTAGGCCAAATCCTTGTAGCCCTAAAATCACTTTGAATGTTTTGCATGGTAAATGTTTTTTCCATTGCCTTGTTACCCATCTAGCCAATGTAGCTTTGTTTAACTCACTATAATTGTTTATAACTATAACATTATTTTTTTTAGTGTTGTTTTGAAAAGTTTGAAATAATTCACATCTAAAGGTTGTAAGGTATGTGAGGTATTTGATGGTAAGGTTATCATGTCTAACCCTAATTGTTGTGTTTGTTCTAATGTTTGTATGGTTACATGTGAACCATGTCCATCCAAAATTAAAAGATGTGGTTTGGTCTAAAAAATCCCACTTGGTACCAACCTCATGAAAAATGACAATGATTCCTTGAATATGAAACTTGTCATCCATGCCTTTTTATGCATTGCCATGTATATATGTCTTTGTTTTTCAATTTTTTATGCAATCATCTTTGATACATTCACCCTTGAATATGCAAAACTTGGTAGAACTGCTTTCACTACATTTATGGCACATTTGCAATTTATCATTCCCTAGATTTGGTAACAATGGTGTAGATTTGTTGTGAACCTCTTTTTACAAAGACTTTTGCCTTTGATTGTTTCCTAACTTGGATGCATGTCTTGTCACTATTTCAAATGTGATTTTATCTATAGGAATGTTGCATGTACAATGTTGTTACAAGCTTCTCTAATTAGTCCTTGTGTTTTAAAGATTTCAGCTCCTTCTACAAATTTGATTATAAGCTTTAAATGCATTTATTTAAACCAATGCCACCAAGAGTGTCCAAGTACCCCATTAATGAATGGTCTACGGTAGGTTTGAATAAACTTTGCAACCTTTAATTTTAATTGTTGCATTGTTATTGACAATCCATAATCTTACACAACAAGTATCTAAGCAACAACATATGTACTTTTGTTTTTGTTAACACACATGGGAACCAATTTTCCAAGACTTGGTCTTGCCATGGAGGTGGTGAGATAATGATGTTTAGGGTATGTTCTAATGGTGATTAGCCTTCATTAATGATGTGACCTTGTTTAATTTCATCCATAGCCTCTTCCAATGCCTATGTTGTCCACTTCCTTCTCACATTATTAACTAAATTTCTAATTGCTCTTTTGACTTTTGACTTTTGTGAACTATAGCACAACCTACAAGACATTCCTTTTGTTTACAACTAGTTGCTCCAACAATTTTTTTTTTTTTTTGTGAGGCACATTCTACATCATGGTTGGTTTGATCCTCCTAACCTTAACCTCCTCCAACCTAAAGCTTCACATTCATGCCCAACAAGAAGTATGCCCTTGTTTTTCTTAAAATTAAACCAAGAACATGTAGAAACTTAATCAAGTCAAGGTATGTTTCATGAACATGCCATTCTATTTTCCAAATTTTTGAAATAAGATGAAAGAAATGAGAAAAATATTCCCAAATTAAATTATCATATGTGATTGTTTTACAAGTTGTGATTGTGAATTTCAACCTACAATTTGCTTGAACATGTTGAAATTTGCAATTTCTGTTTGAACTTTTTTGTGTTTTTGGACCCATTAATAATATAAATATTTGGTAAAACTTTTTCTTATATTCTTTGTCTATGGTAACAATTTTGCACTTGTTACAGTCTAGCTCTACTTTCATTTCTATGCAAACATTGTCTATGGCAACAATTGTGGTTTCACTAGATTTTGATTCTACTTTCACAACCATGCTATCTTTGGTTATGGCAACATGTTTTGTCTCACTAGGTTTTGGTTCTATTTTCATAGCTACACTCTTTAATGCTTTTGATATTAGGATTAGTACTTTAGTACATAAAAAGTTTAAGAACTTTTGGAGATTCTCTTGCAAACTTTTTCTAAACTTTGACATGTTTCTTCTTAAGTGAAAAGAAAACCCAAGTTGCAAAATCAAATCAAGTGAATCAAATCATGTTGGAATTCATATTGTGATATTCTTGTTTTTTCAAGAAATATAGGTGGCATCTTTGCAATTTCTATTGTAAATCCTAGGCTACATTGCAACAAGAAATCAAATACACAATAGGGTCCAAAGTGGGATCTTTTTGCCTTCAATGTACTTCCCCACCCCATTACTAAACATATTTGATCACATAATGAATTGCCCTAGATTTGCCAATATGCCCAAGATCACCCCTTTAACCAAACATTTAAAGTTGTACGCACATAGATTTGGACAAATTTTCCCATACCCTTGGTACACAAAAGGAACAATGATAGGCCTAAAACTAAACAATTTCCTTAAGCTTCATATCACAAGATGCCTAAGACTACCCTAGATAAATTCCATTACCAAACATTTGAAAGCCCATGCTAGTCACACACATGTATTTGTGAACATTTGTGTGTATTCAAATGTGTCAACTCCTTCCCTAGTGTTAATGCCCTTTTCTTATAAATGTAATTTAAAAAAAACACATACACACACACCCATGATTGAAACCATCACCTATATTATCAGTTACAATAACCTTGAAAAGATTGAGTGCAAATTTTTCTCACCAAGTGTTTCGTTGTAAGATGAGACCTAAATAGTGGTAGGTAAATTGGTGTTTGGTCATCAACCTAATTGTGAACAAACCAAGCATTTGATGACAAGGGGACATTTGGTGATGGGGTATTCTATCCTATTTACATAATTAAGAATGAATGTTTAGAATTTAAAAATGTATACACTTTTTGATTCAATGAATTGACTTTTGCTGACCTAATTTTTTTTGTGTATTAAGTAAACTATTTTCTTTGTATATTATAAAATATTTTTACTCATTAACATTTTTTGTTTGTGACAATATTGTGCTCATTGCATTTTACCCTTTTTTGGGTCCTTTGCTTCTAATTGCACCATGGTTCCCTAAACCTTATATCGTTAACTATTGATTTTCATTTAACATGATTAACTAAAAAATAAAAATCTAAATGAATCCTATAAGAATATTAGGAGCATAATCTTCAAGATGTCCTTCCATCATTTTTCCCAACTTTTTGTTTTTATCTTTTAATCTTGAATCTTTCAAGGGGAAAAAAAAAAATCATCATCCTTTGTTGGTCCTATTGGGTTGTGTATGATAGGCTTCATCTTGATTTGCAAAATGGCATGGATTTAATAAATTGCATTTTCCTTGTTGGGTCAACACATTTTCATTCAAAGATTTAGGATATGAACCTTGCTTAGTTTGTTGATTCAATGGTTGATGATCATGAAGTACTCTTGTTGTCTTCCTTTTAGTTTTATCATTGGTGGGTCAACATTGTTTTGTCAGTTGATGACATTCACACATTAGCCGATGTTGTCATTGTTAACCCCACTGGAGTAGACTTGATATCACGAGTGGTTCTTTCTCATGGGGTGGTTGTGTTTTTGACGGCTCAAATGAAGGAAAGACTTTATTACAACTGTTACCCAGTAGATGTGTTTTTCCCTCTTGCCATAGAGATTTTTGAGTGTCTTCATTAATAGGCCGACAACTTTTTTCATTGATGTGCTAACATGGCATGGACAGCAAAAGGCACCAAAGGCCCTCCTTTATCAATGTTGTGTTCATTTTATAAACAAAGAGTATCAATAGGATTATAGAGAGCCTATGCCATTGTTATCTCGAGACATGTTGTCACTACAAGGGAGGGTTATTTTAGGATTGGAATTTTATTGGGTTTACCTCCCCTTTCTTTAGTTGATATGCTTCATGCAATTGGAGGAGGGTTTGGTTCTTAGTGGTTCCCTTTTGTCCTGGTGGTCCACCTCTTTTGGGTTGTTTGTTTGCCTAGACTTTGGTCCTTGCCCCTTGTTTATTTTTCTTTCCCTTTTTCAAGTGCTTTCTTTTTATAAAGTTTGGTAGGGTTTCATCATGAAGACTCAATAACTTCCATCCTTCTTGTGAAGTAATGATACATTGTCGTCATATTCACAATTATTATAATTCATTTATCCCAGTATCACCAAATGCCTCAAATATTGCCTCACCTATCCTCCCTCCCAATAACAAAGTCTACTTGGCATAGTTTGTTACAAGGGAAAAAAAACCTTAAATATCTACCTCATGCTCATGAACTATGCAACATGCTTACTCTCCTTTGTGCCATACAAAAATCCTAAAACTCACATAAAAAATCCCACAACTTTTGTACTTGATGTTCTATTGGCCTCTTAATTGTCTTCACCTTCTCTTTGGTTTCTTTCCATCCCCTTTTTGCTTCAATGTGTTCCTTGTTCTAGACCTCAACATTGTAATCCCATCAACTCAATATGTAGGTGAAGGTTCTTGAATGTTTGACTTGCCTCAATTCACTTCCAAGTTTGCCATAGAAAGTGTTGTTTGTGCACCATCTTCATCAACTTTCACCCAAAACTAGACCAATTAGCATAATTGTTACCTTTTTGCCCTTCAACATTGAATCCCATCAAATTACTTTACTCCATCCATGTAGCATGATGGATAGTTCATGCCAAAGGCAACTAAATTAAAACAAGAAACAAACTTGAAAGAAATGAAAACTTTACTCTCTTATTCCTTGGCTTTGTCATCTTGCACACAACTAACCACTATCAAAATGATCATGTCTCAACCTTGCAATAATCAAATCATGATCAAACACTCCATATCTGAGTGTTGCACTATGCCATACAAAACCATTTAGGCTCCAAACCTATTTTTCATAGATTTGTTCCAAGCAACATCTGATTTTCATTTCTTTGAAATCCTAGCCATGATTCCTAGATGGAAACTCCTTTCATACTGCATTTTGAGACTAGGAAACTTACATATCAGGAACAACACCACATTGCTGTCAGGAATCTGTTACACGGAAATTCAGTGATCACAAGATGCAATGACAGCAGCAAGGTAATGAAACAGTTGACAGTTGTCCCTTCCCATCAGGCAAGGCCCACAGAACTTCATGACATCTACAAGGCTCTTTCTGAACCACCAAAACACATGTTTCTCGGTTAACTTCTTCACAACCAACTTAAGGTACTCAAAAACAATTTGCAACCCTTTTCAGTTGGATGTGAGAATGACAATAACATCACTGATGCCTTCAAAATTTTGGTTTCAGTGTGAGGGGGGACGGACATTGGAATTATTGATCTTCAACAAGGAATTCACAATAAGCATGTGCAGTTACATCTCTTTCAATGACAGCTTCTTCAGAGTACATCTGTCAGAAACATTTTCCGTTGTTATGCAAGAACTGAGTGGCAGCTGAAGAAACCCCACATTGTGACTGTACTTATCAAGATGAAGCCACCTGTGACAGTCAACTCTGCAAAGGTTCAACCCAGCATGAATTCAGCAGCATGACCCACAAACCCATCACTTGGAATATCACTGCTTACACAAGCCATAACAGATCAGCCTGACTTGCATGATAAAACAAGTAGTCTGTTTGGTTACGCAACTCTCATTACAGCTGATCTGCTCAAGAGCACCTGCACAATCAACTCTTGTCCATACTCAATTCACATGAAGTAGTTTTATGTTGAGATGGAAGAGACAGACCTGGTGTGCACATTGAGACCACTCCTTAAATAATTTCACTGTGTTAGCACATTCCAATGGATTCTGCAGAACCCAAGAAAACGACCAATAAAAACACTACATCCCTTGCTGAGATGTGCACAAAAAGCCCAATTCACTTGCAGAACAATCACAAGGGCGATTTCAAATCACACACACCAGTGTGTCACAACCCAACAAATTGAAAAATACAGGTCAGATGGTTGCATGCATCTTGCTGTTCTCATGATAGCACTGAATGCAGGCCTCCTCATTTGTACAAGGAACTGGCCGTGATGGTGGACAGTAGTTATTGCTCATCTGATCATGCTTTGTGGGTATATGTTGTGGATTGCAGAATCTGATGCACTGCAAATGTTTTGTGTGTCCTCCTGCACAGGAAGAAGAGAGCCAACCCTTACACAGGAACATGTTGCATCATGACATTGTTGGCATGTTCCTACATTTTTGATGTAATCTATGAAACCATCCAATGAGTACCTAATAGTATTCCAAAGCTGGTAAAACAGAAGTGGAGGCTCTGTGAGATTCTGCTGCAACCTTCTGTTTAGACAGTGTCTGATTCCAATCACTTCTCATGTCAAGCTTCTACACATCTATGATGTGGTGGTGCTCAAATGGGTTTGGACTGAAAGTGTAGGGTAAAACCCACAGGGCGGGGCTTTATGGACTTCATAGGAATAAGGGCCTTGGCTCCACGAGGCAGACCAGAGCATGGGCCTGATTCCTGTAGATCATGAGGCAAAGGAGGCCGAGGTTCTTCCTTCTGTCTACTCAAAGAATGGGAGAGATCTTACACATATAAGTAGGCATAATTTTCCTCCCACTCATAAGGGTTAGGCGTAAGATCCTTCCTCTTTTCTAGAAGGCATGCATAGAGGGACATATGCATGGATATAAGGTACCCACCCAAAGTATACTAGGAATTTTCTCAGAGTGCTTTACAGTGTAGGAATTAGTGAAGCAATGCTTGAGCTAATCATTAACAAGCACTTTAGCTTGAGTTGATGTAGCTGGACTTTGATATTTTATGTTATATTTAGTGACAAAGTGGGGCGTGTATTTTGGTAAGAAAAAGGACAGAGTTAGTTTGGAACAAACATTGGGAAAAGGGATGTCTACCAGTGTTGGTGAGTTATTGATTTTTGACGTGGTTAATAATACATTAATAATACCTACCCATCCGGTTATTGATTATTGATTATGACTTCACAAATTGGTACTGAATATTCAAAATCTAATCACTTACCCAGATTACCTGGTTATCATCCAGGTAGATTATCAGTCCTAAAACACTATATATATAGAAACCAATATAATATTAATAATAACAATAAATTATTTTGTTTTTACTTCTTAAAGAAACCTCTATAATATTTAACCAGTGCATAATTGGTAGGTTATTTGGAGGTTATCAACTGCCTATTAAAAACCCTACCCTTATGCACAACTATTGGTTATTAAAAAAATAATTGAAAACCTAACTGGCACCCTAAAAAAATGATATTGATATTGATAACATACTCCTGCAAGATTGGTTTAAAGTTCATGTTGAAGCAGCAAGTTCCCCAATACAAATTTTTTTTTACCAATGACAAGTATGAGTGAGTCCTGCCCATTACAATCCAATTACCATATCTACATTTTAACCATTTATTGCAAAATTCAAATAGACATACATATTATGCACCACTATGTAGGCTACACAAAATACACAGTCATCATGAATACACTGCCTTTCCTGGAATTTAATGAAAACTGGGTATCCAGGAAACCCACTAATAATACACTGGATTACTTGCAACACACTCAAAACATCCCAGGCTGGTAAAATAGCTAATACCAACCCAATGTTCAAATAGTTGAAAAGTATAATATCACACCTGTAGTTTCTGTCCACTTTCACCACCAGCAGAAAACCAATCCTGTTTGTGTTCGCCCACAACAATATACCATTGTCAAGATGTTCAATTCCAGCTCATGTCCAGTCAAGCACCAGTTGACTGGATTCCGGGTCATTTGAGATGTATACCTCATTAGGAAGCAGTCTTGCAAGGCTACAAAAGAATACTCAAGAAGGGCCACAACAATTAGATTAGGGGTTGATTGTGATTCAACTAGGTTTGACCAATCCTGGATTAAGGAGGTCTGACTCTGGACAGAGTAAGAGTTGCTTTTATGAGGTGTAATTGCAAGCTAATTGTTGCACCTTCCAATGGGCAGTTCCATTTGGACTGAAATTGAAGTTGCAGGTGAAACCGCTACTGAAATCGGATTTGATCATCTTTCCCACAACATAGGCATGTGATTGCACAGATCCAATTACTTGCAGTGGAACCCCTGTGGTCCCAGTAGCTTGGTACAATGTGGTGAAACTTGGGCCAGCACCATGTAGGTACTCTGTGGAAGCTGAAAGTTTCACCTGGTATTTTGTTGCCACTTGTTTTTGGAGGAAATTCAAACCAATCTGCATTCAACTCAAACAACAGAGGACCACTCAACACATTTCTCGCTTCATGATTGCACCTAATGTAGTCAGTCCTATCTTATCCACTCTATTGCCTACAAGCTTCAGTTCAAAATGCACATCCTGATTGATCACCCAACCAAACATTTCCCCAGCCTAAGGTACTTAAATGCAGAGTTCATACAGCATCTATGTCCATCTCAGTTCTATATCCATCTTGTAGTTTCACAACCATCAGCTGCAAAAAAGAGAGGATAACTTGCCTAAAAATGGTGTGCCTACATCCAGCAGGACCAACTATGCCTAGAAACACCACTTGCACATCAAACAGTCCTGAAACCTCACCAATTCCTAGAAATAGGAGCAATGGGAGAATTATATTCTCAACCCTGACATCAAAATATGGAGGAGTTAGATTATTCAGCTGAAGCATAGGTAGGTATCACACCTGGCCAGTTCCCAAGGGCAGGTCAAGGTACATAAGGTTCACTTCAGAAGGCTCAACATGGTACCCAAAGGTACTGGAAGGATTATACAACTGTAGGTCAAGAGTAGCATTGAGTGAAACTGTCTTGGTAGGAACTCCTCCATTGTCAATCCCATCCTGCAAGTTGAAATACTGAAATCCAATACGCTGCACATGTTTAAATCCAGAACCAAAATCAGTCAAAAAAACCCACTACTTGAACAACAATATTTCCTGACTACAATATACCTCATTTGTAAGCATGGAAAAATGATGCTGCTCCAATACACATTCAGGAATTTTATTTGATTTTTCCTTTCTGTGACCCTGAAAAGAAAGAAGCTACATAAAAGAACATATCAACATAAAAGAAGAGAAGAAGCTACAGGGAAGACAAATAAATGCATGAGAGAGAAATTGATAACAAAGAAAGAGACAGCCTTAAGGAAGAGATCAATTCCACAAAAAACACTTGGAGAAAAGTGAAGGAAGAAACAAGGAAACACAAAGCACAAGGCAAGCAATAGAGACACACATGGGAGAGGAACTAATGCACAAAAGCAGCTTCAAAACACAGGAACTTTTGAGATGGAAGGGAGATAATAAAGGGAGGCAAGAAAACTCTAGAAGTAGAAATGAGAGGCTACCAGAATACTCTATAGAGAGAGTGGTGACAGAAAGGAAGAGGCACCTGCACTGTGACTTTTGGTTTGTGCGGCATGGTGACGAGCCAGAATACAAGAGCGCCAATGAAGAACACGGCAACGCTGAAGAGGACAGCAATCAAGAAAATGCAGCAGCGAGAGAGACTCTTCTTGGTCTCCACTTCAGGCCCTTCCTCTTCCAAGATAGTTCCCGGAGCCCAGGCTCTATTGTACCCTCCCTTCTTGTGGGCTGCACCAGCACCTCCAGCACCGGCGTGAGGAAGCACTCTTCGTGAGCCTGGCTTGGGAGCCGTGGCCATGTTGAAAGAAGTGGAACCAGAGCTGCCGTTCTTGAAGTGCTTGTGCATGGGAGATGCCATAGGACTCTCCCGAGGCGTGGCTCGAGAAAAGCTCTGCGACAGAGAGTCTATATCATGCGTTGTGGATTCGCGAGAGGGAGATTGCACGAAGTACACTGGATGTCCGTGTCTGGAAGGCGACAATGGCGGCGATGGTACCAAGCTCGATTCCGAGTCGAACGAGGCCCTCATTCTTCCGTATCGCGACATCGTGCTCTGTCTCTGCTGCTATATGCAATGCTGGGGATGGTAACTGTGACAAACTCTACAAGAGCTACAACGCTGGACCAGCAACGAACCAAGCTTTTTCTGATCTTCTTGAATTTTGTATGTCACAGTAAGGAAGCCGTTCTTACAAGCATCTCAGTGGAAGAGAGACGGAAGACATGACAGTCAAACCTAGGCAAGGCAGACACCGGCATTGCAGCTTCATCTACACAGAGCTTCGATGAAAAACACTACGCCTCGTCCTCCAGTACACATGCAGAAACATCGGAGCTTCAGACGGCGGGATAATCACCTCGACTCCTGTTCCTCCACCTCCTAATTGTCTATAACTTCTTCAGTACTAATTTCGATTCTTCCGTTTCTCCAGAATAATAATGAAACCAATCTCTCTAAGCTTCTCTAAGTTCTGGAAACTGTCTTTTCCACTCTCTGACTCATGTTCAGTGTAGCATTGCTGCTGATGCCATTCACATAGGTACCACTGCAGAGGAGAAACTATCTCAAAAGCGCTCCACAAACGTCTTCCTCTGAGGGGAAAAAAACAAAAAACAGCTAAGCCTCAAAAGCTCCAGAATTCCCCCGAAGAGGCTCCAGCAAAGCTACAAACAGTTGGCGAAATCAGAAGCTCCCGCAGCACAAAACCACAAGCTGGAAACGCAGTCTTCTCGCTGCTTTTTGCCGCTGCCACCTTCCCTGTTTCTTCTTCCAGCACAACTGTGCAAACAAATCCACCGTTGCCGCTGCAAGGGCGCTGCAACGAACGAACGAACGACGAACGAACGACGAACGAACGACGAACGAGTCTGATTCCGCTGTCTTCGTTCTCATCCACGCATCATTCCGTCGTCCTACTCGCGTCACATTGATGATGTAACCGAGAGACGACGTCGCTTTCCGTCCTAGTGCGTTCATTTTCTGTCGTCGTTCGTCTTCTTTTCGTCCACAAACCAAAGAACCTGCTGCTGCGCAAGCAGGAAGGAAACAGGGGATGTGCGATCTCCTCATATCACTGCTGCCATGCAACAAACAATAATCACAAGATTTGGTAGGGCTTTGCTAGATATGAGAAATACAAGTTGATGTTGCAATTGATGTTGGGTCCAAGAGCAGCTTATGTTTTTTGTACCGATACTTCACATCACTGTAATGTCTCTAGAGCTGATGGTCATTTGCATTGCTTCCCAACTGCAGTGGTGCACTCTTTTTCTATTGTGGTTTTGAGTGGATGCTCTCATGGAGCTGATTCTTCTCTCACAAAGTCATCAAGTCTGTACATTTTTAAATCTTCCTTTCATCATGACTATAGGAATACATGTGCAATGGGTTAAATAGAAATTCACCACTCAAATCTCTGCATAAACTAACATCTTCAACAATTAAAAAAAAAAGTGCTCTGGACAAAGCAACAACTTACTGCCGTGACATTCTGGACATATTTTCATATTGGTCGGGCTTCAATTAAGGTACATTGCATAGATGCGCAGTTTTGGATCTTGAAGAGAGGACCATTTTGCTGTTTTATTGAAAATTGTCAGGTGATTAGATGTACATGCAACTTCAGTTTCTTTCAACTGCCAACCTCCTTAGTGTGCTTGTAATCCTGTTCTTCAATTGTTAAGAGTCATCACGTTTGCTCTGACATGCTTGAACCAGGGGTGGTTGTGATTTATTACTGAGTAACCTACTGTGTGTTGAAGGATCATTTAGGTTTAGGGTTTAGGTTTCGAGTTAGTATTACCTTAATGTCATAATCTGGACAAGATGTACCAAGCTTCATGGAAAGGCTTCATTGTCTTTTGTTGTGGTGGTGGATGGCAGTGATGTTGAACCTTATCTGGAGGGTCTACCTATAGCAGATAATGAAAGCCAGGTTAGGCAATGTTGCTGAGATTGGATGGTCACCCACTAGGGGATGAACAAGAGGTACAGTGATTATCTCTTCCAAGAATACTTCACTCATTGTCATGGCTATGTATAGGCACCAGCTTATTTCTTCACATGACAAGGTCCTGCAGAGGTTGGTTTCACTCAAGGTATTGTCGGAAGACAGACCAGTGGTAAAATGATGAGTACCAGGGCTTGTTCAAGATAAATCTTATCAAGCTATGTATAGGCACTGGCTTATTTCTTCAGATGACAAGGTCCTGCAGATGTTGGTTTTACTCAAGGTATTATTGTAAGACAGACCAGTGGTTCTGAGCACCCAATCCTTCTTGCAAGCTGTAACAATCAGATCTCCTCTCTGGATTCAGATGTAAATGCTACATGCACATTTGTGCTGACCAATGACATTGGAAAATGAACAGAGGCCAATCTTTGTATAAAGTATATAAGTAGCAAACCATATGACTGCAAAAGTTCCTTGCATGACAGAGAGGTGCAAATGGAACAGAGTGAGAAAATCTGGCAGATCATGATCAGAAGATGACTTATTCAGGAAACCAATTGGACACCCTAGCTATCTTGTTTGTTATTGTCAAGATACTATACCAAGGTGGCACCCTCCAATGCACTAAGAGCCTGGTGGAGTCGGCAGTATTGACATCAATATTGCCCCTGCATCACACACTGGTGCAGAATGAAGCAGCATACTTTGGATGCATTCATCAGGTTTCTCTCAATCAACCTAGTGCACTTGGATCAATGCAGGGCTCTAGCAAGAATTGTCCTAAACTCTACAAAAATTGACTTTTCAGACCTCCAATGGTTGATATATCTGCCAAATACCACTAACAAACGATTGGAAAAGCAGTTTCTTTATGTTCTTAGGTTGTAAAAATTGGTTTCCAAGTGGTTTTATTGACCTTGTTACGAACATCCCAGTTCTTTCTGTCCAAATTTTACGTGATCTTTTTCACAGTTAGCTAGGGGAAGGCATTCTGTGCAAGACGTCAAACACATTGGCATATCCATGGTTCAGATTCTGCAAGATTATCGAATACCCCTGCCACCAGCTACCTCCTCCAGAGCAGCTAAGGCCCCTGTACTTGGCTGGAGATAGCCATTGCCTGTAAGCTGCATGGATGACAGTGCAGCTGAGGGAGGAAGCCTGCCTCCTAGTGCCATTACTAGTGACAGGCCTAAAAGTGTGGCATCTCAGGGAAGAAAGCTGATTTTACCGCAAAGTCGCCTGCCAAACTGCCATGGAGAGCCTTCCCCAAGGATCTCAAGTTATTGTTGTTTGGTGAAATCAACTGCAGGGAGGGCATTCCTGTCTCTGTTGAAAAGTGCCACTATAAGGTATGTGATGTCAGTGCCATTCCAGTGGGATGTGACGCATGCAAACAAACCATGGTCAAGAATGTTACACCTCCCTGAGCCCTTCATTCCCATGTCTTGAATAAGCACACTACTGCCTTATTTGTTAGCTATGCCTCTTAGAGTGCTAGGAGACATTATGACTCAGTCTTCCTGTTGCTTCTGGAAGTGTGACAGATACTCAGGATGAAGATTTTTTGCATTTGTTGTGCAAAGCTTAACCAGTTCATTGCATACTTGTCTCCGTCCACTCTCTAGATCTGATAAGGGGCTGCGGAAAAACAGCTATTAGACATTGCCATTCATGATGAAGGCCATGATCTTATACTTTATGAGTGACTCACAAAGTATTGGCAAGAGTCATTTTGTGAATTTACATTTTTTTTTGCACGACATCAATGACTGAGTCTTCCCTTTGCTTCCAGAAATGTGACAGAGACACAGGATGCAGATTTTGTAGGATGGTTTGCCCAGATTTAGAGCTGATTATTATACACCCTCTCTTGAGAGCTGATGAAGTCAGTGGGTAGTCATGGCAGCTTGTCACAGCTATTTGTGATATGGTGATGTTCTGACACTTGTTGAAAGACTCTCGTAAGGTTAACACTGCATTCATTGTTGTGTCACATTCAAAATTATTGTTATGGAGAGTTCTCTGTAAGTTCATAGATATTTTGTTTTTGCCATCTAACCAACACAACATTTGTTTCATTAGCTCACATCTTTCTCTGGAGTTGCTCTCTGCAATCACATTGATATTTGTGCTAGGACCATGTTCTAGAAACCAGCCTGTTTGTGACTAGGCAAATGTGATGGGAGAGTGGGTTTCATCAGCTCTGCTTTACTTTTGAATTAAGAATTCCCTTGGAACAGTGAGCCAAAATGTATTGAGCCGGTATTGCTCTTTTCTTGGGGGTTGTATTTACTGATCCTGACTGCTAGTAATCACCATTCCTTATTGTGGAGTTAACATCAAAATTGACCTTGTGGAAAGTTCGACTGCTACCTTACCTTGGTAGGCTAATCAATGCAGCTTGAATAAGGATATCGATATCCAGGGGTTTCCAGAATTTGTGAAGGATGAAGTGGAGGCGAGAGTGTACACATTTACATACAGCAACTACTGCGGCTCATCCAAGATCACAATTTTGAGATATTTGAGCATACCCAGTGTCCCCAATTTTTTCTGAGACCTGTGCTGTTGTGCACATCTTCAGTCATCTCCTTCAAGCACAGCTCCATGAAGCTCAGCAGACAAAGTCCTTGTGGAAATCGATTACATTGGCTGGACTTGTTTTCCCAATTTATTAATACCAGAAGATAGGGCTCTCTTTCACCAAATCTCTGAAATGTGAGTGCTGTATATACATGCACAATGCAACTTGTGAGTGAATCCCCTAATGTTTGTACTTTGCCTGGTAGGGCCTTTCAGGTAGTATTGCTTGAACTCAAGCTTTTATTACAAAAAAATCACTACATGACATAACATGGGTGTATTTCTAAAACTCTGAATTTCACTAAGATTGGAGTGAATCTAGAGGTTTTGCTACCTACCTCTTTAGCTATTAGCCAGAACTGCAGATTTTTTTTTCAATTATTACTTAATATTTAATATGTTTAAATTCACGAGAATACTTGTGTTATGCTTTATGATGGGTTTAGGGTTTATGGTTCATTCATGCAAACTTTGATTTATTTAAAAAATTCGTCATATGTTGGATATACTTACAAAAATATTGGATGTACATGTGGTACATGGTGGCATTAAATGCATGGTTAGATGTTGCACATCCATGCCTATTCATGTTTTTCTGGTGTAGGGATATTGCATCATCTATTCCTCATCAAAAATACATGGTCCAAAGTATCCATCAAATAGAAAAAGCAAACCACATGGCACAATGTTAATGCATCTAGAGGACCAAGGATGACATTAAAATATTCACCAAGCCAATCACTTTCACTTATAAGGAAGGCAAAAGTTGTTAAGTGGATTTCTTGCAAAGGGTGGTTGTTTATACAAATGCGAAGATTTTGTGTTCACAAATTTCCTCATTAGAGACTTGAAATATTCAATATTTTTGTCACCTCCACTTGGGCATGTAAGAAAATTTCATTTCATGATTTTATGGATTATTTAATGATGAAACTAACCATAAGGCCCTATGGCATAATATCCCTCCTTTTTTGGGGAGGGATAGTCATGAATATAAGGCGCCTTCCAAATAGACTAGGAATTTCTCCAAATGCTTTATCATGAATGCATGCAAGTCAAGTTCTATTGTTGTGATGATTTGTGAATTAAACAACAAATTGTGGTTTGTTCATTTTGTCATTAGGAGTATTGTGTGTGAATGCCTTAGCATGCCCACACATTGTAAAACACTATCCATAAGTTTTTATTGTAGATTCTAATGGGTTTAGAAACCAAAATTTCCTTTCAAGAAATGGGCTGGATGTTTTCTTCTTGGGCAGGGTATTTCATTTTGATGAGGGATTTTTAGAATTTCCCTTTTTATTAATTTTTTATAATAAAATCACTTTTGAAACTCAAAAATTTTCTACCACTCTATTTTAAATCATTAAATGATTAAGTTCATTACTTTGCTATCACTTGATTTTAAATTCAAAGAAATGAAATATTTAACAAACTTGAATTTACAAGAAGTTTTATTTCTTTCATGAATTCAATATATGAATGTCTCACCTTTGGATACAAATGGATATCCAAATCTAATCTTAGAAGAACACAAAATCAAATTGGACAATGCACAATGTAAAATCTCTTTTAAACATAGAATTTCATAAAATTACATCATCAATTTATCAAAACTTATAATTATGTTTATGTATGTTTTAAAGTACTTTGGAATGAAATGAAAAGTAATTTGCATGCACAAGAACAAAAATAATCTAAAAAAAGTGATCACTCCTTTGTATGGCCCTACATATTAGGTATGTAGCAAACTAGTAGCAAAATTTGGATCACAAATTAATAGAGTAATGTTCCAAGGACTCATTCATGGGTGGGGTTCCAAAAACTGGAATAGGGACTCTAGGATTTTGTTAGGGCTAATTTTTTCAAATATCATTTACATGAACCAAATTTGATGCGACAGTGTGATTTTTCACATGTGAGACCTAATTGTGCATTGACATTTTCATTTATGAATAAAAACACAATAAATGTCAAAATGAGTTTTTACGGGTAATCAAACATGTTTTTTTGCATGATTATTTCTTGCACGTGTGACATTTGCCTAGAGCTAGAAATTCTAAACCTAGTGAACATTTTAAAAAGTGGTAAAAGAAATGAGTCCTTTCCTTTAAAGCCTTGTGGTCCAAAATTTCAAGCCTTTGAAATATTGATATATATTTTTTCATCAAGTTCACCCAATGAACATATATTTGCATAAAAGGATTCTTATATTTAAAATTTAATTATCTGAATTAAAATGATCAATTCATATTAATATTTAATTTATTCAGTGTAATGAATTAATTAATAGTAATATAATAAGTTAGATATTATTTAATATATAATGAATTAGTGATTAATAAAAAAATTATTAATTATTAAATATGAATGTATCTAATTAGTGTTTTATTAAGTAAACATTAAACAATTTCTAATTAACTAACTATTACTACATATTTTTTATTAACTGTGACATGTACTTTCTATACGTGCATTTCAAAAAAATGTACTTAAATGTATATTAAAACATGCATTTCTTCAATATTATGTGATAAAGTCAAAGAACTTATAATTGTTGATCATTAACTTAAATAATATTCATGGATTCAATATATTAAAAGTGAGTTTACGGATACTTTTCAAAAAACCAAATGGCTCTAGGTGGCATATTTTATCATGCTTATGCCCCAATCAATTAATTAATGGTAACAATTCATCAATAATTATTAATTATTGTATCAATTTATGATTTAAATTTAATCAATGAATTTAAATATTTGAAGTAGCTCACTAAATAATTAATTATTATATATTGGGTAGTATTAATTAAATTTTAATAAACTAATTAAGTAACATTAATTGTTTCATAGTTTATATTGACTAATCAATTAGTTGATATTAATTATTCATCAATAATTAATATTTGTTTAATGCGATGATTATATCATATTAATATGACCTAGCCACTATTGTTTAATCATACTTTAAAAGACATGGTATATTTTTAAACAAACCATATGCCCATAATATGAGCAAATGTATGCCTAATATATTTTAAATATAAACTAAATACCTTAATATACCATGAATACAAGTTAAATTTGTTTAATATACCCTGAATACAAATTAAATATATCTAATTATGTTAAATATGTTTAGATATGTTTAATACATATTGAATAAAAGCTAAATTTATTCATAATGTAATCCATAATACTTTAATGTATTTTTGATCTTGCGATATTTTGTAAGGGTAGTAAGAATAAACCATGATCATGAAGGGGAGGAGGAGGAGGAGCAAAGGGGACAACAATAATCACCTTCATTGCACATCATTTTAATTAGAAATGCATTTAAAGGGCACATCACATCAAATTAGTTTAGTCATGAAAAATAGACATGATCACTACAACTTATTTTGAACAACGATGTAATGACAGTAAAACATGTGATAAGTGGGTGGCACCTTAATTAATGGTGACTGCAATGATGACATTCACTCCTAATGACATATTTCAATTTATAGGTTTGTGATATTTGTGTATATATTGGAATATATTAGTAAGTTTATTTTGTACATTGGCTTAGGTTTTCAACACACAAGTTTTGGTGAAATAATTTTGAATAAAAATGAAGCAAATCATAAATAATTTCGAGTGATATTATTTAAATGAAATCATAATGATTTTAGAATGGGTGACATTATAGTGGTGACATATGTGTCACCACTCATTATTACATGTTTGGATGTGATGCATATCACTAGAAGAAATTTGAAAATCAATGATTAAATTTGCAATTCATTTATAGCTGTAGTGGACACATGCGACTTAAAATAGCCTAGTTGCCTTGAACAAGTGCCATAAGACAATTAGTTGCAAAAGACATGACATGGCTATGAAGTTGAAAATGTAGTCACAAACCTTACAACTAGGCTAGAATTTCTCATCCAATTTGCGACTACATTTGGAACAATTGCATGCTACCAAATGTGCCATTGAAGGTTGGTTAGGATTTAACCATGTGGTAATTTAAAAAACCAATGGCCATAAAATACATGGCAATTTTCCATTTGTTCAAAAAAGATATATTCTAATTACAATAATTAAATATTATAATTAGAGTAATTAAATTACAATTACAATAATTAATTATTAATATTAATTAATTATAATCTATCCCAAGCTAAACTATAATAAACAACTTATTCTAAGCTAGGCTAGCTAGCATAGGCTAAGTAAGTAGGTAGCATCCTATTTATTTTGTTGGGGACAAGCCTTTCGATTGGCTCATCCCAAATGGCACATGCACTATAGTGCATGTTAATAGTGCATAGATGAATCTAATCCATTCCTTCACCTACTTATATACTTTACAAGTTTGAAGTTGTAGACAAAAGAGATATGGGACAATTTTAATGAAAGGGAAACATTATGACACTACAACATTATCACATCCTTTGTCCCATACAAAAACATTATCATATATTGACACAATAAAATATTCATTGTTTTCATTAACTATTTACTGCCTATCCTACTTACTACCTACAAATTAACCTACCAAATTAATTAATCAATTAATATAAAAACATTATGACATATCCACACAATAAAATACCTACTACTTAACTTAACTACTTACTATTTACTATTTA
>Ga0116231_10004256_pt1 | contig 29055 bp, 18 predicted proteins | sample S1TSphgellanicum_2_FD_89695 | JGI IMG/M metagenome (GOLD analysis project Ga0116231, IMG submission 89695) | Host-associated microbial communities from peat moss isolated from Minnesota, USA - S1T2_Fd - Sphagnum magellanicum MG | ecosystem: Host-associated > Plants > Peat moss > Unclassified...
ATTTAAATCAATCATTTAAGATCTTCACCTTGACATTATCAATGGTATCAAAACCCTATGTACACAAAATTTAAATCAATCATTTAAGATCTTCACCTTGACATTATCAATGGTATCAAAACCTTATGTGTACAAAATTTAAATCAATTGTTTCAAGGATCTTGGTCTTGACATAATGGTATCAAAACCCTATGTATGTATAGAATTTAGATAAGTTGTCTTGGATCTTTATCTTGACATTATCAATGGTATGAAAACCCTATGTGTATAGAATTTGAATGGTGTCAAAACATTATACCTTAGAAATTCGATTTAGATGTTTTCAATCTTGGTCTTGACATTGTTAATGGTACATCAATAAAGCTTTTTGTTCATTTGAGCTTGGGTGAACTAGTAGTAGTTGCCTTGGATATAAATTCCACAAGTATCTAATATGTCACTTCCCATATGTACCCATAAATTCCAAGACAAGTTGTATCCACAATTAAATTCCACAAATATCCATATGTTTTAGATTTGAGATTCTAAAATTTATAAAGTAAATATGTACTAAATAACCTAAATGTAAGATGACTTTTCCTTTTGTTCAAACCTAACATGGCAAAACCTTGAGCCTCAATTGCACCCTTGAATAAATATCCAAGATGTGTGTACTTCTCTTAATTACATTCAACTAATTGGTAGGCTACAATCTGGCCATTTTAATTGGTGTTAAATTGTTTACATTGGTATTAATGGCACATAGGAACTACAATTAGAAAATGTAGGGTGCCTAGTTTATGTAAGTAATATAGAGTGTCCATTTGACCAAGAGTGTCATTTTGTTTGTCCAACTTGATTGAATGCCCATTTTACTAGTGTTAAACATGTCATTAAAGTTGATTAGTCAAAAATTACAATGTCCATTCAAACACTAGTAGAAAATCCCCCCTTTTGCAACTACGTTTTCAACTATTGTTCAACTATAAACCAAGTCAAAAACTACACATATATGTGGCACGCTCACAATTTTTTGGGGTCAACAAATAGTTAAATGACACGTGGCACATCCACATCAAAAGTTTAGGCCACATGGTGCCTAAGAATAGGTTAGTTCTAAACCTAGGCACCTAGGTTAAACCTAATCATAGGCCATTTAATCTAGGCTTAAATTAGGGCTAGAACTAGGCACCTATGTTAGGCCTGGACCTAAACCACATGGCAATTAATAAATGAAGTCCTATTTCATTTGGTTTAGCCTTTAAAGTTGAACCTTTTTGATTGCTTCATCCCAAATGGCTATTCGATTTTCATGTTTATTGTGTTATCTAATAATCCTAGTGCACTCCTTTATATAGTTTGTTTCATGGAATGGAAACCAAACAATATGGGATAAAAGTTTTAGTTGCAACCTAAGGAAAACACACCTATCATTGAACACTTAATGATATTGGATCATTATAACTCTCTTGTCCTTTTGAATTTTTAAGTAATTTTGTAATCCTCCACTTGGCGTATCCAAATCTATAAAAAAACGTTACAATCTAATGGAAAATGAGCAAGATATGCCCTTTTAAAGTGAAGGGGGTTGTGCTTTAGATTTTTTCACAAGTGTCCAGTATGATTTTGAAGCTTCAGCTCTTCAACTATTATTTTTTTGATTTTTTATGTTAAATAAGTTTTATAGATTTTTGGATAGCGCATTTGTAGCCTTTGAAATCGTTCAAAATGAATGAGAAATGAGCAAGATATAGTCGTTAGAAGTAAAGGGGATCTAGAGACAAAATTTGAAACAAAATATCACTCTTTTTCTTCCTATGTTCTCTATTTTGTTCCTTTGCTTTGAGGTTCAAGTAACATTTGTAGCTTTTTTGCTTTGTGCTTCCAATGACATAAAAAAATTCAATTTGGTGTTGAAATGAGGGAAAATTTGAAAGTGTTCGATGATAGAATATCATTTATTGTCTACCCTAGTTGTAACCCAGTTGCAACTTAATTGCTACTCAAATAGTTGTAATTTAGTTGTACAAGCTAGTATAAGCTTAATTAGGCCTAGACCTAAACTAATAATCTACCTAGCTTAGGTTTAGTTATTTATAATAATTATTCATCAACTATTTTTAACTATAAGTTGTATAATTAAAAAATTAAACATATTAGCATCATTTATTAAATAGTATGGTGATTAGTTTTTTTGTGAAAAATCAGCAATTGAATTTATTTATTTATTAAGTAATTAATTATCACTGATTTTTAAAAAAAATTGAGATTCATTATAAATTCTTATTAACATTTCATAAATCAAAGAATTAACTTAGATATAAATATTCATTAATAGATTTTATTTGATATTATACTTATAGTAATCATTATAATGTTGTGATAATTAATAATTACCTACAATTACAACAATAAAATTAATAATAATATTGTAGCTAGTAATTAGGTTAGGCTAGTTAACTATTTTTATTCGTATTTTTATCTAACTTGTTGTAACTATTAAATGACCTAGTATAATAAATATTAAATAAGAAAAATATTTTAGAGTATGATAATGTTAAATAAAAATAATTTCTGAAATTATATGATAATTTATTAAATATATTTACTAATTATTCTAGAATTTATTATTATTTAATCATAAGTAAATAAATAAGCAATTTTAATAGATGAAAAAATTACACATATATTGAACATATTTATTAAAAAAACCTAAATATCCTTACTTGATATGTTGTAAACTAAAATTGAATTTACATAGAAATTATAAATTATGTATGTATTGAACATACACATTATTAAGTTGACTTATATTTCAGAATTTCTTTAAATTTTATTTTCAAATTAAAGTGTTATATTTATATGCACAAAAAAATTCATCATACATGTAATCATTCATGGATACAAAAAAAATTTACCTTAATAATTAATGAATATTTATTGCAATTTAAAAAATATTTTAAGACGTCATACATATAAAAATGAATAAACATTAAATTTCCAAAAAATTATGAATTATGTATCATTACTTGATTTGTTGTAAAATAAAATTTGATTTAAAAAGAAATAATAAATTACATGTATTGAACTTACATTATTACAAACTCATATTTCAAAATTTCCTTAAATTTTATTTTGAAATTAAATATTTATATTTATATGCATAAAAACAATTTGCATCATACATAAGCATTCATTTCCACAAATACAATTTACATGGAGTTTAATTTTTAATGAATTTTATTGCAATTTTAAAAAATTATTGAGATATCATGTCTATGAAAATTAATAAACATTAAATTTCCACAAAAATATTAATTATGTATCATTATTTGATACGTTGTAAACTAAAATCCAATTTACATATAAATAATAATTAGGTGTATTCAACATGCACATTATTACAAATTTATATTTCAAAATTTCCTTAAATTTCTTTCAGTCAAATTTTATTATTTGTGTGCACAAAAAAATTTGCATCATACATAACCATTCAATTTACACATAATTTAATATATTAATGAAAGTAGATAATTTTTTTTGTTTTATTCTATCACGTTGAAATTTCCTAAACCAAATTATTTCATATAATGCTATTGATACCTTTGAAAACCTAACAATGAATAGGGGTGCACTGACTTGGGTTGAAATTTTTGGAGCTACAATGCAAAGGTTATTGATTATTGAACCATTTTCTTAATAAAATTTTATAAAATAATAAATAAGAATTTTACTTGATCCAAAGGTGTACTTGGTGTTGTTGGAAAATAATCGCAAAGTTAGATTTAATGAGATTTATTTCATAATTTTCATATTTAAGGTATGGAGATATTGAATTTTGAATGAATTTTGTTGTTGAAAATTCAAACAAATTACAACAAATTGGGTTTAAAAGGGAAAATGAGTTGAATGTGTTCACATTTGGGGCCAACAACACATGTTACCTTATTTATCCATGAAGGAAAGTAGTTTGTTTTGTTTTGTTATAATGATATCTCCCAAACCATAGTGTCTTAGGTTATGCTACAGAACTTGTCATCAAAAAGTTCTCAATGAATAGAGGTGCAACGACTTGGTTTAAAATTTTTGGAACTATAGTGTGGAATCTATTGATTATTGAACCATTTTTTTATTGATTTTTTTGAAAAACCAAGATTGAAAACTATATTGGAACTTGGGGGCATTCTTGATATTATTGGAAAGCCCTCACCAAGTTCAATTTAATAAAGTTGATTTCGTAATTTTGAAACCTAAAATGTGAACAATATTATTGAATTTTTGGTGGGTACATATTGTTGTTGGAAATTCAAACAAATTGCAAAAAGGGGTTTGGAAGGAAAATTCAATTGAATGCATTCAAAGTTGGGCCAATGACATGGGTACATTAGTGTTTAATGAATTTTTATCATAATTTTAAACAAATATGAAGATATCATGTATATAAAAATGAATAAACATTATAGTTGCAGAATATTATTAATTATGTACCATTATTTGATATGTTGTAATGATTTACATAGAAATAATAAATTACATGTATATTGAACATAAACATTAGTACTAACATATTTTTAAAAAAAATTTAAACTTTATTTTGAAATTAAATTTTAATATTTGTATGCACCAAAAAAACCATTCATTTATACAAATAAAATTTACATGTAATTTAATGTTATCATAATTTTAAATAAATATTACAATATTATATGTATAAAATTAAAGTTGCCTATTAGTTGTTTAACCTAGTTGAAAGAGATAGTTGCAAACAAGACTATATTTCATCCATCCTTTAGTACATTTTATCATCCAAAATAGTTGAACATTAGTTAATGTCTTGACTGTGTGCCAACTAAAGAACTTTAGATGCCAAGAATATTTCAAAAATGACCCCTTAGTTGAAACATGCTTCACATTGTTTACTAACATAGTTAGAAGTTAAACTTGGAAACATTGTTGATGCTAGGAATATTTGACAAATGACCACATAGTTGAAAAATGCTTTCAACTATATACCAATATAATAAATGAATCAACTTAATTGGTAATTGCCATAATTATTTAAAAATTTAAAAAATCCAGTTGAAACATAGTTGCAAATGTCATGTAGTTGTAAACTTTTGGTTTAAAAAGGGGGTCTTTCTAGTAGTGAAACATTGTGCCTTTAGTCAAAAGGGTCATTCCTTCTAGTCAAAATGGACAAGCTAGTTAATTTGAACATCTTAAAAAACCATGATTTGTAAAAGAATGCGCTTCTATAACTAGCTATGAAGAGAGACCATTGCATCGTTTAACATGGCAATAACTCCTCATTTAATGTATTTAATAACATTGCCACAACACCTATAACTTTTTTGCACGACCCACCCTTATCCTACTAAATCAATTAAACCCCATTTTTGCCTATGTTTTATTTGATTTCATCCTTGTGTTTTGGTTTCTTTGCATGTGTAATGAAGGCAAGGTGTTAGGATGAAATATCAAACTAGTCTTGATAGTGGCTAGTATCAAAAAATTTAAATCACAATAAAAATTGTTCCAACCAAGGATTACACCAATAGTCAAGCTATTTATATTAGTTTAACATTTAATATGAATTTTTTCAACATATTGGAATTTGACAATTTGAAAATCCTATAAGATTTTTGTTTAAGGGTAAGCACTATCAATAGTGCCTCCATTTCATAAAAATTGAGATGTATTATTATAAGGATAGCCTAGGTGCATTCAAATGACTATTGCAAATCACCTTCCAACAAATCTTTTTTGCCTTAAGGATATCACATGTAATGTCTTTCACCTTTAAAGAAATTATGAAAATCATCCATGAGTGAATTTTTTTGATTAAGGAAGTCCCCCCTTACCCTATGATTTTTAGTTGAGGTGTTTATAATATTTCGATATGGTCTTTGTTGGTCTCCTTAAAACATGACACACACACATCCGACATTAATCTTAAGTCTTAACTAATGTTGGGTAGGTATTAAAAAATGGTTGAATATTAGGGATGGTTTCAAGTTGAATAGGTTTTCAAGTATTACCTAGGGTCATACCTTGTTTGAAACCATTCACTAGTTCTCAGTAGATTGAAAATTAACCATTTGAAACCTTGCCGTTTTTAAAAAATAAAATGATATCATATTAGGGTATTAAAAAGTACCATAGTCAAGGTCTTAATTTTTCCCATTGTTTTTATAAATTCAATAATCATTTAGGTGTTAAGTAAGATTAAAAATAAGGTTTAGGGTTTAGGAGGCATTGCTAGATAGTGGTTGCCTTTCAATTTATAAATAAGTTTTTTCCTCCAAAGTTGGTTATAGTAAAAAAACAATTACAGCCTTGCGTTATGAAAGGTTTTGTGCATTGTGTTTTCTGCTTCGATTTAACTCTTGTTCTTTTGTTGGTTGGTTTGAACTCTTACTCTTTTGCTAGTTGGTTTTTGTTCTTGTTCCTTTGCTTATTGGCGCCTTTCCTATTTATGTTAATTGTTTGCTCCTCTCCTGGGTTTGCTATTCATCAATACCTTTGTTGGTTATGTTGTTTGTTAATACCTCTTTTAGTTTTGATGTTTGTCATCGCTTTTCTTAGTTTTGTTGTTCATTATCAATTCTCCTAATTTTGCTACTCTTCGATGCCTCTGTTGGTTCTATTACTGTTACTTCTTTGCTCCTAGGTGTTTCTCTTGGTTCTACTTTGCTCTTCAAATTGGTACTACACCCCTTCTTTTGCTTTGTGTAGGAAAGTTGGAGGTTTTTTCAAGTTTTAATTCCAAATTTTATGTAAGTTTGAAAAAAAAATCCATCCAATTTCAAGATGTTTCAATTTCAAAGTTTCAAAATGTTTTTTTGTTTATAGAATTTTGTTTTGAGTAGCTTTTTGGGTTTGTTATGTGTAAGGTCAACAAACACACCTATTCAAACACAAATCTATTCACAAAAAACTTAATTCATATTTCTTTGGATTGTACATTTTTTGGATGATGAATAGAAGGGGAAAAATGAATAACTTTTTCATAATTATAAACATTTATAAATTATTTTATTTTCATAATTGAGAAGACATTTTAAAAAACTCAGATGAAAAAATTATTGATCAAAATAAATTTTAATAGATTTTACAATACCAAAAAAAAAGTGTGTAAAATAATAAATTTTCTTTTTACATATAATGTTAGTACTTTACATAATGTTAAAATTAGATGATAAATCAAAATAATTCACTTTACTATTTTTTTTTGTTATTCAAATTATTGTAAACATATATTAAAATATATAATTTAATTTAGTAATTTATTAATTTAGAAAGCATTTATGTTTATTATTTATCAAACCTTTCAATCATACAACTTGAAAAAATGTTATATTTGTATTAAACAACATTACATAAAATTAAAAAACCATTAAAAAGATGAAAATTTATTATTTGTAATAAATTAAATAAAAAGTTTACGATTTTGAAATAATATATTTGTACAAATTAGTAATTATTTACATAAATTTAATAATATATAATTATTAAATATTAAAAATAATTTATGTAATTAATAATCTAATAATCTATGTTTAATTTAATTATTTTATAATTATAAATAATATAATCTTAACAATAAAATGTTTTCTGGAAAAAAAATAACATTATCAAATTATGTCATTTGAAAGATTATTATTATTTTTCAATTGTTTTTTTGGAATATATTAAATAAAAAAGTTCAATCCATTTTCAGTCAAATTAATTGATTTTTTTTCTTAAAAAGATTATATGTGTGAAAATCTTGGGGAAAAATAGGATGAAATTTAAATATTTTCATTTGGACAAAATATGAAAAAATAATAATGGTTAATGAAAGAAAAAATATTCAAAGCACCATTGTTGAAATAAATTACAAACTTCAAATGTATTTTCAATTAAATTGAGTAGTTTTTTTTTTCTTCAAAAAATAAAATTGTACGTAATCTTTTAGAATGAAGTTTAATTTTTTCATTTGGAAAAAACATGAGAGAGATAATAATGATTAAATGAAAAAAAGATCTTCAAGACATCATTCTTGAAATGTATTAAATTGTAAAATTCAAATGCATTTTCAGTCAAATTAAATAGTTGTTTCTTTCTTTAAAATATTAAATATGCATAAAATTTGGAAAGGTTGTTTTGAATGATTTAAAAAAAAAATTGGACATAATATGACAAAGATGATAATAGTTAAAATTAGCTTTTGCAAAACATTTGAAATAAACAACATAGTAAATTCAATCATCACCTCACTTGTGTCATATCAAATGAAGCATGATTGGATGGCAATGCCAATGGAATATCACCTTGGAGTCCAAATTTCAAACCTTGGTAAATTTCCATGTGGTCAATGGTGCATGTTGACCATATAGTCAATAATCAACATTGTATGTTTATCGTATGTACATAAATTGTAATTATTTTATAAATAATATAAAATTAACCTTTGAATTAATATTAAATAAAATATAATCAAGAATTCAATCTAAAGTATCAATTTCATGTGGACATTTTCTAATTTGATTAATTCTTAACAAATTCATTTGTTTGTACTAACCCGTTGTCAATCACTAAGAGATGTGGGTGGATTTGTTAATTTTTAATTTAACAAATTAGTGGTGATTTCACCTAAATGACTAATGAAAATCTTAGTGAACTAACGACACACCCTTATTAATATAATTAAAAATAGATCCCATTATTTTGGCAAAAAAATATTTTAAATTTTCTTGTAATTTCATGGTCGCAAATAAAGTCTAGTCAAAATGAAAATGTAGTATCCATTGAAAATGAAATGAACATTGAAGAGGAAATTGTGGGAACATTAGAACAAAATGAAAGTCTTTAAACATAAAATAATAGAGCAAACAATATCAAAGAAAAAATGTAAATAACTTTTCAAAAATTGCATTGTCAAAGAAAAATATGGATAGGACATAACAAAAATGCATTATGTTGAGCTCTATTTTGTTAATGATGGGAAAGATGTCGAAAAGGGAAGTCTTCAAGTCATGATATGCATTTTTTGTTATGTCAATCTTATGAACAATAGTAATCCAAACATTAAAGATACAAAATGTTTAATAACATATTATAAAACCTATGGAATAACTGGTTTAAAAAAACATGTGGATGCAGATCATGCCATAATTGCAAAAACATTTGAAGGGAGGTTAATAATCTAGTAAAAAATCTTGTTGAAGAACAATTAACAAAGAAAAAGCTTAATGTGTCAAGCACTATGATATTTAATTTTTTGTTATTAAAAATTCTTTCAAAAAAAGACAATGTGCAACAAAAAAATGTTTTTGCAAGACCTTGGTCTTTTGATTGTGAAAAATCACTTGCCCTTTTAATTTGTGAAAAATATTTGGTTAAAATATTTGGGTTTACACTTGTATCTTCAAGTTGTTTACCTTTTTATAAAGTAATTTTCTCAAGAAATATTGTTTAACTTAGTGGAAAAAATGAAACAAGATTATGTTTGCCAAAATTTACAAGTTGTATTTTTGCAACAACAAACTTTGATTTATGGATGTGTGAAGGTGCACATGATATATTTGCTTTTATTATTAATTTTGTGGGATTTGATTGACAACCTAAACGAGTTGTTGTTGGTTTGTTTGAGGTTATAAAAATAACTAGTCAAACCTTGGTTAATACGTGACAAAATTGTTTGATTAGTATGGGTTGAAAAGAAAAATCATTACATATGTCAATATGAAGGGTCAAAATTGGATATTACAACAATTATTTTGAAATTTATTGTGAAATGTGGTCCTAATTTTGGATGAGAGTTTTCAAGGTACTTGTTTTAGCCATGTTTTTTCTAAGGCATGTCAATATGCTATTACTAATGAAAAGGTTTGTAGAAATTTCAGATTCGTTTCCATCAAGTCTACCTAATTAAATTTATATAAACATACAACATGGGCTAAAAAAATTGGGAAATGCAAACATGAATGGAACAAGGCTTGTTCAAATTCCAAACTTTGCCTAAGAAAATTGAATATTTTAGTGAAGACAAGGAAGGTGAATTTTTAATTATATTTCACAACCTAATTTTTAGTTTTATTGTTTTGTTAAATCTTGTTAGTTACATATACTAACATAACATGATTAAATGTTTTTGTAGGTTTGTTATCAAAATCATTATGTTCAAAAGGCTCTGCAATTCAAAGATGTTATTATCCTTTGTTACAAACATACAAATACTATTAAAATTAGTGGAAGAATGCCACCTTTTTTTATGTGGCACATTTCTAAAAGACTTGTGGTTTTTTTTTCCCCTATTGTTATTGCTTGTGTTTTGAACCAATTTGATAGTCACTATTTGTTTTTTAATGCAATGTAGTCTATTGTTACTATTTTAAAAAATTCAAGGAAGAAGTTACAAATCCAAGCCCAAGTCAATTTGATTGACCGTGATTAGGGATTGTTCTTGGTTGTCTTTGTTTGTTTTCAACATCAAAAGAGAAGTTTGAGGTGTTTTAAAATCTTTACTTTCTTTTTACATAAGATTTTGTAAAAAAATGTTCACAACATGTTGTCTTTGATGCTAGACCCTAGATTTAAAAGCCTTTGTTTAATATTTTCTTTTATTGGTTATGGGGAAGGTGTGAATATTGTCGAGGAATATGATATACAATCTTTATATCGTATGCTTCTAAAGTGCTATCATCATTTGCATCCAATGACATAATTTGAAGTTGCACATGCAAAGCAAACACTTGATAAATTTGGATATCTTGGAAGAAATAATTAGAGAAAGAACTTGTCACCAAGGAATTATTCATTTAAAAATGCTACCAAGTGGTTCCAAAAGAAATCAAATGTCTTCTTCAATGCTGTGGAAAACATGAACCTATGTTTCCTATTTTTGGTTTTTTGGTTCGTCAAATTTTAAGCATTGTAAGATTGCAAATTAATATTAAAAGATTTTTTTCATTAAGGGGCATACTTACAAACTTAAGGAGATGTCGTTTACAACCATATAATTTAGAAAAACTGATTTTTATTAACAAAAATTGGTCAATTGATCCTAGAGATGGTTGTAAATCACCTTTCAATTTGGTGGAGTTAATTGAGAAGGATTTAGATTTCGAGAAGAGTAAAAAGAGTTAGAACGTTCATTTGAACATGATGAAATTGTGGGCATATAATATCTTGGAAGATATTTATGATTTTTTATTTAAAGAAAAAACAAGTCTGAAATAAGATAACTTTTGAAAACCACCTTCGAATACCAATGGATTAAAAATGTGTGAGACCTCAGCACTTTGAAACCCATGTGAAAATAGTTTCTCAAAATTTTGAAACCCAGCAGAATCAAAGAGACAACCTAATTCCACCATGAATACTAGCTTGTGGATTTTTCTTAACAATTTCAATCTTTCTTCACCACGTTTTCCAAATTCTTTTCCTGCAGGGAGAAGCATCAGACTATGTCACAGTGACATTCCAGAAGCCCAGTGGTGCTGCTGTCACAGACTGGATTGGAGTATTCTCCCCAGCTAACTTCAAGTAATTTTTCTGATTCCTGATACAGGATGCAGTCCTCCTGGTTACCAGATTATAAATACGTAGTATGAAAATTAAAGGGGCAGCAAGCAATTTAGCAGCTGAAATGGTAGAGATTGAACGGGTACTTCGTTTCCATGGTTGACTTAAATTGCAGATGGAATTAACATTTTGAGTACTGATTAACGCATGGTCAAATTTGTTATTTGGAAATTCCAGTGCATCAAAGTGTACCAAAGACTTGAATCCAATGGACAGTGCCCCACTGTTGTGCTCATCTCCCACAAGGCAAAAACTCTCATCTTCTTGAGATAACTTTTCTTACCTCACTATATTAATGTGTTGTGGGCTGTGCATTTTCTGCGGTAGTGGCATCTAGTAAAGTCTATGTTCTTCCAAAAAAAAGTTTATTTGGGTATGATCACTATTTCCAAATTTTTGATGCAGAGATATTCATCACTGGACTCATTCAATATGAGACTGCATGTATATTGATGTTGTATTTCACTTGCAGTATAAGTATGCCAACTTCTCATCACTGGATTACGTACATGGAGGAGTTGGATCAGTCACATTCCAGTTGGTTAAGCAGCGTCAAGATTTTTCTTTTGGGCTTTTTTCTGGTGATATGTCGAATGTAAGTTCACTCATGCACTCAAATGCCCCTGGCTAATTTTCTTTCTGATCCAGACATGTGTATGCCACTTGCCAATTCCTCTTTGTCAACCACCTAGTTCCAAAAAAGGGAATGACTGTTGTGAATGAAGTTATGGATCTGGGTTGGTGGGTGGACAGCTCACAGCTCCACACAGACCTACAAACATCTTTAATCTAGCAAATATGGTTGTCAAGCTTATGATATTGGTAACCAGCTCACTGCTAACCCTGAAAAGACACATAAGGTAGTATTTAATAAGAGGATTTCAAAATCTGCAGCCTGTGCTGGAGGCTGTTTCCAATACTGTCACTTTCTCTGACTTGAAAGCTCCTGTATTTCTGCAGTTGGCTATTGGATCTACATGGGATGAGGTATGTATGCCATGTTTTTGAGCTTTCTTTGCTATAGTTTCTCAGGGAATGACTCCATGATATAAAAAACATATTTTGGTCCTTTTTTCTCCAATCACAAATTGTGTCTAAAATGGGTGTAAAAATACATGTCAAAATTGGCAATTCAGTGGTTGTAGCTCCAGACTCCCTTCTCTGGGGTCATGTTCAAGTCCTGTGATTGATTTTGAGAATGTGGGAGTTAAATGTTGCAGAATCCTGTAGCACTTTACTTATGTATTTAGTAGTAACTTCTGAAGGGGTTTAACAACTACAGATTATTGTTACTTGGACAAGTGGGTATGCAAAGGAAGCTGCAGTGCCCCTAGTGCAACGGGGATCTGACAATGAGAATAATTCTTATTTTTCCCCTGCTATAACACTTTCTTATTCCCGAGAGGATATGTGTGGTAAGCCTCAAAACCTCAAACTCTGTCAGGCAAAAGTGTTACCAGTGATGCAATGTATGGATTTAGTGTTACAAGTTCAAGGTTTGCAGCTTGGTCCATTGGATTTGAGACATAAAAAGAGCAGTCAATTTCAAGGAGTACATATGAAACGTGTGGGAGTCTTTTGGACAAAATAAACAAAGATAACACCAACTAAGAAGCAATTCTGAAAGCTGTGACCTTGGTGTGTATATTAAAACTCACATGGGTGTAAATTGTGAGTGCAGGGGCTCCTCCAAGAACAGTGGGCTGGAGGGATCCAGGATATTTTCATACTGCATATCTCAAACATCTATGGCCAAGGACCAGGTAAGCACTTTCTCTTTCATTGTATCTGTGACATATTTGTCCACTCACGACACCCCAGAATTGTCAGATGGTTCCAAGTGAAAACCAACAGTACTAACGTGTGGTCTGTGAATGACCTCAGATATTGTTATATGGTGGGACATAAGTTGAAGAGTGGTGAGCGTGTATGGGGCAAGAAGGGTTTTTTCACATCAGTCCCTAGCCCTGGTGAAGAGTCATTGCAGCTTGTTATCATTTTTGGTGATATGGGTGAGGTATGGTGGCATGCTGACACCTGCCCATCTGGCATCCTCTCTCCAGCTTTGTACTTGTCCATCAGTTTGAGTGCACCAGCTAAATAAAGAATGTAAAAGATGACCAGGTTTTAAAATACTAAATGTCTGACCCAGTTCACAAAAGAATAATCAGTGTATTTTGTTGATTGCACATGAAGAATGAATGAGATGGCTCGAATGAGTACAACCAATACCAACATGGAGCTCTTAATACATCTGATCAATTTGTCAAAGATGTTGCAAACTATGAGGTGGTTTTTCATATTGGAGATCTGAGCTATGCCAATGGCTACATCTCTGAATGGGACCAATTCACAGAGCAAGTACACACCATAGCATCAACTGTACATGGTTGCCAAGTGCCCTCTCTTTGGCCATCATCTTCAAAACAACCAGACAAATCTATATCAGTTTCAAGAATGATATGAACTAACAAGGAACAACACATTGTTTATCTTCAAAACTATGTCTATTAAGAGTTAACTATGCTTATTTTCAAGAGCTAATGATGTGGATGTGTGTATTGGTCTAAACATCTGTAAACCTGTGTGATTCATGGTATCAAGTTTCAGGTAAAATTCTCTTGTGCCAGTGATCTTTTACGAAATGCTCATGTGATGTGAAATATTTTGAGCCTTTTGGCAGTGGTAACCATGAGCAAGACTTTCCCGGGACAGGATCCTTTTTTCAAGACCTTGATTCAGGGGGTGAGTGTGGAGTACCTGCACAGACCATATACAACATGCCAACCAAAAATAAGGCCAAATATTGGTGTGTTTTTCATAAAGATCAATGGCTTTGTTTCACTTTGTCCCTCTTTGATTTCAGCATGAACACACGGTCAACCATCTGTCTCACATTCTTTGTGCTTGTTGCAGTCCTTATGCTTGTTTGGTCAGGTATGGGACGGAATGGGAGATGTTGCATTTGTGTGTTGCTGACTCAGAAGGGAAGGCTCTGAGCAATGTAAATTTTTAGAGGAGTGTCTTGCTTTGGTTGAACGGCAGAGGCAGCCATGGTTGATCTTTATTGCACACCATGTGCTTGGCTATTCCTCTGGAGACTACTATGGATAGGAAGGCACCTTTGCTGAACCAATGACACGGGAGTGCTTGCAAAAGCTTTGGAAAAAATACAAAGTATATCTTACATTTTATGGCCACATGCATAACTATGAGTGAAGTTGCCCAGTATATGAAGTAATTCTCCACCCTCACTTTTTATTGTAACTGTAGTGACTGCTAAGTGTGACCTGCAGACTGTCTCATACATATTTGCCAATCCATGAAATTTTCTGGCCCAATATATATATTATCTCCTCACATTTTCTTGTACATGGATGCAGGATAATGAAGGAAAGGGACCACTATTCTGGCACTTTTAATGCAACAATCCATATAGTGTGTGTGTGTGGAGGTGCTGACCTGTCCTCATTCACTCCTTTCACCCCATCTTGGAGTCTAGGAGGGATTATGACTATTGCTTCACAAAATTGACAGCTTTCAATCGCTCTTCATTGCTCTTTGAGTACAAAAAAAGCAGCAGTGGCAAAGTGTATGACCAATTTTGGATTACATGAAGCTACAGAGACATTTTGGGATGCAATGGAACTTTCACCAAAAACTGTCCAGATGCTAATCTTGCCTCATAAGTTACCAAAAATTGCAAATATTCTTTTCATTATTCTCTGAGCAATTGAACTGTTCTGAAGATGGAGGATACTGGGATGTGATATGCATCTGTCCTTTCTGAAGAGTACATTCAGACTAGAAATAGTCTCCTGGGTTGCAGAGAACTCAAATGTACAGCATTGGTTGTAAGAAGTTTTAAGTTAGCACCAAAAGTGCATGAAAGGAAGCCTCTCTGTAGAAGAAATGGGTGAAGTTTTTTGTTGAACAAAATGGTACATTTATGTTACATATGCAAGTATCTTTTGACCATAAGTCAGTTTGGGTTATATGTACTTTGTTGGGGCGTTCAGTCTCTTAATCTACACATCAATTTTGGTGATTTGCAAAAATTCAATGCATAAAGTCTTTGTGAAGTAGGCAAACACCCAAACAAGTATTCTGCCTTACCATGCATGTTTTCCTCTGTACACCCAATGAATAAACCCTGAACACTAATGATGTAGGGTCTGCACTGTGCACGAACATTATCTTGCAGAGCATCTGTATGTGGACTCTGGTGCTTTCTTATCCCCGCTATGCACAAATTTCGTCATCAGTGTGTATAAGAAAACTGGTAGAGTTGAGGAAGAAGCTGAGATGTACTAGAAACCATACAATAAAAGGCATACTTGGAGCTCTGGATCTTTCTGATCAAAACTTGCTGTAGGAATTTTCAGCCCCAGGATGAATGCTACAGTACAACTTTCAGAGCTGTATCTTCTGGAGAGGGAGTTTTTGAAGCTGCAGGTTGGCCTGACATGGTGGCTTCATATCTGAAATAGGTTATACTTTTGTGGCAAAATAACATGACAACACAGCTTGAAAGTTCTCAATTCATATAGTTTCTATAAAGTTCTTCAACCCTACTTGTCCATATCCATCATGCCTTCCAGACATCATCTTCTTACCCCAACCTTCTTCCTCTATGCAAGCTTGCATGTGTGTTAAAAAGACTTCACATTTTAGTGGTAGAATAAGATTGGGCATTAGTGGTTTAGAGTTTAGATTTTGAGTAGCTTCCATGATCAGAATCCATGACGCTAAAACCACAAGCAAAATCATGTAGAATGCAAGGGTTAGAATGAGTACCAGATTTAGAAATGGTTTGCAGGATAGGTAGTCATCGGGTTCTACTTGGAATCCGGTTCAAATTTTCTGGCCACCAGATCTTTTGAAGTCTTGGCAGATCTCTAAAAGGTGTAGGGGAAGATAGACCAAATTCCAGAAGAAAAATTCTTGAAATTCAATATTCAACAACTGGACTCTCTCTTTCTCTCTCTCTCTCAGCCAGGATGGGGTAAACCAAATTGGAGATCCTTATTCAGTTGGGGTTTTAATTTTGAGCTTCCATGATCAAAGTCCATGATAAAAATAATATCACAAGCAAAAGCATCCAAATGCAAGGGATCTAGCGAATACCAAAATTAGGGTCGGGGCTTGAGGCCAAAATTTTGGCATCTAGCTCTGGTCCACATATTCTGGAACAATTGCCAACAATAACACAAGAAAATCCTAATCACAAATGTGTGTGCAACTGTAGAAGCAGCAACTACCCAAATGAATGAGTGTGTAATTAGTGTGGTCCACACTAATTCTGATTCCTGAACCTCCATTCTGAGTCACCAACACATCATGTATTATTCTGCACCATACTAATTGTTTCCTACTCACATTACATATGTGCTCAGAGAATTAGTGTAGTCCACAATAATTTTGAATGTCCATAATTAGTGTGGTTTATAATTGTATGGACAATGAATCAATATGCATGGATTACTAGAGCCAAAAACTCACACTAATGTGTATGGCAGCAAACATCCATTTTGAGCTTATTTTGTACCTTTATTTTTAATTTGTTTCTATACATGGATAAGTTTGGATCACTCTACTTTTGAGCCCACACTAATTACAATGATCAATGTAGTACAATTCATGAGGTATTTTTTCCTTCACATGGCAGAGGGACTATATTTCCTTGAAGAGGGTGGAATGAGCCTCTGTATGGTCACTCATCTTATTCAACAAACTTTTGAGAGCCTTTGTTGGCCACTCATTTTATTTGATTTCCAAGCCACAAATACATTAAGTAAGCAGACATACATTCTGGCAGTTCAAAAACAATTTTCCCATTCAAGAATAGAATTTGAATGTTTAAACTTTTGAACTCTGCTACTGAAAGCATTGTGTCAGACTGTTACTCAGGCAAGTCATTTATTGTTGTCCATACATCTTCAATGTTTGCTCTGGTGCAAAGCCCTCTCTAAAATCTCATAACATAACTTAGATAATTTCTTTAGTTTATTAGTTCTTTGGGCATTCCTAGTTTCTACTCCTCATATGACACTCTTGGAACCAACAAAAAAGAAGGTTATGACAAGTGTTGTGGAGGCAAATGGTTTTTTTACTCACCACTAATTCATGCTTGTTGTTACATGTAATAGCAACCTAGTCAGCAGGCACCATTAGGTCATTTGACAGGTATTGAAAGCTTGGAACATGATGCAATGAGCATTGAGTTGCAGTATAGGTAAGGATTACCATGCTACTTTCTTAATGTGTTGAATTTAGGCCAGATGATGTGCAGATTCACAGCATAGCGGACTAACCCTCAAAAGCTCTGTCAACAAGTTACCTGGACAATGCAAGCCTCGTTATGGTAGACTCCATGTGGCCAAGCATTTGGGAGGCAAGTTCCAAAGTAGCATGCACCTGCTCACATTCAATTGATGTTGATGACTGCAAGTCCATTTGATAGTAGAAAACAAAGTATCTTCTTCAATAATTGCAATTTGTTACAGGCATTTTTTATTGGGCTAAAATCATAAAGAACATACACCCTCCATTCTGGGGGGAAGACTCACAGTGATAGTTAGATATGAAATTGTGGTGTCTCTCTATCTTCAATTGATAGTCAGGCCCTGGTTGTACCTTATGTTGGTGGATAAGCAGGGGTTGGGCAGGCCTGTTGACCTGAACAGATTTGCAGGTTGAATGTTGCTATCCACAGCTGGTTTACAACTGCAGGCTAGTTTGAAGAAACAGCCATTGATAGAGCTTGGCGGGCACATGCAACAAGAGGTCCTCTATCAGCATCTGCTGCACTTGTGGGCTGTTGCAATGTTTGATCGACACGAGTAGCCAGCTCCACTACCATTTGCTTCCATGCTTGTGCCCTTGCCTCTGCGATTATAAGCTGCAACCCGGTACCGTATTTTAATTTTGGGTCTACCTTTTGTCCCTAGAAACCACAAATTAACTATACAAGCACTCAACCAAGTCAGGAAGAGTGTTGCAGCCACATCCAGTCACTTCTCTGGTGTTTTCACCATCTGTCAAGTGTCACAACCATTAATGTAGTGCAAGACTGCTATGAGAAAAATAAGTTTGTGAAGATCCAAACTTGGGTGAAACCATACATACCCTTTGCTCGATCTCTTGGTCTCTGGCCTCTGTTGCTGTGAGGGAGAAGCCTTCATTGCAATCAAATAGATCAGGTAAGCTGTGAGCCTGCTTATTTATAGATAAAGTCAGTTTATGATCAAACCGCACTGTTCGTGGGGAGCTGTCATTGAGACTCCTTCCTGTCAATAAACTCCTGGGGGCTGAGCTTGCTAAAATACTGTGGATCTCTGATGCCTTCATGGCCTCATTATCTGAACCCTGATTTTCATCTTCATCATCCTCGTAATCATCATCATCATCTTCTTTTGGGTCATCAAGAGCACCATATAGAGTAGTAGTGTGAGGAAATGGTGGCAATGTAGTTGTAGATGCATGTGGTGTCAGTGGCCTTGTGACTAGTGAAGATGTAACTGGCACCAAAGAGTCAAACTTTGTGAAATCCTACTCAGCAAACAACACAGAAGACTATGAGATGAATTCCATAATATGATTTCAACCACTCAAGATGTGGCACATTGTAAAGAATACCCAACCCTCTCTCTAATGACATGACTCTGCAAACTATCAGTTGCATTTACTGGGAAAAATAAGGATGGCCACCAACAAACTTAGGAAAGATGCATACCACACGACGACGCCCACTTGGCATGCGTATCACCATTGTTCTGCATGCAAATACTATTCATATTAACCAACAGCATCCCCTAAACTCTGCATGTCACACATCCTTTTATGTGAATTCCAAACATCCGTATAACCCGAACTATCCATTTCTCACTTTCCCAAGAGGGTTCATTTCATAGGAAAAAATAGTAGAATAAATCCAGTATAACAAAGTAATCTGCATGCTTTGAATCTGAAAGGCCAGCAACAGCTTCACATCAGAGTGTTGAAATCATCTTACTCAAATCTGTAATCTTTTTGCATTTCACTTGGTCTGTATGAGTGCCGAGCTGGGATGTTCAAGTGAAGTACACCCAAGTCACAAACAATTAAAATCATCCTAGCACACACCAAGTTCTACCTAACAGCTTCAAACAATGCCTGATGGTAAAAATAACCCTACCAGCAGCAACCGTGAAGACAAGGCAAAGCATTATCAAAGGAATAACTAGCTGCAAAATGATATGAGTGACAACTAGCTATTTACAAAACGGAAAATGAATGTTTATTCCATCCACAGAACTCATACCCTGAAGCTTGCTGGATGTTGATGCATCAACCCCCTCTAAAAGCACCAAAATTTCCATATCTGCATCCTCAAGGTCCTGCTTCCACAAAAAATTCATAGAGATGAGATTTGTAGAGAAAACTCAATGTAACACTTCGAAGTTAACACATGGAACAAGTGTGGTCATAACCTTACGAGGGTCACTCACAAAGAATCAAACCATCACCCTCATGATGGATAGCACTGATGAGCTGCAATGACTCCTCACTGACTTCATCAACTCCCAACAATTAGTGTAGATATTGGGCATTTGGGCAAACAATTATACAAACATCTGTGTCCTGAATTTGGACTACTCGGACAGTAACATACCACAATGGTCAATCCATAGAGAGGGCTGGTAGTAGTGATAGGATAGTAGTGTAGGTATTGGGCATTTTGGCAAACAATTATACAAATGTCTGTGTCCTGAATTTGGACTACACAGACAGTAACATACCGCAAGGGTCAATCCATAGAGAGGGCTGGTAGTAGTGATAGGATGCTTTACTGTACAAGGAAGCCCTAGAAACACTTGACTCCCTCCAATCACCTGTTGCACAGACCAAAAGACAGAGTGTTAGAAGAAAATATACTGTCACATGAGACAATTCAATATAGAACCATGAAAAAAAAAAGCTATCTATCCCAACAGATCATAACCTAAAGAGTTGATGACACACCGGAAGGGATGTAAAATTGAACATGCTCTCATCCTCATCTGTCAGTAAGTTGTTGAGAGCCACAAGTAACCGCACATTTGCCTGCCAACCACCAGCCAACCCTTCCATTTCCACACTCAATTTTTTTTTGTCACAAATATGATCAAATGCTAGTCACACTTTGCACCTGAGACTCCAAGAAACACTAAGAGGAACAACTAGGGTTGTTCAGAGGAAGCAAGGTACAAAAGTCATCTCCATAAGAGAATCCATTTCATTGCCAAATATATGTAGGAATCTTATCAACAGTACTATATCATGGACTCTGTTTTCACTTGAGTACAATGGAAGTCTAGGCAGCACCAATAAACTGCATGCATGCATGATCAAATAGTGAATACTGTCAGAGACTGCCCACCTCAATGATCTGGTGCTTACGAATGTTGGCGATGCGTAAAGCTATGATGGGGACTCCATCTTCCTGCAGAGCCAGCAAAAAGCATTTCAACAGGTGTGAATCCAAGTCTCAATAACATGTTAGCCTCAGACAGCTTCACAAGTTGATAGCACCAAAGAAATAGCCTGCAGACATGAAGACATGACACAAAAGCTAAAGCAGCATAACAGGCAGTTCATTACCTCATGCATGACAATATATCTGCTAAAAATCAAAGTCTGTGCCCGTCGTGCTGGGCGAGAAAATCTGCCACAAGAGAATCAGAAGCTCATAATCAGAAGAGTTTCATTCTAAGGACTGTGCATCCCTAGCATCAGCCCTAGAATTGCAAAAACCAGCATCTCATGCCATTGATGTACTGAGTAATAATAGACCTTGGGTACAGATAATTCTCATTCTAGGAGTAAGCAAACAGATAAAAAAAAACCCATGTCCAAGATGATGATTCACTGCATGTCCCAGTTGGAGATGAACTCAAACTAACCTCACATAGAAGACACCGAGAAGAGAATAAGCAACAAGAAGACTTGCCAGCGACTGAATGAGGACCATCACATTTGTCATCAAGCAGCCTGGATCAGGTGTCAAGTCTCCACCATAGCCTGTGAACCCCAATCCCCATCAACCTAGTGACATGTACTTAATCACAGCTCCCTGCCACAAGAATATGCCTGGTGTCTTCAGAGTTTGGAATGTCTGATCATTTGTTGAGGTTGTGCATGCGATTCCCTATTAAGATAAACAAGCATTTGGTCCACTGATTTTCCAATTTCATAACTCTTAGGACAGACATTGTTGCAGACTCAGTCAAAGATGAGGTATTTGCAAATGAAGGAAGGCAGCAAGCACCGACCTATAGTCATAGAGGTCTGCACACTGCCCACAAAAGAATGCCCAACAGCAACATGTCCATGACAATAGGAGTCATAAGTCAGGTCAGGTTACACAACTCTCGAATTCTCCTTATCAAAGACAATGTTGCAATCTCTTTAAGGAATAGTAAAACTGCAATGTAATAATGCAACAAAAACCCACAATCCAATCCAATCCAATAGAATTTTGTTTCACTAAGAATACCATTAACATGATGTCAATGCATGCCTAAGCATAAAAGTGACACAAAACGTATCAAAATGGCACAAGATAAAAGCATGGACTCCACCATACACTGTCAGAGATCAAGGTGCTTCACCCATCAAATGACATGAACTACTGAGAAGTGTAATAATTTATCCTGCCCACACTTATAGTTGAAACAATGCAATCATTGATCAAGGGTCGATTCCAACCTGAACCAGATTGCATGGTCAAAAGAGATCACTCCCGGAATGCATGAGTTATTGTATGCCTGTTTAAAGTCACACAAACTACAACTGAGTACATCTGTTCCTGGATTGACATTGTCCTGCTGCAAATGCAGATTGTAGCAAGGAGAAATACTATGTATATGGTCTTCAACATATGTATGCTACATTTTGAAGTTTCTTGCACTCTTGAAACTCTTGGCAGAAAGATTGTGCAAAAACTTGTTAATATGAGGATTCTTTCCAATGTTTCTAACACTCTCTTCTTTCCATAATGAGCAATAATTGAAACTGTGTTTTGATTCAGAGCTTGCAAAGGAGGGAAGAGGGTACAAGAAAAACTCACATCATAATAATAGGGGATTGCAAAACCAAAGAACAGTAAGCAATACGTGCAAAAAAGTATGGCTATGAACCTAGAATTGGGCATCTGCAAAAAACCCATCCAGGATGACTCCCGTGTTAAGAAACTCATGTCCTGGAGAGCAGCAGTAGTAATAGTAAAAGTCTCTGGACACAGGGATGAGAGGAAAGATGGCACTGGTGTAAGTTGAAAAGTTAAGAGAAAAAGGCTGTGGCACTCTCAAAAGCAGAGCTTTACTTACATTCACAAGGGTGTGGAACAAATCACCCCAGTACAGAAATGTTTTTGGCAAACCCCGAATTTCCACATTGAGACGTCCTCTGACATCACAAACAAACATAAAAAAGCAAAAGCCTTTCAGTTCTCACGTTTTCATTAAACCCTAATCCTGAGATTAACTCTAAAATAACGCCCAGAAACAAGGAATTGGAAGGCAGAAGAAGAAGAAGAAGAAGAGTGAACACCTTTTATCTACCAGAGGTAGCTTTTGGTTCTTCCGTGAAATCAATGGCATCCTATTATCTCCAAACGGCCCGTCGTTGAGCCTCGGCATAGCCTGGCTAGTTGCCCCCTCATGCTGCACCATTGCTTTTCAGTCTCTAAAGCTTGTTGATGTTGTTGTTCTTTCTTCTCTTCTTGGGGGCACGATCTCGCTGCACTTTTGTTCTTAAAAAGCATCAAATTAGAGTCTGTTCTTCTACATGCAACCCACTTTCCTGATAAAAAAGCTTGATCCAAAGCTGGAGCTCCACAGCAAGAAAATCTTTGCACATCAAGAGCAAGGCCAAAGCCTGCCCTTCCAGAGCTTGCATACCCCTCCTCACCAACATACTAACCAACCATGCGCCAGTGGAAAATTTCAAAACTCCAAAAACCACCACACCCACCCACCCACCCAAAAAAAGAAAAAGAAAAAGAAAGGTATGATCTTTTGCACCAATATGATGATCCCCACTGCTTGTTACTCTCTGTCTCTGTCTCTCACACACACGCACACGCATACTCAGAGAGACAAATAAAATGCAACACCCTCAACGCCCAACCTTTTCATCCTAAAGAGACAAAGCGAAATCAAAAGCTCATCAAAGCTTGAGCTGAAAAAAGAAAAAAAAATTGCCATTCCTTGTTGATGCTTCTTCCCCTCCACATAAAATGCATATGTCCATGACTGCTTGTTGCTGCTGTCTTGAGGACAAATTCAAGCAACCACTCCAAATTCTCTTCACAGATTAATATTCACAAATTAATATGTTCAAAATACACTATCATCTGTGGGTGAAAAGCCCATCAAACTTGGATCTGAAAAGCACCAGCAAATGAGAAGGGTTTTTTTTTTTTTTAAACCAAAAAAAAAACCGTGGTTGCTCTTGTTGGCAGATTTTGTTGCTTCACCTGCACCCCAAATGCATTCATCACTCAATCTGTTGAACATAAATATTTATAACAATTGCAACAAGTCAAGTACTGGAAATCTTGGAGATTGGGGCAATGCTCAACAGATGGCTAAAATACAAAAAATGTTTTATGGTGGGGACCAATATGAGAATCTGTGTGCGTTCCTTGGTTTGTAGCCTGAAAGTTTAAGCAGGGCCTGCTCCTCCCTTCCTCCCTCACAGGACCCACAATAGAAATGCCCTTTAAATCACTTACTTAGAAAAATGCACATGGAAAATTGACATCTGGGATCTCTAAAATGTGTGCCCCCACTCTCCCGTTACAACTTTCGTTTGCCTAGCTCTAACTTAACGGATGGGTTTGACCATGGATCTAAGGCTCAATTTCCTGTATTTATTTGAAATTTTTTAATCCTTGCAATCTGGGTTATTTTAAAAATTTTGTGTTATTGAGAAAATTTAGCAAACAAAATTTTATACTAAGAAAACAAACCAACCAAAATTTTCCCAATCTTTTTCCTTTTGAAGCACAACAGCACACCGGACATGACAAGTCATTGGCACCCCCTTGGCAGATGGCCGGCAAGAGTGTCGCCTGCACACCCCTGGGTTTGAATCAAGGACCTTTTGTGGTCCCAGGGTCTCAGACTGGGCTGTGCCAAGGACCCATCACCTGAGGGGAAATTTCCCAATCTTTTAGTCCAAGAAAAGAAAAGAAAAAACACTGCTCATCATGTCATACCCCCCTCCGCCCCAAAACCTCACACCCCCAAAAAGAAACAAGAAATTGAAATACTATGAACCTCATCAACTTTGACACATGTCTATCCAATAATTAATTAATTTTGAAATTCTCATTTCAACAAATAAAAAATTCCTGAAGATTCAATACTTTCCTTCACAAATTTTTTTCATTTGATTTTCTTTTCAACATTTTTGTAAATATTGTAATTAGTGTCATAGCTGCCAAGGTAGTAGGGCACCCAGCAAATAACTGATTTGTAGAAAGAGTTCTGAATACAATTATCTTATAATCTGAATTCTGATGCTTCAGCTTGCAAACCTTTTCAAGTTTCATCTCATTCCAGGCCCCCACCACACATTTGAATATACAAATATTATTTTCATTTTGAAAAAAGATTCAGAACATGTTCGCTGAAATTCTCATCCTTTAGCTTAAAACTTATGGTCATTCACATTTTGGAATGTATTCTCTTATTCAAATGTGAAAAAGTTTGGAATCTTTTCCCTGAAATTCTCTTTCCTTTGGCTTGCAAACAGGGTTTTGGTCAATTTTTAAATATAAAAATTTTAGGGAAGTTTTCCAAAAAACTAACAAGATTAGTTGAATTTATACAAGAAAAACAAAAATTTCCAACTTTTTTGTTTGAAAAAATCATTGTTTGTAATCAAGGATTTGTTTTTCAATTTTCTGATGTTGTGTCATTTGCTAGCATCCCAAGAGGGATTTAGTATTAAAAGGAGACAGGTGTTTAGAACCGATCTAAATAGTTTTTTCTGAAAATGCTACCAAACTCAAATCAGAGTCCAAATATGCCAAAGTTTTTGGAAAGAATGTCCTTTTTCTTGGCATTTTTTTTCAGAAAAAGGGAATACTTTGAGAGAACATTTTTTGCATTTTGGCAAAATCTCAAACAAGTAAAAACTCTGCCAGCAACCCATCATCTCATTTCCTTCACACTCACACACATTTGTGTACCTAGAACAAGAATGTACCTACCATAGTACCTTGGAGAGTTTGGTATTAATTATGTTATTTTCAGAAATGTTAAAATTTTCAAAAAATACTTTTCTCAAAGAAATTTTTTTTGTGAAAGAGAGTATTGAGTCTTCAAAAATATTTGAAATTTTCAAATTTAATTAATTGTTCAACAAACATGTGTCAAAGTTGCCAAGGTAATAACTGTTTTCGATTTACCTTCCTTCAGCTTGCAACCTCTCTCATTCTCTTTGCCACACATTTGACCCCTTGGGTGAACAGCCCCCATGTTGGTACCATGGTAAAAATCCCAAATTCCATGTAAATTTTATTTGAATTATTTAAAAATAATACAAATATCCCATGTTAGACAAAATCAAGGTCTTTGAGTTCAAATCTATCAAATTTTGAGCTTAATATGGTCACTAAGAAGCCTTGCTCAAAAAGGTCAAGGTACCAATCAGTGCCTATCAGTTTCGCGATTCTAGAGAGACCCTTCAGATCGGGTTCATAACATTTTTGAAAGGATCGATCTTGGTTTGATATTGATTTTGGTTTTGAATTTCAAATTGAGGGGGTAGTTTTGATTTTTTTTTAAAAAAAATTTCAAGTTAGAAATTTTCAAATGAATTTTTGGTTCTAGTTTCAATTAAATAACCCCTGGTTTCCGTTTTAATATTCAAAATATCAAAATGGATAATGCAAAAAAGGTGATGAGTAACATGATGATCACAAGCTAAGTACACAACTTAGTTAAAATCAATGTCAGGAGTTTGAAGAGGCACTGGGGAAAAAAAATCTTGAACCTTGTAGTCAACAAGCTTTAATGGTGTCTAAATTCTTTTTGATCAAAACTTGAAGCACCTGAATTTGGGAACTTAGAACCTTATTTTGAACATGAAAACTTGAAGAAACAAGGAATGCAAAAGAAAGTCACATTTCACTACCTATCTACAAATTTACTTTCATGTACAAATTCGAAAAAGTTATAAAGTTGAACCAGGCTTTCTTTTTCCAATTTTGTGATGTAGCTGTGGTGGCTATCATCTCGAAAGTGATTTAGCCAAATTTGGCCACATGTACTAATATGGAAGTAGGAAAAAATAAAAATCACTATATATTTGTGGCTACCTACTGGAACTAAAAATAATAATCTGGCGATTGGTAGAATTATTTTTTCAAAATCTGGCGAATTTGGGCCATTTTTTTTGGGTGGAAACTCCTTCCTATAGGTCGAAATCATATTTTCCAGGTAAGGATTTGGCGAAAATTCGCCAGCAAAAGAAACGTTGAGTTGAACCCATCCCTTACACACTCACACCCCAAGCTAGTTAGCTTTCATAAAATGTGTGGCCACTGGTGGTACTCTCACTATCTATATCAAATAGACCGTGCCATTATCCCTTGGTGTACCTATATGGAGGCCACCTTATACTTAACAAACTTCATGTGTCATTTGGTTTGTGAGAATTGCTGCCCTAAGGCCTAAAGGTGCCAGATTTATTGTTTTAGGGTTTTTTTGGGCAGACGTTATATACCCCATCTAACTTCCCAAGCTTGTTGTTTTGTGCTTTGCATGGTCCATGTTTTGATGTTCTAACACAGAACAAAAAAATTATAAGTTATGCAACTGTTCCTAGCATTCAAACCCACAATGGCAGGGACGTGAGATTACTTATTAGCAATTAGTTTACTTTCTTACTGTTGAAAAAAACTATATGAGATATTTATTTATTTTTTACTTTTGATCTTTTTAGTCAAATTCTGTGACAAAACTATGTAGGTTCTCTTTTTTGTTCAGCCAGTGCAAAGTTTGATGGGAGTGTTAAATGTTTTGTGTTTTTTAGTAGCTAAGGGATTTGAGTAAACTAGCACCTCCATGCATTGACTTAGCATTTTTGGTGTGGCGAAATGGCGAAAAGCTGTTTCAAAAAAACATTTTTGTCAGATATCCCATTTTTCTGAAAATCAAGAAAGGTGCTTATTTCATGAACAACCCACTTCTGCGGCATTACCCTTACACCTTATAACCTGCCAGATTTTTCTTACTGTATTTAGAGGTACACTTACACAGAGCATAAGGGTTTTTTGAGAACTGATATGCTCCCAGGTGGAGGCATTCCATTCTTCAAAATTCTTCATGCCATACCCAGCAGGTACCTGCCAAATATCACAGGAATTACATGCACATAATTTGTGTTACCTTTTCTCTTTCTCCTGTGTCACCTGGGCACCCTCCCCATGCGGCAAGTTGCCAAATTCCAATTTTGTATGTGACACACTTGAAAGAATGGTCCTTGTGTCATTTTTCTCTCAAACATCCTCTAGTCTGTTAGTGATCTAGAGAAGGGTATTTAGCCTTTTTGGAAGAAAATAATCCCTGTTCCATAATCCCCGGCTCTATAAGTGACCTTACTAATTTAATATGATGGCATGTAGAACATCAACAATAAATGCTGCCATAGATAAAGGGTTTGCTGTGCACTATCAAAACTGCACACATGACCTTGGGTGCGAGTGGGACCCAAATAAAACTTTTGTGTCAAACACAAGCATGTAACATGCTTGTAAATAAAACAGTCAAATCCTGTTTTGGTACGGCACATGTCAACTTTTAACAAGTGTCACAAACATATCAGACACTTGAGCATCCACTGTACATGTTTGTTTTTATCTGTGTGTATTGTACACAAACTTGTTAAAAATTAGGCCTAGCCCAAGTTCACTCACCTTCAAGTACAACTTTGCCAAGCCAATTTGCAAAATTGAGTGGTCACCATAACTGGGTTACAACTGTTTATCGAATTCTGTTGCTTTTTTTTTTCTTTAGCTATATTTGTTCATGGAAAGAGCCGGCTACGACATTGAAATATTTGTTTCTTTCCTACTGTCTTGGTGAAGTCAGTTGAAAATCCAAAAGTGTTCAGAGTCCAGACTCCTTTTTGTTGCCACTCCAAAAGTGACAAGGGGATCAAAATAGGGGCCTGATTATATACTTTGCCAGTCAATGCACAACAATTTCAACTTCACCAATGTCTGAGTGACATTTGGAATATTATGTTCACACTAGTGGGTACCGGTGACCTTTGGGCACTGTGAAGTCCCCCGGTTTCTTTAAACTTGGTTCATGTTTTAGTTTTTTTTAGAAACTTTTTTTTTCTTTTTTTTAATGTGTTTTCTGTTATTATTATTATTATTTATAATATTTTTTTTTTCATTTTTATATTTTTGTTTATTTGGATGCAAGTTTGAAGTTTGGAGAAAGAAGATATACCTCATTCTTTTTC
>Ga0116231_10004257_pt1 | contig 29053 bp, 12 predicted proteins | sample S1TSphgellanicum_2_FD_89695 | JGI IMG/M metagenome (GOLD analysis project Ga0116231, IMG submission 89695) | Host-associated microbial communities from peat moss isolated from Minnesota, USA - S1T2_Fd - Sphagnum magellanicum MG | ecosystem: Host-associated > Plants > Peat moss > Unclassified...
CTTGATTTGATTTTATCACTCATCACATTTAGTTTCTTATGTATTAGCCATTGCCACACAAACTATTTGTCATGTTACCTTTCTTTATAACGAATTTTTGATTGGCTATTGATCATTTGTCTTTGATATATTGGTTCATATTGATACCTAAGATTATCATGGGGTGTTGAAAAGGGTTGTGTAGTGTTGTGTGAATCATGGGGGCATAAAAGTTTATAAATTTTTATCTTTTTAAGCAATTTGGCCATGACAAACAAGTGATGGGGAAGATGGGCCACCATCTAGAGAACATATGGGAAACAAGTGTATCTTGGTGTTGTTCCTTGCATTGCGATGTTGGATTCTTGATGTGTTCTTCAATTCTTGTTGATATTCCCCATATTTTCCCCACCATTTTGGTGTTCACCTTGTCTTGTTTGCATCATGTTTTTTCCAACATTTTGTTTACTCTATCTTGTTAGCGTTGTCACCCATGTTTAGATAGGTTTGGACTTTGCTTGAATACAAATGAAAAATTTATGTTTAAAATGGGACATAAACACTATGAAAAAATAGATGTTTTGGAACTAAACTTACAATTGGATTTTAATTGCAAGTTTGAGTTGCAACAACCACTTGCAACTTAACATATTTTTATAGCTTAAGTGTTATCAAACAAGTTGCAAGAGTTGCAACAACACAATTCACCACATATGAAATTGTATACATAAGTAACTCATGCAACTTTGTCATAACTAAAACATTGCAACTATTGTGCCATTAAGTTGTAACTACTATGTCATTACATTATAATTATTGAGTTATTATGTTGTAATTATTATGTAATTACTTAGGTAATAATGTGCTGAAAAATCATTAATGGACATGTGGCAATTTTAAATTTATTTCAAATTAGATATTTTAATTAATTTAATTTAAATCATTCAACTTAAAGCTGATAAGAATTTGACATGTGGTGCATAGGTCAATAAGTAGGTAGGCCTAAGGTAGGTAAGCATTATTACTTACATTTCCTAAAATAGGTAGGTAGTTCATTTGGGATAATCTTGTTTTATTTTGGGTTTAACCTTTGGGGCCAAATCTTTTTTTATTGCCTTGTTTCAAATGTCACTTGTTTTTTATTAAGTTTCTAGTGCATTTAGTCATATACTTAATAAATTTTAATGATAGGATAAAAAATATGGGATAAAAATATTACTTACATTCTAATTGAAAATCATTTGCAACTACTACAAGATAGGCCAATGAATAAACACTTTAACACTTAAATCTCAAAGAACTTTAGATTCTAATACATTATCCACTTGCCTTTCAAGTGCAAAAGGTTTTTTGTAAACCTTGATTTGGTGCACCCATGGATGTTTAGATTGCTAAAAAAAACACACACAATGATGAAAATATGGTTGTCAAAAGTAAATAGGGTGAATGTTGGTCATTGGGTTAATTCACATTTTAAGATTTAGCACATTCATCTTCTTCATATCTATTTTATATTATTTTTTTATCTCTAGAGGTCAAATAATTCATGCAAGTTTTAACTTGGTGCACCCATAGCACTTAAGATTGCAAAAAATGAACAAAAAACAAGTAAAATATGAGGTTTAGAAATAAATGTTCATTTTTAAAAAAAACGTGTACTATGTGATTTTGACCTGTTTTGTGTTTCTTATATGTTGTTCTTTTGCTTCTAGAGTTGAAACATATAATGTAGAACTTACCTTGGCATTCCCATGATGTTTTACATCACACAAAATAAACAATAAACAATAAAAATTCAAAATTCTTCAATCATCAACCAATGATTAGTAATGGGTGGTTTTACCTTAACATACTTTATCTATTACGTATATGAATTATTATAATTCATAATAGTTAATAAGTAATTTAATATCAACTATTAATCTAGAATCTACATGTTTATGTATAATTATTATTATTATTATTATTGAATATCAATATTCATACTAATTGTTAATATTATTGTAATTAATAGTTGAATAGTTGCACAAATATCTAATATAATTATTGTAAACTTATTGCAAAGAATTTACTACTAAGTGTTTCATTTATTCTAGTTATATTATAACTGTCATATGTGATTTTTGTGCAATTCGCTAACAAAATCAACCATGGTTAACCAAAATCATATATATGATGCATACATTTATTTGTATAGGGGTCCATCTTTGGACTAATATGCAACTACAATAGAACCCCATGAATTTATAATGTGACACTTTAGTTTTTTAATTCCCCATATTTCCATGGTATAGTTGTAGTGTAATTGCAATTTAGTTGTTTCAAGCTTTAATCGTAAGGTAGCAAAGTTTTTTTATTACAAACAAAGTCGAAAACTACACATATAGTTGTAATTTATTTTTTGCAACTACTAACCAATAATGTCAAAAAGTACAAGTCAAGAATGAAATTATAGTTGAAAGTGTATGCCACGTGTCAACACCACATCAATAACCATTACATACCACTACTTGCTAATTTAATTGAAAATTGTTTTACCAATATAATCGAAGGATGTTGTCAACTACATTCGATTAATGGATGAACTTCATCCATGAACTAAGCATGACATTAGCCAAAAATATAATTACAATTTCAACTAGGTTACAACTATGTAAGTTGAACATTTCAACTAAGTTACAACTATGTAAATCAAACATTTGGCCAATGGTTTTTGCTGACACGTGGCACACTCATAAAATGTGGGGTCAATGAATAGTTAAATGACACATGGCATGCTCACAAGTTTTGGGGTCAACAAATAATTAAATGACACATGGCACATCCACATCAATAGTTTAAACCACATGGTGCCTAAGCATAGGTTAGGTCTAAACCTAGGCACCTAGGTTAAACTTAAACATAGGCCATTTAATTTAGGCTTAAATTAGGGCTAGATCTAGGCACCTATGTTAGGCCTAGACCTCAACCACATGTCAATTAATGAATGAAATCCTATTTCATTTGGTTTAGCCTTTAAAGTTGAACCTTTTTGATTGGGTCATCCCAAATGGCTATTATATTTTCATGTTTATTGTGTTCTCCAACAATCCTAATGCACTCCTTTATATAGTTTGGATTCATGGAATGGAAACCAAACAATATGGGATAAACATTTTAGTTGTGACCTAGGATAAATACACCTATCACTGAACACTTAACGATATTGGATCATTATAACTTTCTTGTCCATGGTCTGTTCCTTTTGAAACTTAAAACAATTTTGTAGTCTTCCAACTAGTGTATCCAAATCTGTAAAATATGTTACAATCTAGTGGAAATTGAATAAGATATGCCCTTTCAAAGTGAAGGGGGTTGTGCTTTGGATTTTTTCATAAATGTTCAATATGATTTTGAAGCTTAAGCTTTTCACTTTTTTTTCAAATTTTTTTCACTTTAAACAAGTTTTATATATGTTGAAATACTGCATTTGTAGCCTTCGAAATCAAAATGAATGAGAAATGAACAATATATAGTTGTTGGAAGTAAAGGGGGTCTAGAGACAAAACTTGAGACAAAATGTCACTCTTTTTCTTCCTGCATTCTTTACTTTGTTCCTTTGCTTTGAGGTTCAAAAAATATTTGTAGCTTTTTATTTTGTGTTTCCAATGACATAAAAAATGTTCAATTTCGTATTGAAATGAAGGACAACTTGAGAGTGTTCAATGATAAAGTACCATTTGATGTCTACCCTAGTTGTAACACAGTTACACCCTAATTGCAACTCAAATAGTTGTAATCTAGTTCTACAAGCTAGTTTAAGCTTAGTTAATCGTAGATTTAAACTAATAATCTACCTAGCTTAGGTCTAGCTACTTACCTTAATTATTTATAGTAATTATTCATCAACTTTTTTAATTATATAGTTGTATAATAAAATAATTAAACACATTATCATCATTTATTGAATAATATGGTGATTTAAAAAAAATCACCAATTTAAATGTATTTATCTATTAAATAGTTAATTATCACTAAATATTTTTTTACAAAGAAATTCATTATAAATTCTTATTAACATTTCATAAACCAAAGATTAACTCAAATATAAATATTCAATAATAAAATTTAAATGATATTTTAATTACAATAATTATTATAATGTTGAGATAATTAATAATTGACTACAATTACAACAACAACATTAATAATAATATTGTAGCTAGTAGTTAGGTTAGGCTAATTATTTAATTATTTTTATTTTTATTTTTATCTAACTTCCAGCAAACAAAATTAGATTGTCAAAGGAGGGAGAAGAGGAGGGAGGGGAGGAAGAAAACAATCCTCTTGAGAGATGGTACTTGGAGAAAAGGAGATGCAATAGCAAAGATTGCATTCATAGATATAGACAACGAAAAGTTGTTGAAAGCATTCCAAGCTGTATGGTAGCTAATTCTATCCCAACTATTGGTTTGGATGTGTATTTTATTACTAGGCAAGAGTAATGAATCAGTGCAAGTATAGCCTAAAATCTTATCTCATTCATAGTTAGTCAAATGCAAGATTTTGAAAAAAATGTGAGGCATTTAACAATTGAGAAAACATTGTCACATCTAGTGGTGAAAAATTCTTTACCAACCTATCTGAGTGATCTTGCTATCATAAAGCAAAGCCATGAAGTTGTTTAGAACTTGAAAGATGGAATGAACACACATTTAGTGGGGTCATAACCATTGAAAGTTGTCATTGTGAAAGAATTGTGTGCACTTTTGCATCTTCACAATCTATCAATAATGGCAGAGGAATTTCTAAACCGCTTGGTGTAAATAGAAGAAACATCAAGAGAGCGAAAGAGCGCATGATTCTACTTAATAACAAAAAGGATGCATTCTAGTTGAACTACAAGAAATAGAAGAGATTTGATTGTTTATTTGAGAGTTTAAAGAAAGTTGTACTTCAATGATTGACTAACCATTCTATTGTCTCCCCTAATAGAAAGGACATGGTGAGGAGATGCGTAAGAGTGAGACATTATGAAAGTCATGCAACCCATTACTTATAAGTGCCATAGGTGAAATTATTTCCTTAATTTCTGTTATGTCCAGTGTCATTGAACTTTTCAATTACATCCCATTTGTTTGTAAATGTGAAATTAATGAATCTGTCATGTGCAAACTTGGAAAAGGTTGATCTTAGGTGTTATTTTAGTTAGCTCTCTCTCTTTCTATTTTTATCTTTTCTCTTTTTCCATCTAGATGCCCTTCCTGCTTTGGCATTTGATTTGCCATCTTACACTATAAATGTACTAGTGTTGTTCCTAGACCACTTTTTAGGATTCCACCATTTTTTCTTTGAATTCCTTATTGTTTCTGCAAAAGGCCTGAACTTACATACTAAACTTCATTATTGTGCATTTCCTACCAGGGCAGGTCTTATTATTGTTGTTGGACAAAAGCAAACTTGAAGTATTGTTTTTTTTTTTTGCTCATGATCATTGTCTTTCAAGTTACAAATCACTCACATGATAATACATTAAACACAAGAAACTATGTTTTCCAACTAATTTGTTGAACTACATAATTAATTTTTCTAACAAAATTGACATTTGGTCAAATTAGTTGCTAAATGTTTAAGGAGAAGGTTTTCCTCTATTACCTATTGAAAGATTTGTTGTGTTTGCTTCCTATCATGGCTTCAAATGTTGTTACTAATTGTTTGGATAGAAAAAAAAACGTTGGAGTGCCAATTTACTCTTCTACTCATAATCAAATTTTACTTTTATCATTATTTGCTCTTCATTTGAAGCGCCATAATCATTATCTCTAAGGCCCTCATTAGTGCTTTCAAGCTATAAAAATGGAGCCTAATGGAATGGTCCTCCTTTGTCACATGATATTGGAGGAGAAGATTTATTTCAAGTTGATTCTATGATGTTTTTGTAGAATTAGGCTTTGAAAGTATTAACTGAACTTGATTTGTTTTACTTCCTACTAGGTTTGAGATCAAATGATTTTATATTGAATGTTTGGACATTCACAACTTTGAAGTTTTGGTTTGCAATTCTCATAATCCTTTTTTGCTTTGAATGTCCTTAATGTGCTTTAATTTAAAAGTCACATGGGTTTGAAAAATTTGAGTGTCCTTTTAATTCCAATTTGTGAAGTCTTAGTTAATTTTATGCTTTGCAATTAGGAGTTGTGTGTTGAAAGTCCATAATTTGGCTTGAACTAGTCCTTTATCACAAGATTGGATCGATGTCATGATTATGCTTTGCATTCAACACTCAAGTGGTGAAAGTCTTTACTTTGCTTTGAAGTCCGTTGTCATAGGATTGAAGGTCCTTGGGATGCTTTCAACTCAAGTGTCATGCTGCTGAAAGTACTCAATGTGCTTTGAAATCCTTTTTCATACGATTGAAGGTCCTTATTTTGTTTTCAACTTTTGAGTCATAGTGCTAAAAGTATTCATTATGTTTGAAATCTTGTCATAGGATTCAAGGTCTTATTTGTGCTTTGACTAAGGAATCATGTGTTGAAACGTCCTTATGAAAAAGTACACATTTTCTTGATCCTCAATTTGCTTTTCATAGGATTGAAGGTCCTTATTGTGTTTTCAACTTACATTTCCTAGTGCTAAAAGTCTTTATTATGCCTTAAGAAATCATGTGGTGTAGGACTAAAGGCCTTCATTTTGTTTATAATTTAGAAGTCATAGTGATTAATGTGGTTAATCTTGAACTTATGCATTGATCCCTTATGTTAGTCCTTGCTTGGTTCTTAATATGCTTTACCATTGTGAGACTGCAACAAATGTCAATTGACATTCATAGTGATTTTTCACTATGCATTATTGTATACCTAACACCAAAAGTTTGGTGATCTCAACTCCTAGATTCCAATATGTATACCATGTATAGTTACATGTACTAGACACCTTGCATAATTTATATACGTGGTCCACATTTATGTCATGTTGAAACTAAGGAAGAGTTAGTGTTGTATTTTGTTCACTTCACTTTAAACATCTAGTTGATGTGAATTAAAGGGTTGATTGACCATGATTTTTTCTTTTTGAGCCACACCTTGATTTTGCTACTATTGTTAATCTATTGCAAGCTTTCTTATTTAGGCCTAAACTGCCAAGCCTAATGTTGGAAGTGGATTGTAGCATTTGATCAATTTTATAGGAAAAACAAGCTTTTCCTATGCATGTACAATTTTGTTATGAAACTCTAAGCTTTTGTTGTGATGTGGGGTGTGTACCAGAAACAACAAAAGTAAATTGACTATGCTAATGACTATGGAGTTTGAGTTAGTGTTTATTTGCTTTGTTGCTTAAATACAATTATGTGAGAGAAAATTGTGATCAAGTTACTAAAGTGATCTTTATTTTGAAGTGTTTGGAATGAGCTAGTCAGTGCTTTCAACCTATTTAAGCAAAGCTTAATGGTAAGCTACTTGGTCCTTAATGTGCTTTGAACTCTTGCATAATCATGTGGGATTAAGTAACACATTAAAATAAAATGTACTCCTTTGTTCCTAAATGTGAATTTAAAAATCCTTTGTCATGGAACTGAATGTTTAAACAATGTGCTTTTGATTTAGGAATCATGGTTTTGAAAAATCTTGGTGTGCTTTAAATTTCAATTTGTGATAAAATTTCTGGATTTAATGATTTTCCATATAAACGCCTAATTTATGCAAGTGAATTTGGTTTGATTGTGAAGTGGACTCGAAAGTTCAATTGATCTTCTTCTTATGGTGTGGTGTGTAACATATTAACTAATAATCATGTGCACTACTCTTATTGTTGAGCAACAGTTGGATTTCTTTACTACATTCAAGTCTGAGTATCTAAATGCACCTATTTCACTAATGACATTCCAATCCTTGAAGCCTTGGTGGGTCTGAAAGCTCACCACATGGAATACCTATTGCTATTGCTACCGCCAAGAATTGAAGGAATTGTTGGGTGACTTCAATGACACTAGAACTTATGGGAAAGGTTTACATAAAACCTACAATTGTACTTGCAGTCATGTTTGCATAATAGTGTCTAATGGTGAAGGGAGTGTGCTATCATCAAGATGCAATGCTCATTAGAAGACATATGCTGGTCTTACTACCCTCTGGACTTGTGTTTTCTGTTTGCAACCATGGATGCTAAGTGGCACAACAAACAATGTTTTCTTGGAGAATCCATAGAATATGGGGTACATAAACTTCCTCTTTACACTCAAGAGTTAATTTCGAATGCATTGGTCAAATGGCATAATATTGGCAATGAAATTGTGGGTGTATCCAAAGAGGAGGCCCCAAGAAGGTGCCAAAGATTTATATCATGATACCCCTACCAAAGACTTAATGAAGTACATGAAACCAAAACTAAGGAAGTTTTTTATACACAACTTTATCAACCAATGGCAAGATGAGTAGTATAAAATAGTGTTAGCCACTTGTCTAGCTAGATCTATAATATCTTGCATTGGTTTTTCAAAAAACTACAACTTGAAGTGTAGAATCAAATTCAAAATATGCATTGGCATAGCACACAAGTTACCATACTCATCCACATCACCTACAAGTTAGATCCATCTTACATAGGCAATGGCCCAAGAGAAATTTTGAAGGACGTTCATTACTACATATATGATGATAGCTCACATGACACACTATTTGTGCAGCACTATTTTATTTTGCATTGGAGATTCTTGTAGGAGCAAGGTTGCTATCCCATGCATGGATCACCTAGTGTGGAGTGATGGTTGCGTAGGTCAATTAAAAAGCTCCATGGCCTCTTACTTTGTGGCTCACTAAATGCGGAGTTTTACCTAATGGTTGGGTCAAAACCTATAACTAGGAACCAAAATGATTACTTTGCAAAAGGACTACATGTCCTTTTTCCCCAAAAAAACTTTTACATGCAAATGAATTTATGAATGAAATTTTTTGTATTTAAAAAAAAAATTAAATGTCCCCCAATGCATCACTTTTTTTTTGTTAGTCATTATTGAATAAATATGAATTTTTAAAAATGTGTAAATTCCTTATAGATTCAATGTTTCATCTTGAAAAATGATCAAAATTTTAAACCATCACCAAAAATTAAAATTTCACATTCTTTAGTTTTATTATATTTTAAGCTACAACTTCTCTTCATACATTATGTACACATTATAACCCATTTATATGTGTAAAGGACTCTTGAAGCTCTGAAATTCTAAAACAATTTTGAAACATTCTTTGAATTTTTAAAGTTTCAGAATTCCACATTTAAAAAAAGTATGAGTGTTTTTTGAATGTGCCTAATATGTTCTTTTCATCTATATTTTTTCCAATGGATTTTTTTAATATATAAGTCCTTTTGATAGTCCTTTGTAAAATTGACTCCATCTGATGTAATAAGTGTACATTTTCAAACGTGCTAACTTAAGACCAAAACTTAAAATTAAATCAAATGAATTTTTATTCTAAGTTCCTTAACATTCATATGAGGGAAAAGTGATTAATTTGCCATGATTACTATGGTTTGAAATGGTAATAAAAAAATAAATGTTTGATTTTGATTGATTATGTTTAACATTTGATGTCTTTTTTGGCTCCTGGTTACATGTTTTGACTCGGTTGTCAATTGGTGTGGAATTGTTTTGCCACTGGACATGGCAAAGGAAAAGTGGATGGGGCAGGGGTTTTCTTGAAACAAGAGGTTGAAGGGAGCAGTTGAAACCAAATGTTGAGAAAATAAACTATGTGTCAAATATCATCAAGTTTCTGAATAGGGAAGCTAACAAGGAATATGCTACACACCTTGGAGTGAGGAGGCATATTAATAATTTTTTTGGGAGGTCCAAATTGGCGATGTGGATTGATCACAGACCATGAAGTGTGACATTCTTCCAAACACTAGGAGCTTGCATCAAATCAAATCAATCTCCCACAAAGATCCCACCCTCCTTCAAATTCAGGATTTATCTTGCTTTTGTGTTGCTTGTGTTGATAGGTGTTCAAAAGAATAATGTGATTCTAGGTCACATGTAACACCATTTTTTCTTTGAAAACTTAAGCCTTCTAACAATTTAGAAATTTGTGAAAGTATGTATGTTCTAGTAGAAGAGATTATGGAACTGGGGGTGAGTTCATTGTGGATGTTATATTGGTAGGGGACAACATTGCTGTCAAATTAGATGGGTCATCCAACAAAGACTTCTAGCTCATGTTGGTGGACAAGTGTGTTCATGTTGTAAAAGAGAATTTCATTGATGTTTGGGGCAATTCATATCTAGAAGGAGAAATGGTTGTGTGGGGATATTGGTATGATATTGTAAGGCCAAGTTCTTTCACTTATATTCTTAAAGATGACAAGCTAGTAGCCCATGTTTATTTTCATTTGGTCCTAATTTCCAAGTTCTCTTTGCCTTTTATTGTTCACAAAGTAAAAGGCAACTATGCATCCTATGAGCTTGATGGTAATGTGATAAACATTATTTTTAACACTTTGGATCAAGTATAACTTCTTGATTAATCTTTCATTCAAGCCTATGTTGAAGCAGTTCTGCTTATGAGCCAATTGTAGTGACATTTTGGGATTCAAGTGAACTAAGGCAATTTTCTTGATGAGCCAATTATAGCATGACATTGTGGATTGCACTTGATAAAGTTGTTTTTGTTGTCTTAATTTGTTTTGAATGGAATACGCAAATGTTGTTTGCAATATATTTGTGATGGTGGTATTGGTGTTTATAATGGTGTTGCTAATGTTCATGGTGATCATGGGATTGCTAGGGATTTTGAAGGTACTAGTTATGGTGCTTCAAGTCCTTATGGTGGTAGTGGTGTTGTAAGCCCCAGGGTTGTTGGTGTATAAGTAGTTTTGATGATGGTGCTTCTATTGTAATGCAATTTATGGTGCTAAAAACATTTTTCCCATCTTTAAATAATCTTTTTATTATCAAGCAACTAAAAAGAATTACATGTAAGCATAATCCAAGGAGCTTCTATTTAAGCCAATTTTAGTGTTTTTAAAACATTTCTTGGATAATATCCCTAATTAAAAAGTTGTGCCATGTGATTGCACCAATTTCTCAATGTTATGCATTTGTATAAAGCCCATGTTTGGCAACACCTAAAAGATTTAAGTCTATTTGTGTTATCAAATTTTTCCTATTTGATATAAGTCTTTTTTCAATTTGTTGTGTTTTGGTAGATTGTAGTCAATTGGTAGTTTGTAGATAATAAAAGTTGAAGAGTTATAATTTTTGTAATCATGATTTTATGAACCAGCGCCAAGTGCTTTAAAAAAATTTAGACTTTTGTAGAGTTTGATTACATTTGATAGTGAATATGGTCATGTATAATTAGTAAGAGAGGTGCTAGTTTATATCATATATTTTTACATCTATCCTCACTTTTAAAGTCTTGTAGTGTGCAAGCAAACACAAGCTATACCTTAATGCCAAGTTTTGACTATTTAATCCTTGTTGCGGCAAATCCATGGACATGTATGCCAAGCTTATGGGAATATATACTGGATTTTTTTATGCAATGTAAGAGTATTGTAGGTGGCAAATTTTCTTTCTTGATAGTTGAAAACTACCTAGAATTCAATATCATATGTCCAACAAGTGATAAAATAACATTAACAAAATGGCTGCAAAGAGGGTGTACTTAACATGCAGAGGGCTTTGCTTGTATGTTTCAACCAAGATGTGTAAACATTTAATGCATTACCTTGAAATAAAATATCACAACTCAATGTTCAATCAATGTTTATATATATGTATTTCCACCTAAATAAGAACATTTAAAACATTCTGAAGAACTTAGTAGGACAAAAGCAAGAACTTCATAGTGATTTCAACATCATTGTAAGGTTGCTAACTAAAGGGAATTAAATTGAGGATAAAGTTGCAATCTGATAGTGTGAATAATGTCCACAACTCTAGTTGCCTTTGGTCATTAGCTCTTGCATCCTCTCCACCTTCACTACCAAATTGTTGGTTCTAATTAGATTGTCCACAAAAGGAACACCATTCATATGAAAATAAAAAATATTTCAGTTTTGATGTAATAACTAAAATCAATCAATGTTTATGTAAAGAAAAAACTTAACCTTAAAGAAAAGAGAGAAACCAAAAACATAACTGAGATTGTAATCTCACAAAATGAATTTCACTAGGCTGACCAACAATAACACAATCATATGCAAGAAGAGAAATTGAAGATGTAGATGGGTTTACACCTTGCCCTCAAACCTCCAAAGGACACTATTCTAAATTGTTGCATAATTTGGAAATCAGATAATAACTCAGTTCATGTGAAGAAGATAAATTGTGTCATTGCCAACATACAAGTGGGAATATAGGGAAATGATGAACATTGATTATCAGAGAGCCAAAAATTCTCTATGTTGAACATTAAAACTTTCACTACAAGGATTTAATGCAGAAAGCCACAAAAATTTGATGTTTTTGGAGTTACAAATGAATTAAAACATCCAAGACAAAAGTTCAAAACCAAAAGCTTGAAAATCGAAGAGTCCTAAATTAATTAAAGCATTTGAGGCCTACCATCCAATTCTATTTACATAAGTTCATTATTTTTATGAAGAACAAAGGACCATTTAACTATTAAGCACATGAACGCAAGAATTTAATCAACACAAACACACCCTAAAACTTGGAACATCATAATTGAATCTGGTGGGACTCCAGATTGCATGAAGCCAAATTGGGCAAATATTAGAATATTTACAAGGGCAAATAGGGCATAGTTGGCACTTTTATTCCTTTGGTTCAGGGTACAGTTGATGACCTGTGAAAACCACTTTTCATGGACACTATAGTGTTGCCCTATATGGACATCAAATGCCCACTTTTTAACAAAACACTATTGGAGAATTATAGATAATTGAATCCTAATGCATATGTGAAGCTCACAAGCATTGTCAAAAACTTGAAATTCAACTACACTTTCAAGACCATATAAACTAAACAACAACTTCAATTGGGTTAGCCTAGTTCTTGATCATGATTGCTAGTGTTACTTGAGATAACAAAAAAATCACTTTAGATATTCCCTACCTTGCTTCTAGTGGATATAATTTTTTGCACATTATTGCCCCAACTTTTTGTTGAATTTTTCCATGTAGGAGCCCATGCTTGCTTGTTTTTTTGTTGTTTTCCACTCTCTTGACCTTGAGGAGTATCTTCACTTGAATCTAGAATTGTATATGCATGACACATAACCTTAGATAATGATCCTTTCTTTGCATTCCTTCCATCAAGTGTTGTGCCATGTTTTCTCTTTTGGAAAGAATATTGAGTTGTTATTATTTCTTGGCCATTATTTGCTACAATGGCTTGTGAAAAATTAGTTATTATTTCAGTGACAACAACCTGGGTTGTTTGCAAAATCTATGCCTTAGTTTGGAAAGAATACTTGGCTGAACTTTTTTCATGACCTTCAATTGCATTAGCTTTTGAATCATCAAAAGCTCCCTCCATGTTAGGCAAAGTTGTCTACAAGCTCTTTACAATGATATCCACACTTCCTAGCATTAGAGCCTATTGATCTATGTGACATAATAAATACAAATACTTAAGTATCCTCTTTATTTATGCAAGCACATTTATCTTATTAGTTAGCCCATGTCTAGTTGCATAGGTGTTTTAAAGCATTATATTAATCAACATATTACAACGTGGACCTATAACAAAAAACTTTTCTACATGTAATAAGCATGTACAAATATATATTAGCTAAATGGATTTTCATATTTGAATTGAAAAAGTACAAATGAAGTTGCAATATTCACAAACACATACAACTTGAATGTATGAGGATGCAAATCCACAAAAAGAGCTTGCAATGCTTAGGTAAACTAAATGAACTTTGATAACATTGATCATTTAACTGTGACCACAAAGACCCTGTAGGTATAAAATGAATTGCCCTTTTGTATGTAGGCTTGGTTTGTTCATTTCTACAGCTTCATGCTGCATAGCAATCACACCTACAATCACAAGATAAATCATCATATTATGTAACACTCTTAAGAAATGTAGAAATACCTTTGGTACATTCAAAGAAAAAACATGCCAATTAAGTACTTAGAAGGAGAAAAATCAAAAAACCATTAACACTTACCATAAGGTTGGTCTAGAATTTTCCTTGGATATATGTATAGGACCGAGATTTGGGATTGGTCTTGCATTATGCTCTTTAGAACCCTGTCCAACAACATCCTCCACTTGCAACTTTGTGGCATGACTTTGACAACATCTCATGCACTTCTAATCTCTCAGCTTGTAGCATGCCATGTTTTAATGGAGAATTTACAACTACATCAATGCTTACTGCTACATCACCCCTTGGTGACGTTGGAGGTGTTAATGCACTTGAATGGCCATTGCATGAGGTTGGAGCAAAGTGACTACTACTAATTAGCACCCCTAAGCTTTGTTGTTTGTCATTTAGAAAAGTTGACCCACAGGTTGTCATCTTAGTCTGCTTAACATTAGAAAGAATGGTACTTGAATAAATGATAAAACAAAAGGATGAAATTGCAAATACTCATGTAAATCAAATTTTGGAAAAAGACCTACCTAAGGCTAACATCAAAGAAATAATTTGATTACCTAAACAATTAAATGCCATGACCACACTTTAAGCACCCAAAAACCAGTAGACTGATAAGTACCAAAGCAAATATTCATTTTAATAAAGGACCTGAAGCACCCAGAAAGTAATGAATTGAAATATGTCAAAGCAATTAGTTGATTATGAAAAGGCCTTAAGTAACCAAAAAGCAGTTACCAAAATAATTAAATGTTTCTCTAAGGAAAAGCAACACCCAAAAAACACTAGTTCGATGACCAAAGTAGTCATATGCTTCTCTAAAGACTAGCAGCACTTAAAAAACACTAGTTTGATTACCAAAGTAATCAAATGCTTATAACATCTTAAGCATCCCAAAAGGAGTAGATTGATTATCAAAACAATCAAATGTTTCACTAAGGTCCTTCAACACCCAAAAAACACAAGATTGATTAGCAAAGTAGTAAAATGTTTACTAAAGCATCTTAATCACCCCAAAAGCACTAAATTGATTATCAAAGTAGTTAGATGTTTATGAAAGGACCTTAAGTACCCAAAAACTACTACATAGGCCTTTGTTAAGTAATCAGATATTTTAGCAAAAGACCTTTAGTACTTGACAACCCATAATTTCAAACATGACCAACAATCAAATGTTAACAAAAGAACCTGCAATCTTTAATAAAGGGTTGTTTGGAGTCATTACTAAAACAAGAAAAACCTTAATAATAGATCTATAGTATTGGAGAAAAAATTACACAATAAGTTCTTTAACAAAGGAGTTAGTTACTTAATAAGGTATGAATTCATACATATAAACAAAGCAATTCAAGACTAAACAACATAAAAAGTCAATTCTAAATCCTACCATAAGTGAGGGCTTAGGATACATAGCTTAAAGGAGGATCTATGTGTTTTTGACCTACAATTTAGCAGCATGAGTGGAGTTGCAATTTCATGATTAAAAACAATAATAAAAGGATAATGTAAACCCTTTAAATTAATAAACAATGCACCCTCTACATTTCATGAACTATAAATATAAGCTTTGCATCACTTAATTGCTAGCTAGTGCAATTGGATGACAAGAAATCAACTTGCAAGACTCTTTTTGTGCTTGTGCGTCTTGTTTCAATGCATTTTTTATTTTTTTTGCGTAAGTCATCCACATTGAACTCAATAGCTAAGGACCAGATTTCTTCATCTAGTTCCCTTACTCCTCAAGAAGTGCATCAATCAGGATGAAAGAGCTCCTTGCATACACAACATTTATTATCATCTCTCCACAATTGGGCAAGGCAAAATGGGTGGTAAGTATGTTTACAAGAGGCAACAACCACATCAAATGAAGTAAACCATCTCTTGCAAAAACCACAGGGTTACGGAAAAATGTACTATAAACCATTGTGATCATCATCAATAATAGGGGGACATGAATGTAAAATTGGTTGAGGCCAAAAAGAAATTCCTCTTCCTTGCTGCATTTCTCCCAACTACTGGTAAATTGCTTGCAATTCTTGCTCCAATTTTGCAAGCTCTTTCATAACAACATTAATGTTATAATTAATTTTCCACATGTTTAGTTTTGCATCTTATAAATCATCTTCACCTTGCATAATGCAGCGACATTTGTCTTCAGGATATATATATATATATATTTTTCCAATGTCTCAAATTATTCAGTTAATGGCTTGATCTCCTCTGGCATAACATCCTTGGAAGGAATGTCACTATTGTTAGCACTTTCAACCTACATGACCAACATGATTCACAATCTACACGAAAATTAATGATCCATAGAAACAATGACTTAAACCTTGTAAACACTATTGCAATATGCAAGATTTGGTGCAGGAGTTGGAATAAACAAAATTATTTTACAAATCAAAACCCTAAATTGTCAACTGACATATCGTATTTTGAGTGCATGGAGTGCATGAAGTTGTTATAAAAGATGTTGAATATTTTCTTCATCTTTGATCATGCACTCTTGGGTTTGGTTTAGTAGTTTTCGTTAATTTGCAAAAAAAAACGTGATTCCACTAGTTCCATGTCATATTTTGTTTTCTACAACTCAAGGTGCTTGACCCTAAGTTTTGACTTGCATAAAATTTTTCCTAAAAAATCATACAACTCTTAAACGTGAGCTATTACAATAGGTGTGACCATAGAAGGACATTGAAAAATGTTGTTGGCAACAATCTTTAAATGCAAAGGCTTTTCTTTTGGAGTCTTTCAACCTTGAGTGATGACATCGTCATCACCAAGAAAAGCCAAACTTTCCATGCCACTCCCGTTGCAATTCATAGATGTAAATCTGTGAGCAAGCTTCCACCTTGCTATTTCTTTCTTCTTGAGCTTCTTTCTTGCCGTAGAAGCAACCGCCTTTGCCTAATTTACTTCTATACCCTTCTCTTGAGCTATGTAAGCTTTGATAAACCACAAATAAAATTCATTCTTGGTCAAATTGCTATGGCCATAACATTATGAATACAAGCACAACAACTCCAACTTTGTGTTAGGATCCATATTCAGATTTGTGGTCCTCAACACCTTAGACTCTCCAAACACCTCTATGAGATCTACCTTAATCACATGGGTACTTGTGATTTTTGTTTTAGAGTTCAAACCCTTGTTGCTTAGTTTTTTGATGGTTGTAAAAAACTCTTATGTTTGGAGCTTATAGTCTACATTTTCCCACTCTATGACATCTCCTCTTAATTCACAACCTTGCACCATTTTCCTATCAACAACAATGTGTGACCAAAGAAAAAAAAAACTAATGATTAGAAGGTGCATTAAATAGAACCCTAAAAAGAAGCTAGGACAATCAAGAGATGAGAGGCTCACTAGGTAGAAGATGCAAGAGGAGCACATAAACAATTGTAATTAGAAGTGTGCAAACACTTGCAAAACATGTGCCCAAAATCATAAACCCATTAAGTGCCTAAGAAGTTGAAAGATACGATTCATGCCAAAGTCAACTTGACCAAAATTGAAATTTTCATCAATGTGATTACCAACCCAACTAATTGTAAAAACCCATGTGTCCCCACTGTCTAAAAAATTTCTTAGCAAGGACTACAATAAGGAACTTGTCCTTGGTGTGCATGGTTCTAGATATTGAATTTGGACCTTAGTGCTATACTTTTGGAATTATTTGAAGGTGCACATAGCAATGGGGATTACTCGTTCTCCACCATTTTTCCTTACTTGGTCTCACTTCATTCATTTGGATTTAGTGTTTAAACTTATGTGAAACATAATCCTTTTGGGACTATTAAAAGCATAAGTTGTAACGATCCTTATTACAATATTTATTTGAATATTGTAGTGATAGTTGTGACCCAATATATTGTACAAAAGCAAAAATGAAGGTAAAAACTAAAATTACTATTATTCTTACTATAACAATTTAAAACTGATTTTGGATTCTTTTATCGATTCAAATAATATGTTTAAATTGAAATTGAAGCTAGGATATTTTTTTGGGCATGTTGCTTTCTAATGAATTTTCTCAATTAATGTAGTTTATTATTTTCTTTTTGTTTACGTTCCTACAATGTTTTTGTTTTTTTTTTATGCAACTTAAAATTTCGATTGATTGCTTGCATTCTCTCATTTTATTTTTAATAATTGCCTAGTGGCCACAAGGTGTTTTTTTTGTTAGTCTCACTTGAATTCTTCAACTTAATAATATTTTTACATTAAGATGAACCATGTAGGTTTTTGCGTTAACACATCTTATTATTGTTATATTTCAAGGTTTCGAAACATATTTTAGTGATGAGTTCATGTCTACATTTGTAAACTATTGGACCCAAAAAATTGTTAGTTCTTGCATTTTGTTGTTTGACATGGGAATGCACAAGTCTTTGGAAGAAATATTGGTAGAAGCAAAGTGGAAGTGAGAGCTGGAGTGGAACATTTCCTCTTTTAGGCGTTCAAACACTTTTACATTACAATTTGGTCTTGTATGAAGCTTAAGGATGTGCTAGAAGTTTTTCCCATGCTCATCCCTAAAATGTTTTTGGAGCGGTTTGTTTTCATTTGGGGATGTGAACAATGCTCTAAGACGTCTAGTCAAATTTTACCTGGGTCTCATTATTATTCGAAGGATTTGAAATGAATGTATTTTAATTGCCGTGGATTATTTCATGGGAAGGAGGATCAAACATTATCAATTGATGATGAACCTAACAAGGCGTTTCAAAATCTGAAGTGGAATGGTTTTTTTCTTGAATCTTTTAGGGGACATATGTTGTCAAAGAATTATGTGCAATTGTTGGACCTGACTTGCCATGATTACTATAGTTTTAAATGGTAATAAAAATAAAATGTTTGATTTTGATTAATTATGTGTAACATCCAATGCCATTTTTGGCTCCTAATTACGTGTTTTGACCCATTTAGGCTTTTTAGGAATTTTTAAATTATTAATAGTGGTTTTTTTCTTTTCAAAATTCTTTGAAAGAAATCAATATTACTTGTTGTCACAACCTAGTGGCCACTAGATCGAATTTGTATCTACAAATCCTATTAATAAAGTTTGTTTTACTAGTTAAATTTTTTGTGTGATCTATGTAAACTTTTCTTTAAAAAAACTGCCATGGCATTGTTAAAGTTTAATTTATAGACACTACATGTAAATGTTTTTTTTTTTGAGCTTTTCCTTTTGGTCCAGGTGGCCACTAGGTGATTTATAATTGAAAGTTTGAATAAATTTAACATTGTCAAGTTATTGTTTGGTTTTTTGGACTTTTGTAAAGTCCTAAATTAATTAAATATGTGTTATGACCTTTACATTTTCATATAATTTGTAATGAAATATTTTTAAATTTTAAATTAAAATTTTCATATGATGACCAATTGTTGACATGTGTGTATAGGTGCATCAATTCAAAATATATCATTATTGTAAGAAAAAATGGTTTGAAACTAAATATTAATTAGCTCTAGTGCATTAGTAAAGTTAGAAGTAACCATGTAAATCAAAATGGAAGATTACATGTGTAGTTATATAAATTGAACATTTGTATAGTTTAATATTAATTAAAATTTCAATATTGCCATCTTGAAGTTTAAAAATGCATTGATGTCATGTCAACATAATTTTTATCCTAACAATGGATAAAATTTTTATCCTAGGTTCTCTGATGTTGGGGCAAATAGTGAATCGTTTAATTGGTCACATTTATGCCCATAATTAAATAACTTATTTAAAAAATTGTTATCAAAAATATTTTTTGGTGGTAGGTAGGTAGGAAGGTTGGTTGTAAAAAGGCATGTAGGTGGGTGGTAACCTACCCTCCCTTACCTCACCTACCTTAACTTAACCTAGTATAATCTACATAATTTATTAATTAACTTAGTCTACCTACTTTAGCCCCCTAAGCATGTACATTAGTTACAAGTATTAGGAATTGAACCTTTGATAAATTATAACATAATAATGTGATGAAAATTTTCAAAAATTTTCAAAACTTCTTTGAGGACTTTTATTCAAAATAGTCCAAGAATATTCCAAAATAAACATCTAATATGTGGTCACCCAAGGGGACATGTGTGGCTTGTGTTATCCCATTTGCACGTAGTAGGTGGGTAGGTTGGTAGGTACATAGGTGATGTGCTCCCAAGTTCCTAGTTAGACCCAAGATGAGCCTAAGTTACTCAAACAACGAAATTGTGAGGAACTCGGGGCACACTCCCAGCTCTCAGCATTAGAAGGGGTAGAGGGGTGTGTTGAAGTTTCAGGATGGGATTAGGAAGAGTGATAAGCTTTAGTTACTCACTCAAACCTACATCAAACCAACCAACAAGTTGGTTAGTTCACTTTTTGGAGCACCTTTAGTGTTAGGATAAGCCACGGGCAACTTTGGACTCACAAGATTCACCACGACCTAGACTCGGGGGAGGCCACCATCTTCCCCCATACAGTATTCTCTGCACCTCTCCGCAGCACCCACATCGAATGGCTTTTTGTCCTGGGACTCCCAAGGAGGAGTCCCGAAACTGTCCCAGTTTGGACTCTCGAAACTTTGTGAGGTCATAACTCTTTGCTCTAACCTCCGATTGGGATGAGGTCTAAAGCAAACTTGTAGCTCTCTTTAAGAGCTTTCCAAAGGTGTGTCGCACTCCACCTGCACGCACACTAAGGTTGGGCCGATTCCCGACTTTTAGTGGTCGGGAGTCAAACTGCCAATTTGATTTTCGGCCTTTCTTTTTGCCATAACGTGTGCTATAGATGTCCAAATGGCCCATGCAAGCCCATTTTCGACATCTACACTTTGATAACTTTTCAATGATATAAAGAACATCCTAGTGCGAAGTGTTTTGGCCCCTAAAATCGAACTCTAAAATTTTGGGAGTCCCAGAGGACTCCCAAGTCCCCATTTCGGGAGTGTGAGTTTCATCCTCACACTTTCTCAAAATAGGGTTGCAACAATAGGTAAGCTATAAAATTATAGGTGGGAGGTAGGAGGTAGGAGGTAGGAGGTAGGTACATAATACTTATGTATAATGGGTTAATTTATTACCTAACATAAGATGTTTTTTTTATTAAAAAACATTGATCATTTTGACTAATAAAGTCAATTTCTTATGTTCAACTTGATTCGATGTTCAATTTGTTTAAAACCCATTGACCATTTTGACTAGGTTTATTTAACTTGATTAGATATATTTGTCAAATAGGTCATTTTAGTCAAACTAATTGGTTAAAAAATACATGCTTCATGTGTCTAATCAAAATATACATGTTCATTAATCAAGAAGGACTGGTTAATCAACTTGAATTGTTTGAAAAACCAAGAATTTTAATATTGCAATATTGTTTTAGGTTAGGGGTTGGAAATACTAGGGAGAGATTAGATGGGTCCAATATTAAGGTTTAGGGGTTTTTGTTGATATGATTTAAGCAATTCAATATCCTTATGTTTTTAGTATCAACTTTATTCTAAGGAACCTTAGGTTGCTAACCATAATGGTCCTTGCTTTTTCAATGTGGTGGAGGTTGTCCCATTACTTGCCATGTTGGTCTTTTAATGTTTATAGTTTGGAAGTTGTATGCATGTTCCTTGCCCCCTTCTATCTAAATGTTTTTGGGTGAAGTGCTTTACCATCATGGTTGGATATATTGTCATCCAACCCAAAGTAGAATGTGGGATGCCATGGGTTATGATTCCTTTGTTTTGTTGTACAATTGTTGGGCCTTGTTTTGCATCTAACTTATATAAGTTTTGCATTTGTGAAATTGTGTTTGGGTAGTGAGTAATGACCAACAACACTCTAGTATTTTATTTGAATGTTTAGATTTTGAGTTGCAAAAATAAAAGCATTTAACAATCATGAAAGTCCAATTTTGTAAAATGATCAAAAAATGATTAGAAATTCATTGTGTAATTCCAGACATGTGTAATTAATCTCATTATAATTGTATTAAGAATATTTGATTTCATTACAAATTTGTATTGCCCAAGTCAGATCATTTCACTATTCATGTATATAAATGTAATGTTTTTACAACAAATTTAAATTTATTAAAAATAAAAAAAATATAGAGCTTAAGGAAGCATAAGAAAAATTTAATTATGAAATTAAGGACATGTGAAAATATATAGCTAATTTTATGTTATTTTAATTAAAGAACCCATAGTTTATTTATTTTTAAATCTGAAAATGTGGAATAAATATTAAAGTTTTACAACCAAATTGAATAAATTAATTTTTTGCATAATTAAAAATGGAATATGAATTAAATGTACTTAATAACTTATGAAAAATTGAAATTATTAAATAAATTATGATAATGTAGTTAGATATATAAAATTGATTTTACTGTAATTGCATAATTACATGATTATAAAAGATTCCAATTTTGAAATAGACATATGTATATTTACAAGGTGACAATTAAAAATTCACAACTTCAAGTTATAGATTAAGGATTTGGTTTGTGATAGTTGAGGTGAAGGTTTAATTCTTTTTTATGTATTGACTTATGTATGACTTCATACTCAAATTAGATTATTACGATTAGTACATAATTATAGTCAAATTGGAAAATTTTGTAACTACGAATTTGTTAAAGTTCCATTGAACTTTGTAATGAATTTTTGCAATTTTCACTTTTACAATGTTATGCACAAATCAATGCGAATAGATTCTAGTTGGGTAGTTTCCACATTTTTGCGAGGATTCACAATTTCAATTTTTTTATTAAGTTGTAAAAATTGACCTAGTTTTTCCCAATTTTTTTTAGTTTCATGAGAATTGTCTAGGGTATCAAAAGTTGTATTAAAAAAATTTCAACCAATTTCAAGTTACTTTTCACAAATGTAAAAATAGCCAATTATTTCCAATTGTTTTCACAAATTGGTTGTTGAATGTATTTTACTCAAACAATGAAGTGTACAAGTGAGAATTACTAGGGTGAAATCAACTTGAGTATTGCCCTAGTGATCCCTAACTAATTTTTTGTGAGAGAACATGTTGATACCTAAAATGGGTTTGAACATTTGTTTCACAACTATGTACCCAACACTAGTTCCCACCCTCCATCTTCACTTTGACTTGAACTAATCAAGAACTCTAGTTAATCATATTTGAATTTCGAATCATGAAAATACTAATTGTGGGGAAAAACATGTTGTGCCTTTTGAATAAGTGTAAACAAATAAAATTGGAAAGGGATTTGCCAACATAGAATGACAAATGCTTTAGTTTTTACAAAATACACAATGAAGGTTTTTGGACATTGTGATGCAATGAACTATGAATATGTTTTCTTTTTGTGTATATGAGGAAAGCATTGTCAAAAACACTATTGCAGATTTCCATTAGTTCACAACTTTTGTGAACAAAAACACCCAATATGTGACCTTGTATCATTGAGGCTTGATACTACAAGTCCATAATGTACATTATCCCATCAAATCTGAAGTCATGAATAGAAAACATAGGTCAAATATTTTAAAAGGATGATTCATTAAACATGGGTGTTTGTTTCACAAAAGCAATCTATGCATTCTGTGACCACATTGCAAGATTGTAATGTCTTTTATTGAATCAAACAAATATTGCACAAAGAATGAACAGTTGAGTTGAAAAACTATTTAAGATTCACCAACAAAAATTCTTTAATGAATATAGTTCAATTTCATTTCATATAATTTTTTTCACAAATGATTACCATTGAATATTAGAAAGAAAATTACTAAAGATGTTAGGCACAAAACTTGCTTGTTAACATCCAAAGGTGTTGTTTCGGTGTATATAGGGTGGTGCACATGAGGAGCACTTCAAAGCACATAGGGTTGTTTAGTCCATAAGCTTCACAACACAAGGATGTCCATTTTGCAAGGCAATGGAATAACAACAACCTAAATAAACAATCAATATCTTGGGAGAAGTATAAAACTATTTTTTACACCAATCAATGAAAGCTATCTCATGTTCATGTCACAATTTCCATTTTATGCCAAGTAGATGCAAAACAACCTATTGGTACTATTAATTGAATTGGGTGAAAGCTCAATATAGTGACCCCTTTTATGTATTCACATTGTAATGTTTCCCTAGGTGAAAGTTTAAACCATGTCAACATGAAAAAAATGTTTCTCAACGTTTTTGCATATTATGGTAGAACATAGCTCAAGCAATAAAATATAAAAGAAAGTAGATCTCTTCTATGTATATCATGGCGGATTGAAATAGATTTGTACAAAAATGATATTTGTAATTATGTAGTGAAAAATAAAAATTTACTCAAGTTTTTTTTGAAATGATTTAAAACCTATATGAAATTTCTAGTATTTATTTCACATGTGATTCACATACTTTGAATCATGTTTGTGAACCATGTGAAAAGTTTGATAATTCTCATTTCACAAATTGAGTTTTTTCAAAGCATTGACCATAAGTACGTGGTAAATTGAAATTTCAATAGACAATCACTTTGAAATGAAAGATAACAAGCATTGTGAGTTGGGATAATACATAAAATCCATTTTAAACAATTATTTGAATAATTAATCAAACCAAATATCTAATGTAGTTTCAAATTTGAAAATGGGTTAGTAATATTGTGTATATCATAAATATATTCATGTTTCCTTGAATTTAAATGGTTAAATTTATTTGTTTCTTTCAAATAATATTAGATAACATGCTTTGTGAAAATCTTAATTCTAAACAAAACCCAAAAGTAAATGCACCATATTTTGAGAGGTATATATTAGACCCAAAAGGTTCAAAAAGGGTCATGATAATGTGTTTTCACTCAATTGAATCTATTGATGTTGATTCACTTTTTAACCTATTAATTAAACCTACTAATAACTAATTTATCATATATATATATAATATTAAGGATTAAGTCATACCCTATATCGATTACAAATCCATTTAAAGAAGACTATAGCATAACATACAATCCAAACTAATAAATCAAAGTTGTACAGTGAGGAAGATTTAGCATTTTGGAATTCAATTTGAGGGTTCTTTTGTTTTGAAGGATATTACCATGTTGAGATGCATGATATTGTTTTACAATAGGTCCTCTATTAACACAAATTATATTTCTGCCAGGTATGTATGTAACTCTGCACTCGCTAATAGGTCCATCTATCCATCCATGGGCAATGCAAGCCTTTGATTCTAAGAACCAACTTTTAATCACAAACATCTTATTTCCTTCTTTGACTCTTTGAAAATAAAAGTAATATTTTTTGGGTTTTATGTGTTCACTCCTTCAAGACTGTAGACATGTACCCCTAAGGAAGTGAGCGATTGGAGGAAAAATATATAAGACTTGACCATCAGAAGGATTTTCAGTGAATGTATACAAATAAATAAAGTGGAGGGACTTGGCCCCTAAAGCCATTTCCAAATGGCTTTAGGAGCTGATTTATTTCCAAGGAATTACGTGTGCTTTGAACAGCTACTTGCCAAAAACATTTAGTAATAATAATAATAGTATTTCGTGAGGAAACCAATAACTCTGCCAACTGTTCCCAGACTACCAAGGAAGGTAGATGTTTACTTAGATTCGAACAATGCCCGCCTACTACACCCAGGCATGGTGCCAAAAAAGAAATTTTCTTCACAGCGCATCAGCCACCTTGGAATAACCATAAAACATCAGATACACTCAATTTTCTCTTAAGGTCAGAGCATTATCTGGCCAGCCTACGATTTAATGCTCCACACAATGTTTGTAAACATATTTTTGGAAAGTAAGAACCGGATCCGAACCTGGTCTAGTTTTTAGAACTGGAATTGAAATGTAATTTTTTTGAGAACCGGATCCAAAACCAAATCTCCAGTTTTATTTATGTGTGGACCTAGAACTAGGGGTTTTTTTTTTGGGGGAAAAAAATTGACTCGAACTGGGGGTTAATCTGCAGTTAACTAGCAGTTAATCCCTGATTCCTGTCAGGGTTAATAAGAACCGGATGTAAATGGGACTGATTTTCAAAACCCTAACTGAAACTGTTTTTGAAGAACTTGACCTGGGACTGGATTCCTGGTTCCATTTATGTGTGGATCTGGAACCAAGTCGGTTCTAGTTTGCTTTTAACTAACTAGAACTGGAGGGTCTTCATAAAAGTAAAGAATCTGCCAACAATGGTAATATATATCAAGAGAGATCATTTAAAATGAAACCAAAAAAACTTTTCTTTCTGTGTATCTTCTTGTCTTCTCAAAGGATCAGAATAGTTTGTGAAGAAGACCAACTCGTTCAGCATCCCGCAACCCACAAAAACTAAACAAGATCGTGTCTTCTTTTGAATGGGTTTACTGTTTAAGTGTAATAGACCAAATACAGTATCAAGAGAACAGGACGTAGATGACATAGCAATGAGGCCCTGGTGCGGTGTCTCAAAATAGGTGAGTGGCTTTCAGTGGGATTAAATATTTTCAGTAGGGAGTTTTGACTTTTGCGAGTTGTCGAACATCATGTTAAAGGTAGGTGAGGAATTGGGGGGAAACTCAGCACTTTCGTTGCAATGTCTAGCATTCTTGATACATATATATATGGATATTGAGGCCATAAGGAGTTCATGAAGAGGTGTAGGTTGTGGCTTACAAGCTCCTATGAATATGATCTTCCATCTACTACTCACAGTATATCCTCGTCCGTCCCACTAATAAAAGATAAATGCAGGTTTACATCACCGCGGGTGTTAACTGGCGGATGTTAAGTAGAGCAATTTTCTCTAGCACCTAGACTATATTTGAATCCGGAATGAACTCGAAGTTGTATTTCAATTTTGATCACCGGGGACAAAGCTAATGTTCCTGTCCATCCTCCCCGGAATATTTACTTCTTGCCGCAACAACATTGAGACTTTCTCGACTGTAAACTAAACTTTTATAGTTGCAATTATATTTCTCTCATTTGTTAAACCTGAGGTAGGTACTAATTTTCCCTTACTCTTCTGTTCACGTACATCTCGGGCCAGAAATGATTGTGAATTAACCATTATGATTAAACAGCGGATCTAAAGCAGATCCAGCTCATACAAAACTGCCACAAACTTGCTTGCAGAAAATTGTTTCAAGAGAGATAAAGCACACAAGTAGTTAACAGTTTTATTACAAATTCAAACTAGAGCCTCATTTTTTCCGGTCTCTTTTTGTGCCAAAAAATTAGATACAATAAAATAACTAAATGAGCATTTTTCCAAGCATATATACCAAGTAGCGTAGATTACGAATCAGAGAAGAAATGGGCGGTAAAACAAGAAATTGAAAAACGAAATGCAAATTGTAGGGCACAAAAAAAATTAGGTAACGTCATATCAAAGCTAGTGCCTGGACTGATTAGTTCTACTCTGATATTCGTCATCTAATATCACTAGGATTTGACCTAACCCCGCTCCGCGAGCTTCGGGTGGCAAAGGATTACTCATTTATGTGATGCGGCAAGTAAAATTGTAGAGCTTGCATCAAGTTACATGATAGGTAATTGTAGATAATAGTAACAGGCTATCTCAATTCTTTCGTGGAACCTCGTTGCGATTCGGGAATCCGGTGAGGAAAGCGACGAAAGCCAGCTGCTCTGACGTGTGAAGCGCCCCCGGGTCCCCGCGAGCTGCTTTCTCATTCACGCGTTCGTTCCTACCGCGTGCTTTCCAAAGGCTCCCTCCCACCTACGCCAAATTCTCCTTGATATAAAGCCACTCCAGCTGCTCCCAAGAGCATTGCAAGGTTTCTGGAGAACCTCTCCGCTTGAACCGTAGCTTTGATCAGAGCACTTCAACGCTAAATAGATTCGACATTGATTGCAACTCGAGTACTACTCACTAGCTAGTTGAAGCTGATTCAGCAGTTATTTCTGATCGCTTGTATTGAAAGAACGCAGAATTTTTGTTGCAATTGTAGTCGCTGCATATTCTGAAGCGGGGGCCAGTTAATTTGGATTTTCATAGACATCGCTAGGATGGGTCGATTCGGAGGAGCCGTGCTATCGATCGCCTTAGGAGCCGTGTGTGTGACGATGTTGGCAGGAGCAGCCAGTGGACAAAGTTTCTTCCAGTATTATCAGACTACCACCGGTCCCTCTAATTTTATCTTATCTAACGGGAGCACGGTCGCACAGCTGATTCTCGACCAGGCCGCCGGTGAGCTTCCTTGAAATTTTTTTTGATACTGAGTGGTGCAAGAATTTTCGATGAGCTAGTTCTTGTAGAGTCTAGCCTAAAAGCATTCTGAGTCCTGACGGGGTTGTCTGATTATTCACGAGTTGTGACGTAGAAGCTGATCATGAATCGATAGCTAAGTTATATGTGGGTTGTAATTTGCAGCATCGGGATTCTCCTCGAAGAGCGAATATCTTTTTGGGACATTTTCAATGAATATAAAGCTTGTCCCCGGTGATTCGTGCGGCACTGTCGCGACGTTTTACGTAAGCTTGTCCACTTCCAAAATCTTTCTACCATAGTATGCCCCTTGCGAGTTCCTTAGTAGGTAAGGGTCCGATCCTAGCTGTGCAGATTAGAAAATCCTGCCGTATCGTCGTCAATCTCTCTGATGAGAACTGCACCTGGATTATGCGCAGATGACATCTTCAGGATCAACACACGATGAAATCGACTTAGAGTTTCTCGGAAATGTAAGCGGACAACCTTACCTCCTCCAGACGAACGTCTTTGCCCATGGGGTCGGAGGTCGTGAGCAGCGCGTCAACTTGTGGTTCGATCCGACTGCGGATTTCCACTTGTACACCATCCAGTGGACCCAGAATTTGATCACGTATGTTTAACCAGCTTTGGCCTCCGCGTAATGTATTCTCCAACATTGTGGTTATTGGTCAAATGTTTTGAGTCCTGACCGATAAGTTTTTGGACACGTCGTTCTATCGAGACCTGCAGCTCATGCGATGTTTGATTTTGATGCGGGTCGTGTACAGGATTTTCGTCGACAATGTCGCCATCCGCGAGTTCAAGAACGTCGTCGCTCAGACCGGAGTCCCGTACCTCAATAATCAGTCAATGGTA
>Ga0116231_10004258_pt1 | contig 29051 bp, 27 predicted proteins | sample S1TSphgellanicum_2_FD_89695 | JGI IMG/M metagenome (GOLD analysis project Ga0116231, IMG submission 89695) | Host-associated microbial communities from peat moss isolated from Minnesota, USA - S1T2_Fd - Sphagnum magellanicum MG | ecosystem: Host-associated > Plants > Peat moss > Unclassified...
TCTTAAACCCTAAAAAAAAAGGCTTTGTTGTATACTAGTTAAGAATCTGGGCATGCTCTTAAACCCTAAAAAAAAAGGCTTTGTTGTATACTAGTTAAGAATCTGGGCATGCTCTTAAACCCTTAAAAAAAAAGGCTTTGTTGTAAACTAGTTAAGAATCTGGGCATGTTCTTAAACCCTAAAAAAAAGGCTTTGTTGTATACTAGTTAATTGCACATCAAGAGCGTGTTATGTATGTATGTATGTAAGTAAGTACCATAAGGTCCCCTAGTAAGTTATAAAGGGTTTATTAAGGTCCCCTTAAACCCTAAACCCAACTCCCAACTGGGGTTATCATCTTAAGGTTTTTTAACTAGGCAAAGGACCTATGAACTGGTGTTGGGTAGGTATCAACTTTGGTGGGTAAGAATTGTGGCTTCCGGTTTTGTGAGAATTGGACCAGAATCGGAATTTCTTTTTATGAACCGGATCTAGAACCGAGATGGTAATGTTTTTTGGACAAAAAGAAAAAGAAAAATAGGGGGTGACTAGAACCAGGATTAGCTTACATTTAACCACCGATTCCAATCTGGGTTAGTGCGAACCAGGTCCGATTTTCAATACTAGGGGTAAGTAGGGTATTTTTTAATATTGAAATTTTTGTTGCACATTATTAGGTATGAAATTAACTAAAATTTTGATACCCACCGGATATCAATTTCTCTTATGAAATAATACTAATTGGTTATCAATTTACTTTATTTTTTTAAAAAAAATTTGGGCCATGCCCACCATGAGGGTTGGGTTTCAAATACTCAACACTAGAATCACCTTGATGGTATACCATCAAGGTAAGTTTTTAGAAAAAATAGAGCCAATTTTGGTTTTTTAAAAAAAAAATTCAAACATATTTCATAAAATTGTTGCCTCAAAATGTTTAGGGTTTAGGACTTCTTAAGTTTTTTTGTTTATGTTTTTGGTTTCACTATAACACAAAAGCAAGGGGTCTCTTACAACAAGCACCTCAGTATTCACTTGTAGCATGAACTCATGGGACCAAGTAATAAGGAATCACATTTCTCCTTGGACAAAAAAACAAAGGTAGTAGCCATTCCCTAAATATGTAATATTATATGTGTGACATAATTTCAATTTCCCCAAATTGAATCACACCCACTAGATTCCTCACTTTACATTTGTTTGGCTCCTTCGTACTCTTCATCATTTTCCCAATTTATATATGTTCCTTGCTTATCTAATTGTATATTTATACAAATTATTGAAACTCTTTGTAGCAAGGTTTACAAAATGTGTTGGAGAGTTTTTTTGCAACCAAACATGATATCTACTCTATCTATACAAACAAAACTTAGAACAAAATGTTGAGAAGGAAAAGACCACAAAGCACTTTGAAGTTGTTTTCTTTTTGGTTTTTGTTGCCTACCATATCCTCCAATTGTACCGAGCAACTCTTGCAAAAAAACGAGTTACTCAAGATGTAGAAACAATGAAAATGAAAGAACAAAAATTGGAGCCAATTGCCTTGGACAAAAATTACATTTCCTTTTGGTTTGCATTGTATTAACACATTGACATCACACATACAATTCTTATTCATAATTGCAACCTCTTTGCAAATTGCAATCAGGGCTTGGAAGAACTAGCAAAGAACAAAACTCAAGTGAATTAACAAAAGCTTGAAAGGATTAGCAACCCACATAAGTTAGGTGCACCACATGGCCCCCACAAAACACAAACAAAAGACACACACAAAAAAAGAAGGGGCATTAACAAACTAGATGCAAAAAAGCTTGAACAAAACTTACCTTTTTTTTAAAAGTTGTTTTTTCTTTATGTTTTCATCACATCAACATTTTGCAAACTTAATAGACATCTTTTCACAAGTTGAGTGTTTTCCAAGTTAACCTTTGAAAGGTGAACACATAGCTTGCATCATTGCAAGCATATTAGCAAGCCTCGTTAAGAGCATGGTCAAAGCAAGTACATGCCATGAAGTCCCAATTGCCAAAGGTGCACATCCTCATAGAAGAGAAAGCCCATGTGAGGTTGGATAAGTTGGCTCTTTTGTTGTTAATGTAAGCAATCACCTTATCACATAAATTAAAGGATAACTAAAGCTCTTTCACTTGTGCTATTATTGTAATTCCTAATATATCCATAATTTCAAACAACCTCCATTGTCACATGACAAGACACCCAATTTCAATGATGAAATTCATAATCAATGTGAATGTGTGAAAACCAAACTTGGACATCCATGGAATGATGCAATTTGTAATGCAACCATTTGGAGTTGGTAAGACATAGTTTTCCATGGATTTCGCTACCTTGTTAAGGACAATGTTCAACAATGTGTCTTCAATTTGGAAACACCATACAAGGACACTAATGCAAGACCAAGTAGCACAACCAATAATTTTCTATAGCTAACCTTTGGCAACATATAACACCAAACCTTCCATGAAATTTTTATACCCAAGAACTGCCTTCTTGTACATGTTATTGCTTTCAAAATGGTCGATGATGGTTTCATATCCAAGACCAACACGCAACTTGGACTTTTCCCAACCCCCTTCTTTTGTAGCTTGTTTTAGAGTAACTTGTCCACCATGCCCAAGCATTTCCAAGCTCAAAGTTGACTTCTTTTTAAAATCATAATTCCATAATTTTTAATCTATGTCACAACACCTTTCTTTTTTTGTGTGGTGTTATTGCAACTATGTACTTGGGTGACAAAATACCACACACCATATCATTTGTGCATTTACGAAGTTACAATATTATCATCATTGATCACAATAAAGGGCCAAATTAACAACAACATGATGTGATGGAGTTAGGACTTTTAGTATCACTTCAATTGAAGAAACAATAACTCCCATGTTGATGTATTTCAAGTAATTTTGAAGTACATTTGCAATACTTTTAATTTGAGCTAGAGTGCCTAGTATTGAAACACTGAATGAGATTCTAAAACTTCAATCAACATTGCCATATTGTCAAAAAAAAGTTAAAAGACTCATCATAAATAAGGATCTCAAAATGTTCGTCTAGAATTATAACCTCCAACATGTAATTTACAACCCAAAACCCATAACTTAACGAAACAACGAAGGGAAGAAAACAAATAAGCTACTCCAATGGCACACCCTTCAAAATGTGTTGAAATTGACAATAATAGCTAGGGGACACAATAGAAAGTTAAAAGTTTTGTGTCGTCTAGATGAACATCCTAAAGGACACTTGAAACACAAGCTCCCATTTGTTAGACAATTCTAAAACTCACAACTCAAACCCTAAACTTCAAACACAAGGTGCAAATCAAACAAATGTTGAAAGGGTTGCAAATCACATATGGGGTCAAAAGTAACAAAAGAGATTGCAACTTGTCTAGAACAAAGCACACATAAAACAAAACAAAGAAAACTTGAGCATTGAGCGCCTTTACCTACACAACGAACTCCTATTACTATTGACAACTTCAAAATCAAGGTGGAGCTTAAACATTCATCAAATAAATAAGGCAACTCAAATTGAAGTTGAACTCAAAGACAAAAGTGCATGAAGCAAATCTACCTCTTCAAAGCAAAAGCATAACCAAAAGGGGGAGGCGTGAAGTGTGAAGCAAAAGGAAAAAATTATAGATGAAAAAAAAATTAGGGTTTAAGGTTTAATAACCTATTGGGAACCCCCCCTCTCCCCCCAAAGGTTAGGAGGCAAGTAGGGTATTCAATTCCCTGAAATTGATACCATACCAATAGAGGGTATTTTTGAGTCTAAATCCACCAAGCACGTAGGATTGACTATTGATAACCATTTCTTGAAATTGATACCCTACCAATAGAGGGTATTTTCGAGTCTAAATCCACCAAGCATGTAGGATTGGCTATTGATAACCGTCTTCCTGTAGGTCATTTGCCACTTTGGCTACACCACCACAAATGAAGAAATGTGAGAACTGAGTTTGGATGTGGAATTACAACTATAAACAATAGCAGAATTAATCAAACTTACACTAATTTTTAAAGAATTAAAAATATATAATTTAATAATTTAATAATTTAATAATTAGATTTAATTTTTATTTTTTTAAAAAAAGCCAAAATTCACTGAGCCTGATCCTATACTAATTAACTCACTTCCAGCAAATGTGAATTTCTCAGCCAAATAATAATAATAATAATAAAAATCCAAACCAACCCAAGCCAACCCAATAGCTGATCAGTTTTCATTAATTAAAGGAAAAATGATGAGATGAGCAGAGGCAAACAACTCAAAGCAACAAAGCAACACAAAATTTCATTTGTCTACTTCATCACTCAATGTCTCAGGCTTATGTCCAAGTCTTTCAATCATCTCTTTGGAAGGAAATACAAGTGTTGTAGTGTTGTTGATTTTGCAGCAGTGTTAGTTGAATTCCAGTGTTGTAGTAGTAGTAGTAGTAGTGTTGTTGTTGTTGTTGTTGTGGAATTTTGTAGTGTTGTAGTGTTGTTGTTGTTGCAGTCTTGCTGATTTCCATTGTTGGTGTTGTTGTTGTTGTTGTTGGTTTTTGCAGTGGTTTTTCTAGTGGTTTTCACTAGTGTTGTGAAAGCTTGCTGTGCAATAGTGGGGTTTTTTTTTTCCTGAATTTAAGGAGGCTCTGCAAATGCATTGCTTTTGCATGCATGCAGGAATGGGGTGTGTTTTTCTTGTTCTAGACTTGCAGGTTTAGGTGAATGATTGATTGCAGCAGTGAGGTCTGGAGCTTTGAGCTCTCTGCCTGGTTCTTCTGAGCTTGGGTAGAGAGACACATCCACAGAGAGAGATACCAGAGACACACAGACAGACAGAACAGAAACACACATACCCACCTTTTCTTTCTTTGTTTCTTCATCTTAGAACTTGTGCATTAGCTCAGACTTTTGGGTTTCAAGCTGCTAGACAGAAAGCTATAAGTCTAGCTTAGCTGTGCTTTTAGCTGCAATGCCGGACTTCTTGGGAGAGAAACCCAAAGGAACCCCAGGAAAGCACATCACAATTCTCAGTATTGATGGTGGCGGCGTGCGAGGCCTCATCCCTGCCACCATTCTTGCTGAGCTTGAAGGCAGACTACAGGTACACAAAAACACAAACACAAATCCCACACAGCTTTGAAATCCACTGGCTATGTCTCTAGATGTCTGATCTGAGACTTGAGCTCAGGATTCTCATGTCATCCCAGGTGCAACAGAACTACTCCATGTGTGTGTGTGTGTGTGTGTGTGTGAGAGAGAGAGAGAGAGAGAGCTTGAGCTCATGAAGTTGTTGGTAGAACAGATTCCAGATCATTTCATTCTTCTGCTTTTGGGTTTTTTCTAAACTTGTCCAGAAGCAAGTTGAGAGAGCTGGGATCTGATAGTGTGTGTGTGTGGGTGTGTTGGGGTTGTGGGTTTGGCATGTGGTGGGGAGTACAGAGACTGGATGGAGCTGAGAGAAGGCTGGTGGACTACTTTGATTTGGTTGCAGGAACAAGTGCCGGAGGTCTCATCACAGCCATGATCACCTCTCCTTCCACACAAGATGCAACACGGCCTCTTTTCACTGCCAAGGAAGTCTTCAACTTCTATCAGAAATATGCCAACAAGATCTTCCCACAAACCAAGTACACCAGATCTCTCCCACTCTCTCTGTCATATCAGCCCACAAGAATCAAACCCATCAATAGCCATAGCAACATCTTCTTGACTCATTTCCTCACTGATGTAGTGCAGCGTTCTGCATTGTGCAAATTGGGTTTTGTAGTTGCAGAAGAATTCTGAATTGTGCAGACTACTGGGCTTTTTATCAAGCAGAAGAATTAGACTGAGTTGTGTGAATCAGTTTTGTAGTACAGAAGAATTTTGAAATTTTGTGCAAATTTTTGGGTTTTATATCAAGAAGTCTAAGAATTCTGAGTTCTAGTACAATTTCTGAAATTCTTTCTGTTGTGATTTTTGGTTTTTGCAGGGGTCCATTTGGCCAGTTGAGGAAGAACATTGCAGCACTGAATGGACCCAAGTACAAAGCCAGAGGGCTGGATAGGCTGCTAAATGAGTACTTTGGGAGTGATCCATATCTTGCTGGTGCTCTCACCTCTGTGATCATCCCATCTTTTGACATCAAGATCCAACAACCTGTCTTCTTCTCCTCATGGAAGGTACATCCTCTCTGTCTCTCTCTCCTTTTTACTTCCACTCTTCAGACACTTTCTTAATGATCAAACCATTGAGAGAAAACCCTAGGTCTAAGATCACCATTTCTGTATGCTTCTTTTTGTATACGGTCAAGAGGATGATGTTCTTGTCTGTTAAGTGTGATCTGATACTGAATGGACTCATGCTGAATGGGTGGGTCCCATATGGCAGAATCTAAGTTTCAAAGTGGCAAATTCTAGATGCTAATTCTGTTGAGGGAGCTTTCAGGTCTTGTTGGGTGTAATCATCATCTTCTTAAATGTAATCTTCTTCTTCTGATGATGATGATGATGATGACAATGATGACACATCCTGATACATCTGGGGATTTGATCTGGAATTGTGGAGGCAGGCTAAGCAAGAAGTACTTGATAATGTACCAATGAAGCTTGTGTGTGGAGCTACATCGGCAGCTCCCACATACTTGCCTCCTGTGCAGTTCACCTTACAAGATACAAAGGCAGATCCGCCAGTTACAAGAGAGTTCAACATGATTGATGGAGGAGTGGCTGTCAACAATCCAGTAAAATTTTCTTCTTCTTTTGTTTTCCACACCACCTTGTTTTCTTTCAGATTCCTTCTTTCATGGTTTTTTCACATTTTCTGTGTCATTTCTTCAAATGATTCCTTTTCCTCACTTGCTCGCACAATTGCATGGATTTGAAGAAAATTTAGATATTATGCACCTTGGTTGTCAGCTTTTTTCTAGCTCAATAGATCATTTTCTCTTCAACTTTATGATTTGTTGGCTTGCATGCTTTGGCAGACTTATGTGGGAATCACACAAGCAATCAAGGAAGTGCAATCAGGGGGCACTTGTGCAGAAAGGATGAATTACACGGTTTGTGTATTCTTTTCTATCCTTCTCTCAAAGACATCATCATCTCTGCTACAAAACTTTGACTTTTTCAGGAGTTTAGGGTTATGTGTTCTTTTATGATTCTTTCCCATTCAAATGTCATCCGTGACAACATGCTTCTTCTTGTTGTCATGTGCAGTTTTTTTTGTGTTTGTTGCCTTTTTCAGGACTTCAATGATCTTTTGGTATTGTCACTGGGAACGGGTCAGCATCCAATGGGTTATGATGCAAGGGAAGCAGCCAGATGGGGTGTGATAGAATGGCTAGTAAACAAAAGTGATGCACCCTTGGTTGATATGGTGTTTAATGCAAGCGCAGATATGGTGGATTACAACCTCTCCATCATGTTCCAGTCTCAACAATGCGGTGCCAATTACCTCCGAATCCAGGTAACAAAAACCTTAGACTACTACTGATTTCACAATTGGATGTATTTGCCCACTTGTGAATCTTTGTGGGTTTTTCTGTTTTTCATGGTCTTGCAGTGCAGACAGTGTGTGCACTAAGCTGTGTTAATCTGTTGTTATTCTTTTGTTTGGGTTTTTTGCCACAGACTGACAGCATCTCAGGAAATCTCCCATCAGTAGATGATTCGGGAAACTTGTGGAAGTTGATAGCTACAGCCAATCTTCTCCTCGATCAGCCAGTCTCAGATCGTGACTTTAAGACTGGGAAGCTTGTTCCAATTCCAGATGGTGGAACTAACCGCGAAGCACTTTACAGGTATAGCAGCAGCACTGTCAACATTCTCTGCATTATGAATCACATTGCAGTGATTTTTTTCTGTGAGGCTTCAAACAAGTCTTATCAAAAACCTTGGTTCAACCTCAGTAGTGGAAATGGTTCTTTCTGAGCAAATATCTCTTGGAGCCAGAAACATGATGCCTCTTCATCTCTGTTGTATGTCAATTTCAACCTTTTTCTCAAATGTCTGTGGACAGATTTGCTGAGTGGTTGTCAGAGGAGCGCAAAGCACGTATCGCTGCAGCTACTCCTCCTCCTCCTCCTGCTGAGGAACCTGCAGCAGCTCCTGCAGCTGAAGCTCCTGCTGCTGATGCTCCTGCAGCTGAGGCTCCTGCTGCTGATGCTCCTGCAGCTGAGGCTCCTGCTGCTGATGCTCCTGCAGCTGAGGCTCCTCCAGCTGAAGCTCCTCCAGCTGAAGCTCCTCCAGCTGAGGCTCCTCCAGCTGAAGCACCAGCAGCTGAGGCTCCTGCAGCTGAAGCTCCTCCAGCTGAAGCTCCTGCAGCTGAGGCTCCTCCAGCTGAAGCTCCCCCAGCTGAAGCTCCTCCAGCTGAGGCTCCAGCCCCAGCAGCTGCAGCTGAAGAGCCAAAGCCTGAAGAGAAACCTGCAGAGGCACCAGCAGCTCCAGCAGCTGAAGAAGCAAAGCCAGCTGAAGAGGCGCCACCACCACCCAAGACTGAAGCTGAACCTGAAAAGAAAGAGCCTGAGAAAGTCAAGAGTCCACCAATCCAATCTCCATATGTTGCAAATCCTTACTTCCCAAGTTCATTTTCCTTTCAAGAGAATCCATTTGAGAGCAGATATTACCCCATTGACTCCGCATACTACAATGATGATGACAGTTTCTATGGTCCACCCAGGTATGACAATTCCTACAGATCTTCCTACAACCCACAAGCTCCAATTGGAACCGCTTACTATACATCCCCATCTCCTTATGGATCCTCCCAACCATTGTATTACCGAAATCCCACTTATTATGCACCTGCATCATATATGAATAATTCCTCAGCTACTTCTTCATACATGGAACCCATGTACTACCAGAACCATGACTCCTCAAGACCATCACACCACCAAATTGGCAAGTCATCATCCATATTCTCTGAACTCTTCAGCCTGTTCTTTTAGCTCTTCTAGAGGGTTAGAACCTTTTGGGTCATGGACATGTTTCTTTGCATGCACACAACATGTATCCATCGAACCAATCCCCCAACAAAAGTCCAAAACTTCCAACATACCTAAGCTCAATATATCCATATCCTCTTCAACATCCCGCATCTAGATCCCACTTGCTTTGAATCGAAGACAAGAGGTACATGGTAAGATGGTAATCTTGTATACTAAGTTTTAAGACTATTGTGAATTTGTTAGATTTAGTGGTAGCACTAACTCTAGGGGGAATGGGACACTAAAACTCTTTTGGCAAAAAATGACTAGTTACACTAAGCTAAGCAAAAGTCAAAATTGCAAGATGACTGTTTTTGGTGAATCACACACAGGCAAGAAGGTTTTAGAGCTCTTTTACATATAGCTAGTATTTTTTTGCAAGTGTGAGTTTTGATTGAAATGATGGAGAAGAAGAACAGTTTTTTTTTTTTTCCTTTGTAAATCAGTAAAGTTTAGGAGTTCCCCGATATGGAGAACTTTGTACTACAAACATGTCTCTACCCCACTCAACAGAGTAATTCTCCAGAATTTCAGGACTCCCAATTCCCAAAACATGGAAAGTAAGCAATCTAAGTCCTGTTGCTTCTTCTTATACATGCAGTAATAGCCAATATCACAATTTGTCGATTCATGACTGCAATGACATCAATGTCCTTTGCATCACTTGCAACAATATTGAAATTAAGAGCATACTTGCAATCAGTGTGTTTTTTTGGTCAATTTTGTGACGTAGCCAAAGAGGTGATGATCCATACCAAGTGATGATCCATATGAAGATTTAGCCAAATTTTGCTGCAAGCTGAAATATGAAAGTAAAAATTTTTTAAACATCCTTCTATATATGTTTGGCTAAGCTTCTTGAACCATGTATACAAGTCTTGGTGATTTCTCTTAAATTTGGGTCAAATTCTGGCTATTGAAAATCACAAAAAGCCAATTGATTTTAGCACTTTTTTGGCTATATTAGCCAGTGAAAAAAAAAAAGAGGCCTGCTTGGTATGTGCACCTCTACTAATGTGTATCACATCCAGAATATTGTGCAAGTTGTTTCCCAACGGCATTGTTAAATTTATAAAAAAATTCTTAAGCCAATTTGGAGCGCCTTGTATTGTATGCATATTTATAACTCCAATCTAAATTTCACACTATTTTTATGTCTGTGTTTCAACCAAATTACTGTGTGTACATGTCATTGTTCTGCTGGCGGTGGAGAATTCTCTAACAATGTCACAATGTGATCTCCCATCATAAGGGCACATGGGCAGGGACCTGGGAGTCTTTGGCAGAGCTCATGGACCTGCAAATAAGGCGATTCTTACAAACAAAGTTTCAAGACCCACAATGGTTTAGTCTATCTGAAAATAGAATGAAAACAATACTAGCATACGTTGAAGTACAATATACAAAATACAACACTAGGAAAAAAAAAACTCTAGAGACTTGAGGTTATGCATTTGTTATCAAAACAGGGAGTATGGGGTGGGTATCTAAAAACCCATGGATTTAACTTGCACAGATTATTCACCTCGTTGTTCACCAATGCAGATATTCACTCAAATCAACCTTGTTAGAAAAATCCCACTCCATACCCGCACCGAGAGGATTCATTGCATGGATTATAGTATGGCAATGTTGAAAAAGAGATGCCCATTTTCAAGAGGTAACCTATCCACCTCAATGAAGACGACAGATACCTTGATTTCATTAGGTAGAAAGATTGTTACTTCATGGCACATTTCATTCAGATGCAATTTCATGACAGTCTTAAAATGCTCACTGAAAAACATGTTCACTTTTCCATACCCACCAGTGATCAAACTACCTTCCCGTACAGAATAGAGAACCATGTGAAAAGCTCAGCATTTAGACCTTACTGGTTCTGTTTCTGGTGGCAGGCTGCACACATTCATGTCTTTGTCTCTCTCACTTATGCAGTCACTGACACTGTCATGGCTGCCTTGACATGTTAGACAATGCAGACCCTGATCAGCTAGTTCCACAAGCTCCTGTAAAACCATGCAAAATCTTAAATAGATGTCAGCAAAGGCACAAAGTATATTCAGTCATGCACATGAAATCCCTATAAAAAGTTTGGTCAACAGATGAGAATGGTCATTGCCCTAGTTATTGCACTGAATTGAGTACCCTCTCAGGTTACAACAATAAAAACATGTAACCGATTCCAGTGAATTTGATTGTCATCCTGAAACAGGACAAAGCATAGCTTTTAAACATTTTAAAATGTCTGCAATTGTTCATAGTATCATGGGCAATTGGTACAAAGCAACACCAATGCACTAACAAAAGTAGAAGAATCACTTCGGTATACCCATCAGATATACGAAGGATCCAGGGTTGAGGCTGAAACCCATACTTAGCAAAACAAAGTAGTTCATTGGTGCGCACTACTGATCAAAGTCATATTGAGTGTGGAGAAATAGCAACAAGGCTAGTAGAGGTTGTATATGGTCCTTATGGTAGTACACCTATCTCATCTTGTTGCTCATTTGGACTCTCGATTATGCATTTAAGAAACAGAGCCTTGGGTGCTAGGTGAGAGATTATTTGGAGCTACCTGTTGGCAAATAACGAAGAGAAACAAGTGAAATTTGGGTCAAATCAGTTAGTAGGGTACGAAGATGGATTCAATGAGCTCCTGCAGTGGAGCAAGCTCTTTCTTGTCAATCAGCGAGAACTCCTGCATAAACCATCACCAATCATTAGCACCCATTTCACAATCCAATTAAAATTTCCATCCCCCATTTTTGGCTTATAGACTACACCAGTACAACCATTTGTCTACAAGAACCTACCAGCAACTGGGTACATGCATCCCTTCAAGCAAACACAACTATATGCAAAAGCTGTTTGCACTAAGAGGGTGAAGAAAAAGGAAGACGGGCAGGTAGGTACATGGGTGAAGAGAATGAAGTGTTTGAAGCAAGTGTTGAGGTGGGCCTCCTCTTTCAGACTCACGATCTTTTGAAAGTGGGAGTGGTAGATATGTGCATACACTCTGAACAACCGCTTGAATATTGTCCTCACCACATCCCGGAAATTATGTGGGAATGGAGCACCTGTAATGAAACACAAATAATCAACATAACACTTCAGGGATGATAACAAAAAAATTCATGGAAACACCTAGAACCCTCTACATTCAGAACCAAGGCGGTTACCAACAAATGACTCAATGTACAAAGTCCCACCAATCCAACTGGTTGACATCCCAGCATGGATGTAAGACCACATCAACATGGCAAGTTCCAAGCTCTATTCATATATGACCTGGTCATCCAAAGAAAGACAAGTTACTGGCTACAAGCTTTGCAGAAGGTTTATTCCACTCCCAAGTTCAGTTATCCCACCCCAACCCTCAAAACAAAAAATGGATTAAACTTGCTAGCATTTGAAAAGAAGATGGTCTAGTTCCCTGAAGCAACTGCAGAATCTGCATGCGCATAACTATGCAGTGCATATACCCTACCAAGTTTTTGAGGGAAGATGGATTCATCATCGAGCTGTCCTTCAATCCAGTCCATTAAGTACTCCACATACTTGGGTGCTGAGACCTCCAGAGGCTTCTTAATCTGCACTCCATCAGCCCATCTGTACTCATATCTGGCCCAAATTCCCAAACAATACGCTTAAACCAATCAGAGTCCTGTCCTGAGGTTTGTCCCATCTTACACAAAGCAGTGGTAAAAACAACCTCAAGAACCCAAGGAACACGTACTTAGGGCCTGCTGACATGGTGGGGCAATTTTCTGGAGTGCAAAATTCTGTCAATGTTCCGAACAGCAGATTTACTTGGTTGAAGAAATCTACCGCTGCACCCATCCCCATCCCAGAGACATGTTCCGGGAATATGCCAAAAAGAGCATCACACATGCAAGAGAGACAGAAAACTTGGAAGCATGTGAACCCTCTGGAAACAATCAGGGACTGAGATGGAAACTCTCTTTACAGTTGGAATAAGAAAAGAATTCCTAGTTCACAAGTCACAAAGTTCTGAAACTTTCAGGAGGGTTAGAAGAAAGAATAAATACAAAGGTTCATGGTTCCATTATAGAGTTTCAATAATTCTCTCTCTCTCTCTGCCTTGCAACAAAAGCAAAATGTGAGAAAAATTACTGTTGACAGCCAGCCATTCAAAAAGGTCTTCTCCAGGAGGGAGCCGCACTGCCTCCCTCAAATTTCCACTTCCTAGAGTAGCATCAATGTGCTTCCGCAGCTGAGCCCCCTGCTTCCAACCAGCAGAGCAAAACATGATGACTTCAAAAGGCTCACTCCTGGTAGATGTGTTCCCTCTAAAACAAAAACTGTCAACATCTAGGTCACTGAAATTTTGCCTGCAACCCAAAACATCTTTCATGTCCCCTCAGAAGAACACCTATGCACACACAATGCCAAAAAGTGTAGAAGACTGAGAGACAGCAGACATACCTTGCTCCCTGAGGGTGTACTTTTCTTGGGCCGGAATGTGCGTTGATTCCTGTCCCATGACACCAGATATGCACACACAGTACAGAAAACATGCATTCAATGCCCTATAAACATGGTAGGCCAAACCACTGAAATTACTGAAATGCAAAATCTTCTACACGCCAACAACAAGGGCTTCTTCATATTCTCATCATATTCCAAGCTTGGACCCATTTGGGTTCACTTCACTAGTGATGACATGGCATGTGTATATGATGTGATTCTGAACTGCTGTGATGGATGCCACAAAAATTGCCAAGTAGGGAGCTCTGCTGTGACCAACGTTTGTTTGTTGCTGTTCACAACTTTCAAGCCACTTGGCTGGTTTTTGGCATTTCAGAACCAAATTCCATGCAAGCAAGTTCATCTCCAGTGTAAAAGCATCAGATCTCTTTGAAGAGCAAGGCTATTCATCTAACAAATGAATCCCCACCCATCTTGTGCATCTTGTGGCAATCTCAGATCCTTCTTGGATCCTTTTGGACTCTGCAATGGTTGTATGGCTCTATGATGAATTGTGGCATTGCCCATTCCTTCTTAAGAAACAGACATGGCTTGCAAATCTTAGTAGCAAAGATGGAAAGACTGAACAAGAAACCAGAAGATACTACCCTGCATGCGTTTGCATATGATGAAATGGAATGGAAAAAGGACCTGCCCAACCCAAACAGACTCATTGCGTGAACAACGGCGGTATCTTCTGCCGCCTGTTCCCTTGTGTTGTGAGGGGTTCAACCTTTGCTGTTTTCGTTTCCGTGGATCGATCAAGCACGCACCTCTCTCTCTCTCTCTCTCTCTCTCTCTCTCTCTCTCTCTTCAAAGAAACAACTCCAGCTCCTGACGCCAACTCCAAACCCTAATACGTGCTCCTCCTCAAATCTGCCCACAGTTTGCAAACCCACAATCCTCAAACCAGAGTCTGAGCACACCAAAATGGTAACAAGATTGCAACAAGGATCCACGAACACACAATCCTACTGCCAGAACCTCCTCAGAAACCAAACCAAAAAAAAAAATCCTTGAAAAAAGCAAAACAAAAAGATCCAGGGTTTCAGTCAATTCCAGACCCACCCCGAAACCAAAGGAAAGGAAAGGAAAGAAACGAAAAAAAAAAGCTTGAAATGTTTGTCACATCTAAATCCACATCCAAACCATCAAGAAATCAAAAAACAGAGACAGAGCAGCCATGAATTCACGCAGCCGTAATTACAGAAAAAAACCACAAAGCGATTCCTAAACATAAAAAAACACACCCCCAAGAAATAGGTTCAAAAGCACCAAACCATCACTTACCGGAAGGAAGAAACCACACATACTCAAAAAATCCCAAAATTCTGAGAAAAAACCGGCGAATCCAAAACTATATTCAACGGATTATCATGCCCATTTCCAGCAACCGAAATCCGCGGAGCCAACAACGAAAGGAAGAAGAAAACGACGAAGAAGAAAGAAGAAGAGGAAAGAAGCAACTGCAGAGAAGAAGGACTTGGGAAAAGCTCTGCCTCAGAATACATACGGTCTACGTACCTCATCGTATATACTAAGTACGTATCTGCGCATACGTGTGGTATGATACATACATATATACGTACATACATGGAAACCGTCAAATAACCGCCCCGACGCCTGCCAGGCCTTTGTTGCATCTCTTCCATGAAACCGGCGGTTCTTTGATTCTGAAATCTTTCTTAAATTCAATATTTCTATTGAGTATTTGAATTTATGTTTTTAATCTTTCTTAAATATTTTCTTTAAGATTTATATGGTTTCACAATTTTTTTATTTTTTTATTTTTTTATTATTATTATTTTGTTGTAATCAATACACAAAAATTTTAAATCTTTTTAATAAGTAATGATTGAATTTTCATATTATAAAAATTTGCATTCTCAATTTGTGTACAATTTGGAACTTCTATGGAGAAATGTTTTTTGGAAGAGTGAAGTGAATATTGTAGGTTTGCAAAGGGAAAATCAAACACCATTTGGGGATGAAAAAATGCTACCCCATCCATCCCAAAGTTATTTTCTTCCACATCTACTAGTGTTGGCATATATAATTTTGCCAAAATTACAATAATTATGACTTAGGGCAATTTTTGTTTACGGTTCATTTCCTAGATGAACCTAGTGCATAAAAAAGATATGGATATATTTCAAGCCCTTAGGTTTAGAGTTGGTTATATACCACACTAGTGTGAACCCTGTGCATAATGCACAGGTGTGTTATTTCAACAATGTTTGGTTGATGTTTTTGGTTTTTTAAAAAAACTTTTCTTTTCAAACAATTGTCCGTGGCCCGGGCGCCATTCTCGGGAGACGGGCTGATTATCTCCGGGGCCCTGTCTGGTCCGGTCTAAGGTAGGGTGATAGGTACTTAGGATGATCCCATGGCTTTACCAAGCTCTGTGACCTAGGCTAGTAAGTACCTACTACCTACCCTACAAATAACGACACTGTCCGTCCAGAGGCACTTGGATAATAACTGTCATGTATAGCCTTGTCACTAATTGACAGACTTGCTGAATTAATATATAAGATAGTACATGAACAATTTTGGCATAAATAAAATTATTTTTTTGTTTTGCCGAAGTTTTAAAAAATTATTATAAAATCAAGAATTTGCAAGATAATCTAGACACACTAGACTGTCCCATAAACATAAGAGGATTGTGTTTATTACTTTCTATAGCCATTACTTGTCTAAATTTTCAAAATTAAAAAACCAAGTGACAAAGTTAAAATTTTAATTTTAATTAATTATTCAGTAATTTAGTGTTGCCAATATGGTTGCCTCATTTTGTTCACAACTTTGGAATATTAATTTCTCAACAAAATCCATGAAAATTATGTTGACAATTAAGGAAAGGTGTGATTCAAAGTACACATCATGAATTGAGCATTTCACATGAATCTTGTAAGAGAGTAGGTAACCTAGGTAGGCAAGTAGGGAGGGTGAAAGCCATGAAAGGCAAGTAGGTTGGTAGGTAGGTAGGTAGGTTCAAAGACTAAGTAGAAGTTTAAATAGCCTAGGTAGGTAGACCCCTAGGTAGACAAGGGTGTAATTGTAGCTTAGAAGAAATGCAACAATTCATGCCTTATTTTGATTTTGGGTCCTTGGTTGTTGAACTTTTGCAAAGTTAGCATGAAATGACAAAGTTAGCATGAAAAAAAAACATAGGACATGGTGCCACTTTAAGGATATCTCTAATATTTAAATCTATTCATTAAGTAAAGGAAATAACAAAGATTCACATGATATGTTAATCCTTTTTAAAATTGTGGAATCGTGATTTTTTTTTTCCAAAAACTCCCCATTAGTGTAAGATATTGAGTGGTTTTATATAGGCATTATTATCTCTTTTAGAATTTGGGAAGTATATTACAATTTTTGAAAATCACATATATTGATTTAAGTTTATCATTAATATTTAACTTGCTATTATTTATTCCTTTTGTGATTAAATGTCATATATACATGTAAATATAATGCATTTTTTATGATTAAAAATTGTGTTCACAAAAACTTTTCTATCCTACAATTAGAGCCTTGAAACAACTAATATGCACTTATGTTACAACTATCTCATGAAAGTACAAAGAATTTTTTTTTAAAAATGTTATGTAAAAAAATCATGAAATTTTATTGTAACAATTGCATATTAATCACAAGATGGATCCATATATGGATGAATGTATGCACCATATATTGTTGGAATATGATCAAATTTAGCAAGGAAGTTGCTAGAATTTGATTTGCTAGGTCATTAAGAGCTTGATATGCCAACTAGATCAACAATTAGCAATGATATGCCAGGTTATTAGAACATGATCTACTACTTATAAATTAGATCAATAAAAGTTGTCATTATGTGAGGATCCAATGAATAATGACCACATGAAGTTGATATAATAATTAGTCCCGAATTAAATGACTGGCAAATAGTTTTCATCAAATTAGTTGCATGAATTCCACTATGCAATTATTTATTCTAAATGTATAAATTAGACTTGCTTGAAATGAGAAGTCATTAAGTTTTGCCTTCGTCTTTATTTTGCCCTTGAAAGAATCTTTTGTTTGCAAAAACTACATGTTGTGGAGGTTCAAAATGCAAACTTTGTAGCGAGCAAAAGAATTGTGGGGGCTAATTGACATGATAAAAATGAAGTTGGAAGTTCATGAGGTTTTTGCCACTATTGAGTACATGAAGAAAGAAAATAAGGTTCAAAACTTGCTAATTAAAAACCTCATGTCCAACAATCAACTCATGATTGTTTGAAAAGAGACCACTACACATCGGGTCTGGGAGGCTTTTGAAAAATGATATGTTGATAGAAGACTTGTTCACAAGATTTTTTTGACTAATTTTTTTTTCATGTCATAGATGAACCTTACTAATACCATGAAGTAGCATGCTAACAAACTTGGAGCATTGGTTGAAGAGCTCGATGACATAAGAGTTACAATCCCTAATGAAATCAAGGTGATGGTTCTTTTTATGAACTTGCTAGAAAGTTAATAGTATTTGATCACCATGCTTGAAACACTCAAAGAGGAAGATTGTACTTGGGATGATGCGAATACCATGTTGCTCAATAAAAAAAGTCATGCAAAAAGAAAAAGGTGATTCTACTCAAACCATGGAGGTAGCATTACTAGTTCAAAAACATTTGAAGCCCAAAAAAAACATGAGAAACAAAAGTAAAGACACATGTAACTATTATAAACAATTAAGCATTGGGTTAAAAATTGCAAAAATAAAACATATAATGAATTGTGTAAATAAATGATTGAAGAATGAAATGTTGTAAATAATGAAACTCAAGCATTTATATCAGCACTATTTCCAAGTTCTAGTGAGAATGATACTTGACATAAATTATGGTGCCTCCATGCATTTGTCCTTTCATAAGGAGTGGTTTAGAGATTATGAAAGGATCCCACCCATTAAAATCTACATGGGTGATGATTTAGTTCAATAAGCAATAGGAAAAGGGAACATAGATGCTTTCATGACAGTTGGGGAAAACACTTTTCCTGGGGTGCTTATTGATGTATTACAAGTGCTTAAAATTGTTTAAAACGTATCCTATGAGTAAGGATACTTCATAAGGACACATTTTTGAATTTAGAAACAATGAATGCATTATTAAGAATATGCACAAGGAAGTTGTCGGAGAAGGTACACAAGAGAATTGATTTTATACGATGCAATGCACTACAAAGTTGAGCAAAGAGGAGTGCATTCAAGTTGCTAATCTTGGAGAAAGTGACACTAAGTTGAGTGTAGAGGAATGTGTTCAAATCATTAGTTGTAGATAATATAATCTTCATTTATGGCACGAACAACTAAGGCATCTTAATGTGGAGGACATGAAATTATTAGCACAATGAAGCCTTGTAGAAGGTTTGTGATTGACTAATGAAGGAAAAAACTACCATTTTGTGAAAGATGTGTGCTCGAGAAGCAACATTAAGAACTTTTCCTTACGGATAGTGTGTCAAGAGTTTTTCATGTCCTTGAATTGATCCACTTTAACATTTGGGGGCTAACAAAAATCACATTAGTAGGGGGAGAGAAGTATTTCGTGACGTTCATAAATGACATGTTCAAAAAAGGATTCTATTACTTCACAAAATAGAAAGGTGAATGTTTTGCAAAGTTCATGGAGTTTAAGGTTTTTGTTGAAAGCAAATTTGGAAAAAGAATCAAAATTTTGCAAAATGACAATGGAAATGAATTTTTTTCCAAGCAATTCAAAGATTTAATGTGGAACATGGAATCCAACATCAAACATCAAACATCTACACCTTATACGCCACAACAAAATGGCGTTTTTGAGCATTTCAATAGGACCATTGTAGAATCAGCCCATTCAATGATTCATCAAAGAGGCATCAATGTAAAATATTGGGCTGAAGCCATCAACACAATTGTGTACTTGAAAGCAAGGAGCCCTCATAAGGCAATTAGTAGTATGACATTAAAAGAATCATGGAGTAAGAAGAAACCTAAGGTGTCCCATCTCAATTTTTTTGGGAACACATGTTATGCTTTGAAGCCATCCCAAACAAAAACAAAGCTTGAACGCAAAAGCACCAAATACATGTTTGTTGGGTGTAGCGCAAACTCCAAAGCTTATTGATTAATTGATTTTGCCATTGGGAAAATCAAAATCAGCCATGATGTAATCTTTGATGAAAGTGCAAAAATGATAGGCTTTGAATCAAACATGTCTCAAGACAATGAGAAAATAGTTAGAGCAATGGACGTCAACCGAAATCCCATACTTTATAGTTGATTAAGAGACAATATTGAAATCATTTCTATGGGCAATGTTCAACAATTTGCGCAAAATTTCAACCTTCACTTTGAAAAAATGGATACACTAAGTGATGGTGGGCATAATGACAACATCTAGGGAGTTGAAATTGATCGATTATCAAAAGGAAAAGGAGAGATGACCAATGATGACTTGTTGTTGATTAAAAATAATAATATAACTAGAAGGATGAACCTGCCATTAAAATAGCCTTTTATTTAATTAAGGAGCACACCCCAAAACATTGATATTGATTTCATTTGCATGGTCACTAACATCGATGAAGCTTTCACATTGTCAAAAGCCTTAAAGGGTGAAAACAAAATGTAATGGGAATGAACAATCCAAGAATAATACCAATCTTTCATGAATAATCAAACTTGGGATTTAACAAAACTATAGGAAAAAACCAATGAGCTACAAGTGGGTGTTTTGAGTCAAGCGCAAGGGCGATGGTATTGTGGATTGTTATAGGGCAAGGTTCATTACTAGGGGCTTTTCTCAAACATACGGTGTTGATTTTGACAAAATGTATTTGGTAAAATTTATTTCAATATGTCCTTTGCTGGCATTTGCAGCAACATTGGATTTGGAGATTCACCAAATGTACATCAAAAATGTTTTTTTGAATGGAGAACTCCAAAAGGAAGTTTACATGATGTAACTAAAAGTATTTGAAAAACCAAATAGTCAAAAATTTGTTTGCAAATTGAACCTTGAAACGATATACGAGCTAAAACAATGCAACAAGTTTGAAACAAAAAGATGGATGATTTTTTTTTTTAAAACAACTTCACACAATTTCAATTTGCTTATAGTGTTCACATCAAGTCAAAAGGCATAATGAAAGTTGTGTTTTTGGCATTATATGTGGATGATTTGCTAATATTTTAAAAATACTTACAAGCCTTGAGAATTGTGAAGGAGAAGTTTTTTGTTACATTTGAAATGAAGGACCTAAGCAAGGTCTCATACTACTTAAGGATTTAGATTTTGAAGGACAAAAGATCAAGGACAATTAATCTCGACCAAACAATATACATTGATAATGTTTTGAAGTGTTTCAACATGGAGACATGTAAACCCACAAGCACCCCACTTGATGTTAACACCATGCTTATTAAACGTGTTGAGTTAACTAAAGGAAAATTTAGAGAAATGGTGAAAATTCCTTACAGACAAGTTATAGGTAACATCATGTATGTCATGATAACTACTACTAGGCTATACATTGCCATTGTTGTGGGTATAATAAGTCAATTTATGCAAGATCTTGGGTTGCCACATTGGAAAATTGTGAAGAGGATATTAAGGTACCTACATGGCACTGAAAATTATTTTCTTCAATATTCAAAGGTTGGAAATGGAACAATCATCATTGGACTCTGTGACTCAAATTGGGGAGGCATTGGACACCCAATGTTAAGTTATATGGTTTACTTTTATTTGGCCCATGCGACAATCACCTAGTCAAACAAGCTACAACCCATAGTGGTGTTTTCTACCACTAAGGCTAAATATATGGTTGTTTCCCAAGTTGCGCATGAAATCATTTAGTTAAAAGAATTAAAATAATATCATGAAAATGAAACTATCAGCTACACAAATAATCAAGCAAGCATCACCCCCATCAATAATCCAATCCATCATAATTGAACAAAACATATTAACATTTGCCACCACTTCATGAGGGAGATGGTCATTGTTGGAAAAATGTTTTTTCAATACTATGCCATTTTAGACATGAATGCAAATTTGCTTACAAATGGGCTACCTGGACTAAAACACGTCTATTGCATGCAATTATGAGGACCAATAAAAAATTTGACCAAGGGGGAGGTTGGAGTATGGTCAAATTTAGCAAGGAGGTTGTTAAAATCTGATTTGTCAGGTCATTAAGAACTTGATCTACTAACAAGATCAATAATTAACAATAATATATATATTGCAAGGTTATTAAAACATGTTTACTAGTTATAAATTAGATTAGTAGAAGTTGCCATTACTTGAGGATCAATGAATAATCAAACACATGAATCTGATTTAATAATTAATCCTTGATTAGACAATTAGGCCGAAGGGGACACTTAGTGTAAAATTTGAGATCTATGTGTGTCAAACGACCATATTTAAAAAGGGTATTAAATAATTGTTCAACCTAATTTTTATCACCTTATTATTATCTATTTTTTAAATATATACATATTAAAACCACCTTATATTAATTATAACCCATTATTTTAAATTATTACATACCTGATATAAAATTTAAACTGATTATTTGAATAAAATGTACCCTATATTTTAACTAATTAACTTATAATTTTTACCCAACAACCAATATATTGCACCCTATATTTTTATTTGTATTTTTTATTTTTTTCTATTAATGTACCCCCCGCTGGATTGTTAGCAAGTAATTTTCACCAAATTAGTTGCTATAATTCCACCATGAAATTAATTATTCAAAGTGTATAATTGGTTTTTTTAATTAAAAAAATCATTAATTTTTTCCTTTGTCTTTATTCCATTCTTGAATTTTTAGTTTGGTCAACCATGTTTGACCTTGTTAGCAAGTTGCACAAAAGTCACATATGACAATTACGATACAATTAAAATAAGTGAAACACTCATTAACAACTTTTTGCAACTATTTTATAACTATTATATTGGATTTCTATGCAACTACCTAACTACTAGCTACAATAATAATAATAATAATTAGTATGCATATTAATATTTATTATTACTATTACTATTAAACATTAGTATCTATATTTTAGATTAATAGTTAATATACCTAGTAAACAAACTATGTCAAGGTAAAATCACCCATCATTGATCATTGGTTAATGATTCAACGATGTTGGATCTTTATTGTTTTTAATCTATTTTTTGTGATGTAAAACATCATGGGAACACCGAGGTAAGCTTTGCATTGTATGTTTCAACTCCAAAGGCAAAGGAAAAACATAAAAGAAACACAAAACATTTCAAAATCAATAGTGTGTTTTTATTAAATGACCATTTATTTTTAAACCTCAAATTTCTTTGATTCTTGTTCATTTTCAATGATTTAAAGTGCTATGGGTGTGCCACTTGTTAAGAAAAACATGCCACCCTTTAATGTCATTTTCAATGAGTCTTATGAGGATGTGCCATAAGAGGATAATTATTTCCTAGGGACTTTTCTCTCACACTTAGAGTTGTTTCATTATTATGGGTTTAGTGTCCCCACCTTTATGGAAGATTATCCTTTTGGTGCCATCAAAAATCTTAGGGAAGATGATGTCAAATTTGAACATTGTTTGAAAAATGCACCATGGCTTATAACACCAATTTCTGTAGAAATCAATTGACATTCGTAGTAAATAGTAAAAAATTTCCCTTTTGTTTTTTTTTCCAATCCTTTCTTGGATTTTTTCATTTCTTTAATTTATATGGAATTTGAATTTATGAACTTTCCCAAGTCCTTTATGTTTATTCTTTTAAATAATTGGTGTGTCATTTCCTAAGGTGGCAGAAGAAATTGAGTTGCCAAATTCATGGGCCTTCGCTAAATAAGAGTTGCATGAGATGCCATTGATTTCAAGAATGGACTCCTTAATGCCTCGTTCACCTTCATCGGAGGTGAGTCCATTGCACGTTATTTTTTATTTGAAAATAATTCTCGTCATCACATTTTTTGATAAAGGCGAATATCAAAAAGCTCCATCTCACATCATCATTCTTAGGCCTAGATTAAAAGGATTCATGGAAAGATGTGTAGCGCAATTCCATTTGTATATTTGGTCTGCAATTTAACATCAAAATATCTATAATTGTTTGGATCAAGTTTAACATGAAACACAAATCTTCATTGATCCTTCAAGAGTGTTTGATCAAGAGTTTTGCATGCAAAATTCGCATTTCCTCCTGAATAAACCTAACAAGCCAATTTTTCATAAGAACTTTGACTTTTTTTTTTCTATGTATCCTTACATTCATGGTGGCGACACATTGCTCATAGATGAAAATATGTTTAACGAGCCATATAATGCTTTTTTTGGAGTATTTTTTATTACCTTCATGGGAAGGACCATTATTTGTTGGGGATTATTTTCCTTTACTTGGAATTTATTTATTTATCCAGATATGGTCTTTCCATGTTTGTACATCACAATCCCTTTGGTAGGATTAGATGTATTAATTGTAATGATCTTAGATAGTTTAAAATGTTATTTATGAAATGCAATAGAGGCTACAAACTTTCATTTTGTAATAATGCGACAATGAAAATGAAATAAAAATACCCTATTAATTGATGATCATGATTTGCTTGTTTGAATATTTGAAATATTTCCTTTCATATCTATTAAAATTTTAATTGTATTATTGCAAATGTTGCATTTAACCTTTGTTTTCAAAGTGAAAACACACTATGAGTGATTACATAATTATGTCACAACTTGATTATTAGTCATGGAATAAAAATTAAATGAATAAAATGTGAAAATGAATCAATGAAATAATATAATAAATGAAGTGATCACATCATATGAATATCAAGAATGGATTTTCAGTTATCATAACATATTGGACTTTTGAAATGGTAAAAATTGGCATCATAATCCAATATATCATATGATTATGGACTGAACATATTTATTAAAATGCTTAGTTGAATGATTTTTTTTTACATGGAAAGTAATATGATGCCATTGATACAAAGTAGGATAATTTTGAAATTTTTTGAAAACCATAAATTGAGGTACATGATGAAATATGGATTTTTTTATAAATTAGAAAAAAATAAGAACACACTTAAAAAAAAAACAAATGAACTCAAGTTGGAAAAGGATAGAAAAGAACTACAACGATTAATGTGCAATAATGAAAAAGAGAAAGTCATGAGGCTATAGAAGTTCAAAAGAGAAAAACCTTGATTTGTAGATGCCTGAAGAAGAAGGAGATGAATAATAAAAACAATAGCTTGAGGAAAAAAGAGAACATAATAACTCAATTGATCATCACACTGTGGCCTTGCCATTTACAGTAGAAAGTATCATCTTAAGGCAAAAGAAGAATGAATGGAAACTCAAACATTTCACCATACAAAAATATAATCTTCCAAAAATCCTCAGCAAAAAAACCCAAAATCCTTCAAGATCATACTATAACTCTACAATTAATCTCAAGTTTCCAACACAAGCCAAAATATCATCTTTCCAAAATCCTCATATAAAAAATAGACCTATTATTTAAATTATTTACCTAGGGGCCTATAAAAATCCATTAAGCTACTATTATACTCTATAATGAATCTAAATACAATATCCTTAACAAAGATTATTGAGTTTAGACTGAGTTTGATTTGTGAAAATCAACAATTTATTGTGGAGTTTTAAACTGATTTGATGGAAATAGAACTGGGATGGGTGATCTTATTAAATGAATGAAAGGTTGTTTATAGAGTAGTTGGGTCCATTAGTTGGAGTGCAATGTCAGCAAAACAACTCTTCTCTCTCACAAAACTCATCTCCTTTTGGTTTCCCTCTCAAGTGCTCTCAAGATCTCTCTCTCTCTCTTGTGTGTGTATCTCTCTCTCCCTCTCCCTCCCTCCCTTGCAACAAACTAGGCTAACCCAACACTGTTTTCCTCACTTTGGTCTCCTCTTTGTGGGCGCTAGGAGTCTAGGAGCTCAGTCTTTTCTTTTTTTGAGATGCACAAACCTTGCTGCACAAGGTCAGATCATGCTGTGGAAGTTGTGACCTAACTTGGGTGGTTGTGTTTTTTGTTTGTTGGGGGGACTGGAGCTCATTTCAAGTCTGAGGTCAGAAAAGTTCTTCGAGTTCTGGTGGGTGGGTGGGTGGGTGGGGGTAGATAAGAAAAGAATTAGGGTTTCGGTGGGTAGTAGCTTGGAGTAGTTGTTGTTGTTATTTTTTTCCTCCCCCCCACCCTTTTATGTGTATGACAATCAGGTTGAAGGAGATTCCTATGGAAGTGAAGGAGCCAGGGCATGACCAGGAGGAACAGGAGCAGCAGCAGCAGCAAGGAACTCAGGAGCAGCAAGTTGGACAGCAAGAGGAAGATAGCAAGGAATCGGTAAGGGCTCGATTGCTGGCCATTTCGCAGGTGGAGCCCAGCTGTTGTGAGGTTTTGCCACTGGAATCTGTGGGAATCTCCAAGACTCCCAAAGCTGCAACCCAACCTACAGCAGCAGCAGCAGCAGATGTTGATGACGAGTTCCGCAAGAAACTGATGGGTATTTCGTATGTTGAGGCAGCTTTGCCTGAACAGGAAGCATTTTCAGTGTACATGGCCGAAGCTGTAGAAAATGCTTCGTGAGAGGGTAGTTGTTGCCACATGCAATCTGTCTCTCTGCAAATGGGTACAAACAACACTTTGAAAACATCCTTTTTCTTGAGCTTCATCTTACTGTAAAATCCTTTTCTTTGTAGTTTGTTGGATTTGTTGCACTCAGATTACATGTTGTTTTATTTCGTCCAGTGTTGGTTTCCAGAGGATTTTGGTGGTGTGCACCTCTCTCTCTGTGTGCTGGGTGCAAGAATTAGGGTTTTGAAAAACAGCCTGCTTTGTTGTGAAAAATTTGGAATGGAGTATTATTTGCAACTCATTTCCATTTTTGCATCAGTTTCCTTTTCGTTGGGTGCATTTCTTTTGTGCTCTCTGTTTCAGAATAGCATCAACATACTCAGATTTTTCTTCTATGAGTTGTTTTCAATGGTCTTCCCAGTGCTTGAGGAAATGCAACAAAAACTTGGGTCGCAGATTTTGCATATTGGTTTGACCAAAATTTTCAGCAGATTATCTTTATATCATCCCCACTGTCAGGAACTGATGATGATGAAGTCAGTGGGTAGTCATAGCAGGTTGTCAATGCTGTTTGTGCTGCAGGTGATGGTCTGACAATTTCTGATAAGGTCATTACTGCACTCATTGCCATGTGACCCTTTGAATTGTTACAGTGGAGAGATTTCACTGCAATTTTATAGATAGGAATTTGTTCTCAAAGGTGGAACCTGGATTCTAGTGAAAATCTTGCCTAACAGCAAGGCATTCAATATTCCAGGGATAATGCTTCTTAAAGGATGGAGTATGTGAGGCTGTATTTTTAGCATGCCATCTTTGTCTTGAGACAGACAGGGCCTTAGTTTCTTTGCATGGAAAAGAGTGACAATGCAGGAAACTGTAGTGGTTCTGCATTTTACTATGAAGCTTGTGCACATCAGATTGCTAATTGTTTCGTTTGCAATGTTGACAACATTTAACTCAAGCAGTTCATGCAAACTCAAAACCTTCCAATGATGTTTTTCTTAAAGCCAATTATTGTGGAGTGCAGATCAGATGACAATGGAGAAAAAAAAAAGTGAAGAATTGAACTGGTATGCAGCATGGATGGCAGTAGGAATTTGTATATATTAAGCTGTAATTACAAATTTGTTATGTTGAAAAACCGCATGTGGTGAACTCTGGTAAAGAACCATGGACATGTAAAGGTGTGTCTTCAATTTGAAGTCTTATTTTCTGGCTCCTAGAGGATTTTGTATAGTGAAGTTTTCATTCTTGTCCTTAAGGGATGGAAAATATTGCAACAAGGCAAGTCAATACGTGCTTACCTTTAATGGTTTTCTATCTAATCTCCAAACGATGCAAGCGTCTTCCATCTCATCCATGGTAGTGGCAAATGGGTTGGCTTCTCTGCAGTTCCCTCCTTACAGATAAGCAAGTCCTAAACCTAGTTCTGTAGTCTATTTCTCTTTAGATATGGGACTTGGTGGCAACTATGTAGGTAAGTACAGGAAGATGGTTTAGGGTTTAGGGTTTAGGGTTAATACATAGATAAACCATTTTGGGGGATTATTATGGTCACTAATTAAAGGCCTCACTAATTGTAAATTAGCCATCGAATATGATGAATCCAATGAAAAAATGTTTCCTATCCAACACATCATCCATCTTGCAGGATGTGTTGATGGGTGGTAGGTAGTTCACTCTGACCCAATTTAACCCTAGACAAGGGTTTAGGGATTTGAACCTCACCAAATTTGGGTTGGTAGTAGTACCCTTTTCAAACCAAAGCTTAGTTGTTTAATTGCTTTTTTTTTTGATGGCCGAACAAGGGTGTCAAGTAGGGTCATCCATCAACTGGATGCCCGTTATTACTCAGTTATGGATGAACCTCAACTGCGTTAATATTTGGTTTCACCTTGGTAACCAATCCTGTAGGAAAATAGGTCTCATATATAGGTAGAGATAGGTGGGAAAATAGGTAACTACTAGGTACCAAGTAGATGGTTTATATTTATGTAAGCGCTGTTTTTTTATTACCTACCTGCTTGTGGATTGTTAGTAGGTAAGTAGAAAAGCAAAGCAAGTGAGCTTAACCACCATGGTTAGCTAGGGAACTGGAACCCAACAGAAAATTGTTTGCTGACCACTTATCATTCATCCTTCATGGTGCACCGGTGGATGCTGGTTCACCGTGGTTGGGTTAACTTGCAATGTTCAACTCTGATACAGAAAATCCCCGTTGAATGTGGTGCTGTCAGCTGAGAATATTATGGTCCTGGGTTGTTGACTAACCCTACTTACAGAGTAGGGTTTAGGGTTTAGGGTTTAGGGTGTGCAGGCCAAGCATTAAACCAACCCAACCCAACCCACATCCATGTGCCTATGACATTGAGAAAAAGGCTTCTCATCCCATCATCATCCTCTTTGGCTAACATGAAAGGTTTTGTTTTTCCTCATCCATCTATTCATGATTTTTATTTTTTCAAAAAAAAAAAAAAACAAAAAAAAAAAAAGAAAAAAAGAAAAGTTGTGTAAAAAAAAAAAAAAAAAAAAAAAAAAAAAAAACAATGGAAGATTGTCCGGCATAGCGGACGAACCTTCCAGTCAAAGGCTGAGTCTCAATAGATCGCAGTATGGTGACTGCTCTTCTAAGTACAACACCCCGGCAGGTACCTAGGTCGTCTACGGATGATTCGGTGCTCAAGACCTCGAGATGAGTAAACTCTGGCTGTAACAGCAACGAGAAGTGTAAGCCTGACTTCTCGCGAATGCTTTGTCACCAAGTAATGGGCTGTGTCGAGATGATAACTTTAACACCGACCGTTCACCGAAGCAAACAGGCAGTAGGCTAAAGAAACCTTCTAGTTCGACCTCCGAGTTCTAGGAGCACATTCAGTATCGTTGCAGTGATTAGACGGGATTCTGACTTAGAGGCGTTCAGTCATAATCCCACGGATGGTAGCTTCGCGCCACTGATCGGTCGATCAA